>OBAS01000129.1_pt1 | contig 96880 bp, 81 predicted proteins | sample 1517591 | NCBI WGS metagenome assembly OBAS01 (sample SAMN04571700, study PRJEB22368) | human gut metagenome | biome: human gut; material: stool | host: Homo sapiens | place: Luxembourg | collected 2012-10-05
TATGATCCGGCATAACCTCCATTGCCAGAATCTGAAATTTATATTCTTCTGCAAGATCACAGAGCATTTCTTTGCATTCTGCATCAATACCATCTTTTAAAACCTTTTTCCGATATTTTGTACACCATACCAGATGGTACTGCAGGGAATACACATATCATCTACCATATGAAAATTCGTTATTATTGATATTAAACATATTTTTATCCATGTTTTTATTATACCATATGTAAATAGAATTTGCAAACATTTGTTCTGCTTATTTTCAAAAAGATAGTGCGTCTAACTCATCACTGAAGTAACGAGAATGCGACGCACAGTTATTCAATGTGATTACTTTCAATTCCAGCTTAGGTTCTCCAGTCAGATTTTCATATGCTTCAGATAAAGAATTCTCCCATCTGTCTTCTTCTTTTTCTGTCCCGTTATAAAACACGATAAAATACGGAGCAGGTATCTTCTGCAACACCGATGAGTATAAAGACTTATGATCTACGATCTTCTGATATTCCGCAGATATGTAAAGCAGATCCCGAAGTGGCATGTTTGGGTTATATGTTGACTGGTGTTCGTACAAAAACAGATTTGTGTCGATAATAAACGCCAGATCATTCTTCATCCCCTTCAAGAATGCCTCTGCATTCTTGCTGCGAGATGCGCGTCATGCAATGCATGACATACTTCTTCTGCGCATCTCTGCAATCCTGCCGGAGGCTATATCAGATGGGGGATTGACTCCCACCACTGATACTGATTTGTTGCTCGCCACCTACAGAGGTGGGAGTCATCTCACATCTGATATAAATTGCATTCTCTAATGTCACGATTTCCAAATCTTCTGGATTTTCATATACAGACCTGTTGATTGCATTATACAGTGACAGCAGATTCTCTTTATCTGAGAATAACATTCGAAATACTGTATCCTTATACTTTCTGTTCGCTCTCGGAACACGGTGCATTCCCTGATTCCTTTTAGCAGTCTGTTTCTTCTTTACTGTAACTTTACGTGTCTTCTTGTTTTTTTGCCATAGGCAACACCTCCTGTTCTCGCAGGAGATAGAATGCCAACGCTGTTACCTTTATCACTCAAAACCCCTGCTTTTCTTTTCAATTGGATTTAAAAGCATGGATTTCTGAAATGAATTAAGAAAATAGACGGCATAGATGCCATGAAATTATAGAAAATATGCTTTGCTTTTATAGTACCATTTGTTCTTCTCTTTTTCAATAGACATTACAAAAAATTAATTAGTACTTCTCACTTCGCTCTATTCCTGTTTCCTTTCCCGGTACCCGCCACACTACCCACAATAAAGTCCGGTGAAGTTGAAATAAAAACAAAAAACTCCAGTACGGGAAGAACTGCCTGTGATTATCCTCTGTATCTGTCTCGCCTGAAGAACTTCGTAAAGATATCGGATTATACACGATTTTGCGTTGATACAGAAAATGCTGCTGTCTGAGCGCAGCGAGTTCAGCTCTTTTCTGTATCGCCCTTAGCAAAATTCTTGTATATCCTGATATCTCAGAAGTTCTGAACTGAGACAAGTACAGAGGATAACTCACAGAGAAAATTCATCCCTCTCTGGAGTTCAATCATTTGACTTCCCGTCACCGGGAATTCTTTATACATTATGATCCATATATAAACGCCCTGATACTGAACGGCACATCCTTATATTCCGGCCAGATCACGCCAAAGAACACAAAAATTGCCAGTACAGCCAGTGCCACACAGATTGCAGCATAAATCTTCTTACGCAGGCTCTCTTTCTTAATCTGCACATCAAAAAGATTTCCATATCCCATTACCATGAAATACGTAAGCGGCACGATCATTGGCAGACTGTAACGTCCCTGTGGCTGATAATCCGATGCATAAGAATAATATGCATTCAATATATTCGGAATGATCATCGCAACCAGCATGCACCAGTTGAAAATCCCCTTCACACTCCACTGTTTTTTCACACGGATTGCAAAAGTCTTCACCGGATGCAGGAATATCAGAAGAAATCCCGCTTTAATAAAGTCCAGATAATTGTTGATCAGCCATTTCGGCATAAACACATCCATATTTCCAAAACGACCGACAAAGCTTCCACTGACAAGCTCTACCCAGGAAAATCCGTCTTCCTGCGGGAAACCGTAATTCAACATATCCAGTAAAGAATATCCAGTCATCTGCGGTGTACGTCTATTGGATGGCTTGTAATTCTTTTTCGCATATTTTTCCGCACAGATCGTTGATGCATTCATACCAATAAAATCTCCGTCATAGAGAATTGCATTTCGAATGAACCACCATGCAGCCAACAGCAGAACGATCACACAGACAAGAAGTCCCTTTTTCACAAAATCCGTATACTTTCCTTTCTTTTTCGCCTCCATAAACAGAGTTATCCCAAAGAAAAAGATGCTGCAGAGAATAAATCCGTACGCATTGTAATAGGACAATGCACATGCTGCCACACCCAATGCCAGGATCACACAGTTTTTGTATATCCATCCCTCATCCAGATACCGCACCCATGCATACACGATCACTGCCGTTGAGAATACCGCCAGTGCATCACAGTTAACATAAGTGAATACAAACAAAGAACCTGGCAGCAGTCCTACAAAAGCCGCAGCTATCCATGCTTTTCTACGGTCAAACAAGCGTTTTCCCATATCAAGTACCAGCCAAACTGTTCCAAGTCCAAACAGAATGTTTACAAATCTGGCTGCGAGAAGCAACGCAAATGGTGCTGTCGTCACAAGGCTTACTGCTTTCATAAAAACAGCTGCGATCATATAAGACAGAATCGGAGAAAATGCATAAGAAATTCCCCATACAACATTTCGTACCGACGGGTCATCCCCTACCGGAAGTGAACCATGCCTATAAATATAATCCGCAATCTGATAGCGCATCTGCTCATCCGGCCCGGCACCCATAGGCTGTACACGTGCCCACATCAGATAAAACACCAGCAGAAACAGGAAAAAAAGGATTTCCACAGTTGTCTCTGCACTTATTTTCTTACGTTTCAACTTACCTTCCTCCATCAAAACTCAAACTCTCTGATCTTTTCCGCAATATAATCCACATCATCCATTGAAAGATCATAGAACATCGGAAGTCTCAAAAGGCGTTCGCTTTCTTTCGTTGTATAAACATCTTTTCCATGAAACCTTCCAAACTTCTCACCTGCCGGAGAACTATGCAATGGAACATAATGAAAAGCCGGTGCAATTCCATTTTCACGGAGATAAGCGATCAGTCTTGTACGTACAGCAATATCTTTCACCTTAATGTAATACATATGTGCATTGTGTACACATCCCTCCGGAACGACCGGTCTCTGAATCTTTCCCTGTTTTTCCAGATCTTCCAGTCTCTCATGATATCCATCATAAACCTGATGACGTTTCCTGTTGATCTTATCACACTCTTCCAGCTGTGCATACAGATATGCCGCATTCATCTCGCTCGGAAGATAGGATGATCCATAATCAATCCATCGATATTTATCAATCTGTCCTCGGAAAAATTTACTTCTGTCCGTTCCCTTTTCACGCAGGATCTCAGCTTTTTCCTGATATTCATTCTTCTGGAATACCAGAGCACCACCTTCACCCATAGTGAAATTTTTTGTCTCATGGAAACTGTAACAGCCAAAGTCACCAATCGTACCAAGTGCCTTTCCATGATAATAAGCATCCACTCCCTGTGCTGCATCCTCAACAACTTTCAGGTTATGTCTGCGTGCAATCTCCATAATTTTATTCATCTCACAGCCAACACCGGCATAATGGACCGGAACGATTGCTCTGGTCTTCTCTGTGATTGCATCTTCGATAAGATTTTCATCTATATTCATCGTATCCGGACGAATATCAACGAATACGATCTTTGCACCTCGAAGTACAAAAGCATCCGCAGTGGAAACAAATGTATACGATGGCATGATGACCTCATCCCCTGGCTGGATATCACTCAGGAATGCCGCCATCTCCAATGCATGCGTACAGGATGTTGTCAGGAAAACCTGATTTACCTGGAAACGTTCTTTCATCCATGCTGAACAAAGCTTCGTATATTTTCCATCACCACAGAGCATGCCCTGAGCTACTGCATCCTGAATATACTTTAATTCATTACCGACAAGTGCCGGTCTGTTAAAATAAATCATCTGACTCCTCTACTTTTCTTTATAAAGAATACTTGGGTATCTTATTCTGAAAAACAATTTCTTCTCCATCCGGATCCGTCATACTCATTTTCTCAAAAAAATCTCTTGATATCTCATCAAGTTCTTCTCGACTGCCTGCCTCTATATAATACAGTGCAAGATACGGGTTCGGACCGTATGCCACAACTTCTTCTCCTGCCTCATAGAAAATCCACGGTTTTACAACCGCTTTATCTTCCGCGAGTTCATATGCAGCCTGTTGTTCCTGAATCTGTTTCAGTCTCCCATGAAAATACAAAACAGCTCCATGCATCAATGGTTTACGGATATCCTGCGCTTCCAACATCTTTGTAACATACTCGTTATCGTAAACATAATTCAGCAAAAGTTCTTCCATGTTAAAGCGATATACCATATCAGTCAGCTCATGCTCATAGCCAAAGAAACGTGCAGCAATCTCACAGACCTGGATTCCCTCTCCTGCTTTCCAGAAAAACTGCATGGAAAGCGGTCCTTCCTTCTGTCCGGTATACTCAATATACGACTGCAGCAGGGAAACCGCCGGTTCTTCCACCTTATCGATCAGGCAGCTCGGATACACATTTCGTGTGCTCTCCGGAAGCTCTCCCTCCGCAAACTGTGTTTTCTCTCTGTCTGCAATACTGATGACTCTCACCGCTCCATCAGAAACCCAGGTCATCATATTAAATTCAAATCCATCATTATATTCTTCAATCAGAATTTCATCCAGATCTGTAAACTCTGCGGTTTTACGAACACTTCCTGCAAGCTGCTCCTGATCTTTAATGATGAAAATTCCTCTTGAACCATATTTATCCAGCGGTTTACTGATCAATGGATATTTAAGCCCTGCTGTTATTTCGGCAAGTTTATATTCATTCTGTTCTGCTGCCGGTACTTTCACAAATCCAGGCGTCGGAAGCCCCAGCTTCGAAAGCAGTTCCCGACAGGCTGATTTGTCTCTGTACCAGCAAAGCTGTTCCGGTTTCAGATAGCAGGGCAATCCCGCTTTCTCTGCAATTTTGACCATGCATTCCATGAGCAGATCTGAAAAAGAGGTTATGATTCCATCAACCTTTTCTTTCTGGCAAAGCTCTGCCACTGCATCAATATCCGTAACAGGAATCACGTAAGATGCATCTGCATACTGTCTTGCCGGTCCATCTGGGTAACCATCACAGACGATCGTATAATATCCCCGTTCTTTTGATTTTTTAACAAGCTGTACAAATTCGCCCAGTGTACCAAGTATCAGTAATCTGTGCTTCATTCTCCGGCTGCCTCCCATTCTTTGATCCGTTCTGCCATATATTGCATTTCTTCTTTTCCATAACGCTGGTCACATGGCAGAGGCAGTACATCTGCCGCCCACTGATATTCCAGACTGCTCTCTGTACATTCTTCGAGAATGTTTTTCCAGTAGGTCGGTACAAAAATTTTATGTTCTGCAAGCCAGCGTCTTAACTTAAGGCCTTCTTTATGATAATACGGATAAACAAATGGCCCCTCCGGTGTCACCCGGGTAAAAATAAATTCTGACGGAAGTGCCTCGGAAAGTATACGATAATTTTCCTCTCTCTTACGTCTTCCCGTCTCATAATCGATTGCTCCCAGAAGATTCTCTGTCAGCCTAGACATACGTCGAATCTCCATGCCTTCATACCGAGCTGCATTCTGAAGCATCTCCTGATAGTAGACGCCTGCATTTTCTTCGTACCGCCCAAGGATATGTCCCATTCTTTTATGGGAATGATCCACTGGCTTATCCATCGGAAGCACTGCATCTGTGGAAAGATATGCTCCATCACTGACTCCCCAGAATTTTCTGCAGGAATACAGGGTATCCACACCTTTCAGCGGTTTCTGAAAGAAAGCATGCGTATGATCCACAATGATATTTCCAAAAATCTTCTGATATGCCAGGATCTTCTCATCTGTCAGTTGACCGTAATAATTGACCAGATACAGACATTCACTTTCTCCCAGTTTTTTCCGGGGAAGCAAAACATTTAACTCCGCATCCAACTGATAACGGCTGATCCGGATTCCATGTTGCTCGCAGGCTTCCGTTACCGACTCGCATAAGAATACCGGCAGATATATTTTTGTATAACCGCGGCCTTCCAGAAGCCACCGAAGTGCTGTTCTTCCCAGATTTACTTTATAAAGATTCGGATAATACTCTTTACCTCCAAAATCTTCCAGCTCAAAATAGCCTCCGATTTCTTTTTTCATCAGTCCGTGTCCTCCCGGCGCACAACATAATGTGGCATTTTCTTTGCTTCGTTCAGAATATTCATCAGATAGATTCCCATGATCCCAATCGACAAAAGAATCAGTCCAAAAAATGCCAGCATCACCATCATCAGGGATGTCCAGCCTTCAACCGACACACCAAACGCAAAGTAACGCACAAGAAAATACACTGCCATGACCATGCTCACCAGAAAACTGGCAATTCCGATATTTCTCACCATAAGAAGCGGAAATGCTGTATGTGCGGTGATATCATAGATCAGATCCTTCACAAGACGTTTGAAAGAATAGCCGCTCTTTCCATAAACCCTTGCCGCATGCTGTACTGGTACGTTGATGATTCTGTTGGATGTCAGCACCAGAAGGTTTCCGATCTGAGGCAGGTATGTATTTGTCTTCACCATTGCATCTACAAGGAAGCGACGGATCAGACGGTAACTGGTGATCTGAAGATCCGGGTCTTTGCCGAGCATCTTAGAAGTTGCCCACACAGAAAATTTCGTTCCGAGTTTGCGGATAAATCCATGCTGTCTGCCTTCATAGCTCGCAATGATCGCATCAACATCATCGCGTTCTCTCATAACATTTATCATCTTCGGAAGTTCTTCCGGCTGATGCTGCAGGTCATCATCCATGGTTACAACAAAATCACCTTTCACATGTGCAAATCCACACAGAAGCGCCGGATGCTGTCCAAAATTTCTTGCCATCTGTATGATGCGAACTCTATTGTCCTTTGCACGAAGTTCCTGCATGACTTCAAAGGAACGGTCTTTGGAACCGTCATCCACAAGAATCAGTTCAAACTCTTCTTTTATTACTTCCCGGAATACTTTTTCCAGGCGTGTATAAAGTTCCTGTAAGGTGTGTTCGGAATTGTATACAGGAACAACAACGGAATACAAACTCATAGGTTTCCCTTTCTTTCTAAATACGCAATAAATTTATGCATTCTTTTTTATCATATCATTTTCATAATCCATTGTAAACAATTAGTATATGGTGTAAAATTAATAAATATTGGTCAAAAAATAATATTGTGGAGGAATTATGAAAAATTTCAGAAACTATCTACAGCTCCATCTGAATATTCTGCTGTTTTCTCTGACAAGTGTTTTTTCAAAACTTGCCTCGATCCAGTACAATAAAAACGGACTGCATGCCCCGCTTCTATATGTATTCCTGTTCCTGATGATCGCCAACTGCGGAATCTACGCGATCGCCTGGCAACAGGTCATCAAAAAATTCTCACTGTCCACCGCCTATGCCAACAAAAGTGTCTATCTTCTGTGGTCACAGATCTGGGCAGTCGCAATTTTTCATGAACAGCTTTCCGTACAGAACATCATCGGAATCCTGATCGTATTATTCGGAGTATGGACGGTGCAGAGATATGAATAGAACTTTTATCCTGATCATGCTGGGAGGAACTTTCTTTTCCGCAATCTCCCAGATTCTTCTGAAGCAAAGTGCAAATATAAAATATGACAATCCTTTAAGAGAATATCTCAACTGGCGTGTCATCCTCGCCTATGTGATGTTCTTCGGTATTCTTCTTCTGAACACCTGGTGTTATACCAAAGTAGACATGCGCTATGGGCCTGTGATCGATACTGCCACTTATGTATTCGTATTATTGCTTTCTCGTTTCATCCTGAACGAAAAGATCACAAAGGGGAAACTGATCGGTAATCTGATCATCATTGCCGGCATTCTTGTATACACATTGTAAAAGCCAGACGCCATCAGTTATCCACAATCCAGGCAGAGTTTTTCACAAATAAAAGGAACAGACTGAAACGCTGCATCTGTATGATGTTGCATTTCAGCCTGTTCTTTTTTATTTGTTCAGATCATTTATTTCACTGACATTATTCTTCTTTTTCGCCCTCTGCTTCCGTTTGCTCTTCTGCATCTGTCTGTGCTGCTTCCTCTGCCTCAGCAGCTTCCTCTACTGTTTCTTCTGTTGTTACCGCATCTTCAGCAGTATCTGCATTTGCTTCCTCAACAGTTTCGTCTGTTTCCTCTGTTGCAGTCTCTTCAGCAACTTCTTCTGCTGTTCCCTCGATCACATCATCTCCGGCATCTTCTTCCGGTTCAACAATCGGGCATGCTGCGCCACACTGTGAACAAAACGCATCATCTTTTGCAAGCGGACTTCCGCAGGATGGACAAAAACGTTTATTTTTTACCTTCAGTTCAGATATATCTGTTTTATATTTCTCGATCTGTTCCATGCGCTGGTCAATCTGTTCGCAAAGTGCTTTCTGTGCATCATCTACCGGAATTTCCTTTTTATAACGTTTGTAAATGATTCTTCCGAGGTCGGCCATTGCTTTTTCTATCTGTCGTTCTTCACCGGAGATTTTGTTTTTAAGTCTCTGGGTCTCATAAACCTCCTCTGCACGTCCGCTCAGTTCCTTCGCAGTTTTTGTAAGTGTTTCTCCAAGACTTCCAAAAAAATCTTTTGCCATGATAAGTTACCTCTCTTTCTTTATAAAAAGCCATGTTATATATACTCTGTATTTAGTGATTTCCTTCCAGCAACGGAACTTCCTGTCCTCTGAGAAGAATCTTCGGGCCACCATTGCCTTCTATATATTCTCTTGTGATCGTAACCTGACCGATATTATCATCTTTCGGAATCTCATACATAATATCCAGCATATATTCTTCCAGAATTGCCCGAAGAGCTCTGGCTCCTGTGTGTTTTTCCATTGCTTTGGCTGCAATGGCATGCAGTGCTCCCTCTTCAAATTCCAGTTTTACCTCGTCCAGTGCCAGAAGCTTCTGATATTGTTTCAGGATCGCATTGCGTGGCTCGCTTAAGATTTGTACCATCATATCCTCTGTAAGCCCATTCATGGTAAATATGATCGGCAGACGTCCGATAAACTCCGGAATCATACCAAAACTTCGAAGATCTTCCACCGTCACCTTCTCCAGAATATGTGGATCGTCATCATACTTGTCTTTCAGATCTGCATAAAATCCAATAGACGCCTGCTTATTCAGACGTTCTTTAATGATATTTTCCAGATCCGGGAAAGCGCCTCCACAGATAAACAGAATATTTCTTGTATTTACCGTTGTCAATGGAACCATTGCATTCTTGCTGTTGGCTCCGATCGGCACTTCCACATCTGCTCCTTCCAGAAGTTTCAGCATACCCTGCTGTACAGCTTCTCCGCTGACATCTCGCTGATTGGTATTTTTCTTCTTTGCGATCTTGTCAATCTCATCAATAAAGATGATTCCATGCTCAGCCTTCTCCACATCATTATCAGCCGCTGCAAGCAATTTGGAAACAACACTTTCAATATCATCACCAATATATCCTGCTTCTGTAAGAGAAGTCGCATCGGCAATCGCCAGCGGAACATCAAGCAGTTTGGCCAGTGTTTTGACCAGATAGGTCTTTCCGCATCCGGTAGGTCCGATCATCAGCATATTGGATTTTTCAATTGCGATCTCATCCATGGTATCTGTTGCTACACGTTTATAATGGTTGTAAACGGCAACGGACATTACCTTCTTGGCATATTCCTGACCGATCACATATTCATCCAGGGTAGCCTTGATCTTATGCGGTGCCGGAATCTTCTTGAGATCCAGGACTGGTTCTTTCTTTTCTGCTTTTTTCTTTTTGGGTTTCTTCTGCTGTCCCATCTGATTCTGGAAACTGCTGAGATCGATCATGCTGACATTTGGCATATTGAGCAGATCACCATAATTAAAATTTCCTGTCTGCATCTGCTGATTCATACTGTCAAAGCTTCTCTGCATACAGTCCGGACATATATGTATATTATTAGGAAGATCGATCATCTTACCAACCTGACTCTCTGCCCGATGACAGAGCGTACAGTACTTCTCAGGTTCTTTCTTGTTTTCTTCCTGATCATCGTCATCGCTGACCTCTCCCTCTAAAATCTCATCCTCGTATTTATCTGCCATATATCTGTAAACTCCTTCTGCATAGTTGTTATCTGTCTCATATAAAGAACGCACAGATCAAAAGTGCATTCTGCATCTTCGAATCTATGCGTTCATTATAACATAACCAGTAAAACTGTAAACTAAAGTTTTTATAAATTAATTTTTGCTTCCGAGCATGACTGAAATTGTCTTCTGAACATACTCTCCGTTATCTGCTCTTGATACAACAACATCCACCGTCTCACCGGATGCATAATACGCAAGCTTACTCTCCAGATCATCTTTGCCGCTGACCGTCTGTCCATCAAAACTTACGATAATATCACCTTTCTGGATACCTGCTTTCCCTGCAGCGGAATTTTTCTCCACACGGATAACAAAAGCTCCCTCCGGCATATCATACATCTGTATTGCCTCTGTGGAAAGATCAGCCGTAACGACCCCAAGATAAGCTGCATTCTCTGATTCAACTTTATCTCTTGTCTGACGGTTCATCAGTTCCTCAAGAATCGGCTGTGCCTTGGATATTGGAATTGCGTATCCCATTCCCTCTACCGCACTGTCCGCATACTTTGCAGAGTTGATGCCGATCACTTCTCCCTGCATATTCAGCAGTGCTCCACCACTGTTACCTGGATTAATCGCCGCATCTGTCTGAATCAGGCTTGAACTGGTACCATCATCTGTCGAAATGTTTCTGTTCAATGCACTGATCCATCCGGAGGTAACTGATTGTCCATATCCAAGTGCATTTCCAATTGCCACAACCTGTTCCCCAACCTGAAGGTCATCGGAATTGCCAAGCTGCGCTATTTTGATCTGCGAGAGTGTGTCTTCCGGTATATCTGATTTCTGAACTGCAACCACAGCCAGGTCATTTGATTCATCCGTACCTTTTATCTTGGCACTGACTGCATCTTCCACATTGACATCACCATCGCTGCCGGACATATCCACCGTTTCCTCTTCTGCGTTGACTACATCATTTCCGACAAAGCATACACTGAGTGTTGTCGCACCGGATACCACATGATTATTTGTTGCGATCAAAAGCTCATCGTCATTTTCTCCGACAATGATTCCAGAACCGCTTCCCTCACTGGAATATTGCTGTGTGCCATAACCAAATCCAAATGCCCGGAAATAATTGGGGATTTCCTGTACGCTTACAGATGTAATTGCGACTACCGTTGGCATTGCTGTATCTGCAACTTCTGCAACAGAACCCGTCTGTGACACAGCAGCTGCTGTTTCCGAAGCGGCAGTTTCACTTGAAGCATCTCCTTCACTTTCATTCAAATCGTTTCCATCTGCCGAAGAATCCGCTGCAAGCTGTGCTGTCTCTATCTGACTGTCCTTCCCGTCTGATCCCAGATATTTCTCGGACGCAAAATTCACTCCCTGAAATACAACACCTGCTACCAGCCCGAATACAACTGCCAGCGAAATCGTTTCTGCAAGTTTTTTTCCGCCACGTTTTTTGTTTTTTTTCTTTTCAGGTAATTCCTTCACTGTATCTGATTCTGTATTCTGATGCATACAATAATGTTCATATCTTGGTGGCTCATTCTGTCGATTGTTTTCTGTATCATTCTGCGGAGCATTCAGATTCCATTTTTTTTCATCATCCATGCCTGTGCTCCTTTCTTTTTATCTTTTTTATCCTATGAAAACAGTGTAACAATCAATTGTGTTCAAAATGTGACAACTCCTTTAAAAAACCGTGTGCTTATAGCTGTTTCATTGACAGCCGTCTGTATTTTTACACATTCCAGTATTCGCGGTTCATTGTACACCATAAAATCATTTTTCGAGGAAGTTTACGATAGTTTTTACCACTCAGATAGCCGGCATATTTACAGCCCGACTGAAGTATTACTCCCGGAATCAGCCATATTTTTCTTTTTTGGATCAGGTAGTTTATTGTTTTCTTTACAAGTTTTATTCCTTCTCCCTCTGATGGCACTCCTGCAAAAATTTCCGGATGTTCTGCCTGTGATACACCCAAATCAAAATTTCTGTGGAACTGCTGCATGCAGGAGTAATTGTGAGAATGTATCACTTTTGCATCCGCTGCATAAGCGATTCCATATCCCATCTGGATCAGTTTTCCTGCATAGATCATATCTTCGTTAAAAATCGTCTTTCTGACAAAGCCTCCCAGTTCCTGATAAATTTCTTTTTTATATGCAGCACACACATTAGAGCAGAAAAAAGTTTTTATTCCATATAAGGAAAGGTCTCTTTGGGTTCTTACATAAGATTTCTCCGGGTAGTTAAATGATCTCGTAGAACGTTCTGCAAAACTGCACATTTCATTCGGCAGCTGTCTGGCATATGCTGCTGCGATCATTTTTTCCTTTTCCAGTGCCTTTACAAGATTTTCTATCAGATTCCTGTCCGCCGGAACAGCATCCTGTGTCATAAATACCATAATCTCTGCATCCGACAATTCTGCTGCCCATGCACGTGTTCCGCCATGATCAAACTCAGATTTTTTCAAATGGTGTACTTCCAGAAGTGGATACTTCTGTTCTAATTCTTTATTCCAGTAATTTTCCTCTGTATTCATTGCAATAATACGATGGATCACTGCTGTCTGCTCTGTGAGCCGTTCAAGCAGTACAGAAAATTCTTTTCCCGGATGGTACACCGGAATGATCACATCTACTTTTATATTTTCCATGCTTTCTCCCTTTGCGTCATTCTTCGCTGCTGGTTTTTCGTATGAATGTATGGTAACAGAAGAAGGGAATTTCTTCAACGAGAAATTCCCTTCTTTTATCATAGTTATTTATGCTGCACTTGGATCGGCCTCTGCAGCTGCTTCTGACGAAGCTCCGCCATCATCACCGCTTCCTTCATCAACGTAACCGTCATCACCACCACTGGTGTCTCCGCCTGTGGTGTCTCCGCCTGTGGTGTCTCCGCCTGTAGTATCTCCGCCAGAACCGTCATCACCGCTGGAATCATCACCGCTGGAGCTTCCGTCACTATTATCAGAATCATAATCCGTATTTCCACCGCCGGAACTTCCGCCACTATTATCAGAATCGTAATCCGTATTTCCACCGCCGGAACTTCCGTCACTGTTGTCAGAGTTGTCAGAACTGCTGTCAGCGCTTCCACTGTCATCGGAGTCATAATTGTTGCTTGTATCAGACCATCCGCTTCCGTTATTCTCGAAAATGACTGTATCATTTGCAGTATTCTCTTCTACTGTAGCCTGTTTGTCATCCAGACTGCTCTCACCGCCAACGATCTCAAGGATCTTTTCACTGTTTGCAAGTACAGTTGCAGACGGTGTATATGCCTCATCTCCGTAAAGGAATTTATGCAGTTCGATAACATTGCTTTCCAGTGTCGTCGGTACAATAATACTTCCCTTAACATTGGCGAATTTGAAAGAGGACGGGAATCCTGTCGTATCGTCTACACTGTAACCGATCAGAGTAGGCAGAAGCTGCAGGATTTCGTCTTTTGTCATAGAAGTTGTAACCATCGGGAATACATCGTCCATGATCTTGAAGATCTTGCCAAGACCGGCAGATTTTGCCTTGCTGACGATCATCTGGATCACACGTCTCTGTCTCTCTGTACGTCCCATATCAAGGCTTGCTGTATAACGGATACGACAGTAAGAAGTTGCCTGTACACCATTCAGATGATAATGATACTGAACTGCCTCGATATCATCCGGTCTGTCCGGAAGTTCGATCGGTGTATAATCCTTACCTGTTTCTTCGGATGTCTCTACACAGTAGTTATTCATATGAACAATCTCGGCATAAGACATGTCCATATCCAGTCCACCAAGGTCATCGATGATCGTTGTCAGCGCATTGAAGTTTACGGTTGCATATTCGCTGATGTTCAGGTCGAGGTTTGTATTCAGCATTGTAATCGCCTGTTCGGCTTCACCGTAAGCATACGCTGCGTTCGCCTTGGAATAAGTATCGTTACCAAGATTGAGAAGGGTATCTCGATATACAGAAACCAGCTTCACATCTTTTGTGTCATTATTTACGCTTGCAATAATAATTGTATCACTGTTCTCACCGCCGAGTGCAGTATTTTTATCACGGTGGTCAATACCAAACAGAGCATATGTTGTATAACCTGTCAGAGTTGATTCCTGTGAATCAATAGAATCCTGTACTTCCTGGTTTACTTTGATCTTACTGTCATCCAGAACTGGCTGATTGATCTTGTCCAGTTTTGAATTCAGCTGTCCATATACATACAGACCACCGATAAACAGCAGAAGAACAATAATTTCAACAGCAAATAGTATCTTTTTTGTTTTTGACTTAGGTCTTGCCATCTTCTCTCCCCTTATCTTTAATATGCATTTTTATTAATGAACCCTTTGAAAATCGTCAGGAACAATATCTTTATATCAAATCCGATCGACCAGTTCTCTATATAATAGAGATCACAGTCAATACGTTTACGAATAGAGGTATCTCCCCGGTAACCATTTACCTGTGCCCAGCCGGTAAGTCCCGGACGCACCTGATGTTTCACCATATATCTTGGAATTTCCTCGCGGAATTTCTCAACAAAAAACGGTCTCTCCGGTCTCGGTCCCACCAGACTCATATCACCCTTCAGAATATTAAACAGCTGAGGCAGTTCATCAATGCTGGTCCTTCTCATAAATTTACCGATTCCGGTTACCCTCGGATCATTCTTAACTGTCCAGGCCTTCTTTTCTTCGGCCTCCGGCTGAATTTCCATAGAACGGAATTTGTACATCCAGAAATTCTTATTATGAAGTCCGACACGCTCCTGTCGGTATATAAGTGGTCCCGGTGATGTCAATTTGATGAGTATGCACATCAGCAGCATGACCGGTGAAGAAACAATGATCGCCATGATTGCCCCAACAACATCCATCAAGCGTTTGACCATTGCATTAAATGTATTACTCAATGGAACATAACGGATGTTGATCACCGGAAGTCCCAGTATATCTTCCGTATATGGTTTCGTAGGAATGATCTTATTATAATCCGGTATAAATTTGGTATGAACACCGGATTTCTCACACATTCCGACAATTTCCTCCAGTCGGTAATATTCACTCAGTCCCAGTGTAATTGCAATCTCATCCAGCCTGTTTGCAGGAAGTATCACAGAAAGATTTGCAATTCGTCCGATAACCTTGATTCCATTATAAGCAGTTCCTGCCGGAACATTATCATCAAGGATTCCTCTGACAACATAACCCCACTGTGGATTCTGCTGAATTCTGTCAATATATTCTTCCGCTGCCCGGCTGTAACCTACCAGTATCATCTGCTTCTGATTCAGTCCGCGCTTTCTCATTTTTCTCAGCATGGAGAAAATAAAGAGCCTTACTCCCCATTCTGCAAAGATGTTAATCACACAGAAAATGTAAACCGTCAGTCGGGAGAAATCAGACTCTCCCATCATATACAGACTGAATACGATCAGCAGAAGTCCGAGTACATTTGCCTTGATGATATTTGCCAGAACCAGTCTGCGCCCCTGCATATGCAAAGGCTCATATAAAGTAAATGCCTGATACAGAAGCAGATACCCCGGTATGATAAATATCAATGCAAACATGTACTCTTCAAACGCAAGTGCCCGGACTGCTGAATATGCAAACGGACCGATAAAACGGATCATCCAGGCAAGTACATAGGTCACAGCAATGACAATGGCATCAATTAACATCTGGAGACGACTGAAATTCTTCTGATTGTCCTGAATCAATCTCTGCCACCTCTATCCATTTCATTGTGTTTTAAGCATCTCTGTCCGTACATTCTGAATCCCATGTCTGGACAGACACGTTTATATTATAATAGTTGTCCTTCAAAATCAATAAAATCTTATCTTTTATTATATTAAATTTCCATAAACCACTGTAAAAATGACTTTATGCCCGAATTCTGCGGAACATATTTTCCCACAATTCAAGCTGTATCTTACAGTAATTTGGAAGATGTTTGACCGAAAACGGAACTTTCCTGTGATTCATGCTGATAGAAAATCCGTTTTTGATACCGGCCAGGTATTCTTTTCCCATTCCTTTTAGTGCAAAGAACAGAAACTTGATCAGAAAACCCGCTGCCAGAAACGGTAGATTCAGGATGATCTGAAGGAGAGGCATATTTTTATAGATCAGATAAATATTATTTCTGGAAGAATATCTGGTCTTGAAATGATTATATCTGGATCCACTCGTACCACTTCCCACATGATATACGACTGCATCCGGTGCATACCAGTTTTCATATCCATAAATTCTGGCACGGTATCCGATATCCGTATCCTCCAGATATGCGAAATGCTCCTCATCAAAATATCCGATCTTTTCCATGATCTTTTTACGATAAATAGCTGCACCTCCGCAGGCTGAAAAAATTTTTTCTTCTTTCTGATACAGATCAATATTTTTTCCTTTTCCCCGCGCAAAAGACCAGCCCAGCGCACAGTAATAATTTCCTGCATCATCCAGCTTATCTCTGTCATGATACTGTACCATTCGTGCTGCACACGAAAAAGCATTTTTATGTCTTCTTATCGCCAGCAGCATCTGCTCCACAAAATCTTCCTTTACTTCCGTATCATTATTCAGAAGCAGTACATATGGTGCTTTTGCTGCTTTTATTCCCTCATTGACAGCCCGGCAGAATCCAAAGTTATCCGGCAACTCAATAATATGCACCCATGGATAATTTGCACTTACAAACGAACAGCTTCCGTCTGCGGATCCGTTATCCACCAGGATCACTTCAAAATTTTTCAGTGTCTGCCCTTCCAGACTTCCCAAAACGCTGTCCAGAAATGCGATTCCATTAAAATTCGGTATGATCACCGATACTTCCATATTATCTCCTATCTGTTTTCTTTCTCTTTTAATTCCATTCCTTTCAATGGACGAAGAGAATAATTCCATTTTGAAAGAGAAAGGTTCTTATTATAGTACGGATCTCCTTTTTTCAGAATATCGATCCAGTGACACCGGATATACTCGATTTCTTCCTGAAAACGCCGTACCTTCTCCTGGCTGTCTTCTGCACCTCGTGTTTTTGATTCCATATGATACAGCTGTACATATGGATCATAAACGATCAGTCTGCCAGTCTCTCTGACCTTCAGACAAAGATCTACATCATTGAATGCAACGGACAGTTCCTCGGTAAATCCACCAACTTCCTCAAAAGCTGCTTTTTTCATCATCATGCATGCTGCAGTCACTGCACTCATGTCCTGAAGGATTGAAGCCTTATGCAGATATCCGGTACGATTTGCCGGCATATTTACGAACATATGTCCGGCAATTCCACCAATTCCAATTACACAGCCTGCATGCTGGATCGTATCATCCGGATAAAGCAGCTTTACACCTACTGCTCCGACCTCCCTGCGCTGACACATTCCAAGCATTTCTGTCAACCAGCCTTCTGTAATAACTGTCACATCATTATTCAGGAACAGAAGATACTCCCCATTTGCATAACGTGCTCCATAATTGTTGATCGCAGAATAATTAAATTCTTTTTCCCAGCGAATGACTCGAATCTTCGGATCTTTCTTCAGTTCTTCGTAATATGCAAAAATCTCCTCAGAAGTACTGTTATTCTCTACAATGATGATCTCATAATTCTGATATTTTGTTTTTTCTTTTATAGATGCAATACACGCATGAAGCGCTTCTTTCTCATCTTTATTTGGAATGATGATCGAAACAAGCGGTTCTCCATGGACCGGATACTGTACCCGGAAAAATCCGAGATCCGGTGTATGTGTTACTGTTCCCTCTGTACCGGTGCGTTTCAGATGTGCTTCAATTGCACGCCTGCCTGCTTCAAATGCATACATCTTGCTTGCAGGATTATCTGCCGTAGATGCTTTATGCGTCCGCCAGTGATAAAGGATTTCCGGAACATGTCCGATCTTGCCGGCCTCCTCTACACAGCGAAAGATAAAATCATGATCCTGCGCTCCGTCAAATTCCTGCCTGAAGCCGCCAGCTTTACGTATAACAGACTGTCTGGCAACAAAAAAATGACAGATATAGTTATTGGAGCGCAGAAGATCCAGATTAAAATCGGGCTTCAGATGCGGCTGAAAATGCTCGCTCAGGTCTGTAGTCACCTTATCTTCATCCGTATAAACAGCGTCCAGTTCCGGATCTTTTTCCAGAGCAAGCGCAATCTCATAAAGCGCATTTGGTGCAAGCAGATCATCATGATCCAGTATTCCGGCAAACTCACCTTCCGTCATTGCAAGTGCTGCATTTGTGTTCCCTGCAATTCCAAGATTCTCTTTTAATTCCTGTACACGTATGCGGCTGTCCCTCTGTGTATACTCAGCAAGTACCTGTTTCATCTGTTCATCATCCGGGCTGCCGTTTGCAATACACAGCTCCCAGTTGCCGTAAGTCTGTGCCAGAAGTGAATCGATCATCTGACGCAGGAATGTTTCCGGCGTCCGGTATGCCGGAACCGCCACACTGATCAGTGGAGCACTTGAAAATCTGTGATGACGCTGTTTCTCAAGCTCTGCCTCATCCGGTATATAGGCCTCATACCAGGGACCATATGGTACTTCTTCCGGTTCAAAACGTTCATGAAGGCGTATCCAGAATTCTTTTGGTCCGTAATGCTTAAAATAACGCAGTCCTTTTTTGATCGTATAAGGGTTTAATTTTTTCAGCATCCTTCCCCATTCGATATGCCCTGCCACATCTTTATTTTTACTCATATTTTATTGATACCCTCAGGTTATTTTTCTTTGTTTTTATATATAATCGGATATCATTTTATCATCCTGCCCCTGTTTTTGCAAGGGCGTATGTCATTCTGCTTGAATTAAGCGCTAAAATGGGATATGATAGATTCTATTGAAACCTTAAGATAAGAAATATAATGGGAGTACAGATTTATGAAATCAAAAAGATTATATAGTGGTCTGATGGCTCTTGGGCTTGCATGTACACTGATATTCCAGACACCTGTCCTGGCAGCTGAAGAAACGGCCGAAACGCAGACCTCTTCCATTTCGACCAACAGCATCTCCGGCTGGCCACAGGGTCCGGATATCACCTCCACAGCTGCAATTATCATGGAAGACAGTACACAGACTACCGTTTATGCCAAAAACATGGACCAGGTTCTTTACCCCGGTGCTACAGTAAAAGTTATGACCACGCTTCTGACTCTGGAAAATGCACAGCTGAGCGATCAGGTTACTATGACCGCGACCGGTGTTTCCGGTGTCACGGACGGTGGTGCAAGTATTTCCGCTCAGCTGGATGAAGTCTTTACTGTAGAACAATGTCTGTATGCGATCATGCTTGCATCTGCCAATGATGTTGCTCTTCAGATTGCAGAACAGATCGGTGGTTCCGTTGACGGATTTGTTCAGATGATGAACAACCGTGCTGTCGAACTTGGATGTACCAATACCGTATTCACTAATCCTACCGGACTTCCTGACGAAAATCAGCATACAACCGCTCATGATATGGCATTGATCACAAAAGCGGCTATCGACAACGAATCTTTTCGAGCCATTGCAGAAACCACTTCCTATACGATTCCGGCCACCAATGTATCTGGCGGTGAACGTGTACTGACCAACAACTTCTCTATGCTGAACAATACAAATGCTTCTTATTATCAGTATTGTCTCGGTGGACGCGAGGGATACACAGAAGCTTCCGGAAGTACTTTGGTCTGCGGAGCAGAAAAAAACGGAGTTTCTCTGATCGCCGTTATTCTCCAGGGTGCATCCGGCACAACTGCTGCCGAAGCAGTCAGTCTTCTCAACTATGGATTTGACAACTTCCAGCTCCTTTCTCTTGGAGATAATGATTTTGATATGGCATCCGGTGGAAACGTATTTGTACCAAACGGTACTACTGCTGATGCACTTACAACACAGGATGGCGAAGTTCAGGATGGACAGTACAACCGTCAGTTTCTCTTTAATGGAACTCCGGTCGGCACTGCGGTTATGTCTGTAACTTCACCGGAAGAAGATACTGCTGTTATTGAAGCCAGCACACAGAATCTGACAAATGCCCAGGATTATACAGTCAGTCATACTTCTGTTCCATACTTTGTGATCGGCGGTATCGGACTTCTTCTGCTTCTCCTGATCCTTTTCCGCATCGTAAAGGTTGCGAAATCCTGATTCCTGTCAAACTTACGAACATGCAAGAACCGGCCACTGTCTTTTCAGACAGCAGCCGGTTCTTTTTATCTTTTATTCTCTGCTTCTCAATTATTTTACTGAATTTCTTTCAGATAACGACCAAGTGCATCTTTCCAGTCTGGCAGTCTTGTGAAACCATGTTCTTCCAGTTTTTTCTTTTCAAGACGGCTGTTTGTCGGACGTTTTGCCTTTGCCGGATATTCTGCTGAACTTACCGGAAGTACTTTTACATCCATACCTGCCTGACGGAAAATTTCTTTTGCAAAATCACACCAGGAAATGTATCCACCTTCATTTGTTGCATGATATTTACCATACTCTTCTTTTTCGAGCATATCCACCAGAAGTCTCGCAAGATCATAAGTATAAGTAGGTGTTCCGATCTGGTCATCAACAACTGTCAGAGTATCATGCGTCTTGCCAAGATTCAGCATAGTTTTGATAAAGTTCTTGCCATTAAGTCCAAATACCCATGCAATACGTACAATATAATGTTTTGGAGCATATTTTTCTACAGCAACCTCTCCATCATATTTTGCCTGTCCATAAACATTCAATGGTTTTACAACCGGATCATCCGGCTCCCACGGACGAGTTCCCTGTCCGTCAAATACGTAATCTGTACTGATATACACCATTGGAATATCAAGTTTTCCACAAATTCTGGCAATATTTTCCGTACCTTCTGCATTGACTTTGTGGCAGACTTCCTGGTTATCCTCAGCCGCATCTACTGCTGTCCATGCAGCACAATGAACAACTTTGTCCGGATGTACTTCTCCGATCACACGCTCAACAGCAGCTCTGTCTGTGATATCCATTTCATCCACATCCACACCAACGCCTTCATAACCTCTTTTGGCCAGCTCATTCATAACATCATAACCCAGCTGTCCTTTTACACCTGTTACTAATACTTTCATGCAAAATCCTCCTATATCCGTTTCAGTGAAAAATCCTGGCTCTTTAATGTCAGATTCGGGTTGTAATATGGGTCCCCGTCACGCATGATATCCGGCCAACGTCTTTCAAAAATCTGAATTTCTTTATTAAATCGTGCTACTTTTTCCGGTGTATCCTCCAATCCTCTGGACTTGGATTCATAATGATACAGTTCTGCGTATGGATTATATACGATCAGATAACCGGCTTCTCGCAGTTTCATACAGAAATCAATGTCATTAAATGCAACTGCAAGTTCTTCTGTAAGCCCTCCGACTTTGTCAAAAGCTTCGCGCTTCACCATCATACATGCAGCAGTAACTGCACTGTAATCCTGTGCACAGATGATTCTGTGGCAGTAGCCTGTCGTTCCTCTCGGCTGCAGAACAAAACAATGCCCTGCAATTCCGCCGAAACCAATGACTACACCTGCGTGCTGAATCGTATCGTCCTCATAATACATTCTGGCACCTACAGCTCCAACATCACTGCGCATACAGTAGCCAAGCAGTTCTTCCAGACAATCCTCATTAATGATTTCCGTATCGTTATTCAGCAGAAGGAGATATTCACCTTTTGCAAAAGCAGCTCCATAATTATTGATTGCAGAATAATTGAACTCCTTATCCCAATAAACCACATGGGCTTTTGGATTCTCTGCTTCCAGTTTTTTGTAATACTGGAAAGTAGCATCATCTGTACTGTTATTTTCAACAATGATATATTCATAATTTTTGTAAGTAGATTTCTGATCAATGGAATCCATACACCGTTTCAGATCATCAATATGATCTTTATTCGGAATAATGATGGAAATCAGTGGATCATGGTCTCTGTGAAATCTTGTCCTGTAGAGCCCCAGAAACTCTCCCTGATATACTTCTGCGTCGATACCCGTTCTTCTGTAGTGCTCTTCAATCGCACGCTTCCCGGATTCAAATGCATAAGTTTTGCTCTCCGGATTTTCCGCGGTGGATTCCTCATGACATCTCCAGTGATACAGGATCTTCGGTACATGACAGATCTCTTCCGGGCTGACAGCCTCTATACAGCGGAAAATAAAGTCATAATCCTGCGCTCCGTCAAATTCCTTACGGAGAGTTCCGACCTGTTCAATAACTTTTCTGTCAACAACAAATAAATGACAGATGTAATTTACTGTGCACAGAAGATCCGGATTGTAGTCTGGTTTGAAATGCGGCTGGAAGAATTTATGTCCATCCATCGACATCTTATCCTCATCAGAATAAAGGACCTTCACATCTCTGTTTTTATTCAGTGCCTTCACACATTCAAACAGCGCATTTGGTGTCAGTTCATCATCATGATCTGCAAACGCAATATAATCACCCGTTGCAATCTCAATCGCAGCATTTGTATTTTCAGAAATCTGCAGTGATTCCTCATGAGACACTACTTTAATCCGCTCATCCGATGCTGCAAGTGATTCAAGCAAACCGGCGATTGGTGAATTTGCCCCACTTCCATCTGACAGACAAAGCTCCCAGTTCGGATATGTCTGCTCTTTGATCGTCTCAACCAGCTGTCGAAGATATTTTTCCTGTGTTTTATACAGTGGGATCACAATGGAAATCTTTGGCTGAAAATCAAATTTTTCTCTTCTCTGACGTTCCAGTTCCTTCGGTCCCGGAAGATGTCTGACGATCCACTTCTGATATGGAATTTCCCTGGTAGATGCCGTTCTGACCTTAGCTGCAACTTTTCCGACAAGAGCGGCACTTCCCTGTGTTTTCCAGTAACGGATTCCTTTTTTTGCATATTTTTCGATTTTTTTCCGGATCACCACCGTCTGCTGCAACGGAACCACATGCACAGATTTTGTATTTCCGGCATAAAAAACAATGTAAACAACTTTGCCTTTTAGATTTGTCAGCTCCACAAAGAATCCTGATTTGTCTTTGTTTTCCATCTGTTCCATCTCTTCATAAAGCTGTTCTACATCCACACGCTCCGTCCGAAGTACTTCCGCCTGGATTTTTTCTTTATTTTCATCAAAGATCTGGATACGTACTGGTTCTGCTGCCACTGCCCATCCCCGGACACGCAGAAATCCCTGCTGCACTTTTTCCTCTTCAATGTAAAACTGTGGTTTTCCCCTTCTTTTTTCAAGATTCTTTACTGAAATCGAAAACCAGCAAAATGTTTTTTCCGGCATCTCCGCATAAATACTAAGTTTCTGGTATCCCTCCAGAGATTCCGGAAGCTGTACAGCCGCTGTGATCCGCTCGCCTCGCATCAGGTCTGGATCTTTAAATCGTTCCAATGCACTGACGACTTCCAGTCGCTGAATTTCTGCCTTTACCTCAGATCCGTCCAGTTTCGCACGCATTTTGGCTTCTTTGGGCCATGTGCCCTGAAGAATATAACAACATGGATCCTGCAGATGGAATCGGTCCTTTGTTACCTCAAAAATTTCTCTTGCCATATAGAATTATCCTACCTCATTTCTCAGTCTTCTCTCAGGGAACAGTCTGCTTCTTTCAGTGACAGATTCGGATTATAATACGGATCTCCCTTGCTCATCTGTTCGCCCCATTTCTCTTCGAAATGTTTTGTTTCCTTTTCGAAACGGAACTGTTTTTCCGGTGTGTCTTCCATTCCCCTTGACTTGGATTCATAGTGATAAAGTTCCGCATATGGTGTAAATACAACTTTCTTTCCAGCTGCCCGCTCTTTCATGCAAAGATCAATATCATTAAATGCAACCACAAACTCTTCGTCAAAACCACCCACAGCTTCAAAATCTTCGACTTTCATAAGCATGCATGCCGCCGTTACCGCACTGATTTCCTGAACATTTACGGCTCTTCCGAAATATCCTTTGTCTTCGCATGATGCCTGGCACATGATATGTCCTGCAATTCCGCCCATCCCCAGGACAACACCTGCATGCTGGATCAGATTATCCGGATAATAAAGTTTAGCACCAACGATTGCGACATCTGGCTGCTGGCAGATCATCAACATTTCTTCGATCCATCCCGGAGTAATGACTTCTACATCATTATTCAGAAACAGCAGATAACTGCCCTTTGCATCCTTTGCTGCAAAATTATTGATTGCGGCATAATTAAATCCCTCTTTCCAGGTGAGCACCCTTGCTTTTGGATAACGCCAGGAAAGATTTTTATAATACTCAAATGTTTCTGGCTTTTCGCTGTTATTTTCAACTACCAGTATCTCGTAATTTTTCCATGTTGATTTCTCATAAATGGAAGAAAGACATTTTTCAAGATCATCAATGTGGTCTTTATTTGGAATAAGGATGGAAACAAGCGGCTCACCCTGAATCTTCACATGACTGCGATACCAGCCCGGATGTTTCGTCATCTCCACTTCAGCCTCAATACCAACTCTTCTGTAATGTTCCTGAATTGCACGGCATCCGGCTTCATACGCATACGTCTTACTCTCTGGATTTGCCGCAACGGAATTCATATGACATCTCCAGTGATACAGTACTCTCGGAATATGGATTACCTGTTTTGCCTGTTCGCAGCAACGCAGGATAAAATCATAATCCTGAGAACCGTCATACTCCTGTCTCAGACCGCCTACCTGATCTACCAGGGCTTTTTTGACTGCAAAAATGTGGCAGATATAATTATTATCTCTTAAACGAAACAGGTTATAATCTGATTTAAAATGGGGTTCAAAATAAAATTCCCCATCCATACTCAGCTTGTCTTCATCTGTATAAACAATCTCCGGCCCCTGATGGTCATTGATGGCTTTGACGATTTCATATAACGCATCCGGTTCCAGCGTATCGTCGTGATCACTGAGCATCAGATATTCCCCCGTTGCCATCTCAATCGCTTTATTTGTATTAATGGAAATACCGCCATTTTCCTCCAGATGTTTGTACAGGATACGGCTGTCTTTTCCATAACGCTTCTGAATATATTCTTCTACTTTCTGATCCGGACTTCCGTCTGCCAGACAAAGCTGCCAGTTTGTGTAACTCTGTGCCCGAACAGAATCGATCAATTCCTTGAGATATGGGGTTGGAGTACAGTACAGCGGAATCACAATACTGATCAGCGGATTCTGCTCAAAATGTGTATGTCTCTGTTTTCTGAGTGTACGCCGGTCAGCTTTATGGCGTTTGAACCACTCTTCATAGTCTTCCTTGTGTTCTCCATCTTTGTCTTTATGAAAAAGGCGTCCCCAGAATCCTTTGGATTTCTGCTCTTTACGGAGTGCTTTAATATCGATTTCATAAGTCTTTGTTGTGGAATCTCCACAAAAATGAAGTACGATACGATTCCCCGGAATTTCCAGAAAAGCTGCTGAAATACTGAATCCGATCTCCTGATTTTTGTAATCATCATCGAGATGACGACGTTCCACAACATCCGGTCTGCGTCCTCTTGTGATCTTGCAGTCCAGAAGCTCCGTGTTTTCTTTGTGAACCGTCACTTCCACATTTCCTCTCTGGTCCGTTGTCCATCCCTGGATTTCCAGCATCAGTCCATAAAGTACCTCTACACGGTCAATATGAAATTCTACCAGTTTATCCTTGACCAGTTCATCCAGGTCATCACCCGCACACTCCCAAAGCAGTGTTTTTTCTTCTCCGTCCAGCAAAAGAAGTTCTAACAGATCGTATTTTCTGCGAAGTTCCAGTACCTCTGGAATCGTCACAGTAAAACCCGGAAGAAATCCTTCTGTCTCCACATCCAGAGACTGCGCCACATCCGGGCGTTCATATCTCTCGATTTCCGGTATATCGATTACTTCATAACCATCCCCAAGCAACTGAAAGATGCATTTCTTTTTTTCAGGATGCATATACCAACCTACAAGGCTCAGCACATGTCCATGTCTGTCATCGTATCTCTCTTCATCAATGCTGAAACAAAGTTTGTCCATAAATATTCCCCTATTTCTTTTTAATACTCCGGTACAGCTTCCATGCCTTTGTATTTTCCATTTCAGAAATCTGATGTTTTAGTTTCTGAATCTCTTTGTCTTTTTCTGCTGAGATCCGTGAAAAACTCATCCAGAACGCCTCCTGTGCTTCAGATTCCTTCATCACTTCAATCTCTATATAAAGTTTGCCTGTATTCTTTGGCAGACTCTCTATTACAAACTGCGGATCTCCGCCTCCAAAATAGTATCTTCCGTTTCCTATCGGAAAACCATTAGAAGAAAAATCCGCCTCTTTTCCGTTTTCAAATACAAGTTTTTTAAGAACCAGTCCCCCGGCAGCTTCCCCGGGATCCAGACGCAGTCGGCGCACATTCTGCGGAACAGTGATTCCGAAATCAATTCCATGTTTTGTCATTGGATAGATATCTGAATCCGCTTCCGAAAAGTCATTTCCTCGGTCATAAAATACCTGCAGTCTTCTCGTTGCACATGCGGCACGGATCCGGTCATAATATGCCATGATATCTACCTTGCCAGGTGAAACCTCATCATACATTTCCCGAAGAGGCACATGACCGCCTTCCATATATTTCTGGAAATTACGCTCCATCTCTGCGTAAATTTCCAGTTCTTTCTCACTGATTCCTGCCTTTTTATAGAAATCAAGATCACGCAGTACAGCACGCTTGCCATCACTTTCCAGATAGTAATGGATCATTCTGTAAAGGATGAAATTGCACGGAATCGGAAAGCGGAAGGTCCATTCATAATCGATTACGGACACTTCGGAATCCTGAAGCAGAATATTAGCTGGCACAAGATCAATATTGGACATGCCGCTGCAACGACAGCTTTCACTGATTTCTGCATCACCAAAGACCTGCACGAATTCCGGTGTTTTAAAGAACATCTCTCCTTCATGGATACGACGGATCTTTTTGATATAGCTGAAAAACAGCTTCTCAAGCTCTTCTGTCTTTCCTGCCTCCAGAAGTTCGTCCAGTCTTCCTTCCAGTGTCTCTCCCTGCAGATATTCCAGACGTACTCCATCATTCTCAACTGTACAGGTATTCAGTTCCAGACCTTCTCTTCCGTAAAAGGTTCCCAGTTCCCTGGAGATTTTTTCCAGATTCTTCACATGTTCTTCAGAAGTTTTTTCTGTCGGTAACTTACGGACATATCTTCTCCCTGAAGAGTTTTCACAGATTTCCGTACGCACAGAAAATGCCGGATCTCTTTCATTGGAAAACTTTACATAAATGGTTTCTGCTTCTTTCTTTTCTTTTCCGATCAGAAGAAGAAAAGAATTGGCAAAATCCGGATACATATCATTCGCAAGAAGTGAATCATATACCGCAGATTCCTGGAAAAGCTGCAAACGCAGTCTGTCATAATTTGTTTCCAGACGATTCAGTTCTCCCTTCAAAGGAAGGCGACGGTCTGAATAAATCGTCATTGGTAATTTGTAATCCGGAAATGGATAATACCAGGATGCTTTAAGATCTCCTGCCTCTTTCAGGATTGCTGACATTTCTTTTCTGGAAAATGTCTTAACGCCACTTGTTGTCGGATAACCTTCCAGACCTTCAAAGAGAGTTCCAAAATGATCTTCCGTACATCCTGCCCAGTACTTCAGCCCCAGACGATTTTCGATTGCAAGAACGATCTTACCATCCGGTTTCAGATGTCTGGATATGATCTTAAGGAAATCCACATAAGGAGTCTCACTCTGTATATAAGCTTCTCCATATTCAAACACACCGATCAGTGTAATATAATCATATTTTTCGGTAAGCGTCTTCTCGACTTCCTGAAAATTCCCCATAAGGATCTTCAGATTGTCACAGTCTCTGTGTCTCCATGCATTGATCTGGCTTCGCTTTCTTGAAAGTTCAATACAGGTAACCTTTTTGGCTTTTTTGCAGAGAGCGCCGGTCACAGCACCACATCCGGAACCGATTTCAAGAACATTCTCTTCACCTGTAAACGGAATCCAGCTCAGTATATTTTCCCTGATATGAGAAAAATGATAGAGAATCGGCCAGCTCGCCCGCTCTGCAATAACTCCGTTCCATTGTTTTTCCCGGTAATTGCGTGCTATTTCCAGCATCTCATCCTCAATTGCACCATCTGTATACAAATCTTTGCCCGGATATAGTGTATCATCCAGAATTACCTGTCCGATTTTTTCCATTATTCCTCTCCGTACTGAATTTCTACTTTTGAATTCATATCATAAAATCCTACGGTATTCTGCGTTGAGATCACCGTAATATTACATGCATCATATAATCTGTGGAATACCGTAAAGTCTCCATCCTTATAGCCGGTACATCCAAAGGAAAGCAGATACTCCCCACCCTGCAGGAACATATCCTGTGTAAAGGTTACGGTACATACATCTCCGGCTTCAGAATGCTCAATATGCATTTTTTCAAACATCGTGTTGGTTCCTGTAATTTCTGTTCCACGAATATCCTTAAATGTATATGCCATGATCGGTTCCTGAATATTCTCATGAAATGCAACCCTCATCTTGATCGTAAAGGTTGTTCCCTTGTCGATGGTATTGGTATAACGGCCCTTTTCATCCATCACAACAAAATCTGTGATCTCAGCAAGTTTGCTGCCATATTCCAGCATATTCGGATTTACCTGGAATTTTTCACTCCAGTTTTCCTTTTTCTTTACTTCTTTTTCCACTTTCCTGGTCGGATCCTGGCCTACCAGAAGCTGCTTGTACATATCTACCATCTGCTTTGGAGAACCTTCTTCCAGCTTCACACCCTTATTCAGAAGGATAACTCTGTCACAGTATCTGGAAATACTGCTCAGATCGTGGCTTACAAAAAGGATTGTCCGACCCATTTTCTTAAATTCTTCGAATTTACGATAACATTTTGCCTGAAAGAACACATCCCCTACAGAAAGTGCCTCATCAACGATCAGAATTTCAGGATCGATATTGATTGCAACGGCAAAAGCCAGACGAACGAACATACCACTGGAATATGCTTTGACCGGCTGATGTACAAAATCGCCGATGTCTGCAAAATCCAGAATATCCTGCAGTCTGGCATCAATCTCCTCTTTGGAAAAACCCATCATAGTTCCATTGAGATATACGTTCTCAATCCCGGTATACTCCATATTAAACCCGGCTCCCAGTTCCAGCAGAGCGGAAATTCTCCCATCTACTGTGACTTCTCCGCCAGTAGGATTCAATACACCGGTAATGATCTTGAGGATCGTGGATTTACCGGAACCATTTGTCCCGATAATTCCCACTGTTTCTCCTCTTTTTACATCAAAGCTGACATCCCGTAGTGCATAATGCTCTCTTACAGGAACTTTCATTCCCAGAGCCTCTTTCAACCGGTCAGACGGCTTATTATATAATTTATACATCTTATCCAGATGTTTTACCTGAATTGCAAATTCACTCATTCTACTCTCCGCTTACAGTACATCTGCAAAATGTACCTGAAGTTTTTTAAACAGTCTGGTTCCAAGCACAAATACGATCAGGGTAAATCCCCAGAAGTAAAGTGTCAGCACCGGATGCTCCCAGATTGCTACTTTGTTGATCAGAGAATCCCTGTATCCCTGCACAATATAGAATACCGGATTCAGTTTCAATATATTTGCCAGAAGTCCTCCAAGACCAAGATCATTAAAATCCCACATGATCGGGGTAACCCATACACCAACCTGGAGCATAATGTTGATGATCTGACTCAGATCTCTGAAGAATACAACCGCCGCACTTGTCATATATGTGACTGCCAGGATCAGCATAAAAATGCAGAAGCTGTAGTATACCAGTTGCAGTGCATACAGACTCGGCGGATATCCCATACAGGTATAGATCACCAGTACGATCACAACAAAAAAACAATGTACAAATACCGCTGAAAATACTTTCACTACCGGAAGGATCCGAATGTTAAATACTACTTTTTTTACCAGATAATTATATTCCAGAAGTGCATTCGTTCCTCCGGTCAGGCCCTCCTGAATAAAGAACCAGGGGACAAGACCTGCGATCAGCCAAAGTACAAATGGAACACCTTTATCCGAACCATTGCGAAGCGCCAGTCCGAATACAAACCAGTAAACACAGATCGTTACGATCGGCTGAACAAATGCCCAGACTGTTCCAAAATAGGAACCCGCATATTTTGTTTTGAAATCATTTTTTGCCAGAGAAAACACTAATTTGCGGTTTTTGTAGATTTCCCCAGGCAGCCATGTTTCTTTTTTCAATCCTTTTTACTCCTGTTGGCAGTATATTCCTTAAAACTTCCCCATTTCTGGTCTTTGTCAGAGAGGATCAGTTCCATACCTTCCGGAATCGGCCATTCTACTCCGATATCCGGGTCATTGTATGCAAGACCTCCCTCATCATTCGGATGATAAAAATCGGTACATTTATAAGCAAATTCTGCAGAATCAGAAAGAACAACAAATCCGTGAGCAAAATTCTTCGGAATAAAGAACTGTTTCTTATTCTCTGCAGAAAGAAGGACTCCATACCACTGTCCATATGTCGGGGAACCTTCTCGCAGATCGACCGCAACATCAAAAACTTCTCCGCTCACTACACGAACAAGTTTATCCTGTGGATAGTTGATCTGGAAATGAAGTCCACGAAGTACGCCTTTACGGGAACTGGACTGGTTATCCTGTACGAATTCCATATCGATTCCGGCTGCTTTGTAATCGTTGTAGTTATATGTTTCCATAAAATATCCGCGTTCATCACCGAATACTGCCGGTGTGATCACTTTCAGGCCTTCAATATGACATGTCTCTACTGTAATTTTTCCCATTTTATAATCCCTCCGCTATTTCAATCAGATATTTTCCATAAGCAGTCTTAAGAAGAGGCTGTGCCAGTTCAACAAGCTGCTCCTTTGTAATAAATCCACGTTTGTATGCAATCTCTTCGATGCAGGAAATGTACAGTCCCTGACGTTTCTGGAATGCTGCAACAAAATCTGCTGCATCAAGCAGAGAATCATGATTTCCTGTATCCAGCCATGCAAATCCACGTCCCAGAGTCTCTACCTTCAAAGTTCCTCTTCTCAGATATTCGTTGTTGATGCTGGTGATCTCAATCTCACCACGGGCAGACGGTTTTACATTTTTGGCGATTTCTACAACATCATTATCATAGAAATACAGGCCCGGTACTGCATAGTTTGACTTCGGATGTTCCGGTTTTTCTTCAATAGAAAGAGCTTTGCCGTTCTCATCAAATTCTACAACACCATATTCTCTAGGATCTCTTACATAATAACCGAAAATAGTCGCACCTTTTTCTTCTTCTGTGCGTCTGTAAGCATTCTGAAGGACTCTGGAAAAGCTCTGTCCGTAGAAAATATTATCTCCAAGTACCAGGGCAACTGCATCATTGCCAATGAAATCTGCACCAATGATAAATGCATCTGCCAGTCCTCTCGGCTGTTCCTGTACTGCATATTCAAATCTCATTCCAAGCTGGCTTCCATCTCCCAGAAGATCACGGAAAACCGGAAGATCTCTTGGTGTAGAAATGATCAGAACCTCACGGATTCCGGCAAGCATCAGTGTAGACAATGGATAATAGATCATCGGTTTGTCATAAACCGGCATGATCTGTTTGGAAATTGCCTTTGTTAATGGATATAATCTGGTTCCTGAACCACCTGCTAAAATAATACCTTTCATTATGTTTCCTCCTTTATTTCAAGTTCTTTATTTATTTTCATCCATTCTTTATATAAAGTGCGATCAATAATGCGATCAGGATCACTGCCATGACTCCCATTGCGATCAAAAGAGCTTTCATCATACCGGATAATCCCTCGGTACGAATCTCCTGAATCTGCTCGGACATGGATTTCTGTCCAGTCTGAACCTCTGCCTGAGAATCATTTTCCGTCGTCTCCAGCGAATCTGTCACAGTTTCAGCCGCCTCTGTTTCTGAAGATTCTGCTGCTGTTTCAGCTGTCTCTTCCACGGCCGGAGTTTCTGTCGGCTGTGCTTCTGCCACATAGCCTACAAACTGCCCGCTATAGTAATATCTGGTCAGTATCTTTCCATTTCGTTCTGCTGTATCGGTTGTCAGATCATTGACCGTAACGCCTTTTGGCACTGTCATTGCTGTTCCGTCCACATCAATTGTATCAAAATTATCAAATGCATAATTAAATAATGATGTGCTGTCGGTACAGTTGATTCCAAGATCCGCTGCACGCATGGTAACCGCTATATACGTACGTCCGTTTCGTTCAGCAGCTGTCACAAGTGTATGCTGTGCATCCGTTGAAAATCCGGTCTTACCGCCTATGCAGTCTGCATAATAAAGATTGGACTCTTTTGCCATGAGCGGCATATGCGTATGCATAACCCTTGCTTCGCTTAAATTCGTTGCCGGGATCTTATAATTCGAACATTTCATCACCTGACGGAAACGTTTATTTCGAAGGCATGCACGCATGATCTTTGCCAGGTCATGAGCACTGGAATAATGATTTTCATCCGGCAGCCCACTGGCATTGGCAAAATGTGTATGTGTACATCCAAGTTCTTTTGCCTTCTGGTTCATCATTTCAACAAAATTTGCTTCTGTCCCACCTACCGTCTCAGCAATCTGTGCACAGACTTCATTGGCTGATTTAATATATGCAGCCATCCAGCAGTCCTTCATCGTCATCGTTTCACCAAGCTGTGCGTTGATGTTACTGCTGTCCCAGGTGACATCCCTGATTCCTGTTTCTGTAAAAGTAACAATATCCTTTGGGGAACTGTTCTCGATTGCAACCAACAGCGTCATGAGCTTTGTCGTGCTGGCAGGATAACGATATTCGTCCATTCCTTTGTCATACAAAACCGCTCCCGTATCTGCATCGATCAGAACTGCTGTTTCTGACGTGACAGCGGGAGCTGCCGGCCAACCTGCAATGCTGTCACTCGCTACCGGTGCAGGAGTTCCATTTGCAGTTACGGTTGCTGCCTGTGCTGTCGCAGAAGACACCAGAATCACTGCCGCACCAACACCAGCCGCAATCCGGTATATTCCTTTGTTCATCTATTTACCTCCATTGTTATAAGCTGCTATCTTATACAGCCTGTCAGATTCTGCTTTTTAAAGCTAGACATATCTCATATTATTTTCTCACAATCGCTCTGTAAATTCAATGCCTATTTTCGCTAAAATCTTTTTCCATATCTCTGTGCATAAAAAAACGCTGTACAGATCAGGAGAATTCCTAAAATATACAGCGTTTCTGATCTCATCTTTTATGAGATATTATTTTGTTTTATACATTGCTTCGTAATATTTCTGATAGTCACCACTGGTAACATTTTTCATCCAGTCTTCATGCTCAAAGAACCACTGGATTGTCAGACGGATACCATCTTCGAAACAGGTTTCCGGATACCAGCCAACTTCCTCTTTGATCTTGTCCGGTGCGATCGCATAACGACGGTCATGTCCCTTACGATCTTCTACATATGTGATCAGGTTCTCACTGACAAGTTCTTTACGAGGATCCCCTTCCGGGAGCATCTCCTGCAGAGTATCCAGAATGATATGGATGATCTGAATGTTCTGTTTTTCGTTGTGACCACCGATATTATATGTCTCGAAAAGTCTTCCCTTTTCCTGTACCATATCGATTCCTTTTGCATGATCCATAACATAAAGCCAGTCACGAACATTTTTTCCATCTCCGTATACCGGAAGTTTCTTTCCCTGAAGTGCATTGTTGATGATCAGCGGAATCAGTTTTTCCGGGAACTGGTATGGACCATAGTTATTACTGCAGTTTGTGATATTTGCCGGGAATTTGTAAGTATCCATGTAGGATTTTACCAGCATATCAGAGGATGCTTTACTTGCAGAATACGGACTGTGCGGATCATATGGAGTTGTCTCATAGAAAAATCCGCCGTTCTCTTCCAGAGATCCATATACCTCATCCGTTGATACATGCAGGAATTTTTTGTCCGGTTTGAATGTTCCGTCCGGAAGTTCCCATGCAGATTTTGCTGCATTCAGCATAACCAGAGTTCCAAGTACGTTTGTCTTAACAAAAACTTCCGGATTACGGATACTTCTGTCTACATGACTCTCTGCTGCAAAATGAACGACTCTATCAATGTCATTTTCATCAAAGATCTTCATGATTGCCTCGCTGTCACAAATATCAGCTTTCACAAATGTGTAATTTTCACGGTCTTCAATATCTTTCAGATTTTCAAGATTTCCTGCATAAGTCAGTTTATCTACATTGATAATACGGATCTCGTTGTCATATTTTTTAAACATATAATGAATATAGTTGGATCCGATAAATCCTGCACCACCAGTTACAAGGTATGTTCTCATTATTTTACTTTCCTCCTGAAAAGCGCCCTCCATTTGGGAGAGCGCTGTATTTTATTATTTACTTACAAGCCGGGTCCGTCGGGTCAAAGTTCTTGCTGCCTCTTAAAGGTGTGAGTGCTTTTCTGCCCAGAGGTCCTTTGAGTGCTTCATTGGATGTATATGTGCCATCAAAGATATGGATCTTGGAACCATTGCAGTTGTCCCAAACCCATTTTGCATCAGCTACACAGGCACGGATGCATCCGTGAGATGCCGGATTTCCAAGTCTCAGGTATTCTCCAACCGGAAGATTATAACTGTTTGCCTGACCACATGCTACGGAATGAACAAAAATACCATTCACAACATGTGTTCCATACTGTCCCCAGGATGGTCCCATCAGTTCCTGCCAGCGTCCTGCTCTGTGCATTGTCCATGTACCGGTAGGTGTCTCTGTACCGGCTTTACCAACAGAAACGCGGATTGTTTTGATCGGAATTCTCATGGTGCTGTCTGTGTAAACAGTCAGCACTCCGTTCACACGATCACAGGTCAGATAATAGCTGCTGCGTCTGAACTCATTTGTTCTGTCGTTGACTCTGTATCCTCTGCTGTTAAATCTGTACTGCATACCATTGATCCATCTGGTTGTATTCTTGACATATTTACCAGTCTTCGGATCGATATAACGTACATAGTTTCTGTTGTTATTTACAACAACCCAGCCAGCCTCAATGAAACGACCTCTGCCATCCAGGCTTCCGTAAGTTCCATTGTGTTCTACACCGGTTTTATTTGTTACAGCTGTCAGATTCTTGAAATAGAAGTAATAGAATCTTCCGTCTGTCTTGATACGTTTCCAGCCATTTTCTGCAAGTACACCGCTTTTGGAAGCATAATAGTATCTGCCATTATACTTAACCCATTTGCTTTTGTATACTTTACCTCTATATGATTTGGAACTGGATCTCTGGAAGAAGTAATATTTACCATTAATTTTGGTAACACCACTTGCCATACGTCCGTCTGCGAGATAATATCTTCCGCTCTTCCAGCAGTTTATAAAAGAGTTACCTTTGGAAGAGAAATAGAACCATCCGACAAATTTACCATTGACAGTAACTTTCTTGATTCCCTTCTGTTCCTGAACACGTCCTGCTACTTTTCCGAAATAATAATAGCGGTTTCCTGCTCCGGAAAGTTTCACCCAACGATTTTTCCAGGTAGCGCGACGTCCATTGCCGGTGAAATAGTATCTGTATTTACCGTATTTGATCAGTTTGTTTCTGTATGCAACACCATTACCGTCAGCCATATAATAATATCTGTCAGCACCCTTGACTGGTTTTCTGTTTCTGATCAGGTAACCATTTGCATCCAGCAGATAAAGATTGTCGCTGTTACTCAGAAGCTTGTATGCTCCGATTCCTTTTTTCTGGTAATCTCCGTTTGCATTAAAATAACGCCACTGTGTACCCTTATTGGTACTCTTTCCAAACCATCCGTTGACTGCCATCTTACCAGGAATATCTCCTGCAGATGCTGCGGGCTGGAAATAGCAGATGCCTCCGCTGATCTTCTGATCTCCTACGTATGGCTTACCACCATTCAGAAGATAGTAAGAAGCTCCATTGATACTGTAAATCTTGTTTGCTTCAAGATTTACCTGTTTACCATTATCATGACCATAATAGTTAAATGCTCCCTGACCTGCATCCCAGATCCATGTATCGGAAATTGCCTGACCGAGCTGAGAATTATAAGGTGTCTTCTTATCTGCAGAAAGTGCATTCACAATCTGAACATCGCCTTCTGTACGGAAATAATAGAAATCATTTCCAACAGCATTTCTTCCTGTCAGAAGATATCCATCTTTATCAAATGCATAATATCCTGAAGCCAGAACACTGTTATTAACATTCAATGTTGTAATCTTTACCAGGCCATCTGCTGATGTATAATAAGCACTTGCACCTGCTTCCTCTGCCTGCTGTTCATCTGCAGCCGGCTGTGTCTCATCTGTCTGCTGTGTTTCTACTGCTGTCTCAACAGCTGCCTGTGATTCATCTACTACAGCTTCTGTAGTTTCTGCAGTTGTATCAACAGCCGCCTGTGATTCATCTGCTACAGCTTCTGTAGTTTCTGCTGCTGTATCAACAGCTGCATTCTCATCAGTTCCTGCTGCTTCTGCAGTTTCTTCTGTTCCGACAGCTGCTGCAGTTTCCTGTATTCTGGAAGGTGAGTACTTTTCCAGTTTCCATTTGCCATTTACAAATTTCCATCTTGTATACTCAAGGGAAGCTACTTTACCATTAGCATCAGATGATTCATTTGCTTTACCAGCTTCTTCTGCAGTTTCTTCTGTCACTGCCGGAGCCTCATCCTCTGCCTCTTCAGTCACAACCTCTTCCTCACCGGAACTGAAATCAACATCTGCCTGATTTTCCGTATCTGCCGGAACGCTATCTTCTGCCTGATCTGCATCATCTGCTGCCGCATCTGAATCGATATCGACTGCAGAATCATCTACTACTGCGGAATCATCTACTACTGCAGAACCATCGTTCTCGTCCGCAACGGACGCTTCATCAGATTCCGTTTCCTCTGCTGCTGACACCTCAGAAGAAAATTCGGCTGCACTGACAATACTTGCTTCTGCACCGGTAGATGCGCACATTGCAAGGCTCAACATTACTGCCACAACTTGTTTTTTCACGACTACTCCTCCTTAAACTTCTTTACATATGTTTCTATTCACCAAGACCACTGCTGATCGCATCGGTCAAAGCTTTCAATGCTTCCTGTTCGTCTGCCCCTTCGCAGACCAGTTCAATTTCATCTCCGCATTTTACACATGCTCCCAGTACACTCAATACACTCTTCGCGTTTGCTGTACCGCCTTCAAAAGTGAATGTGATCGCGGAACTGTATTTTATAGCTTCATTACACAATATACCAGCCGGGCGCAAATGAAGTCCCGATGGATTATTGACTATTATCTTCTGACTTACCATTCTGAAATCTCCTGTTAATTGCTTTCATCTGCTGTAGAAATTTTGGAAATCTCCACCCCTGTCGTTACTTCGTCTACCAGCTCATATCCCTTCGGTATTTCTATGCTGACAGGCACTTCATAACTTCCTTCGCTCATTCCCTTAAGATCTATTGACGCTTTAATATCGCCTTCTGTGAGATCTGCAAGATCATCGGAAGTTTTCTTAACACGAATTTCTATCTTTGCAGTATCAAATGAAACCTGCATTCCCTCAGGTGAATCATTCACAATTATATTCTTTGTCGGAACCTCACATACATTGCTTCCCTCCGGAAGAATATTTACTCTGACAAATACATCTTCACTGGAATCGCTGGTAAGCTTCAGGCCATCCGGAAGATAATCTGAAATATTGATTTTCTCTTCAAAATCACTGTTTCGATCCGAAATATCCGCCACAGAACCCGGCAGCCAGATCGTATTATTCTGCTCTTTCAGTGATGCCAGTGCATCTTCACTTCCGGCAATACTGATCACATTCGGTGTTGTCATAATACTCTCCACCTGATATCCTGCTGCCGGAGTACCGGAATACTCTGCACTGATTCTGACATTCGACTGAACTTTCCATAATTTTGCAGTTACATATACTTTCGAAACATTCAGATAACCCATGTCTGTATCGGTAAATTCCTCACCGTTCTTATCAATGATCTTGACATCGGTCTCCTGAGTCACATCTTCCATTGCTCCATCTACATCGATGGAAGCATTTACCTTATCTATTTTATTGATCAGAGACACCGGACCTGTAATTTTGATTTTCTCCGGATTGGAAGTCAGCGCTCCAATTTCATAGCCCCTGTCAGGTTTTGTGTTGTTTGTATTCACATTTACTACAAACTCCTGTGTATCTTTATCCTCCAGATGAAGGCTCATATTCTGCGGACTCACTTCAATATTGTCTGCTGAAATCCGCCCACAGGATACAGTGATCGGAACCATGACCGGATCTGTTTTCAGGCTCACCGCCTGCTGAAGATCCGCAACCGCACGAATATCATTGAGTGTGATCCTGTCCAGGATCTTTCTCTGAGCTTTGATCGTCACACGGATGGGAACCTGTTCTTCATCCTGCATACACATTTTTCCGTCTGCATCGATATATGCCTCATTCAGCAATTCCACATCTGACACAATGAATGACTTTGTACTGATCGGATTGTTTATATTGACAACCAGAAGCCATACCAGAATAGCAATTGCAAGAGACAGAATTTTCAAAGAAAGATTATTTCCTATTTTTTTCTTCATGTTTCACTCTTCCCTTCAACAACTGTCTCAGTTTGTTGTTATCCACAATTTTCTTATTCTGTGCTTTTTCCAGTACTTCACGAAGCTGACTGCTGCTGATATTTCTCAACAGCCGACCGTTCTGTGCCACAGAAACCTGTCCTGTTTCCTCTGAAACAATGATCGTAACAGAATCTGTCACTTCACTGATTCCAACACCTGCACGATGTCTGGTTCCAAGCTGTTTACTCAGTTCCATATTGTCAGACAGTGGAAGATAACAGGTTGCAGCAACAATACGATTTCCTCTTACGATCACTGCACCGTCATGGAGTGGTGTATTGTGTTCAAAAATATTGATCAGCAGCTGACTGGTCAAAAGAGCATCCACGTTGATTCCCGTTCTGACATATTCATCAAGTCTGATCTCCTGTTCGATCACGATCAGTGCGCCTGTCTTAACCTCAGCCATATCAAAACATGCTTTGATCAGTTCATTGACCGTCTTATCTGTAAATCTTTCTTTTACTTCTTTGCCGGAATCAAAAGGAAAAATGGATGCCATGATTTTTTTCTGTCCCAGCTGTTCCACGACCTTTCGCAATTCAGGTTGAAATATTACAACGATCGCCGTGATCAGTGCACTGGCCAGTTTTGATACGATCCACAGGATCGTATTCATCTTAAATATATAAGCAATAATAAAAAATGCGCCAATGACCAGAAGACCCTTAAGCAGAGTATATGCGCGTGTAAATTTGATCCACACCATGAACTGATATACAAAAAATGTAATCAGGATTATTTCAATGATATCGATAATACTGACAGACGGCAGATTGATATCTGATAAATATCTTGCCAGTATGTCTGTAATATTCCGCATAAACTCTCCTCTCCTTCTGTTGCTGTTGTCAGGTTACTTTTGCCGGATCACAAATCCTTCAGGGATTCCTCCAGCTTTTTCTCAAAATCAATATCATCTATATCAGCCTTCTGTACTACAGACGCCGCTTCTGTTTCCTGAACTCTTTTTTTCTTTTTCGGTGGCTCTTCCCCCTGAAAAAGAGGGGTGGAATAATTTACCACGCGCTCTGCCGATTTTCGTTCTTCTCTTGCAGATTCTCCGTTGATCTTTTTGATACTTCTTTCAGAAGTAGCAACCAGTGCCTTCGGAACAGCCTTCACATAATAATAGTAATCGTCATCTTCATATTCCAGACGTTCCGTTCTTGTATAGTCTCCACCAAACACAAAGAACTCCAGTATGATTCCAACCAGTACCGCAACCACAGTATAAATGATCAGTGAAAATACGGAAATTGAAATTCCAAGACTCATACTTCCTGCCAGCATGATCACAATATAGATCACTCCACCGGCAACAATTGCAATTCTCCATGCATAATCAAACATGCGGGTACGAATCAGATTCACAGCAAGAACCACTACAATAAAAGCGATCAGTGTAAGCCACATTTCACCATTCTTCATAAGGCTGTCTGACAGAAGTGTCAGTTTACCGACAATGTCTGAGTCCATGCCAAGAAGAGCCTGCGACTGTATACGTACTGTACGGACAAAATAATAAATGATCACGCCGCCAGCTGCCGGAAGTGCTGATACCGCACTGCTGAGAAGTCCGCATCCGATCGGAAGCAGCACCGGAATATCAAATGCAAATGCGAGTGGTGTAAACACAAGCACGATGTTTTTACCACTGCTGAAACGCAGGAAAAGGATCATCATGAACAGAATCAGTACCAGAAGAAAAGCTGCCACTTCGATTCCAAGTGCATAACAATGTCCCACCATCAGTGCAAATCCTGCGAAGATCATCATTCCGGATGGAAGAATACAGCAGATCAGCGATAAGATCAATACAACAAAAATATTATCCAGTGCAGTCATATATCCCATGTTGGTATTGATCCACATGAAATAAACCAGTGCAAGGACAAATTTCAATAAAGGAAGCAGGTACATTTCGTACTGTGCATAAATTCCTTTTATTTTCTGTTTGAATTCCAGTAATGCTGTCATTTACGATACCCTCCTGCGTTTCCTCTGCCGGAAGATTTTTTTTCTTCTCTGGCATAAATCTTATTCAGTTCAGTAAGCTGACTGTAGTATTCTCTGACACTCTTTTTTGCCCGATAATACTGAACCGAGTACTGTATATACGTCAGGACTGAATATGCCACAAGTACGATCAGATAGCCGATCACAATATATACACCGAGCATTATCAGATTCATTTTGTGTATATTCTCCAGAAGATATTCTCCAAAATAAACCGCTACAGCTGCAACGATCAGACAATATCCAATTGTGACCAGAAAAAAATTCTTGATCAGTGCCAGCCCTATATAATCGCTTCGGTAATACTTGCTGACCGGCAGATATTTTCTGCCCTTGCCCTGCTCATACATGGCAAGTTTTGTCATAATCTTAACCTTCTCTTCGTTGATCATATCCTGCTCCTCACAATCATTGTTACTGTACACAGTAACTTGTTCAAACCATATTTCCTGAAAATACCAGAAATAATCATACATAGACTAATTGTATCATATATCCCGAATCATGAAAAGTATTTTTTCCGCTTCCGTCCAACCTTCGTTCAAAGATGTACCCATTCAGATGTTTCCCGTACACAAAGTTACAAAAAATACGGCTTTCGCTCCATTTTCCAGCAGACATTCTGCCATGGCTTCCACTGTACTCCCTGTCGTATACACATCATCGACCACAAGAATTCTCAGGCCTGTTACCGGCCCTGCTGCCTGAAACGCATTTCTGAGATTTTTCTTTCGCTCTTCAGCGTCCAGTTTTTTCTGTGACCGTGTTTCCCTGGACTTATAAATAACATCTTCCGCAACCGGAATTCCAAGGATTTTCCCAATGCGCTCTGCCAGATCGGCCGCCTGGTTAAACCCTCTCATTCTCTTTTTGCGCCTGTGAAGCGGCACCGGAATGATTACGTCCGGTCTCCAGCTTTTTATATCTCTTCCCACATATCTGCACATCGATTCCGCATAATATTTCCCATATTCACGGCTCCCGTAATATTTATACCGAAGAAGAGAATTCTTCATCTGCGCATTATACAGAAACACACTTCTTCCACGAATAAATTTCCGTTCTCTGTGCCGACATTCACTACAATATTCTTCCGTCTCATTTACCGGTTTTCCACATTTCATGCAATAATATTCTGAAACAGGGTGAAAAATCGATTCGCACTGCGGACAGATACTTCTTTGTTTATCCTCCAGAATACCGCCGCATGCAGGACATCTGGGAGGGTACAGTACATCCAGACATTTTTCTTTTATTTTTTTCAAAGAAAGCCTTTCTCCCCGATGATATGCTCTCTTTTCCTGTTATCGAGTTCTTTTGCAGAGATTTATTCGGTTTCCTGAATGCGCTGATCCAGCGAGCTGTATCTTCTCTGCTGCTTCTCATTTCGGATCATATCACGGAAAGTCTCCTCACTTCCCACAACAGTAACGCATTTTCTCGCACGTGTTACTGCTGTATAAAGAAGATTTCTGTTCATCAGCATTCTCGGACCGGAAAGCAGTGGAATGATCACTGCCGGATATTCTGATCCCTGTGATTTATGTATGGTTACTGCATAAGCAAGTTCCAGTTCATCCAGCCGTTTAAATGAATATTCCGCCCATCGGCCATCTTCAAACTCAACTTCTGCTGTTTCTGCAAATTCATTGATTGTTTTGATGATGCCGGTGTCCCCATTAAAAACTCCAACACCTTTTTCGATCGGTATTCCATATCTTCCGCGGATTTCCCATTCCAGCTGATAATTATTGCGAACCTGCATGACCTTATCACCCTCACGGAAAAGTCCCTGTCCTATTTCTTTCTCTTTCTTGGAAGCGTCCGGCGGATTCAGGTATCTCTGCAGGATCTGATTCAGACGTTCCACACCGAGAAGTCCTTTTCGCATTGGTGTCAGAACCTGGATTTCAAACGGTTTTGCTTCCACATATTTGGGAAGTTTTTCCTGAATCAGTGCAATCACTACGCGAATGATGATATCCGCATCGTATCTTTTGAGAAAAAAGAAATCCCGGCTCTTGTTATTGATTTCCACCTGCTCACCTTTATTGATCTTATGTGCATTCACAACAATGTCACTCTCTGATGCCTGTCGGAAGATTTTCTTCAGTTCAACTACCGGAAACTGTCCACTTCGGATAATATCGCGAAGTACATTTCCCGGTCCCACACTTGGAAGCTGATTTTCATCTCCTACCAGGATCAGTCTCGTTCCTGCCGTAACTGCCATAAGAAGCGAATGGATGAGATGTATATCCACCATCGACATCTCATCAATGATAATGACATCCGTTTCCAGAGGATTTTCTGCATTTCGCTCAAAATGAATGGGCTGGCCTTCTCTGTCATCTTCCGGCATTCCCGAAAGTTCGAGAAGACGATGGATCGTCTGTGCCTCATAGCCGGTAGCCTCTGTCATACGCTTCGCTGCCCTTCCGGTTGGAGCCGCCAGCCTGATCTCTGCACCTTCGCCCTCAAAATATCGGATGATCGCATTGATTGTCGTTGTTTTTCCGGTACCGGGACCGCCGGTGAGAATAAGCAGGCCATGCCCGGCAGCTTCCTGCACTGCTTTTTTCTGCATTTCATCCAAAACCGTTCCCGTTTCTTTCTCTATCTGGACAATTCTTCGTTCCACTATTTTCTCATCTTCCGGGCAGAAAATATCAAGTTCCCGAAGCATTCTTGCCGTATTTAACTCCAGATAATAATATTGAGCCGGATAGATCAGTATCTGATCTCCTTGTTCCTTCTGAACGATCTTACGGTCCATCGCCAGATCGACCAGATGCTTCTCCATATAAGAAGAATCTACACCGAGCAGTTCTGCTGCACGCTGAAAGAGCTCGTCTTTCGGAAGATATACATGTCCCTCCCCGGTTGCCTGCAGAAGAGTATATACCATTCCACTTTTTATTCTGTAATCTGAATCTGTATGAATTCCAATGCGATAGGCGATCTCATCTGCAATTTTGAATCCCACACCACTGATATCATCTGCAAGTCTATACGGGTTTTCCTGCAAAACACTGTAAACAGAGTCTCCATACTTCTGGTAGATTTTGGCACCAAGGTTCAGTGAAATCCCATATTTCTGCAAAAACATCATTGCCTTCCGCATATCGGACTTTTCCGCGATCTGCATGGCAATCTCTCTTGCCTTTTTTTCACTGATTCCCTTAACTTCAGACAGTCTTTCAGGCTCATTTTCTACTATCTGAAACGTATCATCTCCAAAATGACGTACGATCCTTCCCGCCAGCGCCGCGCCAATTCCTTTAATCGCACCCGAACCGAGGTATCTTTCCATAGCCAGTGCATCTTCCGGCATTTTTTCAGTCAGCCGCACTGCCTGAAACTGCTTTCCATAAACCGGATGCTGTGTAAAATTCCCCTCCAGTTCTACAGATGCTCCCTGTGTGACCACCGGAAAACTTCCAACGCAGGTCAGCTCATCTTCCTCGCTGACCCCTTTTAATACCATAACCGTATATCCATTATCTTCATTTCGAAAAATAATATGATCAATATATCCTGTAATGCTCTCGCTCATTTCTTCCTCTTTCTTCCGGCCCCAAAATTGCTACTGTTTTTCAGCCTTATAACAGCAAAACCAGGATATCTATGATCTATCATAAATATTCCTGGCTCCTGTCTGCAGTTATTAAGATTCCATACGGCTCATTATCTCTGCATATTTGCCGGTTCCAACAGCTACCACATGCATCGCATTCTGAACAGTCAGAGTATTTACCCCTGTCCTCTGCTCGATCAGTGCATCCATTCCCCGAAGCAGTGCTCCTCCGCCCGCCAGGACAATTCCTCTGTCCACAATATCAGCGGCCAGTTCCGGCGGTGTCTTTTCCAGCACTCCATGGACTGCTTCTACAATCTGTCCTGTCGCATCTTTCAGTGCCTCACGGATTTCTTCGGAAGTCAGTTTTACTTTTTTCGGAAGTCCTGTAAGTACATTTCGTCCTTTTACTTCCATCACCTGTGGATTCGCCTCTTCGATAGCTGTGCCGATTTTTATTTTGATTGCTTCTGCAGTATCCGATCCGATAAACAAACTGTGCGTCTTTCGTATATAACTCATGATTGCCTGGTCAAACGCATCTCCCGCAACCTTAATCGTTGATGACACAACAACACCGCCAATCGAAATAACAGCAATATCCGTTGTGCCGCCACCAATATCCACGATCAGATTGCCAAAAGGCTTGGTAATATCCACACCGGCACCGATTGCAGCAGCGATTGGTTCTTCAACCAGAAACACTTCTCTCGCTCCTGCCTGATAAGTTGCTTCTTCCACTGCCTTACGTTCAATCTCCGTGATACCACTCGGCACACACACGCTGATCCGTGGTTTGCGGAACGCCCGCCGCCCCATCGCCTTGGCGATAAAATATTTCAACATTTTTTCCATAACGACAAAATCTATAATCATTCCCTGACGAATCGGACAGATTACTTCCATATTGGAAGTAACATGCCCAGCCATCTGCCGGGCTTCTTCACCAATTGCTTTGATCTTCTCTGTATCTTTATCATATACTACTACAGATGGTTCGCTCAAAACAAGGCCTCTGCCCGTAGAATATACCAGACTGTTTGTCGTTCCCAGATCTATTCCTATATCATTTGCAGGCATAAGATCTCCCTTCCATATGCTTCCTGTAAAAATCTGATATTCTTTCGTTATACATATAATCACGCTTATTATAAACAACTTTTCAGCAATTGAAAAGTCCCTTATTCATAACAAAACACCTGCGGATATTAACACGCACAATAACCGGCCGTTTACTTTAAATATTTTACCACATACTGGCCTGTATAGGAATCCGGGCAGACAGCAATTTCTTCCGGTGTACCTGTTGCAATAACAGTACCTCCACGTTCACCGCCTTCCGGTCCCATATCTATGATATAATCTGCAGTTTTGATCACGTCCAGATTATGCTCGATGACTACAACTGTATTGCCGCCCTCTGTCAGGCGCTGCAGGATCTCAACAAGCTTATGAACATCCGCAAAGTGAAGTCCTGTCGTCGGCTCATCCAGAATATAAATGGTACGACCGGTACTGCGTTTGCTGAGTTCAGTCGCAAGCTTGATTCTCTGCGCTTCTCCACCCGAAAGTTCGGTAGATGGCTGTCCAAGACGGATATAAGAAAGTCCTACATCATAGAGTGTCTGAATCTTTCTCTTAATGGAAGGAATGTTCTCGAAGAAAGCAAGAGCCTCTTCCACCGTCATATTCAAAACATCGTAAATACTCTTGTCTTTGTATTTTACTTCCAGTGTCTCACGGTTATATCGTTTGCCTTTGCAGACTTCACATGGTACATAAACATCTGCAAGGAAATGCATCTCAATCTTGATGATACCATCACCACTGCAGGCTTCGCAGCGTCCGCCTTTGACATTAAAACTGAAACGTCCTTTCTTATAGCCACGTGCTTTGGCATCAGCTGTAGATGCAAACAGATCACGGATCTGATCAAACACACCTGTATAGGTTGCAGGATTGGAACGCGGTGTACGTCCGATCGGTGACTGATCGATACTGATTACCTTATCCAGCTGATCCAGTCCCTGAATTTCTTTATGTTTCCCCGGAATCACTCTAGCTCTGTTGAGGTCTCGCGCAAGCGTCTTATACAGAACTTCATTGATCAGGGAACTTTTGCCAGAACCGCTGACTCCCGTCACCGCAGTCATAATGCCAAGCGGCACATCTACATTTACCTGTTTCAGATTGTTTTCTGCTGCTCCACGGATTTTCAGCCAGCCGGTCGGTTGTTTACGTTCTGTCGGTACCGGAATTTTGCAACGTCCGCTCAGGTAAGCACCTGTAATTGAACGTTCATTCTTCATCAGCGTCTCTGCCGTACCAATTTCCACCAGTTCTCCACCATGTTCTCCGGCTCCCGGACCGATATCCACAACACAGTCCGCTGCGCGCATGGTATCTTCATCATGTTCAACCACAATCAGACTGTTACCCAGATCACGAAGACGCATCAGTGCACGAAGAAGCTTATCATTATCTCTCTGATGAAGTCCGATACTCGGTTCATCCAGAATATAAGCGACTCCCACCAGTCCGGAACCAATCTGTGTTGCCAGACGGATTCTCTGTGCTTCCCCACCGGACAGCGTCGCTGTTGCACGGCTCAGAGACAGATAATCCAAACCTACCTCAGACAGAAAACCAACTCTTGCACGGATTTCTTTCAGAATCTGCTTACCGATCAGTTCCTGCTGTTCAGTAAGTTTCAGCTCACTCATAAATTTCTTCAGATTTTCTATAGAAAGAGAAGTCACTTCATAAATATTGCGATCTCCTACCGTCACCGCCAGAGATTCTTTTTTTAATCGCTGGCCTTTGCAGGTCTTACACGGTGTGATCCGCATAAACGACTCATACTCCTGTTTCATCGCATCGGATCCTGTTTCGCGGTATCGCTGTTCCACATTTTTGATCAGACCCGGGAAAGCAACGTCATAAACGCCTTCTCCACGCTGACCTTTATAATATACTTTAACAGCATGTCCATTTGTACCATGGATCAGAACATTCTTAACATCATCCGGATAATCCTGGAACGGAGTATCCAGGCTGAAATGGTATTCTTTCGCCAGTGCATCAAGGATTGCTCTTGTAAAACTGCCCTTATCTGTGCAGGACTGCCAGCCCATGACCACAATAGCTCCCTGGGAAATACTCAGAGATTTATCCGGAATCATCAGATCAATATCAAATTCCATCTTATATCCCAGACCAAAACAATCCGGGCAGGCTCCAAACGGATTATTAAACGAAAAGCTTCTCGGCTCGATCTCATCAATACTGATCTGACAATCCGGACAGGCAAAGCTCTGACTGAATGTCTTCACAGTACCATCCATCGTATCTACCATAAGCAACCCATCCGAAAGATTCAGAACTGTCTCAATGGAATCAGACAATCGTTTCTCGATTCCCGGTTTTACTACCAGACGGTCTACGATAATTTCTATATTATGTTTGATGTTTTTATCCAGTTTAATTTCTTCAGACAGCTCATACAGATTGCCATCAATCTGTACACGTACATAACCGCTGCGTTTCGCCTGATCCAGAAGCTTTGCATGTGTTCCCTTTCGACCACGAACTACCGGTGCCAGAAGCTGCAGCTTTGTTCTTTCAGGAAGTGCCATAATATGATCAACCATCTGATCGACTGTCTGCTTTTTGATTTCCTTTCCGCACTTCGGACAATGCGGAATACCAATACGTGCATAAAGAAGTCGGAAATAGTCATAAATTTCTGTAACTGTTCCAACCGTTGAACGCGGATTGCGGTTGGTAGATTTCTGATCGATGGAAATTGCCGGTGGCAGTCCTTCGATCGACTCTACGTCCGGTTTCTCCATCTGACCCAGAAACTGCCTTGCATAAGATGACAGAGATTCCATATAACGTCTCTGCCCCTCTGCATAGATCGTATCAAATGCCAGAGAAGACTTTCCTGATCCGCTGACTCCCGTCAGAACCACAAATTCATCTCTCGGAATATCCACACTCAGATTCTTGAGATTATTGACATTTGCTCCTCGAATCTTAATAAACTTTTTTCCAGTTGTTCGTTCAGACATCTTTTCTCCTCTTATCCGCTGCATGTTCGCACTTATTCTTCATCCAACAGAAGCTCTGCCAGGATATGATTGCTCACATGAATTCCTTTTCTTGTAAATCTCCAGTTTGTACCAGTCTTCTCCAGGAATCCGGTCTCTTTATATTTTTGCAGGACAGAACCATAAATATTCTCAAGCTTCTGTCCGAAATTCTGTTCAAAATCGATCTCTGAAATCCCTTCCGTCATACGAAGCCCCAGATACATAAATTCTTCTATCTGGTCTTTAAGTGAAAGTTTCAGAACATCTTTACGAATTCGTTCTGTGTTTCCGGAAAATCCCAGATATTCCTGCATATCTCTCGTATTGGAAAAACGGTTTTCCCCATAAAGAGAAGATGCTCCCAGCCCCAGGCCAAGATATTCTGTACGTTTCCAGTAACCGATATTATGCCGACATGCATATCCGTCTTTTGCATAATTGGATATTTCGTATTGTTGATATCCATACTCTGCAAGAATCCCCGCTGTGTCCTCATACATCTGATACTCCGTATCTTCATCCGGAAGGTCCAGTTCACACTCCGCAAACGGAGTTCCCTCCTCGATGATCAGACTATAGGCAGAAATATGTTCCGGTTTCAGCTCCGCGACCTGACGAAGGTGAGCACGCCATGCCTCTCCTGTCTGTCCGGGGATTGCAAACATCAGATCTATATTAATATTTTGAAACCCTACTTCTCTTGCCCACTGATAACTCTGAAGAAATTCTTCATATGTATGAATTCTTCCAAGCATCCTCAGCTCTTTCGAATCCGTGGACTGCAGTCCCAGACTCAGACGGTTGATTCCTGTTTCTCGGTAAGCATTAAGTTTCGCAAGATCAACTGTGCCGGGATTTGATTCTATTGTTATTTCTGCATCCGGTGAGAAACAGAATTTCTTTTGAATTGTCTCCATAATAGAAGCAATCGCTTCTGCTTTCAGTACGGAAGGAGTCCCCCCTCCGATAAAAACAGAAACGATCTCATACGCTTCAACACCCTGCACCGCCTGAATCTCAGCACGCAGAGCCTTTATATATCTGTCTCTTGTCTCCTGATCCGATGGACCGGAGAGGAAATCGCAGTACTGACATTTCTGCACACAGAACGGTATATGAATATATAATTCCAGTGGGGTACGATTCTTATTCTTCATTGTCTCCACCCTCATCAGAAGAACCCGATGTATCTTCCGACTGATTCTGATCCTGGTTCTGCATATTCGAAGCATCTGTAGTATTCGCATCACCCGCACCCGTATCTGTACTGTTTGTCACCGCTGATGGATTTTCTGCCAGATACAGATTCACCATACTGATATCTCCATTCGAAGTAACTGCTGCCGCATCTACCGTATCCGGTGCCGGTGTTGGTGATGGTTCCGGTGTGATACTGATCTTCAGTACCTGTTCCGAAGCAGGATCTGTCTTTTTCTGTCCGCAGCCACATCCCGTCATAATCACACAGAGTGTCAATGCACTCCCCGCAACAATATATCTCATAGCTTTTGCAGTTCCTTTTTTCATGGCCATACCTCCTTCTGTAAGTCCACCGTTCACAACAATATGCATTCCATATTCACGGTCTCTCCCGTCAATTATTTATCGTCCAGTTTCAGTACACTCATAAATGCCTTCTGTGGAATCTCTACGTTTCCGACCTGGCGCATACGTTTCTTACCTTCCTTCTGTTTCTCAAGAAGTTTCTTCTTTCGGGAAATATCACCACCATAGCATTTGGCAAGAACATCCTTTCGCATAGCGCGGACAGTCTCACGGGCAATGATCTTGCTTCCGATTGCAGCCTGGATCGGGATTTCAAAGAGCTGTCTCGGAATTTCTTCTTTCAGCTTCTCACACATCTTACGTCCACGCTCATAAGCAGTATCTGCATGTACGATGAAAGAAAGTGCATCAACTTCTTCCTTATTAACAAGGATATCAAGTTTAACCAGTTCACTGCGTTCATAACCGCAGAGCTCATAATCCAGAGATGCATATCCTCTGGAACGGGATTTCAATGCATCAAAGAAATCGTAAATGATCTCATTCAGTGGAAGTTTATATTTCAGAAGTGCTCTGGTTTCCTCCATGTATTCCATTCCGTTATACTGACCACGGCGTTCCTGGCAGAGATCCATGATTGCACCGATAAATTCAGTCGTTACCATAATCTCGGCATTTACCATTGGCTCTTCCATATATTCAATCTCAGATGGATCCGGGAGATTGGATGGATTTGTCAGTTCGATCACTTCTCCATTCGTCTTATATACTTTGTAAACAACACCTGGTGCTGTCGTTACCAGATCAAGATTGTATTCTCTTTCCAGGCGTTCCTGGATGATTTCCAAATGCAGAAGTCCGAGGAATCCACAACGGAAGCCAAAGCCAAGTGCAATAGATGTCTCCGGTTCAAAGAACAGAGAAGCATCGTTCAGCTGCAGTTTCTCAAGAGCATCTCGAAGATCACCATATCTGGCACCATCAGCCGGATACAGTCCACAGTAAACCATTGGCTGTACTTTCTTGTAACCCGGAAGTGCTTCTGCACATGGTCTTTCATTATCGGTAACTGTGTCACCAACTCTGGTATCCCCAAGATTCTTAATACTTGCGGTAATATATCCAACCATACCGGCTGTCAGCTCATCACACGGAATAAACTGTCCGGCTCCAAAATACCCGACCTCCACAACTTCTGTCGTAAATCCTGTTGCCATCATACGGATCTGTGTACCCTTCTTAACACGGCCGTCCATAACACGACAGAAAACAATGACGCCTTTATAAGCATCATAAACAGAGTCAAAGATCAATGCCTTCAGCGGAGCATTTACATCGCCATGCGGTGCTGGGATCTTCGTAACGATCTGCTCCAGAACCTCTTCAACATTCAATCCTGTCTTGGCAGAAATTCTCGGTGCATCGTGTGCCTCAAGTCCGATCACATCCTCAATCTCGTTGACAACGCGCTCCGGATCTGCACTTGGGAGATCGATCTTGTTAATGACCGGAAGAACATCCAGATCATGATCCAGTGCAAGATAAACATTCGCCAGTGTCTGCGCCTCGATACCCTGTGCTGCATCTACGACCAGAATCGCCCCATCACAGGCAGCAAGACTTCTGGAAACCTCATAATTAAAATCGACATGTCCTGGTGTATCGATCAGGTTAAAAATATATTCTTCTCCATCATTAGCCTTATAAACGATTCGTACAGCCTGAGACTTGATCGTGATACCTCTCTCACGCTCAAGCTCCATATTATCCAGCACCTGAGACTGCATCTCACGTTCTGTCAGTGTACCCGTCTTCTCAATAATACGGTCAGCCAAAGTGGACTTGCCATGGTCTATATGTGCAATAATGCAGAAATTACGAATTTTGCTCTGGTCTATCATTCTGCGAAATTCCTCCTTATGTACTTCTCTTTATTTTCCAAAAAACTATTCCTTATATAATAAAGTATAGAAAATCATACTACGAGGCATTATAGCATAGCTTTTTACCTTTAGTCCAGTTCTTGTAAAGGGATATTTCTGCTGACACACCGTTATGACGCGGTTCACGTCTGTATTGCTGATCTGTGTTTTCATTATACGAACATTTGTTCTGAATTGCAAGCGTTATTTTTTTAATTTTCCCCCTGCAGCACCCGGTTCAGGATATCCGCAAAAGGATCCATTGCATTTTTTACCTCCTGGACAGTATTTGTCTGAGCCCCTGCCTCCAAAAGCAGGGCTCGTGGACGCAGATGCAGATTATAACGTAATCCTGCCAGATAAATGCCACGGTACAATTCAGGATAGTACAGAGCCGCCTGATACTCAAGCTGGAAAGAAAATGCCAGATTATCCTGTATGTACGGATTTGGAAGGTATGAAAGATCACCGCTGTTTATTGTATGACTCAAGCCATTATAAAACATGATCTGCGCTGTCGGTTTTCCGTTAATTTCGGTGACCAGATGGCGGTCTTCCGGTACGCCATCCCGGTGCAGGTCTATCAGAATCTGTATAGATGGCTTCTCTTCCAGAACAGGTTCCAGCCACGCTCTTGCATAGTCATATGCTTTACTCCGGTCAAGTTCCCCTCCAGCCAGATCAAATGCTTCCGTTACATGCATAACCTGATAGCCATAATTTTCTGTCAGAAGCTGAGCCAGATAATCCCCCACCCCCACGATCGTATCTTCTGTCTTTCCTTCTCTGGAATCTGCAAAAGTCTCCTGCGAATGACTATGATAGATCAAAATCTGTGGCTCCGCTTTTTCCTTACGGAGCGTCAGATCCTCCCCAAGAAGAGCAGCCGCATTCAACTGTTGCGCACTGGTTTCTGTATTAGGATCAAGAATAAAAAAATGATTCATCAGATAATCGTAATCTGCCAGTCTTTCCGGTGCAAGGTCAATTTCCGGCATCGGCTGTACCTGAGCGGCTGCCGTAGTAACTTCCTCTTCCCCGGGAGATTCTTCGGCTAAATTTTCTTCTGGCTCTGTCTGTTTATCTGCATTTTTTGCTTTCTGCTCTTCTGTATTTTGAGTTATTGGAGTCGCTGTAATCTCTGGTTCCTCAATTGAAGTTATCGTTGGCTTTTCCGGTCGTTCATCCTTCTCAACATCCTCTTCACGCTCTGACTGCTTGTCCTCAGTCTCTCTATCAGTTTCTTTACTGCCAACTTCTTTATTTTCATCCACAACCATCCTGCCAAGATAACGTGCATTGCTCTCCATCAGCTTTTCATAAGTCTCACGGTCCTGTCCAGCTGAACGCTCCTGTGCCTTCTCTTCCAGAAAACAGTACAATGGAAGCTGGCGAAATACATTTTCGTGCATCACAAGAATGCCCGCTGTCACGGATAGCGTCACAAGCACACAGCCTTCCACTACCAAATACAGTATTTTCCGGAATTTTGTCACAGGATCACCCCTTTCAAAGTATCCTATGATAAATTTTTCCGGATTATTCCCCACAAAATATCCATTTAAATATGAAAAAACAACTTCCATATTTTTATATCAGATTTCACCGAACGCTGTATTCAATCCTTCAGATATTGTAAAGCTCAGATATTTTACCGTCTCATCCACATCCTTTGGTGTCACAAACATGCTGTAGAGATTCGGAGCAATCATTTCTTCCAAAAATTCTTTCTGCTCCGCTTCTTCCAGTGCATCCAGAAGATGTGCCATCGAATCATGAACGATCGTTGCCGCATCCACAACCGTCGGAACACCGATTCCAATCACCTTTACCTGCAGATTGTCCTCCGTTAGTCCATTTCTGTGATTTCCCACGCCTGACCCAGGATGAATTCCTGTATCTGTAATCTGGATCGTTCGATTCAGTCTGCGGACACTTCTGGCCGCAAGTGCATCAATTGCAACTACTACATCCGGTTTCGTTTCCGCAACCACTCCCTGTATGATCTCTGCAGTTTCCATACCGGTCTGTGCCATCACTCCCGGCACAATTCCACTGACACGGTGCATTTTTTCATGATCAATTCCTCGAAGGCCGTATTCCCTTATGATATGACGGGTCATCCTTAAATTTTCTACCACATGCGGTCCCAGTGCATCAGCAGTGATTCCTGCATTTCCGAGCCCCACCACAAGAATGGATTTTTCCTTTTTCAGATCAATGAGTTGTTTCAGATGTTTGGAAATCTCCTCTGATATCTCACGATGATAATCTTCATCCGGTACAGACAGATCCGGAGCTTCTATTGTAATGTAAGTTCCCTGCGGTCTTCCCATCGCCTTTGCACCGTTTTCTGTCACGATCCTGACGACAGTCGTTCGTACATCCTTTTCTTCATCATAGTCCTCCTGAATCTCTACACCACGAATCTCTGTGTTTTCTTCTTTAAAACGTTCTGTTGTTTCCAGTGCAAGGTCTGTTCTGATTCTTTTGCTGACTGCCATCTCTCTTCCTCCTGATCATCTGAATTATTGATATCCGATTATCATCTGTAAAATTTTGTTTCTTATCTGTCTACAATATTTCACTTTATCATTAATGTCTCTGTTTTAAGCCTATATTATGTATGGAAGATTTTTCTCACAGTAATATTATGTTTATATTTTTTTAACATTTCCGCATTTTACTATTGACAAGTAAAAATAAATATACTATCATATATAAGCATGTTTACAGAAGCGCCCGTGTCTGTTTCTGTAACAACGACACATTATTATAAATCTGAAATGGAGGTGTACCAATTGGCTAACATCAAATCTGCAAAGAAAAGAATTTTAGTAAACAGAACTAAAGCTGCTAGAAACAAATCTATCCGTTCTGCTGTTAAAACTTCCATCAAAAAAGTAGAAACTGCAGTTCAGAAAAACGATAAAGCTGCTGCACAGGCTGCTCTTACAGAGGCTATCTCTACAATCAGCAAAGCAACATCTAAAGGTGTTTATCACAAAAATAACTGTGCAAGAAAAATTTCCCGTCTGTCTAAAGCTGTCAACAGCATTGGCTAATTCAGGAAATATACATTTTTAATTATAAGCTTATAATTAAAAAGACAGTCACAACCGTCAGTGACTGTCTTTTTTCTTGTCTTTATTTTCTCCTGTCCTGCTCTTACCTCACGCAAAAACTGCCACTGCATATGCAATGACAGTTTTTTATTTCTTTTTATAATCTGCTCTCAATTTTGGTAACATATTTTTTCAGAAGAATCGCCCATTCAGACATTTTCTCTTCTGTAAAATGACTTGCAAGCCCGCTGATACTGATTGCCGCATACAGATTTCTGTTACGGTCAAATATCGGCATTGCAACACATTTTATCCCAAATTCATGCTCCATATCATCAATCGCATATCCTCTCTGACGAGTACGCATAAGTTCCTGTCTGAACACGTCTTTATCTGTAATGCTGTTCTCTGTAAATGCTTTCAGTTCATGTACAGTCAGGTATTCGTCAATTGAACGATCATTCATATTCGCCAGCATCGCTTTACCGATACCAGTGCAATACATCTGAGCCCTCTCTCCAAGGATCGAACGCATCAGCTCAACAGATTCTGCTGGATACATTGCATCCAAATACAATACTTCCTCTCGATATGGAACCGCCAGATAAACTCTTTCTCTGGTAATATTTGATAACTCCTGCATGTAAGGTCCGGCAATTTTAGTAATAGAATAATTATCTCCCAGAGCTTTACTCAGATTGAAAACCTGAATCCCTAACCGATACTTTCCTGTTTCTTCATCCTGTTCCAGATACTCCATAGATTTAAGGGTACACAGAATATTATGTACCGTACTCTTATACCATCCAAAGTACTCACTGACTTCCGTCACTCCCAAAACAGGTTTCACAGTAAAAAGATTCAGAATTTCCAAAGCCTTCTGAAGACTCTTTACTTTAATTTCATTATTGTCAGCCATTACCCCTCCTCATAGATTTTATTTTACCATTTAGCTGGTCAAAACCTATATAACAATATAACAAATATAGCGTTACTGTTAATAGTAATAGTATAGCATCAATAAATTTTTTCATCAATAGATTTTCCCGGTAAACAGGTCATCCTCTGCCTTTATTTTGTACGATCATACAAGTTTATGCTCTGGTTCTTTTCCATCAAAAACTGCTAGGATTGCTTTCGCTGTCACCACAGAAGTCGTCTCACAGTTTTCATATGTCTCTGCTGAAACATGAGGGGTTGCAATATAGTTTTCAAAGCCAAACAGCGAACCAGAAAGATCGATCGGTTCCGTTTCAAATACATCCGATGCAAATCCAGCTACTTTTCCTGTTCTTAACGCTTCTGCCATATCTTTTTCAGAAACGATACTGCCTCTTGCTGTATTTACTACATAAACACCATCTTTCATCTTATTAAGAGTTTCCTGGTTGATCAGATGTTTTGTCTCGTCCGTTGCCGGAAGGTGAATCGAAATAATATCTGCCTTTTTCAGAACTTCCTCCTGTGAAACCAACTTTACTCCAAGCTTATCTGCCATCTCCTGATTCGGATACTTATCATATGCGATCATTTCCGGATGAAATCCTGCAAGACGTTCTGCAAGATTTCTTGCAATTGCTCCAAATCCCAGAAATCCAATTGTACGGCTCTTAAGTTCATGAAACATCGGGCGAGGCCATTTTCCATCTCTCACTGCATTGTTCATCTGCGGAATCTGTCTCATTGAAGAAAGGATCAATGCTGCAGCCTGCTCCGCAACTGCCGATGAATTGATTCCCGGACTGTTGCAGACAACAATTTCTCTTTTTTCTGCCGCTTTCAGATCTATATTATCCACGCCTACGCCAAATCTTGCCAGAACTTTTAATTTCGGTGCAAGACGGAATACCTCTTCATTCCATGTATCAACTCCAACGACTACGCCGTCAATATCTCCTACAATTTCCTTAAGCTCCTCAAACGTATATGGTCTTCCATGCGGATTTTCAATAATCTCACAGCCAGCCTCTTCCAGTAACTTTTTACCTGGCTGACAATACTTAGAATAATTCGTTGCTGTTACCAGTACCTTCATGTGCATTTCCTCCTGCTTTATACATCAAGTTCTTTTCTGATAAAATCAGTCAGTCTGGTAAGCTGATCCACTTCAAGACGAGCAGTTTCATTTAACAGTTCTGCTGGCTTCGTACGAGTATGGATCGATGCAAAATTGCCAATGCTCTTCTGATAGAACTTTGCATTCACCGGATAAACCTGTCTTTCAATCATAGAAGCTATTGTCAGAAAATCAGCAACCGTTCTTGCTTTCTCTGGTTCTTTCTCATAGTTTTCACACAGCCATACATAAAGATCTGCATGGAAGTTTGCCATTACACCACTGAATCCGCTTCCTCCAAGCTTCAAAGTTTCTAATAACGTAGATGAGTTCGCATTAAAAAGTTTGAGGTTGCTGCCCTTGATCTTTGCAAGTTTTGCTTCCATATTGTGGATATCACAGCTTGTGTCCTTAATGAAATAAAATCTTCCGGTATTTGCGCACCATTCCAGAAGTTCCGGAGAAATTACTCTCTTATATGGATACGGGCATTCATAAAATCCCAGTGCCAGGTCTTCCGGAAGCAGTGCAAGCAGTTTTTTCAGATTTTCAAGCCATACTTCATCACTTTCCTCTTCTGCCGCCAGGCGGTTTGTAAGAAGAATCACCGCATCGACACCTGTCCCGGCTACTGCATTCAGTTCTTCTGCCTGATCTTCAATCATATCTGAAATATGACCAGAAGCCACAACCGGTACTCTTCCTGCTGCTTTTTCTTTAATAAAACGAGCAAGTTCTACACGCTCTTCCAGCGATAGGAAGAACATCTCACTGGACTGGCAGTCTGCAAAAAGGCCCGCAACGCCATTCTCAATATACCAGTTGATCAGTTTTTCCAGAGAATCATAGTCTACTCTGTTGTCGTCTGTGAATGGTGTCAGCATAACCGGCCATACACCATTGTTGAAGTTTTTGCTCATAGGCTCCTCCTATCGCTCGTATTCATCCAGAATCTTTTTAATTTCTGCCATCTGTGTATCATCCAGACTCATACTGGATTGCTGCATCCACCGGCTTCCTCTGCCATATAATTCCGTTGCAGCCTTAATAGATGCATTGCCATTTCCATACAAATGAATCAGCTTATATAACTTATTGATTTTGACCTGACATTCTTTTATTTTCCGCGCATCATTATTCAAAAAAGCTTCATACATTTCCACATACGGTTCAATTCTTACATTGCTCAGTCCCGAAACAACTCCATCTGCCCCTGCAAGAAAGTTTGCCCCGCAAAGATAATCTTCTCCCTGTATCCATGCAAATTCTTTATTCTGATTCTCAAATAATCCCCTTGTATAATTCATAAAATTTCCTGATGAATCTTTTACTCCTGCAATATTTTTAACTGCAATCAGCTTATTGATCGTTTCAGGTTCTATGTAATTATGGGTTGTAGACGGAATATTGTATACGATCAGCGGAACAGGTGATTTCTTCGCAATTGTCATATAATGTTCCAGAATATCTGCCTGGGACGCTGCATGATAATAAGGTGCAGTTGCCACTATATAATCCGCTTCCAGATCTCCCAAAGCTGCGATTTCATCAGCCACAGCTCTGGTATTTGAATTAATCAGGGCAGCACACAGAAATTTATCTTCCGGCAGCATCTGTTTTAATGTATGGAATACCAGTCTTTTCTCTTCTGTTTTCAGATAAGCTCCCTCACCTGTTCCACCGCAGGCAAATAGTCCCTGAACACCTCCGTCAAGTAAATATCCCGCCTGTTTTTCAAGCAATTTCAAATTTAATTTTCCATCTTCATCAATTGGAGTTACAATAGCAGGAATGATTCCCTGCAGCTTTTTTCCCGTTCTCTTCAAAGCCTGTCCCTCCTTTATTTCACTGGTGCCACTTTAAACTCATAACTGCCGGCTTCAATCTGATAAACAACATATTTTTCTTCTTCTCTTAAATAAGTCATTCCTTCAACATCTACTGCATTTTCTCCATTCCAACAGCTCTTTGTTCCTTCGGTGATCTCAATTTTGTCCCACGCATTTTTCGGAATGTACAACTCTGCTGTTGTATTTCCCGGAACTTCTACTTTATATCTGAGTTCTTCATCATTTCGCTCCCATGCCGATACCACTTTACCACGAATGGTATTCACTGATGCTGATGCATATGGAAGATCTCCTGACATAATCGGTTTCAGAATAATCTTCTTAAATCCAGAAACTTCTTCGTCCAATCCCAGACCTGCAAGTATTTTATAGAAATATACATCTACACTTCCTGCAAATGGATGACTGTGAGAGTTAAAACATTTATCATTATTGAGGAATTCCCATCTTTCCCAAAGTGTTGTAGCGCCTTCTTTTTCGATCTGATATCCAAATGACGGGAAAGAAGTCTGTGTAATAAGTCTGTATGCCAGATCTTCATATCCATATTTAATCAGAACATCAAACATAAACTTAAGTCCGACTACGCCAGTGTTAATGTGCCATGCCCGCGTAACTTCCAAATCCTGCACCAGTGTTTCCAGTACATCTTTTACATTTTTCTCCGGTGTAATATCCAACCAGAGCGGAAGGAGATTTGCAGTCTGGCTACTGGATGAATACAATGTTGCATATCGTTTCATAACTGCCGGTCTCTGATCTTCCGGAAGAACATTCAGCCAAGATTTAATTTTTTCTGCAAGTTCTTCATCAGAAAACTTAGATGCAGAATATCTGTCTACTTTAAGGAAACGTCTGTTAAATGCGTCTGCTACTTTATTTGCCACTTCACGGTATTTCTTTGCTACATCTGCTTTGCCAATTCTTGCTGCCATACGTGATACCATCAGAGCATCATGACAATAATACCATGTAGATGTAATCTCAAATGGTGTATCAACCGGATTTGCATGCATCGGTGGGCACCAGTCACCAAAGAGTCCAAATGAAACAATACCATCTTCATCCTCCTGACTTCCAAGGTAATCTACCCACTTCGTCATTGTCTCAAGACTTTCCTCAACGATTCTATCATCATCATAATATCTGCTTACAACCCACGGAAATTCAACGCACGCTGTTGCATAAGTAGGATCTGCCGGATAACAGCTCCAATATGCCGGAGAAACACCAGCCACGCTTCCCGTTTCAAGCTGTGATTCTCTGATATCACCTTCAAATTTGCTATAAAACTGTGCCATGTCAAAATTATAAGCTGCTGCTTCTGCTGACATCTGTGCATCTCCGACCCATCCCATTCTTTCATCTCGCTGACAACAGTCTGTCGGAACACTATGCAAATTACTTACCTGAGTCCACACATAATTTGAATGGATTTTATTAATAAGTTCATTTCCGCAGCTGAAGCTTCCAATTCTTTCTACTGAAGAATGTACCACTCTTGCCTGCACGCTATCTATAGATGGTGTTCCCGGATATCCTCGAAGTTCAATATATCTGAATCCGTGATATGTAAAATGTGGCTCAAAGATTTCTGTTCCATCACCTTTGCATGTATACGTATCAAGTGCTTCTGCATTTCTGTTTGTATTCGGACAAAGCATTCCTGTTTTTTCATCTTTCAGCTCCGCATAGTGTACAGAAATAACATCGCCAGGCTTTCCCTGTACGGTCAGATGTACCCAGCCAGCAAAATTCTGTCCAAAGTCATACAGGTAAACCCCCGCCTGTGGCTGGGTCATAGAAACTGGAATTCTCGGTTTGATTACTTTTACAGCAGGAAATGTTCCCTGAGAAACCAGTCTGCCCATCTTTTCACTTACTTTGCAGGCATCTGCCCAGTCTTTGTCAGCATAATCAGGCATATCCCATCCATCTTTTTCAAGACGTGCATCATATCGTTCCCCATCATAAATATCATCAAATACAATCGGACCATCCGATACTTTCCATGACAGATCAGATACAATGATATCCTCACTTCCATCTTCATAATATACATACTGCTGGTAAAACAGTACCGGGGATTCTCCATATTTTTTTAATGGATGCCAGTTCTTCGCAATAGTTGTCTCATATGGGGAATAACGTCCATTTCCAAGCATAACACCAACAGCATTTTTTCCCTTTTTCACACTTTCTGTAACGTCATATACAGAATAATATATCTTCTGATCAAAGTCTGTCCACGCCGGATCAAGTACATGATTCCCAATCTTATCTCCATTAATATAAAGCTCATAATAACCAAGGCCAGATATATATACTCTGGATTTTTTAATTTTCTTATCTGCTGAAAACTCTTTTCTCAGAAGGTTACCGCCCCGAATCCATTCAGCTTTCCATTCGCTGTCTTCTAAAATTGCAGTCTCAAATTTCTCCGCATCTGTTTCGTATTCGTCTCCCTGTTTGTCCCAGACCTTCAGAGTCCACCGATATTCTTTTCTTGATTCCAGTGGCTGACCTTCATACTGTACATTTACAGTATTATCACTCTCACATTTTCCGGTATCCCAGATGCACTTTCCTGTTTCATCCCAGACCTGAATATTATATGCCACCTGACCGGCAGCCCTTTTCAGTGCTTTGATTTTCCATGAAAATCTTGGTTTCGGGGTATCAATTCCTAATGGATTTTCTTTATATTCGCATCTTTTTTCTAATACTTTTACTGTAATACTATTCATATCTTTTCCTCCATCAAGTATGTTCTCTTATCCTTTTACGGCTCCTGCTACCATTCCTTTTACCAGATATTTCTGAAGGAATATCATTACAATACATATCGGTATGACAATGCTTACAACACCCGCTGCCGATAATGTCCAATAAGAAAGATCTTCTGCTCCATACTGTCCGATAGCTACCGGAAGAGTCATCGCTTTCTTTTGAGTAAGAATCAATGCAAATAAATATTCATTATATGAAAGCAAGAATGTAAATATAGATGCAGTTGCGATACCTGGTTTAGCAACCGGTAAAATAACTTTTGTAACCGTCTGAACCATATTACAACCGTCTATTCGTGCGGCCTCGTCCAACTCAGGAGGAATCGTTATCAGAAATCCTCTCATCAACCATAATGCAAATGGCTGATTGGATGCTACTACAATCACAACCAGAATAAATTTTGTATCTGCCAGTCCAAAATTAGTTGCAATTATAAAATAAGGAATCGCCAACAACATCTGTGGAAACATCCTTAACAACAATGTCGAATTTAAGATCCTGGTCGCAAATTTTCCACCATTTCTGATAAGACCATATGCACCCAACGTAGCAGTAGGTACTGAAATCAATACGCAGCAACCGGTAACTACTACTGTATTGTACAAATATTTTGTAAATCCTTTTTCAATCCAAAGGGTTTTAAAATTATCAAAAATAGGTGTATATATCCACTTAAACGACATGGAAAATGCGTCAACCGGTTTTTTTGTTGCAATCATAACTGCGTAAACAAGCGGAAAGATTGAAATGAGTGCAACAAGAATAAGAACTACATAACTGATTACTACGATCATTCTTTTTTTCGCTCTCATCAATCCACCTCCTTAACTCTCAAAACTTTCATTATAACGTTTATGATCACCGCCAGAATGATCAACGTTATAACACCAATTGCACATCCTCTTCCTACTCTGAGTTTTGTAAATGTAGTTGTATAATTATAGATTGCAAGAGTTTCTGTCGAAATTCCCGGTCCACCACCTGTCGTTACATTTACTCTGTCGAATAATCTGAATGCGTCCATTGTCCTCATCATAAAAATGATAATAATTAACTGTCTCAGATTCGGAAGTTTTATTTTGGTAAATAACTGCCAGTTATTGGCTCCATCAATTTTAGCTGCTTCAATCTGATCCAACGGCATTGACTGAAGTCCTGCATATAAAATAATTACTGAAAACGGTGTATTCTGAAATACTTCGCCCAGAATAATCACCACACGTGACCAGAACGGTGAATCCAACCATCCTGGTGTACTTATTCCTATCATGCGGCATATCTGATCAATAATTCCCCAGTTTGACATAAACATCCATCTGAAAATAACACCCATTGCAGCTGCTGTTATGAAATAAGGAATATAGATCATAATACTGATTGGTTTTTTAAAGTGATGAATATTATCCAAAAGTAATGCTAATATCATTCCTATTACAAACTGACTTAATACCGCAACTAAAGTAAGTATAAGTGTAAAGCCCAGGGCGCTGAGAAATTCGGAATCCTGGAATATACTGATATAATTTTCAAGCCCTATAAATTTTGCACTCTTACCAAGTCTGAAATCCGTAAAGCTATATATGATCGCATAGCCTACCGGAAAAAGCATAACTGTAAAAATCAAAATAAAACTTGGTAATGCAAATAACAGGTATTTACTTTTTCGATCCATCACCTCAACCCTTTCTTTAAATATTATTCAAAAAAGACAATACAGCACCACCATGCTGTCATGACCACGCAGATGTTTTTACATTTAGGCTATACTGTATTGTCTTTTTCACTTTAATTCATTATTCTAATTCATAAGATTATTCATAGTATCCTGCATCAGAGAGTATCTGTTCACATTCTTCTGCTGCTTTGTCCATTGCAGCCTGTACATCTGTTCCATTAGATAATGCATCAGATAATGCGGTCATGGAAATTTCCATAATTTCTGAGAACTCAGGAATTGCAGGTCTCATCTTTGCACCAACCTGAATCGCTTCCCATGCAGCTTTATAATCTGGTCTTTCTGCAAATAATGTATCATTCAAAAGGGATTCTCTGACTGGCATACCAGTTGATGCACCCTCTTTCATAACATCTTCTGTAAGTGCATTACACATTGTCTGGAATACAAGATCCGGATCCTGCTCTGTAAATGCAGATATTGAATAACCAGCTGTTGCATACAACGAAGCAGGTGCTCCACCCTCTTCAATTGATGGAGAGCTGTAGAATCCAACCTTGCCCACAACTGTAGATTTCTCAGGATTGTCCATATCACCTGATCTTGTTGTCTGAATCAGTCCCATTGCTGCCAGTCCCTGTGCTACTGCAAGTGCAGTTTCATCAGAACCATATGTCATACTGCCATCAGGACAATCATTCATTAATTTCTGAATGTATTCAACTGCTTTCATTGCCTCTGGACTGTTAAATGTTGGTTTCATATCATCATCAAACCACCATCCACCGCAGGCTGTCATAAAACACTGGAAGGTAATTGCAAGCATATCTGATGCTTTCAGAGAAAGAGTAATACCTGACATATCATCTGTATTCAGTTTATCTGCTGTATCTACTAGCTCATCCAGAGTCTTTGGTACTTCTAATCCAGCTTCATCCAATACGTCATCTCTTGCAAAAAGTAATGCAGCCCACTGATGACTTGGAATACCATAGATATGTCCATCATATGTATATGCATCCCACAGATAATCTGGAATATCATCAAAATTATAAACGTCATTATATTTTTCAATATAATCATCCAATGGCATCAGCCATCCGTTATCTGCAAATGTAGCCAGATCTGGTGGGAAAATATATGTGATATCATATGCACTGGACTTAGATGATAAGTTCATGGTCATCTTTTCCTGCCAGTCTCCATATGTTGTTAATTCTGTATTAACTGTGACATTTTCCGGTGCATTATCAATCATTGCCTGAGCATAATACTCAAGCGCCGCATATCTGTGACTCAGAAGGTTGATTTCCACATCTTTATCTGCCGCATATACTCCACTGGTTCCCATCATAACCGTCATTGACGCTGCAAGCCCACCTGCTACTAATTTTCTCCATCTGTTCTTCATAGATTACCTCCTATGGGTTTAAAATAACTTTGATTGCTCCGCTGTTCTTATCACATAACAGGTCAAAACCTTCTTTTACTTTTTCAAGTGGCAGCCTGTGTGTGATAACTTTATCGATATCTACTTTTTTCATTTTCAGGAATTCCAGTGTTGTCTCACATTCATCCGCATATCCTGTACTTCCGTATACATTCAGTTCTTTGTATATGATCTGCTGAATTGCAATATCGAGTTCCGGTTTTGTAAAGCCAAGAGCAACAACCGTTCCTCTCTTTTTGCACATATTCAGTGCCAGATTATAAGTAACTCCAATTCCAACAGCTTCTACAACTACATCCGGTCCTGTGCCATGAGTCTCAGCCTTGATCTTATCCATAAATTCCGGATCATCTGATTTCAGGCAGATGTCTGCACCAACATCTTTTGCAATTCCTAGTTTATAATCTGAAAGATCCACTGCAATGACTTTGACTGCTCCTGCAAGTTTTGCTGTCTGGATTGCCAGAAGACCGATCGTTCCTGCACCAATGATCACAACAACATCTCCGAGTTTTACGCCACCCCTGTTGATCAGATGTATCGCATTTCCAAGTGGATCAAGAAATGTGCCATGGTCATAACTTACTTCATCTGGCAAATGATATAGCTGTTTTTCATGCATGATCAGGTATTCGCACATTGCTCCATCCAGAAATCCTCTCATGGATGATCCAATCAGAAGTGAATGATCACACAGATGTGGAAGTCCTTTCTTACACATTGGGCATGTCTCATCATTGATCTGTGGATTAATAGCAACTCTGTCGCCAGGTTTCCATTTCGTTACTTCAGAACCAACTTCCTCAACATCTCCAGAGGCTTCATGTCCCATAATGATTCCAGGCTCTCTTCGATCTATTCCATCCCCCATGTATGGATGAATATCTGAGCCACAGATTCCAACTGCACGAATACGGATAAGTACTTCTTTCGGACCCGGTTTCGGTTTTTCACGATCACAGATTTTGAATTCATAAGGTCCTGTAAAAACTGCTGCTTTCATAGTTTACTGCTCGCCCTCCTTGTTCATTAATAATGTACAATGTTTTTGTTCTTGTTTAAAAAAATAACTTCCTCCTTTCCACTCTATGTTAAGCTGTATTTGTTCTGTATTATTGAACTTTGTTCTCATATATCGGGTGAATTCAAACTTGGATAAGGGATAATCCAAGCTCCGTTGTTCTGTATATTTGAACTTCGTTCTTCATGTATGTATAATATCATATCGGATTCCAATATGCAATCCACTAAATCAGACAATATTTTTCTCTATTTTTTGTATAAAGCGACGAATTTTCAAAAAACAAACAGGATAACGGATTTATTTCCATCACCCTGTCTGTAATCTTCCGATAGAATCCTATTTTCTCATTTACTTTGAAGACATCCTGTCAAATAGCAATTAATCAGTTATTTTTCTTCCTCTAACCAATTCCTCACTATTTCTCCCTCTTCTCCAAGAATCTGAGCAATCTTCTGTACTGGCATGCCTTCCTGGCTAAGTGCTTTCGCAGTCTCTTTCGCCTTTTTTATTGCGCCCTTTGCTATTCCACGTGCTTCGCCCTGTAATTCGCCTTTCTGCTCAAATTCTTGAATAAGTTTCTCTAACGCATCGCACATACTAACACTTTCCTCCGTTTCTGTCTCTTTTAATTCAGATACCCGCTTTGCTAAAACCTCACTGTACATATCATTGGCATTCTTACAATGCAAATCATGCATCAATCGCCCTAGAGCTGTGTCTTCGTCCTGAATCGAAGAATTCACGTATATAATATGCGATCCATCTCCAAACATTCCTCCGGTCTCTTCAATCACTCGATCTGCATGATAAATCGGCAATCCATTTCCCCGCACATCATCTTTTGTGATAAAGATCACATAACTGTCTGTCAATTCCTCAAAATTCTGCCCTGGATTTAAAGTATTCATATCCAGTAATCCACTGTGATATCTTGCTCTTTTCGGTGACGCTCCTTCTGTATCCTGTTGGATTTCTACATTATATTGGTTATTTACATCATCCCGCGCCACACAGTCAAGGATTGCAGATCTCCCCTGTAAATTCTTATAATCCTTCTGGACAGTATAATCCAATACCTGCAGATTTTTCATTTCCATTATGATACGCAGGACATGTTCTATACATTCACGCTTCTTAAATACATTCCGCATAAAGATATCATTCATGATTGTAAGCTCTTTTATTACATCTTTATACCTTATGTAACGCTGTTCCAGCTCATTATTCGGGACTGTAGGTGTATTTTCCATTTCGATAACGTCCTCCATTCGTATTATTAGTTTTATATAGTTTCAGATATTGTTCTTTGATCTAACTGTCCTTCTCTGAATACTGTTTCTTAAAGGAATTATCGGAATGTATTTTTCACTTTCTGTTTCATCCAGAAAATTTTATCTTCTGTACAGGTAAATATTTTTTCTGTACCCTCCTTTTCACTATAGTTCTTTATGTTCTAAGCTTAACAAAAACCTACTATCTGGTCAACGAAACTTTTTATAAACTCGAGTATAAAACAAGCTGCTGAAAATATCCTTTCCAGCAGCTCAACTTTTTCTTTATTTATTATATTCACCCTCCGAGTTCTACCATACGGTGAATGCAGCGTCCGGCGCCTTCCATAACATTTTCCTGAAGTTCGATCACTTCTCCGCCGGTTCCCTTCAGGCAATTGTAAATATCCATCAGTGTTGTGATCTTCATGTTCATACAGGTCAGCATGACAGACAGCGGATAAAACTGTTTGTCCGGACATGCAAACTGGAGATGTTCCACAATACTGTTCTCTGTTCCGATGATGAATTCTTTATTCGGAGATTTCTTTGCATATTCCATGATTCCGGTTGTAGAACCAACATAATCAGCAAGTTCTACGACTTCCTGACGGCATTCCGGATGAACCAGAAGCAATGCATCCGGATGTGCTTTCTTTGCTTTTTCTACATCTTGGGCGCTGACGATAATATGTCTTGGACATCCACCTTTGTAGAAGGCAAACTCTTTTTCCGGAAGTTTCTCTGCAACAAAACGTCCCAGGTTCGGATCCGGGATAAACAGAATCTTGTCATTATCCAGTTTACTGCAGATCTGTACTGCAGAAGAAGATGTCACGCAGACATCACACTCTGTCTTTAGTTCAGAAGTCGTATTGATATAAGCAACTACCGCATATCCCGGATGCTCTGCTTTTAACTTACGCAGGCTCTCCAGATCCAGCTGTTCTGCCATTGGACATCCGGCTGTCGGATTGGCAAGCCATACTTTCTTCTCCGGACTTAAAACCTTACAGGTTTCTGCCATAAAACGGACGCCACACATGATGACGCCTTTGCAGTTACTCTTGGATGCCTGCACACTCAGTCCATAAGAATCGCCCATGTAATCTGCTACTTCCAGAATTTCCTGTCCCTGGTAAGCATGTGCCAGAATACATACATCCTGTTCTTTTTTCATTCGCAGGATCTCCTGCTGAATTTCCTGTACTGTCATAATTTAATATTTCCCTTTCCTGTGCTCTGTTCCCATGGCTGAAGCGGAGCCAGAAAACCGGCTTTCTTCAGCTGTTCTTCAATCAGATCCAACCGTTCTTCACTTGCGGCTTCCACCAGATGATAATGATATCCTGAAGTTGCATTACTTAAAACAGTGGAATGACTGTTCTGCAATGCCTGTACAAACTCACTCACATCCTGTCTGGAACGAATATCCATCTCCGCGCTGACACGACCATAAACTCTGTGACTGATACTGATATTTTTGACATGCCCACCACAGTCTACAATCAAATTCAGTTCCTCAGCAGCTTTATCCTGGCTGTGACGGACTTTAAATTCCCGTGTACAGCTACTGTCCTGCTGAATCACATACCCCTTTGTTGTTGACAATATTCCCGGCGTAGAAGCCCTTATCACCGCCAGATCCTGCACGATCACCTGACGGCTGACACCAAATTTTCCCGCAAGCTCTCTTGCTGCCACCGGAGCATCTGCATTATGAAGGATCTTTAAAATTTCTCCGCGTCTTTCTGCAGTGTTCATAAGGTCTCCTCCTCTCACACCGCATGAAGATTTTTCATAGAAATGTCAAGGATTGGTGCAGAGTGAGTCAAAGCTCCGCTTGAAACAAAATCAACACCGATTTCACGGATCTTCTGAATATTTTCTTTTGTGATATTACCAGAGCATTCGGTCTGTGCTCTGCCATTGATCAGCTCAACCGCCTGTTTCATCACTTCCGGTGTCATATTATCCAGCATGATGATATCCGCACCAGCTTCTACAGCCTCTTTTACCTGTTCCAGTGTCTCTACCTCGATCTCGATCTTACGGACAAATGGTGCATATGCTTTTGCCATCTGTACCGCTTTGGTAACACTCCCTGCTGCACCAATGTGGTTATCTTTCAGTAAAACTCCATCTGAAAGATTATATCTGTGATTACATCCGCCCCCAACTCTTACTGCATATTTTTCAAATACTCGGCAGTTCGGGGTTGTCTTACGGGTATCCAGCAAAGTTACCTTGCTGCCTTCCAGAAGTTTTGCAACCTGTCTGGTATATGTGGCAATTCCACTCATTCTCTGCAGATAATTCAGCGCTACACGTTCTCCGGAAAGAAGGACTCGAATGTCACCTGTTACAGTTGCCATCAACTCACCTTTTTTTACTTCATCTCCATCTTTGCAGTGAAAATCAATCTCTGTTTTTTCATCCAGGATTGTAAATACTCTCGCATAAATGTCAAGTCCGGCAATTACACCGTCTTCTTTTGCGATCAGATCTACGGTTCCTTTTGTTGCTGTCGGCATAACTGCATTTGTGGAAACATCCTCGCTTGTAATATCTTCCTGCAACGCCATACGAATCAGCTGATCAGCCTGCATTTTCATTGTAATTTCATTCATGACTCTTCTTCATCCTTTCAATTTCATTTAAAACCATTTCATGATAAACAGTCAGAACTGCATCTCTGTCCTCATATGGTTTCAGATCTATGCTACCCGGTCTGCACGGATCTGGTTTTCTTCCAAATATGATATCATCTGCAGCGCGTCTTGCAAAGACCAGAGATTCAAGAAGTGAGTTGCTTGCAAGACGGTTTTTGCCGTGCACACCATTACAGCTTGTCTCACCGCAGGCATACAGCCCCTTCATGGAAGTACGGCTTCCAAGGTCAACCTTGATTCCACCCATGAAATAGTGCTGTGCCGGAACGACCGGAATCGGCTCTTTGCGCGGATCAAACCCTTCTTCTACACATCTGTGGAAAATATTTGGAAAATGTTTCATGATGGTTTCTTCTCCCAGTGGACGCATATCTTCCCACACGAAATCAGTACCGTCTTTTTCCATCTGTGCAAAGATTGCCTGGCTGAGCAGATCTCGCGGCTGCAATTCATTTGTAAAACGCTGTCCGTTTTTATCATACAAAAGTGCACCTTCTCCTCTGACAGATTCAGAAATCAGGAAACGGCGTCCTGGTTTATGAGAATAAAGAGTAGTCGGATGAATCTGTATATAATCCAGATGTTCGAGTACCACCTGATGTTTCATGGCGATTCCAAGTCCATCGCCTGCAATATGCGGGAAGTTGGTGGAGTTTTTGTAAAGACCTCCGAGACCACCACATGCCAGAACAACGTATGGTGCTCTGACCGGATATACTTCATTCTTCTCATCCATGACGATTACCCCGCCACAGACGTTGTCTTTGGAAATGATATCGACCATGGTCATATATTCGCAGATTTCAATATTGTCTCTTGTCAGTGCCTGATTCAGAAGAGTCTGTGTGATCTGTTTACCGGTAATATCTTCATAGAAAAGGATTCTCGGCTGAGAATGTGCTCCTTCTCTGGTGAAATCCAATTCTCCCGTCTCTGTTCGTTCAAATGTAACATTTCTCTGTAAAAGATCTCGAATAATACTGTTAGAGCTACGGATCATCAGCTCGACTGCTTTTGCGTCATTTTCGTAATGTCCCGCGCGCATGGTATCTTCAAAGTAATCATTATAATCTTCTTCTCCTCTGAGCATGCAGATACCGCCCTGTGCCAGAAAGGAGTCGGACTGATCCGCCTGCTGTTTGGTCAGCATCAGTACTTTCATTCTGGAAGGCAGATTCAGTGCACAGTAGAGACCTGCGGCTCCTGTTCCTACGATAATGACATCGTAATTTTCTTTCATTTTTGTTTCCTCGTACCGGTTGATGCCGGATTTTCTGTTGGGTTTTGTATTTTTATGTTTTCTGATTTGTGATTATACTACCCGACATGTTAGGTGTCAAGACACCTATGTATATTGGTGTAAAGAAATTCTTGCACTATCCGTGCCTTCGCCCCTTCCCGGGAGAAAAATTAAATAAAAGCGAAAACAGATGGATAAATATAGTACCCGGAAACATCTGCAATCGTTCGTCGTTGTACTTGAATATGTTCGGGCTGTGTTGGCAAAATCGGAAACTCTGTCTGAGCGTAGCGAGTTTGCTGACGATTTTGACGTTCTTAACAGCCAGGTTATATTCTAGTACAACCGGACGATGAAGCCGTTTCCGGGTACTATATTTACTCACATCTGTTACACTTTTATCTTTTTCTCTCAGTACTATATTTCACTATCAACAGTTCCACACTCAGCACATCCTGCAGTCTTCCGGTCTTCACTGCCTCCTCCGCATCAACAAAATCCTCTTCTGCCTGTTCAAGCTCCTCAACACTGTAAGCTCTCGCACAGGCCAGTATATTTCTTGCCACAAAAGACGGTACGCCAAGTCTGGTTGCAATTTCGTTCTGAGATGCCCCTTCCCCTGCCATTTTCTTTGCAAGGCACATCTGCCGGAATTGCTTCGACAGCAGGAACAGTATCCTCATCGGCGGCTCACGCAGCGTCAGAAGATCATTATACAGATCCAGTGCTCTCCTCTGATTTCGCTCCGTAACTGCACGAACCATATCGAAGATCTTATTCTCTGTCCGTGTTGTACAGATTTCCTCAATATCTTCTCTCGTTACAATATCCTGTCCCATGGTATATGTGATCAGCTTCTCCAGTTCCATACGGATATTTCCCATATCCGTACCGGTTTTTGTCAGAAAAAGTTCCATATCTCTGGTCGTGATCTTGCGTCCTTCTCTCGCCAGAATACCTGCTGCCCAGCGCATCAGTGTCTTTTCATCCTGCTTTGCAAACTCTACAATGCGGCCGCAGTTTTTCACCGCCTTATACATACGGCTTCGTTTATCTACCTCTTCTTCAACAAAAACCAGCCTCAGGTAATCCGGCAGCGTCTTCATATAATCTGCAAGTTCATCACATTTATTCTTAAAAAATCCGGAATTTTCCACAAGGACCACACGATGATCTGCAAAGAAAGGCATTGTCTCACAGAGGTCGATCATTTCACGCACCTCAATTCCTTTTCCTTCATATTTGGTAAAATTCATCGTATCATCATCCGGATTTAATGCATGAATCAGCTTTTCTTTGTACTGAATCTTCAGATACGCTTCCTCACCAAACAGAAGATATGCATTTTTGAATTTTCCTGTTTTAATGTCTTCCTGTAAATTTTTCACTTCCTGCGAAACCTCCTGAAAAATACCGTTTTCTGACGGAATGCCATCCACAGACAGCATTAATTATTCATTATCTGTTTAGTATAGACGATTTTGATTTTTTTCTCAATACCGTATCTCTGCTCACGGATGCACAAACGTATCCACCCATACCTCCTTACCATCGGTCTCTGCTGTCACAGCCCCTTCTTTCATTGTGTACCAAATCTTTGCCCCGGAATCTTCCAACCGTTCTATTGTCTCGCCAGACGGATGTCCATATGTATTTGTTGCAGAGCAGGAGACCACCGCAAGTTCCGGTCTCACCACATCCAGAAATTCCTGACAGGTGGAATATCTGGATCCATGATGTCCCACTTTCAGAAAGTCTACATCTTCCAGCTCCGGCAGAAGTTTTTTCTCCGTCTCTGTCCCGATATCACCGGTAAATAGCCCTTCAAAACCGCCATATGTCAGTTCCACGACCATACCGTCTTCATTCGCATCTGTTCCTGCAGTCCCTCTATCCGGTGAAAGGAATCGAAGAGAAGCTTTTCCAAGCGCAATTTGTTCCCCTTTTCTTCCCTTTTGTACATTCACGCCTGCTGCCTGCGCTTTATCCACCAATTGCTGATACGCATCGTCCGGTTGTGTCCATTCCGGTAAGATCAGGTTCTTCACCCTGACAGAAGTAAGATGTGTCCTCATATAATCAAACAGTTCCAGCACACCACTGATATGGTCATTATCCGTATGTGAGATCAAAATAGCATCAATCACTCCAATCCCCCGATTTTTAAGGAATGGCAGAATCTGATAGTGTGCAATATTCTTCTTGTTACTGCTGCCGCCATCGATCAGGAAATTCTGCCCCTGTGGAAGCTGAATAGAAATACAGTCTCCCTGTCCGATATCAAGACAGGTGATCTGCAGATTTCCAGACGGATGATAAATGAGGATTCCCAGTCCAAGTATCAGCATGATTCCTGATATACCTGACAGTAACTGATATTTTCTCAGCCATCCTTTTCCTTCCCCATGATTCTTTTCTTCCTGCATGAATGCATGATTTCCCGCCCTTTTTCCAGTTGCGCCATTCCATGTGACAGTTCCCCGACTCATTCCCAAAATTTCAACTCCCAAAAACAGCAATACATAATATCCGGCACATTGCCACAGCTTCGGACTTCCTGCGATCCATGTACAGAACGGAATTCCTGCTGCCAGTTCGCAGAGTTTCTCATACAGAAAAAGCAGCACTCTTCCAGGCAGCACCACATAAACTGCAGCACTGACCGATGCCATCCCAACCGCAACTGCTGCAATTCCACTGACCAGTACTACACTGACTGTCGGCAGCACCAGCAGGTTCAGAAAAAATCCAGCCAGCGAAATCTCTCCATAGATTCGCAGCATGATCGGAAAAGTCGTCATCTGCACAGCTATCGAAGATACCAGTGTTTTCATAACGGATGCCGCCAGACGATTCTCCACTCTAATGCATCCTGCCAATACCGGTGCCACTACACCAAGTCCGGCAACAGCCCCAAACGACAGCCAAAATCCACTGTTGTACAGATTTGCAGGTGCATCCAGAAGTAAAAGGACCGCCGACACTGCCAGCGCCGTCAGCAGATCATAGGTTCTTCCTGCGATTCTTGCACCAACCGCCACCAGAAACATGCCTACCGCCCGCATGGCAGAAACACTTTCCCCGGTAAGGATTCCATATTGCAGAAGAACACTGAGCACCACCATCCCGGCAGACACATTTCCAAATCCGGCTCTTTTCAGCAGATCAAAAAATCCAATCCCCAGTACACTGATGTGAAGTCCGGAAATTGCCAGTATATGAATGATCCCCGCCATCTGGTAACGAATCTTAACTTCATCTTCTAGGTTATCTTTCTCACCAAGCAGCATTGCTTCAAAAATACCGGCATCTTCCTTTGCCGCAATATCCAGCGTCTGCATTATCTTACTTTTCAGATTCTGCATAAACTGACCATATCTGGAATATTTGCTGCTCCATGCCAGAACCGCACCGTTTTTCATAAAATAGTAGATTTTCTGACAGGCGTAGAATTGCCTGGAATCAAATTCTCCAGGATTTCGTGGCTCAGGAATTTCTTCCAGTTTTCCCGAAATCTTAACAATGGTTCCAATCGGGAACTCTTTATTCGATTTTAAAAATACTCTTAAATTTTTTATGGGAATTTGTTCTGATCCGACGATCAGACAGACATGTTTAAGATAGGCAGAAAGAGAATATTCTGTAGCCTGATATTGCTGCACCTCCCCGCAGATGACAGCTTCCGGATGCTTTTCAATATATAATTGTACAGATTCCGGCAAAGGATTTCCACTGATCCGTGCAAATCCCGCCAGATCCATCAACCATATACAAAACATCAGGATTAGGCATACAAGACACACCGGGCGTCTTTTCATAAGCCTTCCTTTCTGTATATAGAACACCGCAGGCTATTCCACCTGCGGCATTACTGCATCAGGACTACTTTGGTTCCTCGTCCTGTGCAATTAAATCTTCGTTTTTTTCATAAAATTTGTATAACGGCAGGCTATCCTGGAAGTTCCCCTCCGTACTTCCTTCAATAGATATCTGAACCCTGTCAACATCACAGGAATCTATAATAGAATTCACAACCGAGTAAATAGAGATATTTCCTCCTACTTCAGGTGTTTCATCACGAAAAGTACTGTTCATGTTAATATAGCAGATCCTGTCCGCTGTAATCACACTCAAAACCAGAGAACTGTCTGGTATTGTTGCATAATGCCCTTCTTCCATCGGTCCCTTCGCAAGCTGTTCAAGCACGACACGTTCTTTTGGAAGAGATCTTCGATAATATACATTTCTGGTTTCTTTCACCAGATTTTTTCCATTTTTATCCATAAAATACAGTGTAAAAGTATCATAACGATAGCTTTCTTTGTCTTTTCCGGTATATTGTGCAAATGTATCTGAAGTCATCTCTCCAACTTCCTGATTTCGCGAGTTGGTCAGCGGCTGACCTCCAACTGTAAACTGGACTTTATGAATATCCGGAATCTGCAAAAATGTCTGCACAACTCCGTCGCGTGTCATAACCTCCCGGATCTTGCTCATTTTTGAGTATTCTTTACTGAAGTCTACGACAAGCAGATCTTTCTGCACTTCATAAGAATTGATGGAAACATCTTCTGGAAGAAGGCTGATTTCCCCATCCGGTGCATCTTTGCTCCCAAGCTTCTGCATAAGATCTTTTACCATAAAATCTGCCGTCTCTTCTCCGGGTGAATATGGTTCTTCTCTGAGAACCGTCTCACTCTCGTTCAGATAATACAGATGGTACTTACTCTCATCCTGCGAATCCTTACTGCTTTTTGTCTCAATACTGCATCCGGCAAGTAAACTGCAAACCAGTGCTGCCAGAAGAAGTACTCTTATATATTTCTTCATCCGGCACCTCCTACGGAATATAAGATAACGGGACACGAACTGAGAATGTAGTTCCTTCCCCTTCTCTGCTGAATACTTTGATCACACCATGATGCATGGCAATCGTACTTCTTGTTATCGCAAGTCCAAGACCGGTTCCTCCGATCTCTCTGGAATGTGATTTGTCCACACGATAAAATCTCTCGAAAATACGGTCGATGGAATCCTCTGGGATACCCATACCGGAATCTGCTACCGTAACATAGAAAAACTTATGATCTGCGTCAAGTGACACACGTACCCAGCCATCATCTACATTGTATTTTATCGCATTTTCAACAAGGTTACTGATCGCAGATGTAAATTTCAGTTCATCCACATCCGCTTCCACAGGACGGAAACTGTCAAGGATCAGGTCAATATTGCGTTTGTCCGCGATCGGACGCAGACGTTTGAGAATATCCTCCAGAAGCTGATTGATATCCATATGACTGATCTGAAGATCTGCAGATTTCTTGTCCATTTTTACCAGAGTCAGAAGATCGGTAATAATACGGTTTTCCCTGTCAATCTCCGCTGTAATGTCACGCATAAATTCCTGATAAAGTTCTTCCGGAACTCCTTCCTGTCCGACAAGGGAATCTGCCAGAACCTTCATGGAAGTCATTGGTGTCTTCAGTTCATGCGATACATTGGAAACAAACTCTGATCTTGATTCATCCAGTACTTTCATACGTGCAAGCATCTTATTGAATGCATCCGTAATAAGCTCTGTTTCTGTATAATCCGGAACTGAAATCTCATCTTTCTGATATCCGTCAGTAAGATCTTCGATGGATTTGGTAACACTGGCCAGCGGTTTGACCAGAATCGTAGAAAGGCCATAGGCAAGCAATACAGACAATGCAACGATAATTCCTGTGAGCAGCATCGCCATCTGTTCCTGCTCTCCCACCGTTGCCATAATGTCACTGATTGAAATATTTACAAGCATGGCTCCCTGAATCTGCGGGACATCCGCGCTCTTTACGGGAACAGCCATTTCCAGCATCTGCCCGTATCTGCGGTAATTTGTGACTTCTCCGTTCTTAAAACACTTCACGACCTTTGGTGAGATCAGCGTCCGTCCTTCATCTACATGATAGGTATCTGCAACTACTTTCAGATCTCTGTCTACAATCACCATTCTTCCGCCATATACATTAGACAACAACTCCAGCTTGCTGTTCACAGACTGTGAGCTGGAGTCATTGAGATAATTTTCTTTGATGATCTGATTACACAGAATCGCACACTGTGTACTGACCTCACTTACCTTTACTTCAATTGCCTGTTTTTCATAATTACTGATCATGAGTTGTGTCACAATAGCACTTGGCACAATTCCCAGTATGAGCAGTATGACCAGTATCCGAAAACGCAGACTCTTAAAAAACTTTGTCTTTTTTTTCGTTACCATGGGTTATGCCTGGAAGTAATATCCTACGCCCCATTTGGTGTGTACATATTTAGGCTCACTGGGATTAGCCTCGATTTTTTCACGAAGACGCCGAATATGTACATCAACGGTTCTGACATCTCCCGGATATTCATATCCCCAGACAATATTCAGAAGATTTTCACGACTGTATACCTTGTTCGGATTGAATACGAGAAGCTCCAGCACATCAAATTCCTTTGCTGTAAGATTAATTTCCTTGCCTGCAATAAATACACGGCGGCTCTCGCAGTCCAGTTTCAGATCGCCTGCTTCAATTGTCTTCGCCTTTTCCTTTTCTTCATGTTCAGAACGCGCACGACGCATGATTGCTTTGATTCTGGCCTTTACTTCAAGAATATTAAATGGTTTTGTAATATAGTCATCTGCCCCGTAGTCCAGTCCAAGGATCTTGTCCATGTCCTCACCTTTTGCAGTAAGCATGACGATCGGAACATTGGAGAATTCTCTGATCTGCTGGCAGACTTCCAGTCCATCCATCTTCGGAAGCATCAGGTCCAGAAGGATAATATCGTATTTATTCTCCTTTGCCTTCTCAACCGCTTCTTCTCCGTCATAAGCACAGTCAACTTCCATACCGTCCTGTTCCAGATTAAAACGGATTCCTTTTACGATCAGTTTCTCGTCATCAACTACTAAAACTTTCCTGCTCATTCTTTTCTCCTTATTTCACAGCTATTTTATCCTTTATCGCCGAAAACGTACTTTCTTTGATTCCCGGCACCTGCATGATCTCCTCAATACTGGAAAAGAAACCATGTTCCTCTCTGTACGTAAGAATTGCCTGTGCCTTGGCATCACCGATTCCTGACAGGCTCTTAAGAGCAGATGCATCTGCTGTGTTGATATTCACTACACCATTTGCATCTGTTGTCTCAGATCCCGGATCCGCCGGCTGTATTGCCGCAGGTAAAGCTCCCTCTTCCGCTTCTTCCTGCGTAGGTACATAAATCTGCTGTCCGTCACTGACCGGCTGTGCCTGATTCACGGCCGAAGCCGCTGCTTCCGGCAAAAATCCTCCAGCCGCCTCTATTGCCTGAAAAACCCGGCTGCTCCCATCCAGTTCATAAACTCCCGGATTCATTACTGCTCCGCAGACATCCACAAAAATCATTTCCGGCTCTGTCTCCACCGGCATCTCCGATAGCTCCGCTTCTGCTGATATTTTTGCTTCCGCCAGATCCTCTGTTGCATCATTCCCAGCCTGTGTATCATCCTGTGTTTCTGATTCTGATACAGTATCCTGTCCGTCCAGCATTATTTCTGTTTTGTTTTTCTGACATCCACTCATTCCTGACAAACCTGCCAGAAAAAATATGCTCAATATCAGACTGTAAAAATTTACTTTCATGATCTCGGTTCACTTCCCTCCGTAGGATTACGGCAGACCTCCCCGATTCTCATACTTAACCATGTCTTATTTTAACGAATTCCCGGTAGATTTACAATAGGAAACTTTATTTATTCCTGTGCATGATAACTTTATTATTCCCATTTAAAAATCACAATGCCGGCAATCGCGATCAGCATTCCCAGAATCTTTCTCCACTCAAACGGTTGCTGCATTGTTCCAAACATTCCCAAAAGTTCAATTACATATGCCACGATCAACTGGGAAATGACGATCAGCATAGCTGCTTTTGCAGGCCCAAGTGCCCCCATGCTCTGAATAACAGTAATTGTAATAAATGCTCCGATCACTCCGCCAAGAAGCGTGTATTTATTATCCACCTGCCATAATGCCGAAACACTCTGTCTTCCTGTAAATATCCATGCCAGCACGCAGACCATAAATGCTGAGAGCTGCACCCATCCCGTTGATACCCATAAACTGGTCTGTTTCGTCACTTCTGTATTAAAAACACCCTGAATACTCATCAGTGCTCCCGAGATCAATGCCGTAAAAAATCCCCACATAATGCAACCTCCACTCAGCTCAGATGATTTTCCTGTAGCTGTCTGCAAATTTTATTATCAGCTTATGCAGAAAATCTGTTTTTTATACAGGGAACCACTTCAAAAAATCACTTCAATAATGCCTCTGCATTCTTGCTGCGAGATGCGCAGAAAAAATCCCGCAGCTTCATATGCCACGGGATCCGGGAAATGATATTTCCTTCATTATATTATGAATTATTTGATGCTTACGACTCTGTACCCTGCATCCTTGACGATTTTTCTAAGCTGTTCGTCATCAAGTTCACGATCATAAGAAACGACTGCTTCGTTCTCAGAAAGATTTACTTTTGCAGCTGCTCCGTCAATCTTGTTGATTGCCTCTGTAACAGCCTTTACACAATGTTCGCAGTGCATACCGGAAATTTTGAGAACCTTCTTTCCAAGTATCGGATTCTCAAGTTTTTTATCCGGAATATCGAGAACGATCTCTCCACTGCCGCCTCCACAGCATGGACTCTCTCCTTTAAAATGTTTGATAGAACCTTTCAGTGCAAACCCAAGCAAAACAATTACGATCAGTACTATAATTATATCTACCACTATTTGTCACCTCTTCTGAATTCTTCGTCTTTTTTCTGTTCCCTTTTTTTCCTGATCCACTGAACCCCCTGATAGATCAGCATTCCTACAATATAAATAACAATGACCGCACCAAACATGTACATTGTGGATCCTGTTGAATTTCCCATATCAGTGCCTCCTATTTCAAACGATTCTTAGAAGACTGCGCGGTGTTCTTATGAAAAGCAGCACCGCTGCATCCACCGCAGCTTCCACAGTTTCCACTGCATCCGGCACACCCCGTATGTTTACCTTCTTTGGTATTCTTTACACTTTTATAAATGATAAATGCACAATATCCAAGGATCAGAATCATTATAATAATATTTGCCAGCATTTCACTCATCCTCTCTTCATCAAGTACTACCAGTCATCGGTTTCGAATCAAACAGAGGCCGGACACATCTCTGTATCCAGCCCCCTTATTATTACATTTTTTATTATGCCTGTACAGAACGTTTAGAATAAACTTTCTGATCTTTGTACGGGTCCGGTCTGAACAGCAGGAACAGCATTACAATAAGTACTACGAATCCTACTACAGTTCCGAAACCGAATGCTCCACCAGTTACAAAGGAACCAATCTGATAGAAGCAGAGGCAAACAACGTAAGCAAAGATGTTCTGGAAAAGAATTGCGAACCAGAACCATTTTCTGTCGTTCATTTCTTTTGCCATAGTTGCAATAGCTGCAAGGCAAGGAGAATCAAGAAGGTTGAACATCAGGAAGGAGAAAGCTGCGATTCCTGTCGGGAACCAGCTTGCAACACCTGCTGCAACGTTTACTGCATCTTCTGTATCACCAGCTACGTTAGCCAGGACACCCATTGTAGATACGATAGCTTCTTTTGCTGTAAAACCGGAGATAGAAGCTGCTACCGGCTGCCATTCACCGAATCCAAGTGGAGCAAAGATCGGAGCGATCACACCACCGATTGCTGCCATAAGGCTGTCTGCGCTGTCTTCTACCATACCGAATCCACCATCTGTGAATCCAAATCCACCAAGGAACCACATTACTACGCAGGCAAGGAACAGGATTGTACCAGCTTTGATGATGAAGCCTTTCAGCCTTTCCCATACATGAAGGAGAACTGTTTTAACCTGCGGAATATGATACTGTGGAAGCTCCATTACGAACGGAGCCGGTTTACCGGAGAACGGTTTTGTCTTCTTAAGAATGATTGCTGCTACAAGTACAGCTACGATTCCGATGAAGTACATCAGAGGAGCGATAAAGGAGCTCTCTGCATATCCTGCAGTTTCACCAGCGATTACACCACCCATAAGAGCGATAACCGGAAGTTTGGCACCACAAGGAATAAATGTTGCTGTCATAATAGTAAGACGTCTGTCATTGTCCTGTTCGATGGTCTTGGAAGCCATGATTCCAGGGATACCGCATCCTGAAGAAATCAGAAGCGGAATGAAGCTCTTACCGGAAAGTCCGAAGTGACGGAATACACGGTCCATAACGAATGCAATACGTACCATGTAACCACAGTCTTCAAGGATGGACAGGAACAGGAACAGAATTGCCATCTGAGGAACGAATCCAAGTACTGCACCAAGACCACCGATGATACCATCAACTACAAGTCCCATTACCAGGTCACCGGCACCGATGCTGGTAAGGATGTTTGTAAAGAAGTCCTGAATAGCTACTACAAATACATCATTTGTCCAGTCTGTTACGAATGTTCCGACTGTTGTTACGGACACATAATATACAAGCCACATAACTGCAACAAAGATCGGGATACCAAGAATACGGTTGGTAACGATACGGTCGATCTTATCGGATACAGTCAGTTTATCTTTTGCTTTTTTAACCGTCGTATTAACGATCTTCTGGATGAATTTGTATCTTTCGTCTGTTACGATACTTTCCATGTCATCGTCATGCTGTTTTTCAAGTTCCTGACGTTTTGTATCAACCAGAGACTGTCCGGAAGCAGAAAGCTTCATAGCCTCTTTTACTTTTTCATCATTCTCAAGGAACTTAACCGCATACCATCTCTTCTTATCATCTGTAACAGATGTAGGAAGAACACCTTTTACTTCGTCGATAGCTGCTTCCATATCTTTGGAGAAGATTTCTTTTGGAAGATCAACTTTGCTGCTCTTTGCAACTTTGACAGCCTCGTCGATCAATTTGTCAAGGCCTTCCCCTCTCAGCGCAGATGTCTCAATGATCGGGCAGTCAAGCAGCATGGAAAGACGCTTGGTGTCAATCTTGATTCCTCTTTTTTCAAGAAGATCAGCCATGTTCAGTGCAATAACAACCGGAACACCTGTCTCGATCAGCTGAGTGGTCAGATACAGGTTACGCTCGATATTTGTTGCATCGACAAGGTCAATGATCACATCTGGATTCTCTTTGAGGACATAGTCACGGCTGACTACTTCTTCCAGTGTGTATGGTGAAAGGGAATAAATACCAGGAAGGTCCGTTACGATAATGTCTTCGCCCTTTCCTTTCTTTCCCTTTAATTTACCTTCTTTTTTCTCTACAGTAACTCCCGGCCAGTTTCCTACGTACTGGTTAGCGCCCGTTAATGCGTTGAACATTGTTGTTTTACCACAGTTCGGGTTGCCGGCAAGTGCAATCTTAATTGCCATTTTTTCTTACCTCCTTAATCCCTCTTATTGTAACTGCGTTCTTCTCCACAGTTGCATTTTTCATAATAGTTCTTACAGAACACTACAGCGTACTTACTTTACCTGTACGCACTGAGCGTACTTACTTTACCTGTACGCACTGAGCATCGTTCTTTCTTACAGATAACTCATAACCTCTAACAGTGATCTCTACAGGATCTCCAAGCGGAGCAACTTTTCTGATATACAGTTCGCTTCCTTTTGTGATTCCCATGTCCATGATACGACGTTTGTACGCGCTGTCTCCTTCAATCTTTGTTACAACAACGGTACTTCCAACTTTTGCATCACCTAAAGTCATCGTTCTGTCTCCTTTCCGTTATAAAATTTATATAAATATGTGCTTTGCCATATCTGAATTAACTGCTACACGTGCATCTTTGATGTTCACGATCACATTTCCGCCGATTGCAGAAACGATACTCACTTCAGCCTCATTGACAAATCCAAGATTCGCCAGAAAACGTCTTGTTTCTTCGTTTCCACCTATTTTCTGAATCTTACATTTTTCTCCGATTCCAGCCATTGTGATAGGCATCATATGTATCAGCTCACTTTCTTTTATAGTCTTTATTGAGAATTATTTTCTTTATCAAAAAAAGTTCACAGTTAAACACCATTTACTTTTTCTTACATGGGTTAGTATATGCTAACGTTTGTGAGCTGTCAAGTACTTTTTTTCGTTTAATAAAACTATCATTTGTTATGTATAACTTCAATCCGTTATTTCAAACTTATATTTGTAGTATATAACCAATGTTTGGCTCAAGGAACTTCTGCATCTCTGAATTTTATCGGTTTTATATGTTACTGTTCACAGTAACTTTTATACAATTATTTATAAGTGTATTTATGCATTTTTGTTGTCCCTAGCTATAAAATATGATATTATAGAAATACTATAAATTTGAGTGAGAATCTTAAATTTTAAAGCAATTAAATGAGAAATGAGAAATCATTTTCCATTAGATCATGAACAGAAATTGGGGTGTAATGGATGCATACAAACGAATCCGCCGAAAACTATCTTGAAACAATTCTTATCTTAAGCAAGTCACATCCTGTCGTGCGTTCTGTTGATGTTGCCGCTGAGCTTGGTTTCAAAAAATCCAGCGTCAGCGTCGCAATGAAGAAGCTCCGCGAGACAGATCAGATCACTGTATCTCCGGAAGGATATCTTTATCTGACAGAATCCGGTCTTGCTACCGCAGAGAAAATCTACGAACGTCATCTTTTCCTTTCCGAGTGGCTTGAGAAGCTTGGCGTTAATCCGGTTGTTGCAGCAAGCGATGCATGCAAGATCGAACATGTGATCAGTAGCGAAAGTTTTGCAGCGATCAAGAAACATATTGATCTCGACAGTATGAAATAATCATTATGAAGTGAATGGTACAGAACTGTACAGAATTTAAGAATTTTTCAGAACAGGCAAGAGCCCGGCATTAAGCCAGGCTCTTTTCTAATTTCTCAATCATTTCATCGATATGTTCTTTTGTGATAACAAGCGGAGGAACGAGGCGAAGCACATCACTCCCTGCCGAGATCACAAGAAGTCCATTCGCAAGTGCTTTTGTTACAACACTTCCAACTGTCGTACCTTCGATCACCAGTCCCTGCATAAAACCTTTTCCACGACGCGCTGCAACAATCGGGCATTTATCCACAAGTGCATCCAGTTTTTCCTCAAGATATGGTGTAAGTTCCTGCACATGTGCAAGAATGTTATCCTGTTCAAAGATATCAAATACCTTACTGACTGCTGCACATACGAAAGGATTTCCACCATAAGTTGTACCATGATCTCCCGGCACCAGAGACGCTGCTGCTGCTTTTTCACCAAGAACGAAAGCTCCAACCGGAACACCGCACCCAAGTGCTTTGGCGCACGTCATCACGTCTGGCTGTACACCATAAGACTGCCATGCAAAATAATATCCAGTTCGTCCCATGCCGCACTGAATCTCATCAAAGATCAGAATAATGTCCTTTTCGTCGCAAAGTGCGCGAAGACCCTCCAGGAATTCCTTCTGAGCCGGATAAATTCCTCCTTCACCCTGTACGACTTCTGTAATGACTGCACAGGTTTTATCTGTAATCTGTGCCTTCACACTCTCCAGATCATTGAAGTCTGCAAACTTCACACCGCCGATCAGTGGTTCAAATGGCTCTCTGTAATGTTCTGTTCCTGTTACAGAAAGAGCTCCCATGCTTCTGCCATGGAAGGAATGATTCATCGCGATAATCTCAAATCTTCCTGCTTCTTTGCCATATTTGGTATAAGAATATTTACGTGCAGCCTTGAGAGCGCCCTCAATTGCCTCTGTACCACTGTTTGTAAAGAATGCTTTACTGAGTCCACTGGCTTTGATCAGTTTCTCTCCCGCTTCACTCATTGGTTCATTGTAATAGAGATTTGAAATATGTGTCAGCTTGTCGATCTGACTCTTGAGTGCGTCATCATATCCCGGATAATGATATCCCAGTGCATTTACTGCAATTCCGGCAGCAAAATCAAGATATTTTTTGCCTTCTGTGTCATAGAGGTAGCATCCCTCTCCATGGTCAAACATGACCGGAAAACGGTTATATGTATGCAGAATGCTTTCTTCTGCATGATTCATCTGTTCATTCATGCTCATCGTAGTATTTCTCCCCGTCCTCTCTCAAAATAGCAGTACCGATACCTTTATTTGTAAAGATTTCCAGAAGAAGGCTGTGTGGAATACGTCCATCCAGAATATGTACTCTGTTTACCCCTTCTTCGATCGCATCGATACAGTTCTGCAGTTTCGGAATCATTCCGCCTCCTACATAACCTTCGCTGATCAGTTTTTCTGCTTCATGTACATGCAGCTCAGAAATCAGTGTGTTCGGATCATCTTTGTCTTTGTATACCCCTTCAATATCAGAGAGGAATACAAGTTTTTCTGCATGTACTGCTTCTGCGATCGCACATGCTGCATCATCTGCATTGATATTATAAGAATCAAAGTTTGTGTCATAACCAATCGGAAATACGATCGGAAGGAAATCTCTTTCCAGAAGATCCTGCAGAACCTTCGGTTTTACTTTTTCGATATCACCAACATATCCAATATCCTCTCCATTGGAAAGTTTCTTGTGGCACCGAAGCAGTCCACCGTCTTTTCCGCTGATACCGACTGCCTGCACACCAAGAGATTCCACCAGAGTAACCAGTTCTTTATTTACCTTTGCAAGAACCATTTCTGCAATTTCCATGGTATCCTTGTCTGTTACGCGAAGGCCATTGATAAAACGCGGTTCCATGCCTACTTTGTTCACCCAGCGGCTAATTTCCTTACCACCGCCATGAACGATGATCGGTTTGAATCCGATCAGTTTCAGAAGAACAACATCTTTAATGACATTTGCCTTCAGTTCTTCATCCAGCATGGCACTTCCACCATATTTTACTACTACGATCTTACGATTAAAACGCTGTATATAAGGAAGAGCCTCAATAAGAGTCTCGGCCTTGTCCAGATATTTCTGATTTACCATTTTTATTTCTCCTCATTATATATTCTAAAACCTGTTATGACCTGTAATCCGCATTGATCTTAATATAATCATAAGTAAGGTCACAGCCCCATGCAGTTGCTGTACAGTCCCCCATCTTTACATCAGCGATTGCCGTCACTGCATCTTCAGAAAGGATCTTGGTTGCTTCTTCTTCACTGTAATCAACTGCCACACCATTTTCAATGATCTGAATCTTACCTGCTTTACTTTCAAAATACAGGTCTACTTTTTCCGGATCAAACTGTGCGCCTGAATATCCCATTGCGCAGAGAATTCTTCCCCAGTTTGCATCATGTCCATAGATTGCAGCCTTTGTAAGAGAAGAAGTAACGATGGATTTACTTAAAGTTACTGCCTGTTCCTTACTCTCTGCTCCAATGATCCTAACCTCAAACAGTGCAGTTGCTCCCTCACCGTCACCGGCAATTTTCTTTGCAAGTGTGGTATTGATATAGTTCAAAGCCTCGCAGAATTTCTGATAATCTTCATTCTTCTCATTGATCTCCGGATTCTCTGCCATTCCATTTGCAAGTAAAAGAACAGTATCATTTGTAGAAGTATCACCATCAACGGATACCATGTTATACGTATCCTTAACATCCTGGCTTAATGCTTCCTGCAGAAGCTGTTTGGAAATGCACGCATCTGTAGTGACAAACCCAAGCATGGTACACATATTTGGATGGATCATTCCGGAACCTTTGCACATGCCGCCAATGGTAACTGTCTTTCCACCGACTTCAATCTGTACTGCAACTTCTTTTTCCTTTGTATCTGTAGTCATGATTGCTTTTGCCGCTTCATTTCCAGCTTCCAGAGTTCCCTGAAGCTTCGGTGCCATTGCTTTGACACCATCCGCCAGTTTCTGGATTGGAATCTGCATACCGATAACACCTGTAGATGCTACCAGTACACTGTTTTCATCCACATTCAAAGTTTCCGCTGCTGCTTTTGCAGTGGCCCGGCAGTAACTGAATCCCTCTTCACCGGTACATGCATTGGCAATACCACTGTTACAGATGATCACCTGGGCACTCGGATGCTGATAAACAATCTCCTGATCCCATTTTACCGGTGCTGCCTTCACAATATTTGTCGTAAAAGTACCTGCTGCCACACACGGTTTCTCACTATATACCATTGCCATATCAGTTCTTCCCTGATATTTGATTCCCGCAGCTGTGGATGCTGCCTGAAAACCTTTTGCTGCTGTAACTCCACCTGTAATGATCTTCATAATATATTCCTCCTCGTCATATGGAATATCCCTGTGTTCTTGTTTCTTTACGGAAGCATCGGAATCTGATGAAGACCTTCCGCTTCATCGAAACCGAACATCAGGTTCATATTCTGTACAGCCTGTCCTGCTGCACCTTTTACAAGATTGTCGATCGCACCCATCATAATGACACGTCTGGTTCTCAGGTCAATCTTGAAGTTGACATCTACGTAGTTGCTGCCCTCTACACATTTTGTCTGCGGGCATACATCCTTGTCCAGAACACGGATGAATGTTTCATCTGCATAATATTTATCATAAGCGGCTCTTACTTCTTCATAGGAAACTTCTTTCTTCAGAGAAGCATATGCGGTCACCAGAATTCCTCTGTTCATCGGAATCAGATGTGGCGTAAAATTGATCAGGACCTCCTGACCGCATGCATATCCCAGCTGATCCTCGATCTCCGGTGTATGACGGTGAGTCGCTACACCATACGCCTTGATGTTCTCATTTACTTCACAGTAAAGGTTCGGAACCTTTGCCCCTCTTCCTGCTCCTGATGTACCGGATTTTGCATCAATGATGATCGTATTCGGATCGATCAGTCCTTCTTTGAGAAGTGGATAGATTGATAATGTCGAACATGTCGGATAGCATCCCGGATTAGCGATCAGTCTTGCTTTCTTAATATCCTCACGATTGATCTCACACAATCCGTAAACAGCCTCATCAATAAACTGTGGAGCTTTGTGCTCGATACCATACCATTTTTCATATTTCTTTACATCTTTAATACGGAAGTCTGCACTCAGGTCGATAACCTTGGCTTTGGAAAGGATCTCTTCATTTACAAGAGATGCACAAAGTCCCTGTGGTGTTGCAGTAAAAATCACATCTACCTCATCCGCAAGTGCAGCCATATTGTCATCCATACATTTTGCATCTACCAGTTTGAAAAAGTTCTGATAAACATCTGCATATTTCTGATCAATATAGCTTCTTGAACCATACCATTCCACTTCTACTTCTTTATGTCCAAGGAGCAGTCTTGCAAGTTCATTTCCTGCATAACCAGTCGCTCCGATAATTCCTGCTTTGATCATTTTTCTCTCCTCCTGAAATCGGAATGTTCTCTCATAAGATGTAACAATTATACATCTTTTATGCATAATATGCAATACGTAATTTTTATGGATTTTACATTCTTTTTTCTTGAATTTATGTATTTTTATTGGTTTCTTCCTATTTAAATGTGCATTTTTATGCAAAAAAATCTTTAACTTTTTTGCATATTGGTATTGCATATTTATAAAAATTGTTGTATATTATCTTTTGTCGAAGCCCGACATAGCATGAAGATTCAACACTTTATCAAATCAGCGTATGAATCTTTACCTTTTATAATATCAAATATTCATGTATCTGCCAAGTGGCAGAAAATCATTTTCAGGAGGATCACATTATGAAAGAAAAAGTTGTACTTGCTTATTCAGGCGGTCTTGATACCACAGCACTGATTCCGTGGCTGAAAGAAACCTTTGATTATGAAGTTATCTGCTGCTGCGTAAACTGCGGACAGGGTAACGAATTGGATGGACTGGATGAAAGAGCCAAACTTTCCGGAGCTTCCAAATTATATATTGAAGATATTGTTGATGATTTCTGTGACAATTATGTAATGCCTTGTGTACAGGCAGGTGCTGTATACGAACATAAATATCTGCTTGGTACCTCTATGGCACGTCCGGCAATTGCCAAGAAACTTGTTGAAATTGCACGTAAAGAAAATGCTGTTGCTATCTGCCATGGTGCAACCGGTAAAGGTAATGACCAGATTCGTTTCGAACTTGGTATCAAAGCACTTGCTCCGGATATCAAGATCATCGCTCCTTGGAGAATGACAGACGTATGGACCATGCAGTCCCGTGAAGATGAGATTGCATTCTGCCAGGCTCATGGAATCAATCTTCCGTTTGATGCAAGCCACAGCTATAGCCGCGACCGTAACTTATGGCACATCAGCCATGAAGGTCTGGAACTGGAAGATCCTTCCCAGGCTCCAAACTATGATGACATGCTTGTTTTAAGTGTAACTCCTGAAAAAGCACCAGATAAAGAAACAGAAGTAACTATGACTTTCGAAGAAGGTGTTCCGAAGACTCTCAATGGAAAAGCAATGAAAGTTTCCGAGATCATCACTGAACTGAACCGTCTTGGCGGCGAAAACGGAATCGGTATCATTGATATCGTAGAAAACCGTGTTGTTGGTATGAAATCCCGTGGTGTATACGAAACTCCTGGCGGAACAATTCTGATGGCAGCTCACGAACAGCTGGAAGAACTGATCCTTGACCGTGACACAATGGAAGCCAAGAAGAAGCTCGGCAGCCAGTTTGCTCAGGTTGTATACGAAGGAAAATGGTTCACACCACTTCGTGAAGCAATCCAGGCATTCGTTGAATCCACACAGAAATATGTGACCGGTGAAGTTAAATTCAAACTTTACAAAGGAAACATCATCAAAGCCGGTACAACTTCTCCATACAGCCTGTATAACGAATCTCTTGCATCCTTCACAACAGGTGATATGTATGATCACCATGATGCAGACGGATTCATCACCCTCTTTGGTCTTCCGCTCAAAGTTCGTGCTATGAAATTACTGGAAGTTGAGAAAAACAAAAATAATAAATAATTGCATTCTTATATTCCGGCAGTCTGATTTTCAGGCCGCCGGAATTTTTATCCGCCTGCTCATGGCATCCTGCAAAATTTTGTACAAATTTTTCACGCAATATTCTCCATGTAAGTTATGAATTTGTATTTGACAGAAAACTATTCCTATTTTATAATTATTTTATAAACAACACCACAAAGCTTATATAGGTCCATAATTGGTTGGACGTCTCTACCAACTACCGTAATAGTTGCCTATAAGTGTTACTGGTCACAGTAACTCGTCGGGCAAAAATATTCGGTATTTTTTTTGCCTGTTGACGTATTATTTCAGCAAAAAGGAGGTAGCTTTTATGACCAGAAATCCAGCCACCTTTGCACTCAGAGGCGCTGTATGTTTCAGCACAGATCCACAGCATCTGACCTGCCTTGAAGACGCTTATCTCGTCTGCCAGAATGGCCTGACAGTCGGTGTCTATCCACAGCTTCCAGAGCAGTTTCGCGGCATTCCCTGTGAAGATTTCAACAATTGTCTGATTGTCCCGGGAATGAATGACCTCCATCTGCATGCCCCACAATATGCATTTCACGGTATGTACATGGATCTGGAGCTGCTGGAATGGCTCAACACGGTCACGTTTCCGGAAGAAGCCAGATATTCTGATCTGAACTATGCAGAAAAAGCCTATTCCATCTTTGCCGATGATCTGAAAAAAAGTGCGACCACACGAGCTTCCATCTTCGGCACCTTACATGTAGATGCAACAGAACTTCTGATGGACCTTATGGAGAAAACCGGACTAAAAGCTTTCATCGGCAAAATAAATATGGACCGGAACGGCTCCAAGGCTCTCCAGGAGGAAAGTGCTGTTGTTTCTGCAACGGATACTGTCCGCTGGCTAAATGATATTGCAGGAAAATATGAGAACGTCAAACCGATTCTCACCCCTCGTTTTACCCCTTCCTGCAGTGACGAACTTATGTCCAGACTGGCAGAAATCCAGCAAGCTTACTGTCTCCCGGTACAGTCTCACCTTTCCGAAAACAAGAGTGAAATAGCCTGGGTAAAAGAATTATGCCCCAATACTTCTTTCTATGGGGAAGCCTATGATCAGTTTGGTCTCTTTGGCGGCAAAACCTGCCCGACGATCATGGCACACTGCGTATACAGTTCTGATGCAGAGCTCTCCCTGATGAAGGACCGGGGTGTATTCATCGCTCACTGCCCACAGTCCAATACCAATCTCTCTTCCGGTATCGCTCCGGTCAGGCGTTATCTTGAAGAGGGACTTCACATCGGACTCGGTACCGACATAGCCGGCGGCCACTCTCTTTCCATGCTACGAGCGATCGCAGATGCCATTCAGGTATCCAAACTTCGCTGGCGGCTTGTGGATGATTCCCAAAAACCTCTTTCACTGGAAGAAGCCTTTTATATGGCTACCATGGGTGGCGGTGCATTTTTCGGAAAAGTCGGGACTTTCGCGGAAGGCTATGAGTTTGATGCACTGATTCTGGATGACAGCAAACTCCGGCATCCTCAGCCTCTGACGGCCAGAGAACGTCTGGAACGACTGATCTATCTCTCAGATGACAGTTGCATCACCGGAAAATATATTTCCGGAAACAAAATCTTTTAGTGCATACATCTGCACAACACGAAGGGGGTACTTATATGAATCTCGACAAAATTTTCCACCTGAAAGAAAATCACACAGATGTCAAAACTGAGGTTATGGCAGGAATCACTACCTTTATGACAATGGCTTATATCCTGGCCGTCAATCCAAACATCCTGTCTGCTTCCGGCATGGACCGCGGCTCTGTCTTCACCGCCACCGCACTATCCGCATTCATTGCCACCTGTCTGATGGCGCTTCTGTCCAACTATCCGTTCGTTCTTGCTCCTGGTATGGGACTGAACGCATACTTTACCTACACAGTAGTTCTCGGTATGGGATACACCTGGCAGCAGGCACTTGCAGCAGTCTTTGCAGAAGGTATCATTTTTATCCTGCTTTCTCTTACCAATGTACGTGAAGCGATCTTCAACTCCATTCCGATGAACCTGAAACACGCAGTATCCGTAGGTATCGGTCTCTTTATCGCATTCATCGGACTGCAAAATGCCAAGATCGTTGTTGGAAATGATTCCACACTGGTAAGCATCTTTTCCTTCAAATCTTCTGTAGCAGAAGGGACCTTCTCCTCTCAGGGAATCACCGTATTGCTGGCTCTGATTGGTATTCTGGTGACCGCTGTTCTTCTGGCAAAAGATGTCAAGGGAAGTATTCTCTGGGGCATCCTGATCACCTGGGTTCTCGGAATCATCTGCCAGCTGACACATCTGTATGTACCAAATGCAGACATTGGTTATTACAGCCTGCTCCCTGATTTTTCAAACGGAATTTCTGTTCCGAGCATGATGCCAACCTTTATGAAAATGGATTTCTCTATCGTATTCTCGCTGGATTTTGTTGTTATTATGTTTGCATTCCTTTTTGTAGACATGTTTGATACGCTTGGAACACTGATCGGTGTTGCTTCCAAAGCAGACATGCTCGACAAAGACGGCAAACTTCCTCGCATAAAAGGCGCCCTTCTTTCTGACGCAGTCGGAACAACCGTAGGTGCTATGTGTGGTACTTCTACTGTTACAACTTTTGTGGAAAGTGCTTCTGGTGTTGCAGAAGGCGGACGTACAGGCCTCACCTCTCTGGTAGCAGCTGTACTGTTTGGACTTTCTCTCCTGCTTTCACCAATTTTCCTGGCAATTCCTTCTTTTGCCACAGCACCCGCCCTGATCGTTGTTGGTTATCTGATGCTGACATCAGTAACAAAGATTGATTTCAATGATATGACAGAAGCAATCCCTTGCTTTATTGCTATCATTGCAATGCCATTTATGTACAGTATTTCAGAAGGTATTTCCATGGGTGTTATCTCTTATGTGGTAATCAATGTAATTACCGGAAAAGCAAAAGAAAAGAAGATCAGTCTTCTGATGTACATTCTTGCCGTATTATTTGTTCTGAAATACATTTTCTTATAATTTATAACTATTCAATCGGGCGTCAGATAACCGGCGCTCGATTTTTTTATTTTATCACTTTATCAATGCATAATTATGCAGTATAATACAAGGATACCAGAATCATGGAAGGTGCAGGGCATCGGAGTGATTCGTAAGTATCCAATATGTTATTCACACAAGGAGAATCTATTATGAAAAAAGAAACAGTCCCAGTCAGAAATTCTTTACTTCTTTTGCTGACTGCAACCATCTGGGGCATTGCCTTTGTTGCACAGAGTGTCAGTATGGACTACATCGGAGGATTTACATTTAATTCAATCCGAAGCCTTATTGGTTCACTGACGCTTTTGCCGGTCATCCTGCTTCTCAGCAAGCCAAAATCTGCCGAAGAAAAAAACAGACCACAGACATCGTCCAATCAGAAGATCCTGATCACGGGCGGTATCTGCTGTGGCATCATTCTCTGCCTGGCAAGTAATTTTCAACAGTTTGGAATCAAATACACAACTGTAGGAAAAGCCGGATTTATTACTGCCGGTTATATTATCATCGTTCCTGTAATCGGCATTTTTCTCAGAAAAAAATGCAGCCCGTTTATCTGGATCGCTGTCATTCTGTCTCTGTGCGGTCTTTATCTTCTCTGCCTGACCCCGGGAGAGGGATTTGCTATTGGAAAAGGAGAACTTCTGGTTCTGGTCTGTGCTTTTCTTTTTTCCATACATATTCTGGTCATCGATCATTTCTCGCCTCTTGTAGACGGTGTAAAAATGTCCTGCATCCAGTTTTTTGTCTGTGGAATCCTTTCCGGTATCCCGGCATTACTTCTTGAAAAGCCGGATCTTACAGATATCCTTGCCGCCAAAGTTCCAGTTCTTTATGCCGGTATCATGTCCTGTGGCGTTGCCTACACCCTGCAGATCGTCGGTCAGAAAAATATGAACCCAACTGTAGCCTCCCTGATCCTCAGCTTGGAATCCTGTATCTCTGTCATCGCTGGATGGCTGATTCTCGGACAGAATTTAAATAGCCGCGAAATTTGGGGCTGTATTCTGATGTTTGGTGCCATCATACTCGCCCAACTTCCACAGAAAGAAGCTTCCGTATAAAGTTTTCTGAATTTAGCATTTGTTTTCAGCAAACAAAGAGGTCATCATGAGCAGTTTTGAAATAATTTCAACACTGCTCATGATGACCTCTTTCCAGTTCTTATCTTATTCAGGCAAGTACCTGTTTTCTACTCAAATTTCACCTTTCGCCTTCAGATGCTCTTTAATCTTCTCGAAGCTTTCGTCACTGACATCGTGCTCCATCTTGCACGCATCTGCTCTTGCGACCTCATTGCATACACCAAGTCCCTCCAGCATTTTGGTCAGAACTGTATGACGCTCATAAATTCGATTCGCGATCTCTGCTCCTTTTTCCATCAGTGTCACAGTTCCATAACGGTCCATGGCAATATATCCGTCTTCCCTAAGAAGTTTCATTGCATGACTGACACTTGGCTTGGATACCCCGAGCATGGTTGCAATATCAACAGAACGTACTCCGCCGCCTTTTCTGGATAAAACAAGGATTGCCTCCAGGTAATCCTCTGCTGATTCTCTGATTTGCATAAAAAATACCTCCCACACGGCTTATAATATCACAAAAATGCTCAAAGCACAACAAAATACGGGAATTCAAGATGATTGTTTTTCTCAGCTAACTATTTATCGTCGCCCGTCAGACGGAGAATATCCCGAATCTCATCAACTTTCATATCCAATATGATTGCCAGCTCATCGATGGTAAAAGCATTTTTTTCATCTTCTCCATCATTCAGATCACGCACTGCATGCTCCAGTTTCTCCACACGCGCTACCAGACTGTCATCCTCGAATTTTCTCTGTGTCTGTTCTTCCAAAACAAGCTGGATTCCTTTGCGCATTTCACTCAGAAGCCACTTCTCATCTCTGCATTCATCACCGGCAGTTCCAAGCGCCTGGATCAGGCACAGATTCGCCTCCTGAATCAGATCAGCCAGCTGCATTTCTTCTATATTCATCTCAACAGCCATATCTGCCGCCGTTTTCATATAATAAGAAGTAAGTGTCTGAAGTGCCCTCTGATCACCGGCTGCCAGAGCTTCAAATACACTGTCAGCATCCACCTCATCAACAACCGGCAGTTCCTCCAGATAATTTTTAAGATAAGCTTCTTCTTCTGCTGTAAGAGGAATTTTTTTATGTTCAGGCTCCTTTGCTTCTTCTCCTGCCGTTTCCAGACCTTCAATGAGAATTCCCTGAGAAGTAAGATATTTTAATACACCCAGCAACTGGCTTTTGTCCAGGTCACACTCTTCAAATACCTGACGGATTTCGGCTGCATTTAACGCATTCCCATGTTGTCTGGCAATTTCCTGCACTTCTTTTAGTTTATTCTGAAACTCCTGTACGTTCATCACAGTTCTCCTTTATTCCGACAGTTCATCTGTCATTATCTTATTAAGATCATTTAAACACACTGTTATTTTTCATTTTTTCTCCGTTTTTTATTGTAACATCCTTCTCTGTTTTTTCCAAGAAAATCTATCTCTTTTCTATAATTTTTACTCTTTTCGCAATAAAATATAAAACTTTTTTCCACCTGAAACCCCTGTAAAATCAATGTTTTTTAGGTCTTAAAACTTTTTTTTAAAAAAAATTGAAAAAAGTTGTTGACATTTGCATATCACTATAATATAATATGTCTTGCGTTGAGCGACAAAGCCAAACGCAAACAATTAAATACCGTTAACGGGGTGTGGCTCAGCTTGGCTAGAGCGCCTGGTTTGGGACCAGGAGGCCGCAGGTTCGAATCCTGTCACCCCGATGCTGTAAACAATACCGTTTCAGCGACATGCGGGTGTAGTTCAATGGTAGAACACCAGCCTTCCAAGCTGGATACGTGGGTTCGATTCCCATCACCCGCTTCTCTGTTGCAAACAGAGGAATGTGTCTGTAGCTCAGCTGGATAGAGCAACGGCCTTCTAAGCCGTGGGTCGGGGGTTCGAATCCCTTCAGGCACGCTGTGGTGGGTATAGCGCAGTTGGTTAGCGCGCCAGATTGTGGCTCTGGAGGCCCAGGGTTCGAATCCCTGTATCCACCCTTCGCCTTTGGGCTATCGCCAAGCGGTAAGGCACAGCACTTTGACTGCTGCATTCGCTGGTTCGAATCCAGCTAGCCCAGTCTTTTATATGGGATATTAGCTCAGTTGGTAGAGCACTTGACTTTTAATCAAGTTGTCCGGGGTTCGAATCCCCGATGTCTCATTGATTTTTAAGAACACTATCATTTCGATAGTGTTTTTATTTATCTTTTATGTTACACACGAATATATCAAACAATATGCGGATGTGGCGGAATTTATGACAATTCCGTTTTGTCTGTTTATTGTTTATCTTGCGGATGTGGCGGAATTGGCAGACGCGCCAGATTTAGGTTCTGGTGTCTACGACGTGCAGGTTCAAGTCCTGTCATCCGCATTTTATGTGACATGCTCCCACCACTTAAATCTCTGATTTTGAAGTGGGGGCTTCTTGCTC
>OBAS01000151.1_pt1 | contig 86052 bp, 71 predicted proteins | sample 1517591 | NCBI WGS metagenome assembly OBAS01 (sample SAMN04571700, study PRJEB22368) | human gut metagenome | biome: human gut; material: stool | host: Homo sapiens | place: Luxembourg | collected 2012-10-05
TGGAACCTGTGCGCAGTGAATATGTGCATTTGCTGGGAGAAGTTGGGGACAGGGTCCTGAACGGCTACCAGATGGAAAACGTCATGCTGCAGTTAGGCCCGCAGACGCAGGTGACAATGGTTGTTTCACCCTGGAGTGAAGTCATTGATAATGTTTTCGTTGACCTGCAGTTTTCGGGTGTGGAAGAAAATACGGCTGCTTTGCTGGAGTCGAAGCTGCCGGAACTGCAAAAGCAGCTGGAAGCTGTCTTGCGGGGGTCTTCTGCAGATGCTTCTGACTGGGCAGGAGGCGTATTGCGCCGGCTGGTAAGAGCAGAGGTTGAGACTGCGCTGCCGGAATTCAGAGCTGCCGTTGATGTGGTTCGTGAAGACCGGCGGACTGTGATCCAGGTGGTCATCTATCCGGTGGGACAGCTGGTGCAGAGCCTTGAATATGAGATGGTTTCTCAATCCATCCCCAATTTGCTGCTGCTGAATATCAAACAGCGTTATGCACAGAGGACGCAGGAGCTTCGAGGTCTGCCGGTAACGTATGTCAGCAGGCATAAAGCCGAACTGGAACAGGAACTTTTAACAGAGCTCAGCGCAGAACCCGAGGTCCAAAGACATAATCTGCGTCCAAGCGTGGTTTTGACGCCCGGTGTCAATGCCGGGGTCAGGATTCGGCTGGAATCTGATGAGTATAAAATCTGGTTTGAAGGCTACGGCGATATAGGACGGAATGAGAACAACATTTCTGGCCGGGCCCATTTTGGCAAATATATCTCTAAGCGAGATGAAATTTTTGGCGAAGTTGGTGTGGTTTTTGACGATGTCAGTTGGGATTTTTCCGCCGGTTATGCACTGCATCACGGTAAAACGACAGCCAGTTATATGCGGCGCAGCCCGCTGGGAGAAAATGTCTATCGTTTGGAACAGGATATAACGCCGAAATGGCGGTTGCGGGCAGAATATTTTTCAGGCAGTAATACTACGGAAATCGGGGTCAGGTACCGCATTCACGAATTCCTGAGCGCGGAATATGTTTATTCTAATGATAAACCATATTTCCGTATCGTCGGAAATTTGTGATAAAGGTTGAAAGAAAAGATTCTGACTGATATAATTATTTAGTATAATTAGAACTGAAAGCAGGGATTTTTATTATGATGCAAAAATTACGTGATCCAAAAAATGTAAAAATGATATCTTTGTTTGTTGCAGCGATCTTTGTTTTAGGATGTTTTGCGCTGACCTTGACTCAAAGCGGCGCTCATGGTGTGGCATCAGCTGCTTCCAGTGAATCGGCTATTGGTGTGGTCAATTATCAAATGCTGCTTTCTCAGGTGCCTGATCTGCAAAATGTACAGGCCAGTATGAAACAGGAGATCGATAATGCCCAAAAGGATTTTGAGGAAAAAGGCAAAACCATGAATGATACCGAAAAACAGCGTTATTACCAGCAATTACAGGAAAGATTAGCTAATAAAAATAATGAGCTAATGGAGCCTGTTTACAAAAAAATTGACGCGACGATCAAGAAGATCGCTGATAAAAAAGGTTTGTCCGTAGTTGTTGACAAAAATACCGTTGTTTACGGTGGTCTCGATATTACTGACGAAGTATCCAAGGCTTTGCAAAGCGGTAAATAATGTCGGACGAGGCCCTTTATTGTAAAGGGCCTTGTTTCTGTTTAACTGCAGGAGGTAAAGTATGCGCTGGTTGACGCCGATAATTTTGATAGTCGTATTACTTACTGCTGCCTGTGGTCATGCTCCGGGCGGCAAGGATAAAATTGCCGTTATTGACTGGGATAAGGCCGTCAGTGCTCATCCCAGGCAGACTGCTTTTAAGCAGGGTGAAGCTGAGCTGCAGAAACTGCTGCGTTATCGTGAAGAACAGGCGGAAGTTGCTAAGACCCAGATAGCCGGGTTGACCAGACTGCAGCAATTGAAACAAAACAGTAAGGCTAACTTTCTGGATGCTGATTTTCAGACACAAATGTATGCTGCTGAGGCCAGTGAAAGAAAAAAGCTTTTGGAGGCTTATGATGCCGTTGTCAAAGAGGCTGACGCTGCTTTGGCAGAGCAGGAGCAGGAACTGGAAGATGCTTATCAGCTGAAAATTTTAAATTTGCGGTTACGGCTGGAAGCCATAAAAATGCGGTCTAAAGAACGTGAAGCTGTTCAAAATGAACTCAATCAGGTACAGTCTGAACGGGAACAGCAAAGGCAGAAGATTTTAGCAGCAAAAAATCAGATCATCAGCGCGAAAATGGAGCCTTTGGTAGCAGCGACACAGGCCAGATTAAAACAACAGGCAGAGCAGCTGCATCAGAAGCTGCAGGGTGATATGGCTGCCGGATTGTCCAAAGATCAGGCTGATTTGGCCCAGGTCCCGGAAGCATTGACTAATGCAATGGCGGCGATTGACAAGCAGATTGATAAACTGCAGGAAAGTAATGAAAGGCTAAAAGAAGACATTCGTAATGATATTGAAAGTAATGTGATTAAACTTGCCCATGAGCGGCAGTATACGGTTGTCTTTCATAGTGTAAAAGTCAATATCAAAGCTGATGACATTACCGATGATGTTATTAAGGCTTTGCAGAATATGAAATAACAGGAGCGATAGATTATGAAAAAACAAGTAGTAGCAGGGTTAATGGTGGCAGTTGCGATGTTGTCTTTTGGCTGCAGCGGACGGAATGCCGAATTTGGCGTAGTTGATATGAAAGCTGTTGAAAGCAAAGCTGAAATAGTAAAAACAGTGAAGGAAGATGTCGCTGCTAAAGGCAAAAGCCTGCAGGAAGAAATGACTAAAGAGATGGAAGGCAAATCTCAGGAAGAGCAGAAAAAGATTGTGGAAGATAAGACTGCTGAAATGCAGCTTGTCCAATCAGAAGCGCAAAACAAATTAAAAGCTAGTTTGGATTCCGCATTAAATGCAGTAGCTAAAGAAAAGGGCCTGGGCGCAGTACTGATCAAAGAAGCCGTGCCTCAGGGCGGTGTGGATGTTACTGACGCAGTAATTGAAAAAATGAAATAAGATGCGGCGGGCGGTTGATCTGCCCGCTTTTTTAAAACAGCGGGAGGCAGAGTTATGGAGAAGACGTTGAGGGAATTGGCAGAATATTTACAGGGGACGCTTGAAAATGAGGATCAAAATCTGGTAATTACAGGAGTAAACGGATTGGTTGAAGCCGGGCCGCAGGATATTTCTTTTGCCGTGCCGCCGCATGTGGAGCATTGTCATCTCAGTAAAGCCGGGGTAATGGTCTTAGCACCGGAAGACCCAACGCTTGACAGACCTGTGATCAGAGTTGAAGATCCGCGTGCCGCTTTTGCAGCCTTACTAAAGCTTTTCCGTGCCAGAGAGGATGTCGAACGGGTGATCAGCCCGCTGGCTTCGGTCGCTGCCAGTGCCAGGATCGGCAAAAATGTTGCGATACAGCCGTTTGCTGTTATTGAGGAAGATGCTGAGATTGGCGATGATTGTGTGATTTATCCGCATGTCTATGTTGGCAGACATGTTAAAACAGGTAAAGGGTGTATTTTCTATCCGCAGGTCACTATAAGAGAAAACTGCGTTATCGGCAGCAATGTCGTTTTGCAGTCAGGTTGTGTTATCGGCGGTGACGGGTTTGGTTATATCACAGATAAAAAGACCGGCAGGCACAGCAGTGTGCTCCAGGCTGGCAATGTAATTTTAGAAGATGAAGTTGAAATAGGAAATAATACCTGTATTGACAGAGCTACTGCAGGCAGTACGATTGTTGGTGCGGGTACCAAAATAGATAATCTGGTACATTTAGGTCACAACGATGTTTTAGGGAAAAATTGTCTGGTTGTAGCCCATGTCGGGATCAGCGGTAGCGTAACTGTTGGTGACAATGTAACCTTTGCAGGCCAGGTCGGCACTGTCGGGCATATCACTATCGGCGATAATTGCGTTTTTGGCGGCAAAACAGGCATTACCAATAATGTACCTGCCAATTCGTTTTATGCAGGTTTTCCGGCCCGTCCCCATAAAGAATGGCTGAAGCAGGAGGCAAATCTCAGAAAAATTGGTGAGCTGCTGAAAAAGGTCAAAGTACTGGAAGAAACTGTAGCCAAATTAGAAAAATAAGAAATAAGGCGGTGCAAAACAGTGCTTGCTTACTATATAGTTAAGTTTTTCAGCTGGGTCATGTGTATTGCGCCTAAGTGGCTGCGCAGCTTAACGGCTGCAATACTGGGAGGCCTTGCCGTTGTTGCTACCCCAAAATGGCGCCTGCAGATGGCTATGGCCAATATACGCGAATGTCTTGGCGTAGACGAGACAAGAGCTAGGCAGATAGCCGAGCAAAGTCTGCGCAGATTTGGTAGAATGGTAGTAGAAGTAATGCGCTTTCCTTTGTTAAATCGGGAGAATATAGATCAGCTTGTGAAAGTAGAAGGTCTGGAATATTTGGCAGAAGCCTATAAGCAGGATAAAGGTGTTATTATTGCAACAGGCCATTTTGGCAACTGGGAGCTTTTAGGTGCGACGATCGCTTTGCACGGTTATCCGATGCTGTCGATAACAAGAAAGCAGAATAATAAATATATGGACCGTTTTATCAATGAATATCGCGAAATGGTGGGGCAAAAAGTTGCCTATAATCGCGGTGGACAGGGCTTATTGGCGATCAGCAGGATTCTGAAGGAGAAAAAGCTGCTGGGTGTGCTGTATGATCAGGATACCAATGATGATGGTGTAGAGCTGGATCTTTTTGGTAAAAAGTCAATAACGCCATTAGGCGCTGCGGCGCTCTCCCGGCTTTACGGTTCGCCTATCCTGCCCGTTTTTATGCATAATAACGAAGATGGTACCTGTACTGCCAAAATACATCCACCGCTCTATACACCTAAGAGTAAAGATAAGCAGCAGGATTTTTATGATGTGACACGGGAGCTGATCGTTATTTTAGAGCATGAGATCATCAGCGACCCGGCGATGTGGTTTTGGGTACATGACCGCTGGAAAGATGGACGCGAGAGATTTGCGGCTAAAAAATAATCGGAAGGGCAGGCGGAAGATTTGAAAGAAATAATGCAGCAAACGCTGGCGGCACCTATTGCCTATTCTGGCATAGGTCTGCACTCAGGCAAAGAAGTTGCAATAAAATTATTGCCCGGCAAAGAGGATACAGGTATTGTTTTTGTACGTACAGATCTGCCTGGGCAGCCTGAAATACAGGCCTTAGCAGAGAATGTAAGTTCTACGGTTAAGGCTACTACCATTAGTGAGAACGGAACTGAGGTCTTTACAGTAGAACATTTAATGGCGGCGCTTTCAATGATGGGCATCGACAACTGCCGGATCGAAATGTCAGCCCCGGAACCTCCGGTAACCGACGGCAGCGCCGCGGTATTTTGCGAGCTGATTTCACAGGCAGGGAGAAGCAAGCAAGCTAAGCCAAGAAAGATTTATGCTGTCGACAGGGCGTTTTCTGTTTATGAAGGTGATAAATATATCACGATCCAGCCGTATGCTGGTTACAGGATTTCTTTTGTATCAGTCAATGCGCATCCTGCTTTGGGTACACAGTATTTTGATATTGAGCTGACGGAAGAGTCCTTCCTGCAGGAGATAGCTGCAGCCAGAACGGTCGGCTTTATGAGTGAGATCAAGCAGATGCAGCAGATGGGCCTGGGACTTGGAGGCAGCATTGACAATGTCGTTATTTTTGATGATGATAAAATTTTGTCGGAAACAAGGTTTGACAATGAACTGATCAGACATAAGATTTTAGATGTGATCGGGGATCTGTATCTGTTAGGTCATCTCCGTGGCCATATAATTGCCGTAAAATCAGGACATGCTTTTAATTCTTGTTTGGCAAAGCAAATTCAAGCCTATAGAATCGAGGAGGAGAAATGATGATTACTTTAGATGCTATCGAAATTCAAAAAATTATTCCGCATCGTTACCCAATGCTCCTGGTAGACCGTATTCTGGATTTGGAACCAATGAAAAGAGCCGTCGGTGTCAAAAATATTACCATGAACGAGCTGCAGTTCTTAGGGCATTTTCCCGGCGAACCGATCATGCCCGGCGTACTTCTGATCGAAGCTATGGCTCAGGTCGGTGGTGTAGCAATGCTGTACCCGGAAGAAAACCGCGGCAAAATTGCTGTTTTTGGTAAAATTGATAATGTACGTTTTCGCCGTCAGGTAGTACCTGGGGATCAGGTTATCACTACGGCAGAAGTGGTAAAGATACGCGGGAATATGGGGGTTATTCACTGCGAAGGCAAAGTCGATGGACAGGTAGCCTGTGAGTGTGATTGCACCTTTGCGATTATGGATCCTAAAAATTCCTGATTAATGGAAAAGGGTCGATTTTTGCAGTAAAAATGATGAAATAGGAAGTTTTTTGCACGTAATCAGTTAAAACAACCGAATTCAGCGTGCGAAAAAATAAGGGCTTTGGAAGAATATAGGTAATATAGTATAAGCTGTTTAATTGTCTGATTAAAATTGAGGAGTGAAGGAAATGAGTTCGGTTGTTATTCCTATGCCTAAGATTCACGAAACAGCAATCATCCATCCCAATGCTGTTTTAGGAAAGAATGTTGAAATAGGCCCTTATGCCGTTATCGACGAAGACGTAGTCATCGGCGATAATTGTAAAATAGGAGCTCATGCGGTGATCCATAAATATACTACAGTCGGGAAAAATTGTAAATTTTTCCCCGGGTGTTCTATTGGTGCCGAACCGCAGGATTTAAAATTTGAAGATGAAAAGACTTCCACTGTTATCGGCGATGGCTGTGTTTTCCGTGAATGCACTACCGTCAACAGAGCTACCGGCGAAGGCAACAAAACTATTATCGGGAATAATATCCTGATGATGGCTTATACGCATGTCGCCCATAACTGCATCGTAGGCAATAATGTTATTATGTCTAATGTAGCAACGCTGGCCGGACATGTCATCGTGGAAGACAGGGCTGTTATCGGCGGTTTGTCGGCAGTACACCAATTCTGCAAGATCGGCCGTAATGCTATGATCGGCGGGATGGCACGTGTTGCCCAGGATGTTCCGCCGTTTATGATCGTTGCAGGTGACCCTGCTTTTGTATCGGGATTGAACAGCGTGGGTCTTGCCAGAGCGGGGATGCCTCAGGAGATCCGCAGTCAGCTGAAAAAAGCTTTCCGGATTTTATACAGATCCGGTCTGCCTTTGCAGGAGGCTGTGGCGACAATGGAACAGGAGCTGGACAGCAGTGAGCCTGTTGAGCATTTAATGCGCTTTTTGCGTAATGTAGAACGCGGTATTATTCGTACCCGCAGAGATTAAGGTGGTGACCTGGTGGAGACTTTAGGCTTATTGTCAGGCATCGGCCATTTGCCGGTGGACGTAGCTTTATCGGCCAAAGCCATGGGCTATAGAGTTGTCGCTGTCGGAGTTGTTCCAGATATAGATCCGGAGCTGTCCGAAGCTGTTGATGCTTATTATGATATCCATATAGGAAAAATCGGGAAGATCATCAGTACTTTAAAGAAAAATGATGTAAAAGCTGTGACGATGATAGGCAAAGTCACCAAAGAGCTTTTATATAAAGCCGGAGCCGTTGTTCCTGATCTCAGAGCCATCAAGATCCTGGCCTCTGTGCCTGACAGGAAAGACGATACCATTATGAACGCTATTGTCAAAGAACTGGAAGGCGAAGGGATCAAAGTCCTCGATCAAACGCTTTTGATCCAGCCGCTGCTCCCTGCCGCCGGTGTTTTGACAAAAAGGCAGCCTACAGAAGCGGAATTGGCCGATATGGAGTTTGGTTTTGCCATGGCCAGGGAAATAGGACGTTTGGATATTGGGCAGACAGTAGTAGTAAAAGATCGCGCTTTAATGGCGGTTGAAGCTATTGAAGGCACTGATGCCTGTATTTTGCGTGGCGGAACGCTTGGTAAGGGCGTTATTGTCGCCAAAACTGCCAAGCCGGCGCAGGATAACAGATTCGATATGCCCAGCGTTGGTACGAAAACTCTGGAGTCGATGATCGCTGCAGGGGCGACAGGCTTAGTGATAGAAGCCGGCAGGACACTGCTTGTAGAAAAAGAAAAAACTCTGGCGCTGGCAGATGCGCATGATATTACTATTGTGGCCAGATAAATGAAAAATAATTGCTAATTATGCAGGCTGAGCGATACGTTCAGTCTGTTTTTGTGTTATAATATAAAATGAATTGTTATGTAATAAAATAAGAACGATAAAACTTTTTTTCATATTTTTGATAGCAGGAAGGGAGCACTTATGGTCAGAATACTTATTTCTGCCGGAGAAGCTTCGGGAGATATTCATGCTGCGGCAGTGACAAGAGAATTGAAAAAAATTGCTCCTGAGACTGAAGTTTTCGGGATGGGCGGCGATTGTCTGCGTGAAGCTGGCGGCGAAGTGTTATTTGATATTAAGGAACACGGCGTCATGGGCTTTGCGGAAATAATTTGTAAATTACCGGCCTTGTTTAAATTGAAGAATGCTTTTGCGAAAGTAATGGAAGAACGCAGGCCTGACTGCTTGGTAGTTGTTGATTATCCGGGGTTTAATATGCGTCTGGCCAAACTTGCGAAATTGATGGGCATTCCTGTCGTTTCGTATATCAGTCCTTCGGCCTGGGCCTGGCACAAAAGCCGCGCAAAAAGTGTGGCACAGATCGTCAACAAGGTGGCGGCGATTTTCCCTTTTGAGTATGAAGTTTATAAAGCAGCAGGAGCGGATACGGAGTTTGTAGGGCATCCGCTTGTAGATATAGTGAAACCGCATCTGACCCAGGCGGATGCCTGGGAAAAAGCTGGGAAGCAAGCCGGACGTGATCTGATTTTATTGCTTCCGGGAAGCCGTCTGATGGAAATACAAAAAATGCTGCCGACGATGCTGCAGGCTGCTAAATTGATTTTAGAGAAGCGGCCGGACACCGATTTTACAATGCCCAGGGCTAAAACAATTCCGTTAGAGATGCTGGAAAATATGGTAAAAGCCGCGGGTGTGCCGGTAAAAATAATAGAAGGCGACAATTATGATGTGATGTTCAGTGCCGACCTGGCACTGGCAACCAGCGGTACTGTAACTTTGGAAGCGGCTCTGTGCGGTTTGGGCTCGGCGATCGTTTATAAAACGTCGCCGATCACTGCGTTTATTGCCCGCAGAGTGATCAATATACCGGACATTGGTTTGCCCAATATTGTTGCGGGCAGACATATCCTGCCCGAGTTGCTGCAGGAGGATTTTACGCCGGAGCGTTTACAGCAGGAGGCGTTGAAACTACTGGAGCCGGAACGGAACGCGCAGATGAAAAAAGATCTGGCATATGTCAAAGAGCGCCTGGGAGCTTCCGGGGCTGTACATAGAGTTGCAGAACTGATTCTGCGTATTGCTGAGGAGAAATAATGACACTATATTTGCGGATTTTAGGTTATATAAAACCATATATGCATAGATTGCTTTTTGCCATGTTTTGTACGATCATGGCTGCGGCCGGTAATCTGTATATCCCCTGGATCATTAAAGATATGATCGATCAGGTACTGGCCGATAAGAACGGCGCGCTGCTGAACTGGATCGCAGCAAGTATTATTGCCATTTTTATTGTGCGCGGGTTATTTTGGTATGGGCAAAATTATCTGATGAGCTATGTTGGGCAAAGAGTAATTATTGATATTAGGGCGGCGGTTTTTAAAAAGCTGCAGCGGCTCAGCGTGTCTTTTTATGATAAAAATAAAACCGGTACGATTATGAGTTATGTTACCAACGACGTCAACGCATTGCAATCAGCTATGGTCGAAAATACCATTGAAATGATTACCGAAGGCTTTATTTTGATTGGTTCTGTAGTGGCTATGATCTATCTTGACTGGCGTCTGACGCTTTTTACGGTCTGTACCTTCCCACCGGTACTGTGGTTTATGGAATTTTTTGGTAAAAAAATCCGTAAAACAGGCGGCAGGATCCAGGAATGTACTGCGGATATTACTTCTGTCCTGCAGGAATCGGTAGCTTCTGCCAGAGTTATCAAATCATTTGTCAGGGAAGACTATGAGGTTGATCGCTTTGATGTGGAAAACAAAGCTAATTTCCGGGCCAATATGAAAAACGCACAGCTGATGGCAACTTTAACGCCTGTCGTTGAACTTGTAGCAGCTATTGGCGTGACGATGATCATCTGGTACGGCGGCAATAACGTCATCAATGGTACGATCACAGCAGGGTCGCTGGTGGCGTTCCTTACTTACGCCGTCAATATTTCCAATCCGATCAAACGGCTGACCAGAGTCATTGGTAATATTCAAAAAGCTTTAGCCGCCGCGCAGCGGGTGTTCATGATCATTGATATGCCGGAAGAAATTGTTGAAGTAAACAATGCCAGACTTCTGCCGCAGGTTCAGGGCAAAGTTGAATTCCAAAATGTTACTTTTGCCTATAACGAGAAAGGTGATGTAATCAAGGATCTTTCTTTTACCGTAGCCCCGGGCGAAGTAATTGCTATCGTTGGTCCTTCCGGCGCCGGCAAATCGACTATTGCCAATTTGCTGCCGCGTTTTTATGATGTTAATAAAGGCGATATCAAAATTGATGGCTACAGCGTGCGCGAGGTAACCTTAAATTCTCTGCGGGAACAGGTCGGTATCGTCCCTCAGGAAACGATGCTTTTCAATGGCTCCGTTTATGATAATATTCTTTACGGCCGGCTGGACGCGACTCGGGAAGAGATCGAGACTGCAGCCAAAGCAGCTAATGCCCATGACTTTATCATGCAGCTGTCAGACGGTTATGAAACGAAGCTGGGCGACCGCGGTGTGAATCTTTCCGGCGGGCAGCGGCAGAGGATCGCTATTGCCCGGGCAATATTGAAAAATCCACGCATTTTGATTCTGGATGAAGCTACTTCCGCTCTGGATACAGAGAGTGAAAGGATCGTGCAGGAAGCCCTGGATAGATTGATGGTCGGCAGGACTTCTTTTGTCATAGCTCACAGGCTGTCGACGATTAAAAATGCCGATAAAATCTTAGTGCTGGAAAAAGGCTGTCTGGTTGAAGCAGGAACACACGATGAGCTTATAGCCCTGGATGGTCTGTACGCACATTTGTATAAAATTCAGTATCGCAACAAAGAAGCGAAGTGAGGTTAAAGAATGTATATTATTTATAATGTTTTGGTGGTGTGCGTTTGCTGCTTATTCGTACTGCCTTACTTTATCTATCGTTGCATCTGTGAAGCTGGTTTTACTACAAGAATGCGGCAGAGTCTGGGCGGCATTCGTGATGAAGAGATAGAGTCAGTGGCACAGCGCGACTGTATCTGGATCCACGGCGCTTCAGTAGGTGAAATTGTTGCTACGAGCCCGTTGGTCAAAGAAATTCGCAAGGCTTATCCGGATTCGCCGATTCTCGTTTCCGCAGTTACTGTAGGCGGGTATAATATGGCGAAGCAGATCATCAAGGAGGCGGATGCCATTATTTATTTCCCGCTTGATCTGCCGTTTGTTTCCGAATCGTTTGTTAAACGGATTCAGCCGCGGATTTTTATGCCGGTAGAAACTGAGTTATGGCCTAATTTTTTCAGGGCTATCCGTGAACGCAATATCCCCGTAATGATGGTCAACGGCCGTATTTCCGAGAAATCTGTTAAAACCTACCGTTATTTGTATGGTATATGGGATGATATGCTGGATACAGTGAGCAGATTTTGTATGCAGTCGAGTATCGATGCGGATTATATCAGCCATTTAGGTGCCGATCCCAAGAAAATTTATGTTACCGGTAATACGAAATTCGATCAGACTTATGCTGAAGTTACGCCGGAGGATCTGGATAATTATAAAAAAGAGCTGGGCATTGAAAATGCCTATCCCGTAATTGTGGCCGGTTCGACACATCCAACTGAAGAAAAAGCATTGTTTGATGTTTTTCAGGAAATCATTAAAAGTTATCCCCAAGCGCGTCTGGTCATTGCGCCTCGTAAAACAGGCCGGGCTGATGAGATCAGCAAGTTGGCCAGGCAGTATCACTGGGAAACTGGTCTCAGATCGAAACTTTTGGAAATGCAGGGCAAGCGTCCTGAATACCCGGTATTGCTGATAGATACTATTGGTGAGCTTGGGCGTATTTATTCTGTCGGCGATGTGGTTTTTGTCGGCGGCTCGCTGATCAAGCACGGCGGCCATAACGTTTTGGAGCCGGCAGCACATGCCAAACCGATTCTGGTTGGGCCGAATATGCAGAACTTTAAGGATTCCTATGCTTTGCTGAGTAAAGTTGGCGCTTGTAAAATGATCAATAACAGCGCGGAACTGACGAAAGAAATTTTTGATATTGTTGGCAATGATGAAAAACGTCTGCAAATGGGCGCGGCTTCTTTGCAGGTCATCAGGGAAAACCGCGGCGCAGCTGTGCGCAGCATTGAATATTTGCAGGACCTGCTGACCTTGACTACTGTAGACAGCAAGGTCGAAGTCTCCTATCCTACCAATATCAGGAACCTGCACGACGAAGGCGGCGGCCGTCTGCGTCATGGTGATGCCGTTATCCAGTATCTGTATCAGCTGGCCCACGGTCCCAATACTCCCTTTTTTGGCTGGATCTTGCTGGGCATCTTAAGAATGTTCTCGTACTTGTACGAATTTGGTGTTTGCTGTAAATTGGACTTTTATAAAGCGGGAATCCTGAAACAGAAAAAATTGGATTGCTGCGTTATTTCTATAGGTAACATCACTGTCGGCGGTACTGGTAAAACACCTACTGCGCAGAAGGTTGCCGTTATTATCAAAAATATGGGCTATCGTGTCGTGATCCTCAACCGCGGCTATCGTTCACATTGGGATCAGGAAATGGGCGTCGTCAGCGACGGCAAGAAAATTTTTATGACTGCCTATGAAGCCGGTGACGAAGCTTATTTGATGGCTAAAACTCTGCCGGGCGTACCGGTAATCATTGGTAAGAACCGGGCGTTGACAGGGCAGTTTGCCGTGGATAAAATGAACGCCGAAGTTATTATCATGGATGACGGCTATCAGCACTGGCATCTGCATCGTGATCTGGATGTGGTTTTGGTAGACACCTTCAATATGTTCGGCAATGGCTGTCTGCTGCCGCGCGGAACTTTGCGCGAGCCGCTGACTCATTTGGACAGGGCGGGGTTGTTTCTGCTGACTAAAACGGATCAAAGCTCTCAGTTCAGCAGGCAGGAACTGCGGGCCACGTTAAACAAATATAACGGACAGGCGCCGATCATTGAAAGTATCCATAATCCGAAGAATTTTGTGGAGATCGCTGACTGGTACAAGGGCATCCATGAGAATGCCAAAGAACTTTCAGAACTGCAGGGTAAAAAAGTTATGGTTTTTTCGGCTATTGGTAATCCGTCCTCATTTGAACAGACGCTGGCCTGCATCGGTATCGAGATAGTTGAAGCCATCCGCTATCCTGACCATCATGATTATGGGATGCTGGAAATGCAGTACATCAGCGAAAGAGCCATCAGCAAGGAAGTTGTGGCTATGGTGACGACGGGTAAGGACGCTGTTAAAATACCAACGGAATTTATTTATTTTAACAGGGAAATGCCGTTGTATATTTTAAATATGGACATAAAAATCACTGAAGGACGCGAAGTGTTTGAACAGACAATTCTGAACGCCATTCAGAAGGAGACGAAGAAGTAATGAAAGTTTTATGTGTGATACCGGCACGCTATGCGTCAACAAGACTGCCGGGTAAACCTTTGGCACTTATCGCAGGCAAGCCCATGATCCAGCATGTTTATATGAAAGCCTGCGAAGCAGAGCTGCCTGACGATGTTATCGTAGCTACTGATAACGAAAAAGTTTTTGAAGCTGTGCAGGGGTTTGGCGGTAAGGCGATTATGACCTCGCCGGATCATCCCAGCGGTACTGACCGTCTGGCAGAAGTTGCGTTGAATTTCCCCGATGTTGACGTTATCGTCAATGTGCAGGGCGATGAACCGATGATTCCGCCGGAAATCATCGACCGCCTGGCTAAAGCCTTTGAGAATGAAGCTGATTTAAAAATGGCAACGATGAAGGTTCTGATGCAGGAGGAAGACTATAATAATCCGGCCGCAGTTAAGGTAGTTACCGATAATAATGGCTATGCTCTTTATTTTTCGCGTAGCTTACTGCCCTATCCGCGCAATAAAACTGAACAGTATAAGGTGTATAAGCACGTCGGTATCTATGCGTACAGACGGGATTTTCTTCTGCAATACGCTGCTTTGGCGCCTACCGAATTAGAAAAGACAGAAAGCCTGGAACAGCTGAGAGTGCTGGAAAATGGCTATAAAATAAAAGTGCTGGAAAGTGATTTTCAGGGTATCGGAGTGGATACTCCTGAGGATCTGGCAGCGGTAAACGAGCTGCTGAGTAAATAGCAGCCGTATCCATAAGGAGGTTGGACATGAATATTGTAAAAGTTGGTAACTATGAAGTGGGACAGGGTCATCCGCTGCTGCTGATGGCAGGCCCCTGTGTTCTGGAAGGTTATGAACACAGCCTGATGATCGGTCAGACTGTGAAGAAAATTGCCGATAAATTAGGTATACCCTATGTTTTCAAAGCCTCTTATGACAAAGCAAACCGTTCTTCTTACGGTTCTTTCCGCGGCCCGGGTCTGGAAGAGGGCCTGAAGATCTTAGCGCAGATCAAAAAAGATCTGGGTGTTCCTGTGGTCAGTGACATCCATGAAACGATCCAGGTGGAAAAAGCCGCCGAGGTTTTAGATATTCTGCAAATACCGGCCTTTCTTTGCCGGCAGACAGACTTAGTTTATGAAGCGGCCAAAACAGGACGCGTAGTGAATATTAAGAAGGGTCAGTTTCTGGCCCCCTGGGATATGAAAAATGTAGTCAAAAAGGCTGAGGAGGCAGGTAACCATAATATTATGCTTACTGAACGCGGAGCCAGCTTTGGCTATAACGCGTTGGTCACTGATATGCGCAGCTTGGCCATTATGCGCGAGCTTGGTTATCCGGTAGTGATGGACGCTACTCACAGTGTGCAGATCCCCGGTGGACAGGGAACTACTTCCGGCGGCCAGAGCCAGTATGTGCCGCACATGGCCAGAGCCGCTGCCGCTGTAGGCATTGACGCTCTGTTCCTTGAGGTACATGACAATCCGGTGGAAGCGTTGTCTGACGGGCCGAACATGGTGCGTCTTGACAAGTTGGAAAAACTTTTAACAGATGTTTTAGCTATTGATAAAATAGTTCGCGGTTAAATCTGGCTGACGAGAGGGAGTTGGAGCATGGAACAAATGTTGGAACAGGCGCGCAATACTTTGAAAATGGAAGCGGAGGCTATTTTAGAGCTTGTGCCTCGTGTGGACGAACATTTTTCAGCAGCGGTGACGATGATTTTAGAGTGCCCGGGCCGGGTCGTTATTACCGGTATGGGTAAATCAGGGATCATTGGGCGGAAAATGGCTGCTACGTTTGCCAGCACTGGTACACCTTCGTTTTATCTGCATCCTGCCGAAGGTATTCATGGCGATTTGGGTATGGTAACGGAAAGTGACGTTGTGATCGCATTATCTAACAGCGGCGAAACAGGCGAAGTACTGCATATATTGCCTTCCTTAAGGCGTATTGGGGCAAAATTGATCGCAATGGTCGGTAATGCTGATTCCGCTTTGGCAAGAAATTCTGATATTACTTTAAATGTCGGTGTTTCGCAGGAAGCCTGCCCCCTGGGGCTGGCGCCTACCTCCAGTACTACCGCTGCTTTGGCGTATGGCGATGCGCTTGCTCTGGCTTTGCTTTCCAGACGTAAATTTACTGCCAGCCAGTTTGCCGTTTTCCATCCGGGTGGTTCTTTGGGACGCAAGCTGCTGCTGACTGTCGAGGATATTATGCACAGCGGTGCTGATAATCCTATAGTTAATGGAGCGACAACGGTGCAGGATGCTTTATTTGTGATTACCGATAAAGGACTGGGTGCTGTTTCCGTAGTCGATGATAATGAAATTATGATCGGCGTTTTGACTGACGGAGATATTCGCCGTGGTCTGAGCAAGGGGATCGATTTCCTGCAGCGCCCCGTAACCGAATTGATGACTAAAGCTCCCAAAACTATTACGAAAGAGAAGTTGGCAGCCCAGGCGCTGCACCTGATGGAAAGCAACAGTCCCAAACCGATCACTGTACTGCCGGTTATCGATGGAGAACGTCATGTTATTGGTTTGCTGCATATGACTGACTTAGTACGTCAGGGTGTGGTATAATGAAGAACGTAGAAAAAGCTGCTCAGGCAATTAAATTGTTGGTTCTGGATGTCGATGGCGTTATGACGGATGGTTCGATTTATCTTGATGCGGAGCAGGAGCTTTTTAAAAGCTTTAATGCCAAAGACGGCATGGGGATCAGCTGTGCTGTAAGATGCGGTCTGCTGGTGGCGATCATTACCGGCCGCTGCAGCCCCATTATCCGCCGGCGTGCCAGCGAACTGGGGATCGTCGAAGTTTGTGAAAATGTCAAAGACAAAAGAGCGGCTTTGGCGCAGCTGCTGCAGAAATATAATTTATCTTTAGATGAAACTGCCTATATCGGGGACGATCTGAACGATCTGCCTGTGCTGACGCAGGTTGGTCTGGCCTGTGCCCCGGCCGATGCGGTGGCAGAGGTAAAACGGGTATGTCATTTCGTTGCTGAAAAAAATGGCGGCTGCGGCGCAGTTCGTCAAATCGCAGAACTGATTTTAAGCGCCCGTGGTGATTGGGAGAAAATTGTAAACAGTTATTTACAAGAAGGACAGGGAGACGCTCAATAATGTGGCTTTACTATTTACTGAAAACGATCAGTACACTGGTTTCATGGCTGCCTTATAAGCTGGTAGTAAATATTGGTATCGGCATAGGGCACCTTTATCATAAAATTGCAAAAAAACAGAGGCTCCGTGCGGAAGCAACCATCAAGGAACGGCTTGGCTATTCTGATGAGGAAGCTAAACGCACGATCAAGTCTTTATTTGTGAAATTGGGTATAACGTTTATGGAAATAATGTATATGCCTGCACTCAATAAAGATAATATCCGTGGTCTGGTCACCTTTGACCGCCCGGATGTTTTGTGGGAAGCACTGAACGAAGGGCATGGCGTTGTGATGCTGGCCTGCCATATGGATAATTGGGAATGGCTGGGAGCAGCCTTATCCCTATATGGCTTTCCCATCAGCGCGGTCGAGAAACCGCAGCCGAACAGAGTTTATAGCGATTTTATGAACGAACTGCGCAAAAGCGTTGGTCAGGAAATATTCTCGCGTGGTACAAGTGAGATCCTTGGCTGCGCCAGAGCTATGAAAAAAGGCCGGATGCTGGGCTTGATCGCAGATCAGGATGGTGGTTACGACGGTATTTTCGTACCGTTTTTTGGAAAAATGGCAGCAACGCCTTCCGGGCCCGCATATTTTGCCAGAAAGTTCAAGGCCCCCATCATACCCATTTTTATTGTCCGTAAGGAAGGCTATTATGGGCATCAGGCGCTTGTCAAAGATCCAATTTACTATGAAGATACCGGCGATAGACAAATGGATGACTATCGCGTTACATTAGAAATGACCAGGATTGTAGAAGAGGTTATCAGAGAATACCCTGATAACTGGCTGTGGTTCCAGCATCGCTGGAACACACCCTATACGCCTGCAGGAAAGGAGCAGGAGCATGTTAAGGAATAAAGGCTTCCAGATGATCGTAGGCGCGATAGTTATCGCCGGCGTTATTATTGCCTGGCTGATGCTCGGCGGCGAGGCTCCTTCCAATGATCCGGTCCAGAAAGAAACTGCCGGAGCCAATGCAAAAGTCAGAAATACCACTCTTGCCAGAGAGGTAGACGGTAAGAAAGTTTGGGAATTTACTGTTGAAGAAGTGGAACAGATCAAAAGCAGCGGCGAGGCCGTCTTAAAAGGCGTCAAAGGGAAAATTTACCGTGAGGACGGCAGCGTTTTAGAGGTTGTTGCCGGCGGCGGCAGGGTAAAAAATGAAGCCAAGGATTTTGAGCTGAACAATAAGGTGGTAGCTGTGTTATCGAGCGGCGGCAAGCTGACGGCTGAAAGCGTACGCTGGCAGCAGACTGAAGATATTATCACGGCTTCGGGCAATGTACGGCTGCTGAAAGACGATACTTTAGCGACTGGCGATAAAGCTATTACCAGCAGTGCATTCGAAAAATTGAAATTAGAGGGCAATGCGGAAGTTCAGAAAGGCGGCGATTATAGTGAATAAATTAAAAATGACCTTCGTTATGATGCTGGGGATATTTTTTATGGCAGGTATGTTTGGTACTGCTCATGCTCAGGCCTCAAATTTCAGTGTCAAGGCTGATACGATCGAATATGATATGCAGTCCGGCAACGGTACTGCCAAGGGCAACGTAGTCCTGCAGCAGGATGGCGGTACTGCGACTGCTGCTGACGCCGAGTTCAACAGCAAAACAAAATCAGGCAGACTGACAGGCGGCGTAGTTGCCGATCGTGATGATTCACATGTTGTTTGCGATACATTTGTAATGCATAACGAAGATTATTCTTCGGCAATAGGTGACGCACGTTTGACTAAAGGTGATAAAACTTTAGCTTCTGAACGCGTTGATTATTATAAGAATCGCGAATATGCCGAGACTATCGGCAGTTGGGCCCGTTTATCCATGACTGATGGCAGTGTCTTAGACGCTGTGAAAATTACTTATGATGGTAAAACAGGGGTGGCTAATGCTACCGGCGGTGTCGAGATTTCCAGCCCGCCGCGTGATCTGACTGCTTCTGCTGATACCGCTGTTTATGAAACCAACAACAGCGGTTATATCGAATTGATCGGCAATGCCAAGGCTACTCAGGATGGCAATACCGTAGAAGGCAACCGTCTGCGTTTGAACAATACTTCTAATAAAGCGGAAGCTGCCGGCAATGTGAAAATAGTTTATATCCCCAAACCGGCTCAGACTCCGGGAACATCAGCTACAGAAGAAAATGCGGCACTGCCGGCTGCCAAAGTATCGGCGGAGGTCGCCTAGTGATTATAGAAACAAAAGATCTTGTAAAAGAATATTCGGGGCGGCGCGTTGTTAATCGTGTCAGTATCAAGGTTGAGCAGGGTAAAGTTGTTGGCCTGCTCGGACCTAACGGCGCCGGTAAAACAACGACCTTCTATATGATCGTTGGTATCGAACGGCCTGACGAAGGTGTCGTGACGCTGGAAGGCCAGGATATTTCAGCTCTGGCCATGTATGAGCGTGCCCGGGCAGGGATTGGCTATCTGCCTCAGGAAGCTTCGATTTTTCGTAAAATGACAGTTGAGGAAAATATCCTGGCTATTTTGGAAACGACGGCCTTGTCAGAAGAAGAACGGCTGGCCAAAATGAATTCCCTGATCGAAGAATTCCATATCGATCACATAAGGAAAAATAAAGGCACGGAACTTTCCGGCGGTGAACGCAGGCGTGTTGAAATAGCCCGCGCTTTGGCTACTGATCCGGCCTTTATCCTGTTGGACGAACCCTTTGCCGGTATCGATCCGATTGCGGTAGCGGATATTCAGGGTATGATCGCCCATTTAGCCAATCGCGGCATCGGTATTCTGATAACAGACCATAATGTGCGGGAAACTTTAAGTATAGTCGATAAAGCATATATCTTAGCCAACGGTGAAATTTTGATTCATGGTGACAGCGAAACTATCGCTAACGATCCAACGGCACGTAAATATTATCTTGGCGAAAACTTTAGCATGTAGGAGGAAGAAGAATGCGTTTACGCTTACTGGATCGTTATGTCTTAAGTGAATTACTGTATCCTTTTATTTTTGGTATCGCTTCGTTTTCCAGCATTTTTATTGCCAGCTCCATGCTGTTTAAGCTGACGCAGTACATGACTAAATACGGAGCCTCAGGAGAGACTATTGCCAGACTGTTTATGTATAGCCTGCCTGAAGTCGTAAACTATACCTTCCCTATGTCGATGCTGCTGGCGTCGCTGATGGCTTTCGGTAAATTGTCAGGCAGCAGCGAGATCGTCGCGATGAAATCAGGCGGGATCAGCTATTACCGCATTGTTGCACCGGTATTGATCGTAGCTTTTGTTGTCAGTATGTTTTCCGTTATCTGGGCGGAAAAAGTTGTGCCGGCAGCGAAAGTGCAATATGGCAGGATTCTGGAATATGAGATCAAAAAAAATACCAAACCGCGAACGCAGGACCATGTCATTATCAAAACCTTAAGCGGCAGTACCCAGAGGATCACCTATGCCCGCAGGTTTGATGAAGCAAAAGGCCTGATGGAAAATATTACGATCGAAGAGTTTGAAAAATCACATCTGGCGAGGATCCAGACAGCCAAACAGGCCTACTGGGAAAACGGTTCCTGGCGTCTGGAAGATGGTACGGTTTATACAATGAATGAAGCGGAAGGTATCAAGAGCAGCGCTAAATTTACAGAACAGATCATTCCGCTGGACGTAACGCCGCGAGAGATCTCCTGGGAACAGAAAGAACCTGAGGAAATGACTCTGAGGGAATTACGCGAGTATATTTCTGTTTTGGAAAGGCAGCACCAGCCTACTTCCCGTCAGTGGTGCGAGATCTATATGCGTGTTTCGATTCCCTTAGCCAGCTTCTTTTTTGCAATGATCGGCGCGCCTTTGGGGACGCAGAAGCAAAGAACAAGTTCCTCGATTGGTCTTGGTATCAGTATTATCGTCATTTTCATTTATTATGCGATAATGACTCTTACTACAGGTCTTGGTAAAGGCGGAGCAATGAATCCGCTGCTGGCGTGTATTATCCCGAACCTGATTTGTCTGGGGGCCGGTGTATATTTGCTGAGAAAGAAAAATGCCTGACAAAGTTTAGCATAAAGGGGGTGTGTTCATGTTCGGTTTACGGTTGATTTTGATTCTGGCGGTAGTTGGCGGTTTGATTGCGTTTATCGGTGATAAGCTGGGAAGCAAGATCGGCAAGAAGAAGCTTTCAGTTTTTGGCTTGCGGCCTTATCATACTTCGGTGCTGATGACTGTTATAACCGGAATATTGATCGCCTCCATTACTTTGGTAACGATGGCGATTGCTTCTGATAGTGCCAGAACGGCAATGTTTGGTATGGAAAAACTGCAGAATGAATTAGCGGCTTTAAACCAGGAAAAAGAACAGGTCGCTGTGGCGCTGGAGAAAGCACAGGCTGATGTTGCTGAGAAAAATAAAGCTATTCGGGATTTGGACCAGCAGATAAAAGCCAGTGCGGCAGAAAAAGCAGTGATCGAGAATCAATTAGTTGCTGCGCGGCAGAATTATGAGCAGGCCAAAGGACAGCTGCAGCAGGCACAGACTGCTGTGGGTGAATTATCACAGGCTAAACAGTCGCTTGAAGGCGAAGTTACTAATCTGGAACAGATGACAGAACGACTGCGGCGCGGTATTTTAGCTATTCGTGAAGGGCAGGTCATTTTCCGCAGCGGCGAAGTGGTGTATGCGGGAGTGCTGCGAGGCGGGTTGAATAATGAGGAAAACAACCGGCAAATGCAGCTGTTTTTAGCTACGGCTAATGAAGTGACGCTGCATCGTATGGGCGTAGAAGCCAAAGAACCGGTACAGGCGATCTGGATGCCCAACGAGGTCATCGAAGAAGCCCTGGCCCGTATCCAGGCTGCGCAGGGGAATGTTTTTGTCAGAGTAAGGACTGTAGCCAACATTATTGCCGGCGAACCGGCTGTCTGTACGCTGGAACTGGCATCAGACAACCGCATTTACAAAAATAATGAGTTGATCTTCAGCAAGGAAATAGATCTTACCCAAAGCGCAAGCAGTATGAACGGTGAGATATTGGGCTTCTTGTCCGATATCAATCGTGTCGCCGTTGCTGCCGGCGTTATACCCGATCCTTTGACAGGTAAAGTCGGTAATATGGATGCGGGAACAATGGTCGAAACAGGGGAAAAAATGGCCAGGTATGGCGGCAAGGTCATACTGAAAGCTTATGCCAAAGGCGATATCAATGCTTCCGGACCGGTTTTGCTGCGGTTAGAGGTGGAAAATGCCGACAAATGAAGCATGGTATTTAGGCGTTGATCCCGGCAGTGCCAAAACTGGCTTTGCCTGGGTTGCTGCTGACGGAAAAATCCAAAAGGTCGAGGTGCTGGCAACAGCAGCTTTAACAGAGCTGCTGCCGCAAATCCTGGCGGTTGCTCCGGCTGCGGTGATTTTGGGCAACGGTACCAACAGTGACAGCGTCAGGCAAATGCTGACAGCGGCAAATCCTGCAGGTAACATCATAATGATAGAAGAAGGTTACAGTACAGAAGAGGCCAGAAAACTGTACTGGCAGGAAAACCCGCCGCATGGCTGGCGCCGGCTGCTGCCGTTAGGACTGCAGGTGCCGCCGGTCAATCTTGACGGTTACGCCGCGGCTGTTCTGGTGCGGCGGTATTTAAACAAAATATGAGTTGAGGAAAAAGCACAGAGGCATGCCTCTGTGCTTTTTAGCAGGGAAAATATTGCGCTGCGGCGAATAAAAACAGGTCAGATAAAATGGAGGTGGCAGAGTGGGAAGGTCAAAAAGCTTTGGTGTGATAGTGCTGACGATACTGCTGCTGGTAACAGCTGCGGTAAATGCGGCAGAAAAACCATTTGTTGAGATAGATATTTACAGCGTCAATGATTTTCACGGGCATCTGCGTGCTGAAGCCGCTGATCCGGGCATGGCCGCTTTAGCAGGCGCTGTCAGCGAGCTGATGAAGCAAAATCCTGAGGGAGCGCTGCTTGTGGGCGCAGGAGATATGTTTTCAGGAACGATCGATGCCAATGAGTATCAGGGGCAGCCGGTGGTCATAGCAATGAATAAAATGGGTTTTGCTGCCAATGCGGCAGGCAATCATATTTTTGACTATCCGCTGGAGATCATCAAAAAACAGGCGGCTGCCGCTGAATTTCCCCTTTTGGGAGCGAATATTCTTACAGCGGCTGGCGATAAAGTCGCAGAGCCTTTTCGACCCTATACCATGCTGCAGAAACATGGCCTGACGATAGGCATCATTGGGCTTACTACCCTGGAAACAAGGGACAAAGCCTCGCAGACTAATCTCCAGAAGGTAAAAATTCTGCCGCCGGAACAGGTAGCGCAGAGTTATATTGATGAGTTGAGAAATAAAGGGGCGCAAATCATTGTTTTACTGACACATATCGGCAGCAGCCAGGGAGAAAAAACTGCTGTAGAGGGTGAAATAATACCGCTGCTGCAAAAAATACAGGGGGTAGATGCCGTTATTACTGGCCATTCCCACTTATGCGTCAGCGGTGAATATAATAAGATCCCGATAGTACAGGCCGGCTGTTATGGCGAGGCTGTGGGCCGCATCCACCTGCTGTATTCGCGGGCGGATAAAAGAGTCGTTGCTGCTGGCTCACGTGTCTATAAGCTGGATCAATTGCCGAAAGTCCAGGATGCGGCAATGGAAAAATTGCTGGCTCCGATCTTCAAAGATATAGATGCCCGGTACAATGCGGTGTTGGCGCTGAATGATCAGCTGCTGACCAATGACCGTGATGGAGAGTCCAGAGTCGGCGATTATTTTATGGACCTTTTAAAAAGCGGCTTTAAGGCCGATGCAGCTTTATATAACGGCGGGGCTGTGCGTGCTGATCTGCCGGCGGGAACGGTAACGATGCGCGATTTAATAAAGATATTCCCCTTCGACAGCACTATTTATGTGGCGGAAGTTCAAGGCAGCGATCTGCGGCAGGTGCTGGAACATGGCATCGGCAACCCTGATATCAGCCGGCTGCGCTTTGCCGGTCTGCAGGTCACTGCCGACACCGGTAAGCCCGAAGGACAAAGAATAAGCAGGGTTCTTTTAACTGACGGCAGTGTGCTGGCAGATGAAAAATATTACAAGGTAGTAAGCAACGACTTCATGTTCAGCGGCGGCGACGGCTTCGCCAGTCTGAAAAATGCGCGAAATTTGCGGGCCTGTGGTAAAGCCAATACTTTCTTTGCTTTTGCCCTGCGCAGCTTCAAAACTATCAACTATCCTGCTGCCGACGACAGGCTGCAAATAAAAAATTGAGGAGTACGAAATGGATAATTTAATGAAACTCAGCTGTGAGGAATTTTTAGAAAAACTGGCTTCGAAAGAACCCGTACCGGGCGGCGGCGGGGCTGCCGCTTTGGGCGGAGCCATAAGCGCGGCGCTGGCTTCAATGGTGGCCAATCTGACCTTGGGAAAAGAGAAATTCTTATCCGTTGAAAGTGAAATGCTGCGATTAGCCGCCGCCAGCGAGTATTTGCGGCAGGAACTGCTGCAGCTGGCGCAGGAAGATGCCAGTGTGTTTGAGGCTTTTATGAACTGTTATAAAATGCCCAAAGCAACAGACGCAGAAAAAGCACTGCGGCAGGCAAAAATTCAGGAAGCTGCCAAAATGGCGGCGGAGATACCTCTGAAAATAGGCGAGAAGTCTCTGGCAGTTTTGCTTCTGGCCGCCGAAGCGGCGGAACTTGGAAATCCCGCCGTGATTACAGATGCCGCCGTAGCCGCTTTGATGGCACGGGCAGCGGTACGCAGTGCGGTTTATAATGTCAAAATAAATCTTAACCTGATCAATGACCGGGATTATTGTTCTGTAGTTTCCGGCCGGATAACGGCACTGGAGCAGGAAGCCCTGGCGGCAGAAAAAAATGTTCTGGAACATACTGATAAAGTTTTAGCATAAGCCAAAAGCAGCGCTGTCAAACAAATACAGAGAATTATCTGAAAATTCACAAACAGTTCACTTTTTAGCCTAACTTAGGACAAAGGCTTTTGGTATCCTATAAGTGTGAGCAAGGCACTAAGAAAAGCGAAGGTGATGTAAATGCATATAAAGGTTTTGGGGCCTATGACGAAACAATGTGAATTGTTATTGCAAAATGCAGCCATCGCGGCCAAAAAACTTAAATGTCATGCCGAGTTTGAACGTGTGAATGATTTGCGGCGCGTGGTCGCTTATGGAGTTATGGCCTTACCTGCTTTAGTTATTGACGAAAAAGTTGTGTCAGGCGGCAGTGTGCTGCCGGTTGAAGAAATAATGGAGATCATCAGACATTTGAATTGAGTGGTGTCAGATTGACAGGCTTGAGTATACAAATGTTATCTTGATTTTTTATCCCGTATCGTTTCGATATGGGACTTTTTTTATTGTTGCGCCAAAAGTCCCGTTGGGACGGCAAAATAAGCTGTTTCAGCAAAGTTTTTTTCTTGTAAGCATCTTGTAAAATCTAGTATAATAAAGGTTAAGGAAAAAATACAAAGGTGAGAACTGGGGGCAATTATGGTATATTTCTTTGGCTTTCTGGGTGGTCTGGCATTGTTTTTATATGGCATGCAATTGATGGGCGATGGCCTGCAGCGTGCTGCCGGTGAAAAATTGCAGAAGATACTGGAAGCACTGACCGGGGTTTTGATCGTCGGCGTAGCATTAGGTGCCGCAGTAACTGCTGTGCTGCAGTCCAGCAGCGCTACAACAGTAATGACTGTCGGGCTGGTAAATGCCGGCTTGATGACGCTGAAGCAGGCTTTTGGCATCGTCATGGGCGCCAATATCGGGACTACGATTACAGCTCAGCTGATCGCTTTTAAGCTTACGGATTATGTTACCTTGATTTTAGCGATCGGTTTTGCCATGCAGATGCTTGCCAAACGCCGCCGTGGAAAATATCTGGGGCAGGTCCTGCTTGGCTTCGGTATCCTGATGCTGGGCATGAGCATGATGGGGCAGGCGGTGCTGCCTCTGCGTGAATATCAGGGCTTTGTCGATTTTATCGGCAAATTCTCGCATAACCCGATTTTAGGTATTGGCGTCGGTATCGTGATGACGGTACTGATCCAGTCCAGTTCTGCCACTATCGGTATTCTGATCGCCATGGCGGGTCAGGGACTGATCCCTTTAGAAGGCGCGATCCCCGTACTGCTGGGTGATAACATCGGCACCTGCATTACAGCGATCATGGCAGCGTGGCGCGCGAATATTACTGCTAAACGTGTTGCTTTGGCACACGTGCTGTTCAATCTGATCGGTAGTCTTATCTTTGTGTCCTTTATGGGCCTGTTTGTCAAACTGGTGCTGGAAATTTCGCCTGCGCACGATATCGCGCGTCAGATCGCCAATGCGCATACCGCCTTCAATATCATTAATACGCTTATTTTTCTGCCTTTCGCTACACCGTTTATCAAACTTGTGGAACGGTTGATGCCCGGCAGCGACGGCGTTATTTCGCGTAAGCCGATCTATCTGGATGTGAATATGCTTAAAACTCCATCTATCGCCATGACGCTGGCCGGCAAGGAAGTTGTGCGCATGGGCAGTATGGCCCGTCATAATGTTGAACTGAGCATAGCGGCTATGGAAGATATGGACAGCAAAAAAATCGCCTATGTTTTGGAGCATGAGCCGGTCATAGACGCGCTGGAAGAAGAAGTTACCAAATACCTGACGCAAATGAGTGAAACGCAGATGAGCAGGGAACTGTCAGCCCGGCATACAGGTCTTTTGCATGCCTGCAACGATATCGAGCGTATCGGCGACCACGGTGAGACCCTGGCGAAAAAAGTGCGGATGATCTATGAAGATAACGTCAAATTTTCGGACGAGGCCAAAGCAGAACTGCGGCAGCTGGGTCAGATGGTGCTTGATGCCAGCGGTAAGGCTCTGGAAGCGTTGGAAAAGGACGATAAGAAACTTGCCGAAGAAGCCTGGGCCCTCTGCCGGCAGGTCAAGCAGTATCAGAAAGAGATCAGGAAAAACCATATCGTACGCTTAAATGAAAAACGCTGCGATCCGGTGGCGGGTTTTGTCATGCTTGAATTACTGATCAATATGAAACGTGTTTCCGATCATTCCAAAAATATCAGTCAGCTTGTTTTGGGAATTTTTTAAAAGTGAAAAAATATGGAAATTTTTTCAAAAAAATGTTGACAAAGATGGCGTTCTGTTTTAAAATACATCTTGTTGCTAATTGATGCGGAAATAGCTCAGTGGTAGAGCACCTCCTTGCCAAGGAGGGGGTCGCGAGTTCGAATCTCGTTTTCCGCTCCATCTGAATATTGACCCGGCAGAACACTGCCGGGTTTTTTGTTGCTTCTTGTCAACTTTAAATCCTTGTGATATGATATTATGAGCGATTTATGTCAGTATCTTTTGATATTGATCTTGAACAAGCTGTTAATTTTGTACACATATAAAACCTAAGGGAGGATTTTTTAATGAACGTATCTGTTGAAAGAGTTGTGAATGACGCAACCCTCAAAATTACTTTACCTGCTGAGGAAGTGAATAAAGGCTTCAAGAAAGCCATAAGCAAGATCGCAAACAGCGTCAACATCCCCGGTTTCCGTAAAGGCAAAGCACCCCGCAATATCATCGAAATGCATTATGGCAAAGACGCCATTAAACAGGAAGCTTTTGAAATCGTTGCCAACGATTGCTATACTAAAGCACTCGATCAGGAAAGCCTGATCCCCGTTTCTGACCCTAAAGTTGAAGAATCCGTTTTTGAAGAAAACAAAGATATGGAACTGACCATCAAAGTAACTTTGAAACCGGAAGTGGAATTAGGCGACTACAAAGGCCTGTCCGTAGAAAAAAAAGAAGTTACTGTTGAAGATGCCGACGTTGATGCTGCTGTAGAAGAACTGCGTAACCGTCAGGCTAAAATGGTAGTTGCCGAAGACGGCACGATCATCGAAAAGGGCGACTTCGCCATTATCGACTTTGCCGGCACTGTAGACGGCGAAGCTTTCAGCGGTGGCGAAGGTAAAGGCTATCCTCTGGAAGTTGGTTCCAACTCCTTTATCCCCGGTTTTGAAGATCAGCTGGTAGGCCTTAAAAAAGGCGACGCTACTGATGTAGAAGTAACTTTCCCAGAAGATTATTTCGTAAAAGAGCTGGCCGGTAAAGAAGCTGTGTTCAAAGTTAACGTTCAGGATGTAAAACGCAAAGAGCTGCCGGAGCTGAATGATGAATATGTTGCAGCTAACAGCGAATATAAAACTGTTGCCGAGCTGAAAGCAGCCTACAAAGAGCGCATGCAGAAAAATGCTGAAAACAATGCTAAAGTAGAATATGAAAAAGCATTGATCGACGCAGCTGTTGCCAATGCCAAATTTGAAGTTCCCGAGATCATGATCGAAGACCGCATCAGCCAGATGGTGGACGAGATGCGTATGAGCCTGGAAAGCCGTAAAATGACTTTGGAAATGTATATGCAATATACCGGTATGGACATGGCCAAGATCCGTGAAAACCAGCGCGCTACCGCTGCTGAAAACGTAAAAACCGATTTGGTTCTGGACGCTATTGCCAAAGCTGAAGGCATCCAGGTATCCATGGAAGACGTTGATGCCGAATTATCTGCTATTGCAGCTCAGCATGGCGCAACTTTGGAAGAAGTTAAAAATATCATCAAATCCAACGGCAACATGGGCCTTCTGCTCGCAAACATTCTGCGCCGCAAAGCAGCTCACGTTGTTATCGACAACGCAAAATAATTGCATTTTGCCGCCGACGCTGCAGGCTTCGGCGGCAGATGTGACTTTATCAAAAATTATAACCTTAAAGAAAAGGGGTGTAAGACATGAACTATGTGCCTATCGTTGTAGAGCAATCCAGCAGGGGTGAGCGCTCTTATGACATCTATTCCCGCTTATTGAAAGACAGAATCGTATTTGTGACCGGCCCTATCGACGACGCGATGGCGAATGTCGTTATCGCCCAGCTGCTCTTCCTGGAATCCGAAGATCCCAATAAAGACATCCATCTTTATATCAACAGCCCGGGCGGCAGTGTCAGCGCAGGACTGGCTATTTATGACACGATGCAGTATATCAAACCGGATGTTTCTACTATCTGCATGGGTATGGCTGCCAGCATGGCTTCCGTACTTTTAGCAGCGGGAACTCCCGGCAAGCGTTATGCGCTTCCCTATTCCCGTGTGATGATCCATCAGCCTCTGGGCGGAGCACAGGGTCAGGCTACGGAAATTGAGATTCATGCGCGCGAGATTCTGCGTATCCGCGAAGAAATGAACGGCATTTTAGCCAAACATACCGGTCAGTCTAAAGAAAAAATCGCTCAGGATACTGAACGCGACTATTATCTGACCAGCGAAGAAGCAAAAGCTTATGGGCTCATTGACGAAGTTGTGACCCGTAAGCCGGCAGCTGAAGAAGCAAAATGATGCAGACTAAGGAGATAACAATATGAACTTTGGCGAGGGGAACGACAGCAATATAACCTGTTCCTTCTGTGGGAAAAGAGAAGGTCAGGTCCGCAAGCTGATTGCCGGTCATAACGTCTATATCTGCGACGAATGTATCGAACTTTGCAATGAGATGCTGACTGAAGACCTGAAGGAAACAAATGCTGATGTTGTAAGTGTGAACGAACTGCCGAAGCCGAAAGAGATCAAAAATATTCTTGACGAATATGTGATCGGTCAGGAAGAAGCAAAGAAAACTTTGGCCGTAGCGGTTTATAACCACTATAAACGGATCAACTATGAACTGAATAATCCTGTGAAGGATAAAGAAGTAGAACTGCAAAAATCAAACATTCTGATGCTGGGGCCTACCGGCAGCGGTAAAACGCTGCTGGCGCAGACGCTGGCCAGGATCCTGCAGGTGCCCTTTGCAATAGCTGACGCTACTGCTTTGACAGAAGCCGGTTATGTAGGTGAGGACGTCGAGAATATCCTGCTGAAATTGATCCAGAATGCTGATTTTGATATTGAGCGCGCTCAAAGAGGGATCATTTATATCGACGAGATCGACAAGATCTCCCGTAAATCGGAAAATCCGTCCATTACCCGTGATGTTTCCGGTGAAGGTGTACAGCAGGCGCTTCTGAAAATTTTGGAAGGCACTGTTGCCAGTGTTCCGCCGCAGGGCGGACGTAAACACCCGCATCAGGAATTTATCCAGATCGATACAACCAATATTTTATTTATCTGCGGCGGCGCTTTTGCCGGCCTGGAAAATATTATCGGCGCCCGTATCGGCAAAAAGAATCTTGGTTTTGGTGCCGACATCAAAACTAAAGAAGAAGCAAAAGCGGATACGATATTTAAAAAGGTTTTGCCCGAAGATCTGATGAAATTCGGTCTGATCCCTGAATTTGCAGGTCGTCTGCCTGTTGTAGTAACTTTAGATTCTCTGGATAAAGACGCTTTGATCAAGATCCTGCAAGAGCCTAAAAATGCTTTGATCAAACAATATCAGCATTTCCTGGCTATGGATAATGTGGAACTGGAATTCGAAGACGGCGCTTTAGTTGCTATTGCAGAAGAAGCCCTTAAACGTAATGCCGGAGCCCGCGGTCTGCGTTCTATCATTGAAGAGGTAATGCGTAATGTGATGTATGAAGTTCCTTCCCGTGTCGACGTTGTCAAATGCGTAGTTACGGAAGCTGCTATCAGAGAGCACATGGAACCGAAAATGGTAGTTGCCAGTTAAGCAATTAAAAAAAAGGGGAAGGGGCATAGCCTTTTCCCCTTTTTATGTTAAAATAAAGTTAAGTAAAAAAATAATTTGAAAATATCGTTTGCCGCAGCAAAGACTGCCGGCAAAGGAGGGGAATATATGGAAACAAGGCCACGCCTGATGCCATTGCTGCCTTTAAGGGGTATGCTGGTATTTCCGGGCATGATTATAAATCTTGATGTAGGCAGAGAGCGTTCTGTCCATGCGGTAGAAGCTGCCATGACATCCGACAAACAGATCCTTCTGGTATCCCAGAAAGAAGCCGTAACAATGGAGCCGGGGCAGCAGGATCTGTTTAAATATGGCGTTGTGGCAGAAATCAAACAACTGCTCAAATTGCCGAGCGGTGCGCTGCGGATACTGGTCGAAGGCTTAGCGCGCGCTAAAATAGAAACGATCATCGAAGCCCCGGCTGTCGATACCTATTTTCAGGCCAACGCGCTGCCGGTGGACTCTGTCGTCAGCGAAGATAACGAGGTAGAGGCCCTGCGCCGGATGCTGATCGAAACCTTCGAGCAATGGATCATCGCCAGTAAAAAAGTCAACAGCGAAGTGCTGCTGACCTTTAAGGATCAGACCGATCCCGGACGCGTAGCAGACATGATCGCCGGGTACCTGTCCATCAATATCGAAGAAAAAGAGCAGCTTTTGGAAGCGGTCGATGTCAAAGAACGCATGAACAAGCTCTATACCTATCTGTGTAAAGAACTGGAAATCGCCGGACTGGAAAAAAATATTTCCCAGCAGGTGCGCAAACAGATCGAACAGAACCAGAAAGAATATTATCTGCGTGAGCAGATGAAAGCCATCAATAAAGAACTTGGCGAAGGTGACGAACGCCAGGCGGAAATTGACGAATACAAAAAACAAATGGCGGAGCTCGACCTGCCGGAAGAAGTAGTCGAAAAGATCAACAAAGAACTGGACCGTCTGTATAAGATGCCGCCGATGATGGCTGAAAGCGCCGTCATCCGCAACTATATCGATGTGCTTTTAAGCCTGCCCTGGGGCAAATTTACCGAAGATAATTTTGATCTTGAAGTAGCTGCCAAAGTGCTGGATAAAGATCACTATGGTCTGGAAAAAGTCAAAGAACGTATCCTGGAATATCTGGCGGTACGGGCGCTGACCAAACAGAGCAAAGGGCCGATCCTGTGTCTGGTCGGGCCTCCCGGCGTAGGCAAAACCTCTCTGGCACATTCGGTAGCCAAGGCCATCAATCGCAAATTCACCCGTGTTTCCCTGGGCGGCGTGCGTGATGAAGCCGAGATCCGCGGCCACCGCCGCACTTATATCGGCGCAATGCCGGGACGGATCATTCACGGTATGCAGACCTGCGGCTGTATGAATCCGGTTTTCCTGCTGGACGAAGTCGATAAAATGGCGTCTGATTTCCGGGGCGATCCTGCTTCCGCACTGCTGGAAGTATTGGACCCGGAGCAGAACAATACGTTCAGTGACCACTATATCGAATTTCCTTTTGACCTATCGAACGTTTTCTGGATCGTGACCGCTAATACCGTGGAAACTATCCCGCCTGCTCTTTTAGACAGGATGGAAGTGATCCAGCTGACCAGCTATACCGAAGATGAAAAAGTCAAGATCGGCGAACTGCATTTATTGCCGAAGGAACGTCAGGCTCATGGCCTGACAGCGAAGACCCTGAATATTACGGAAACCGCGCTGCGTCACGTTATCCGCGAATATACCCGCGAGGCCGGTGTGCGTAATCTGGAACGCAAGATCGCCGCTATTTGCCGCAAAACAGCGCATCGCATTGTCACCAAACAGGTAAAAAGCGCTAAAGTTACCGAAAAAAATCTGACTAAATACCTGGGCCCTGTTATTTTTCTGGAAAGCGATCTGACAGCCCGGGCCGAGATCGGCATCTGCACAGGCCTGGCCTGGACCAGCTTCGGCGGCGAACTGCTGAAAGTGGAAGTGCTGGCTACCAATGGCAAAGGCGGGCTGGTGCTTACGGGCCAGCTGGGCGACGTGATGAAAGAATCTGCTCAGGCCGGTTATACCTATATCCGTTCCCGTGCTAAAGAATTGCAGCTGGACGAAAAATTTTATGAAACCACCGACATCCATATCCATTTGCCGGAAGGCGCTATCCCCAAAGACGGCCCTTCGGCCGGCATCACTATGGTAACGGCTATGGTCTCGGCGCTGACCAAACGCTGCGTCAAAGCCGGTCTTGCCATGACGGGCGAGATCACACTGTCGGGCAAGGTACTGCCGGTAGGCGGTATCAAAGAAAAAATGCTGGCGGCGCACCGCTACGGCGTCAAAACTATTCTGCTGCCGGAACAGAACATGCAGGATCTGGAAGAACTGCCTGCTAACGTGCGGGCGGCCATAAAATTCATTCCTGTCAATCATATGGACCAGGTGCTGCAGTTAGCTTTGGAGGAATAAGATGAATAAAGGAATCTGGGATATTATCCATGCCCAATATATTACTTCTGCCGTTCGGGCAGATCAATACCCAACCCCGCCTTTGATAGAAGCTGCCTTCATAGGCCGCTCCAACGTTGGTAAATCTTCACTGATCAATTCCCTGTGCCGGCGCAACGGTCTGGCTCGGGTAAGCTCGACCCCGGGCAAGACCCAGACGATAAACTTCTATGGCCTGCAGGCTAAACGTACCGCCGAAGGGCAGGAAGAACGGGCTGATTTTTATTTAGTGGATCTGCCCGGGTACGGTTTTGCCAAAACAGCCAAAACCAACAAAGACAAGTGGTCCGGTTTCATCAGTAAATATCTTTCGGGGTCTGATAATCTGGGCCTCGTCTGCCAGCTGATCGATATCAGGCATAAGCCTTTGGACAGCGACATCGAAAGCTATCACTGGCTGTTGGACTGCGGTCTGCAGGTACAGGTTATCCTGACTAAAGCTGATAAATTGTCGAAAAATGCGGCCATGGCGCAAAAAGCCCTGTTCAAGCGCGAGCTGGGGCTGGACGACAGCCGTATCATGACCTATTCTGTAACGCAAAGCACGATGCGCAGTGAACTCATCAACCGCATCATGACAGCATTGGAAGGCCATTACTGAGTGAGGTAAATATGCTGAATCGTTTGCTGCTGTTTATCATGGCAGCTTGTTTGGGAACACTGTTTTTAAAAATGGAACTGCCGATACCCTACCTTTTAGGCGGTATTTTTGCAGCAGTAGCCTGTAAAGTAGCAGGCTCGTCTGTCACCTGGCCCAAAAACTGGCGCGAAGTGGCTCTGCTTGTTGCCGGCTATGGTATCGGCCGTAACTTTACGGCTGACACCTGGGATAAAATGACCCATCAGACCTTCGGCGTGCTGGAAGCTACGCTGATCGCCGTCGCCGTTGCGGTTGTCATAGCCTGGTGGACTGCCCGGCATACGTCTGCCAACCTGATCAGCTGCGTCATGGGCATCATGCCTGGCGGACTGACGCAGATGATGCTGATGTCAGAAGACGACCCGCGGGCCGACGCCAATGTCGTTGTCGTCATGCAGACCCTGCGTCTGGTAGGCGTCATCGTAGCCGTGCCATTTCTGGTGATCCATGGGCTGGGGGCCCAGGTGATCCAGGGCGGCGTCACTGTAGCGGCCACTGGCGGAATCAATTGGCTGATCATGCTGCCGCTGTCTTTTTTAGGCGCTTTTCTCGCCACAAAGTTCAATGTACCGACCCCGCGTTTGCTGGGACCGATCCTGGCGACCGCGGCCGGCTCGTACTTTTTGGGCAGCCTGCAGCCTGTGCCTGATCTGCTGATGATGGCGGCACAGGTCAGTATCGGCCTGTATATGGGCGTTATGTTGGAGCCCAAAAAACTTTCTGCCACCAGAGAATTGATGCCGTATATTTTTTGCGGCATTGTTTTGATGATCGGTGTCAGTGTCGTTGTGGCCTGGTCCCTGTCGGATCGTTATGGCTTTTCGCTGATCACGGCCTTCCTGGCCATGGCTCCGGGCGGCATTGCGGAAATGTGCCTGGCAGGCATGAGTATGGGCGAAGATGTTTCGATCATTCTCACCTATCAGCTGGTGCGGCTGCTGTTTTTAAATATCTGTGTTCCCTTAGGCATTAACCTGTATTTTAAAAATAAAATAACTGGATAAAAGCGGCCTCATACCCTGCAGTATATTGCAGCAGGGTATGAGGCCTTACTATTTATGGCAGATGATAGATAAAAAAATCTAACAAAAGGCTTGACAAAAGAAATAGTAATAAATATAATTAAGACATCAAATGAATATTGGAAGCTAAAGGTGCTCTACGGAGCTTAATAGAGAAGTCGGTGTAATCCCGACGCGGTCCCGCCGCTGTAACGAGGAGCGAACTTCAGATACCACTGGTAGCAATACTGGGAAGGTGAAGGAAGCTGTGAATCGGAGTCAGAAGAACTGCCTTAGCCACCATCGCTGATTGACCTGCGAGAGACGGGGAGGAGATGCTGCAGAGTTCGTATTTTGGGTAAATACGAAGTGCGAATCTTTTGCTATGAATTTCTGACCGTTTTTCTTAATATTATTTTAAGAAAACGGTTTTCTGTTTTTCTGCGCCCTACGCGCGCATTGAGGTCGAAGTGTGATGGCTAGACCTCGGGATTAAGGTCAGCCATCAGTGGATATATTTATTTGTGACAGGACTGGACACCCTGTCAGGTTTATTGCCATTCTCAAGTTCTTTTGTATAAGAACCTTCTTTTCCTTTGCCTGCGTAGGGGTGCGCGGCAAAATAACCATCACAAAAACAGTGGTGGTTTATTTTTTTAGGAAAAGAGACACTTAACAGATGCAGTTTAGGTAGGAGATACTCGAACCACTCTGCGATACGTAAGTAAGCAAAATACAGGAGGTGAATGGTTTTACTGCCCCGGCACAGAAAATAATCAATGAAAGGATGCCGTATATGGAACAAGATAAAAACCTTACAGCAGAGCTTCACAAGGAAGAAGCTTCAGAAACAGCTTTTTCTCCAGTGACATTTGATGAATTTACGCCGCCGTCCTATGAGGAATGGAAGCAAGAAGTAGTTACTGCTCTTAAAGGCGGTTCTTTTGAAAAAAGTATGTTTACCAAAACTTATGAGGGCATCACCCTGAATCCCATTTACAGATTAGAGGATCAGGAAAAGATCACCCACAATAAAACCTATCCCGGTATGGAAAGCAACCTGCGTGGTGCCAATGCCGGCGGGTACATCCATAAAGTCTGGACGATAGCCCAGGAATGTGATGGCAAAACTCCTGCCGAAGCCAATGAAATGGTCAAATACGAACTCTTGAAAGGAACCACCGCTGCCAGCGTCGCTTTAGACACCGCGACCCGTAAAGGCTGCGACCCTGACAAAGCAGAAGAAAAAGACGTTGCCGACATCGGCGTTTCCCTGGCTACCGCGGCAGACGTAGAAAAACTGCTCGACGGCGTCGATCTGGAAAAATTTGAGATCGACATTTACGCCGGCGCTTCCAATATCGCTCTTTTGGCAGCTGTTGCTGCTGCCTGCGATAAAAAAAGCCTGCCCCTTACCAAACTGCATGGCGCTATCACCGCCGATCCTATTGGGGAACTTGCTTTGGATGGCGCATTAGTTCGTCCATTGGACGAATATTATGACGAAATGGCACACAGCATTGCCTGGGCTGAAAAAAATGCTCCGCAGCTGAGAACAGTAGTAGTCAATACCGATGTTTATCACAACGGCGGCGCTAACGACATTCAGGAAGTAGCCTACGCCATGAACGAAGCAGTAACCTATATGCGCGCTATGGAACGCCGCGGCATCGACATCAACGCCTTCTGCCGCCACCTGCGTTTCCATTTCAGCATCGGCGCCAATTTCTTTATGGAGATCGCCAAACTGCGCAGCCTGAAAATGGTTTGGGCACAAATCGTTAAAAGCTGCGGCGGTGACGAAGAAGCACAAAAGATCAATCTTTATGTCAGCACTTCCACCTTCTGCCAGACTAAATACGATCCTTATGTAAACCTGCTGCGTGCGGCTACTCAATCCTTCTCCGCCGTTGTCGGCGGTATGGACGGCATGTATGTCAAACCCTTTGACCATTGCATCCGCCCCAGCGACGTGTTCTCACGCCGTATTGCCCGTAATATCCAGATCATGGAGCAGCATGAATTCAACTTTATTCAGCCGATCGATCCTTCCGGCGGCAGCTGGTATATCGAACCCCTGACCGAAGAATTTACGGAAAAAACCTGGGCTAAATTCCAGGAGATCGAAAGCCATGGCGGCTTGCTGGCAGCACTTGAAAGCGGTAAAGTACAGGCTGCGATCAAAGAGATTCTGGAAGACCGTTTCAAAAACCTCGCCACCAGAAAAGACCGTGCGGTTGGCAATAACATGTATCCTAACATGACCGAAGAACTTTTGGAAGTGCCTGAAGTAGATTTCGCTGGAATCCTGAAAGCACGTAAAACTGATTTGGAAGTCAACGTCAAAGTACGTGATAACGCTTATGTTGAAGCTGTACTCAGAGATCTTGGCAAACGTGATGCCAGTGAACTGGGTTCCTTGATCGCTGATGCTGAAAAAGCATTGCTGGCTGGCGCGACGATGGGCGAGATCTCAGCAGCCCTTACCGGCAGCGCTCAGGGCGAAAAAGTGGAAGCTATCGCTCCGCACCGCTGGACTGAACGCTATGAAGAACTGCGCATGCGCACAGAAAGCTTTGTTGCTAAAACCGGCGAAAATGTTAAAATTTTCCTGGCCAACATGGGTCCGATCCCGCAGCATAAAGCACGTGCCGACTTTGTTACCTCTTTTATGCAGGTCGCAGCCTTTGAAGTCATGACCAATAATGGGTTCCCGACTGTAGAAGAAGCTGTCAAAGCTGCTCTTGAGTCCGGTGCCGATGCTACCATAGTCTGCTCTACAGACGCTACTTATCCGGAACTTGCCCCGGCTGTTACCAAAGCCATCAAAGCAGTTAATCCGGCTATGAAGGTCTTTTTGGCGGGCGCTCCCAGTGCAGAACTGAAAGAAATCTGTGATGCCGCAGGTATGGATGATTACATCAGCGTTAAATCCAACTGCTATGAAACCCTGCTCCGTATGCAAAAAGAAAGGGGGATGTTCTGATAATGTCCAGAATTCCTGATTTTAGTCAAATTCCCTTTCAGCAGGCACCAACACAAGGCGACGCCGAGTTTGCCGCCTGGAAGGAAAAATTAAAAGCTGAAACCGGTAAATCCTTTGAAGAAAATTTTTACCGTACTATGGAACAAATCAATGTAGCTCCTTTATATGACGTCAATGCTTATAAAGACTGCAACCATCTGCAGTACATGGCAGGTATCCCGCCGTTCCTGCGCGGACCATACTCCACGATGTACGTAACTAAACCCTGGACCGTACGTCAATATGCCGGTTTCTCCACGGCAGAAGAATCCAATGCTTTCTATCGCCGTAACCTGGCAGCAGGCCAAAAAGGCCTCTCCATCGCCTTCGACCTTGCAACTCACCGCGGCTATGACTCCGACCATCCGCGCGTTGTCGGCGACGTAGGTAAAGCAGGCGTTGCCGTTGACTCCATTCTGGATATGGAGATCCTTTTCTCTGGTATCCCGCTGGATCAAATGTCCGTATCCATGACCATGAACGGCGCCGTACTGCCGGTACTGGCCTTTTATATCCTGGCCGGCGAAGAACAGGGCGTAGATAAATCGGTTATGGCCGGTACGATCCAAAATGATATTCTGAAAGAATTCATGGTCCGCAACACCTACATCTATCCGCCTACCGCCTCCATGCGGATCATCGGCGATATTTTTGAATATACTTCGGCTTATATGCCTAAATTCAACAGCATCTCCATTTCCGGCTACCATATGCAGGAAGCCGGCGCCACCGCCGACATCGAGCTTGGCTATACACTGGCTGATGGGCTGGAATACCTGCGTACAGGTACGGAACATGGTCTTACTATTGACCAGTTTGCGCCGCGTCTGTCCTTCTTCTGGGCAATGGGCAAAAACTATTTCATGGAAATCGCTAAAATGCGTGCCGGCCGGATGCTGTGGGCCAAGATCGTTAATTCCTTCGGCCCGAAAAAAACCAAATCCATGGCTTTGCGTACGCATTCGCAAACCTCTGGCTGGAGCCTTACCGAGCAGGACCCATTCAACAATATCACCCGTACCTGTATTGAAGCAATGGCAGCAGCCCTGGGTCATACCCAGTCCCTGCATACCAACGCACTGGACGAAGCTATCGCCTTGCCGACCGACTTCTCGGCCCGTATCGCGCGTAATACCCAGCTGTACATTCAGGACGAAACCAAAGTCTGCAAAGTTATCGATCCGTGGGGCGGCTCCTATTATGTAGAAGCACTCACCAATCAGCTGATTCAGAAAGCCTGGGCGCATATCCAGGAAATCGAACAGTTGGGCGGTATGTCCAAAGCTATCGACACCGGTCTGCCGAAAATGCGTATCGAAGAAGCTGCGGCCCGGCGTCAGGCGCATATCGACTCCGGCGCTGAAAAGATCGTCGGCGTCAACGATTACCGTCTGGAAAAAGAGGATCCCTTGGATATTCTGGAAGTCGACAATACTGCGGTACGTCTGGCTCAGATCGAACGCCTTAAAAAACTGCGCGCTAACCGTGACAATGATGAAGTGCGCCGTTGTCTCGACGCTATCACCCATTCCATGGAAACCGGCGAAGGCAATCTGCTGGAACTGGCAGTTAACGCAGCCCGTGCCCGTGCTTCCAAAGGCGAGATCTCTGATGCGGTCGAAAAAGTCTGCGGCCGTCATAAAGCTATCATCCGTTCCATCTCCGGCGTTTACAGCAGTGAATTTGCCGATGAGGACGTTATCAAAGAAGTACGTCAGATGACGGACGACTTTGAACAGCGCGAAGGCCGCCGCCCACGTATCTATATTGCGAAAATGGGTCAGGACGGACATGACCGCGGCGCGAAAGTTATTTCCACCGCCTTCGCAGATATGGGCTACGACGTAGATATCGGCCCTCTGTTCCAAACCCCGGAAGAAGCCGCACAAGACGCGGTAGACAACGACGTACATATCGTCGGCATGAGCTCGCTGGCAGCAGGTCATAAAACACTGATGCCGCAGCTTGTTGAAGAACTCAAAAAACGCGGACGTGAGGACATCATGGTCGTAATCGGCGGCGTAATCCCTGCCCAGGACTATGATTATCTCTACGAACACGGTGCAGCAGCTATCTTTGGACCCGGCACCATTATACCTGTCTGCGCTAAAAAAGTACTGGAAGAGCTGAACAAACGCCTGGCGGATTAAGCCATGACAGATACTTATAAACCTTCGTGGGTGCCGGAAGAAGACAACGATAAATTTGCCTGCCGGGTGATGTACGGTGTGACAGGCGGTCATGAAGGAACTCCTGGTGTAACTGTAGACAAAAAAGATAAAGTAGCCCCGACCATCAAACGTCGTAAACTGACGGTAGATGATTATGTGGACGGTGTACTCAAGTGTGACCGCGCGATCCTTTCGCGCGCCATCACCCTTGTTGAAAGCAACGCCGCAGCCCATTTTGAAACGGCTCAGCAGGTCATTCAAAAGCTGCTGCCCTATACAGGTAAATCCACCCGTGTAGGCATCACAGGCGTACCCGGTGCCGGTAAATCAACTTTTATCGAAGCACTGGGCACCAATCTCTGCCGCAGCGGGCATAAAGTAGCGGTACTGGCGGTCGATCCGTCCAGCACCGTCACCAAAGGCAGTATTTTGGGCGATAAAACGCGTATGGAACAGTTATCACGCGAGCCCAACGCCTTTGTCAGGCCGTCGCCTTCAGGCGGTACACTGGGCGGTTTGACCCGCAAAAGCCGTGAAACGCTGCTTTTGTGTGAAGCTGCCGGCTACGATACTATTTTGGTTGAAACTGTCGGCGTAGGTCAGAGTGAAACAACGGTACGCTCGATGGTAGATTTTTTCCTGTTGGTAGTACTTACCGGCGCCGGTGACGAATTGCAGGGGATGAAAAAAGGCGTCATGGAACTCGCCGATGCGATCGTCGTCAATAAAGCCGATGGTGATAACAAGCAAAGAGCCATGGTCACAAGAGCGGAGTATGAGCGTATCCTGCAATTTTTACGCCAGGCTACCGAACACTGGACCACTCATGCCTTCACCTGTTCGGCGTATACAGGCGCAGGGATCATGGAACTGTGGCATGATGTTATCGAGGCTTTCATGAAGCAGGGCTGGGAAAACGGTGTGCTGGCTGAACGCAGAAAACAGCAGACGCTTTCCTGGGTCTATACGATGGTCGAAGAACATCTGCATAATTTGTTCTATCGTTCGCCTGCCATCGTTAACTGCAGAGAAGAAATCGAACACGAAGTCATTGGCGGCAAAATTTCTGCCACCATGGCGGTTCAGGATCTTATCAAAAAATTTGCCGCTGCCGAGCTGAGCGGCGTTAACGTCAACGACAGCTCGCCTTTTGAAATCAAATAATTTTACTTGCCATTGAGGCGCGGCCTTCTATGGGCCGCGTCCATCTTTATAAGGGGGCTGCAGCTATGAATGATAATCCGGCCGTTAAAAGTCTGATCGAACTGATCGAAAAACGCTATGGTTTGGAGATTCTTGACTCTCACTATATTCTTGTGGATGAAAAATTCCAACAATATAATATGATGTTATATGTTAAATTGCCCAAAGAGATGCTGGACGAATTTAAACGCTTATACTCGAATAAAACCAGCGCCATGCACGTTGCGTGGAGCGTTGATGATAAAGAAAACATTAAATTCTACGCTGCCATAGGCAATAATATCCTTTTACTTTTAGATTCACTGCTTACCAAAAAATAAAAGAGGTGAAAAGATATGAGTGAAGATTTTACAGGCGTAGGCGGAAAACTGGAAGAAGAATTCGTCTATGCACCCAATAACAGCCTGAGGACAGAAACATTTGTCAAATTTGAGCAGCGTGCAGTCAGTGAAAAACCTGCCTTACTGCCCGGTCTGCAGGCGTTGAAAGCAGAAATGGGCGAGTTCGATTTTGAAAAATATATCAACAGCCTTGAAAACATCAATGTCAGCGGCAAAGCTATGATCATGCTGACGGGAGATGAAAAAGTACGGACGATTCTGGTCAGCCGCTGGCTGCCCCAGATTAAGGCAGCTTTTGCCGTAGATAATGTACGCATCGTCGGCGGCGGACGCGGCGGAGTTGACGCCTATTAAAAAATACGCTTATTTCTCTTCTTTACAGAGAGATAAGCGTGTTTTTTATTTCTTTATTATTGAAATACGGAAGAGAATTACTTATTAGCACTAAATAACGCAAAAAATATTTTGAAAAAATCCTCCTAGAAGTATTGACAGGATAATTAGTAATGGTTATAATTAATACAACAAATCAATATTTCATATGGGTGTTCTATGAACTTAAATGTCGATCGGTGCAAATCCGATGCGATCCCGTCACCGTTACAGGTCAGTCCCCGCACAAGCCGGGGTAATATCTGAAGCCGGACAACAGCCTGTATAAGCATCACTGCTTGACCTGCGAGAGACAGGAAGGAGATGTTTTTAACCACTGAGGTTCTGTTTATGTGAGAGTGGCAGAATCGCTTTGACTGATAACATTTGACCGTCTTCTTGCCTTGAGGAGACGGTCTTTTTCTTATGATTGTCATTTATTCTTGTTGGTCGAAATATTGATTGTTGTACAGAGTAAAGATGCCGGACACATTTTCACTCTGTCCGGCAGATATATTCTGGTTTATTTGCTGTTTTCAAGGCCTTGTTAAAGAATTGAAAATCCTTTCTCTCCTCCTTCGTTGGCAGGCGTAGGGGTGCGCCTGCCAAAACCATCACTGTTTCAGTGATGGTTTTTTCTTTATGTATTTATACTGTTTCAAGTGCTTTAATTTGATAATTAAATTAAAGCACTTGAAAGAAATAACGACTCGTTATGAAAATTTGCATAGATTATTAAACAAAAATTCATCATTCCTTTTAGAATAGTAATTGTTCAAGTCACTATATCAGAAAAGGAATGATGAGTTAATGGTAAATACGATATGTTTTATATTCAGTCGTGATGTACTTCGCTGCACGGATTGACGTGGACCATGCAGTGCTTGACGTCTGCAAAGTTACTTTCGATCGCTTTATGGATATTTTCGGCGATGGTATGCGCTTCCAGCAAGGTCAGGTTATCGTAGGCGCTTACTTCTACATCGACATAGATGCGGCAGCCGAATTTGCGTGTCTGCAGTACGTCGATGTGGTCAACGCCTTTTTGCGCCTTGATCAGGGCCGTCATGGTGTTGATCGTCGCTTCGTCGCAGGAGCGGTCGACCATTTTATCGATGGCGTCTTTAAAAATTTCGTAGGCGGCGTAAACGATCATCAGGCAGATGACGACGCTGGCGAGGGGGTCTAAAATAGGATACCCCATGCGGGCGCCCAGAATACCGATGAAGCTGCCTACGGAAGAAAGAGCGTCGCTGCGGTGGTGCCAGGCGTCGGCCATCAGGGCGCCGGAGTTGATCTTGAGCGCTGCTTTTTTAGTGTACCAGAACATACCTTCTTTGACGGCTATGGAAATAACAGCGGCGGCCAGCGCCAGACTGCCGGGGATTTTGAGATCATCGGCGGAGGCATGGAGTATTTTTTCCAGCCCGGCATAACCTATGCCCAGGCCGGTGAGGGCCAGGACGATGGCCAGAATGATAGCGGCGACACATTCCAGCCGTTCGTGTCCGTACTGGTGCTCGGCGTCGGAGGCTTTGTTGGAGATTTTGACGCCGGCCATAACGATAAAGGTGCTGAAAACATCGGAGGCTGAGTGGATAGCGTCGGAGATCATGGCGGCAGAATTGGCCAGGATGCCTGCGGCCAGTTTGCCGACGGAAAGGATGAGATTGACGATGATGCTGTTGATGGAGACCTGCATGGCCAGACGTTCGGCCTGGGCAATTTTATCTTGCATGGTGGATAACCTCCCCGGTGTTACTCTTGCAGCGGCCCAGGTATAATAAAAACACCTGCGGAACTACTTACTGTCCCGCAGATGTTTGCTGATCTATCTGCTGCCCTGAGGGCCCGGCCGCTAAAACCAAAGGTTTACCGCCTGTTCAGTTTGTACTGTAGCGATATGCAGTGCAAAGAGATTATTTTGATTGTAATTGGTTAGCTGCGGCTTTGTCAAGTGTAAAATTTATTCGGCCGGCTTGCCGTAAGCCAGCAGCACGTTGCCTGCTGGCACTGCCAGTGAGGCGCATTGATAAAGGATAATACCGTCCTGCTCTGCCTGATAGGTGGCAATAGTGCTGCCGAAAAGGTCGGTTAAAATACCCAGCCGGTCGCCTTTGGTGATTTTAGCGCCGCTGCGGAAGTTGGGCAGCCAGCAGCCCTGGTCGGTATTTTCCAGATAGATGACGTTGGTCAGGTCGCGCGGGGCGTGTGCCGGCGTGGCTGCGGCGGCTCCGGCAGGAGGGCGAGCTGGCGCATGATGTTGAGAATGTCTTTTTTATAGGCTTCTATATCTTCGCGCAGGCACAGCCCGGCACCGCCACGTTCGATAAGCAGCGAAGGCAGGCCTGAGATGGCGGCATAGTTGTAGGCGCCGCTGGTGGCTGTGGAACGCACCATATATTCCACGTCCAGCACCTGGGCCACAGATCGGGCTGCTGCTGCTGTTTCTTCGTTGGGCAGACCTGGATAATAGACGTAAGGATATAGTTCTTCATGGATGTCCCCGCTGTGAAGATCTATATAAAAATCTGCCTGCGGGAAAAATTTTTGACTTAAAACATGAGCTATTTTTTGTGACAGCGTGCCGCCTGCAGCGCCGGGAAATTCACGGTTGAGGTTTTTGCCGTCTTCAGGGACGATAAAGGCGCTGCGCGCCCAGAAGCTGGGTGTATTGACAGGATGGATGATGATCAGGCAGCCGCTGATGTTTTGTGGTTCCAAATCACGAGCCAGTTCGATGGCTGCGGCAATGCCAGGATATTCACCGCCGTGGATGCCGGCAGTGATCAGCAGTGTCGGTCCGTCGCCTTGTCCATTGATAATGGTGACAGGCATATGGCAGGCGGTGCCGGGAACAGAGAGGAAAGTACGTGATTTTTGCCCGCGGCCAGCTTCCAGGCCGCAGATGTTTACCTTATCTGACATGGTTACAACTCCTTTATTTTAAGATAAATTTAATTTTGTAAATTTTGATACGATTATTTTAATTTTATTCTTGCTAATCAGTATAACATATGATAATATATTCATACAATAGCTGTTATCAATTAAATTTAAGAGTGTTTTAGAATGACAGACAAAATGCTAAACCATATCAGTGAAGGGGATTGCAGCGGTGCGGACAGAGGTTTTGACAAACAGGGAATATTTGGGGCTCACGATCCCTTTTATGCTTTCGACAATGACGCAGCCTTTGATGGGGGCTGTTAATACTGCTGTGATGGGACAGCTGCCTGATCCCAAGTATATAGCTGCTGTAGCCTTGGGGGCGATCCTTTTCAACAATATTTACTGGTTTTTTGGCTTTCTGCGGGTCAGTACTTCCGGTTATGCGGCTCAGGCTCTTGGTTCCGGGGTCAGGGAAGAAAGCCTGCTGGCTTTTCTGCGGCCGCTGTTTATTGCGGTGCTTGTCAGCTGCGGCTGCATTCTTTTGCAGAAACCGATCCTGTCCGCTTATTTGGCTTTGGTTGCACCTGCTGCCGATGTGGCGGCGCTGTGTACGGCTTATTATGATATTCTGATCTGGGGCGCACCGCTGGTGTTGTTTAATTATGTGTCGCTGGGCTGGCTGATGGGGCAGACGAGGGTGCGGGCTTCGGTGTTTATGCAGGTTTCCAGTAATGTTTTGAATATGGCTTTAAGTATGTGGTTTGTTTTCGGGCTGCATTTCCATATTGAGGGAGTTGCCTGGGCGACGCTTCTGAGCCAGCTATACGGCGCTGTTGTTGGCTGCTGGCTGATGTATGTTTATGGCGATTTTGACTATAGGCATTTTGATTATAAAAAAGTTATCGAGCCAGGGAGTTTGTTAAAGATGCTTTCGGTGAACGCTAATCTGATGATCCGCACAGCCTGCCTGCTGACGGCGAATAATATCATTGCTGCTGCCGGCGCGGCTTTGGGGACTGTGGTGCTGGCAGCCAATGCGGTACTGTTTCAGCTGAAGGACATCATGTCCTATCTGGTCGACGGCATGGCCAACGGCGCGGCGATTTTTTCAGGGCGGGCTCTGGGCCAGAAAAACAGGGATTTATTCTGGCAGACCTTGCGGATGACTTATAAATGGCTGTTCGTACTGGTTGTGGTGCTGATGGCAGGCTTTGGCGCCAGCGGTATGTTCTGGATCAGGTGTTTTACAGATATTTCCGAGGTAGCGGCATTAGCCGGGGCTTACAGATATTATGTGCTGCTTTATCCTCTGATAGCCGGTATTGGCCTGGCGCTTTACGGTATGTTTACCGGCGCTACCTATACAGCTCCGGTACGCAATATGATGATGGCTGCACTGGCTGTATTTTGGCCTGCGGAACGGCTGTTGGTGCCTTTATACGGCAATGATGGCTTATGGCTGTCATATCTTTTATTTGTTGGTACTCAATCTTTAATATTATTTTTATCATTGAAAAAACTTAGAAAAAAGATTTAAAAAGTTATTTAAAAGTGTTTACTAAGTATATACTTTGTGTTAATATTGTTATAAGTTAATAATTTTATCAAAGGTGCCGCAAGGTTAAATCAGGGAAGTCCGGTGTAAATCCGGCACGGTCACGCCACTGTAAGCGCATATTGCGTAAGTCAGATCGCAGCCTTTGGTATTGCCATATCCGCGGGTGACGGATCAGCAGTTAGTTCTTAAAAATTGTATAGATGGAGTAGTATAATTATTCCGCTGTGCAAAAATTTTATGATCTCCTGCATCCGTGGTTCATGGCTGCAGGAGATTTTTTTGTGAGGAGATGGGAAGCATTGAAAAACAAACAGATTTGGAGCAGGCTTGGACAGATCCTGCTGGTGCTTTTAGGGATCAGCTTTTTGACTTTTGCTTTGGTGATGCTGTCGCCCGGTGATCCGGTCCGGCAGATGATCGCCGGTAATGAGGACATTATGGTCAGTCAGGCGGAGATAGAAGCGCTGCGGCATGAGCTTGGTTTGGACAAACCGTTTATTTTCCAGTATCTGGATTGGCTGGGGCGTGCTGTGCAGGGGAACCTGGGCTTTTCCTATATGGTCAAAAAGCCTGTTGTTGAAGAACTGATGCATTGTTTGCCGGCGACGATCTATCTTGCTGTGGCTTCGCTGCTGTTTATGCTGGTAGTATCGCTGCCTCTGGGCATTTATTCGGCGGTTAAGCGTAACAGCTGCTTTGATTATTTTGTCAGAGGTCTTACTTTTTTCGGTGTTTCAGTTCCTAACTTTTGGATGGGCCTGATGCTGCTGTGGATTTTTGGCTTACAGCTGGGCTGGCTGCCGATAGTAGGCGGCAGGGTAAGCCTGGAGACGATCATTTTACCAGCGGTGACGCTGGGAATAGCAATGGCGGCTAAATATACGCGGCAGGTGCGGGCAACTGTTCTTGAGGAATTACATCAGGATTACGTTGTCGGTGCCAGAGCCAGAGGCATGAGTGAGAGCTATATCCTTTGGCAAGAGGTGCTGCCGAACGCGATGCTGCCGCTAATGACGCTGCTGGGGTTATCATTGGGTTCCCTTTTAGGCGGGGCGGCTGTTATCGAAATAGTTTTTCAGTGGCCGGGATTGGGCCGTTTGGCTGTCGAGGCTATCACATATCGTGATTTTCAGCTGGTGCAGGGCGTTGTGCTTTGGATAGCGCTGATGTATATGGTGATCAATCTGTTGGTAGATATTTCCTATAATTATTTTGATCCACGCTTAAGAAAGGCAGGCAAGTAATATGGAAAATCTTATCAATGGTTTAAAAATGAATAGGCAATTTGCTGTTTCCAGCCTGCTGGTGCTGGCGCTGTTTTTGATTGCCGTAGCTGCGCCGCTGTTTTCGCCTTATGATCCTGTGGAAGCGACGATGAAGAACGCTTATCTGTCCCCTTGTGCCGAGCATATCTTTGGTACTGACAAGCTGGGGCGCGATGTGTTCAGCCGTATTTTGTACGGCGCCCGTTATTCTTTGAGCGGAGTCTTGCTTTTGGTTGCGGTGATATTTTTTGTCGGTACTTCTTTAGGAATTATTTCCGGTTATTACGGCGGCAAGGTCGATGCGGTGATCATGCGTATTTCCGACATGATGATCTCTTTTCCGGGTATGATCCTGGCGATAGCTATTGCAGGGATACTGGGCGGCAGCCTGGTCAACGCGGTCATTGCGCTGACTGTTGTCAGCTGGACTAAATATGCCAGGCTGGCCCGCAGCATGGTGCTGAAGATCAAAAAACGTGACTTTGTGGAGGCGGCGATAGTAAATGGCGGTAAACCGGCGCACATCCTTTGGCAGCATATCGTGCCGAATATCCTGCCGCTGATGGTCATTACGGCTGCGGCTGATATTGGCGCTATGATGATGGAGCTGGCCGGGTTGTCGTTTTTGGGCTTTGGCTCGCAGCCGCCGGCGCCGGAATGGGGCCTGATGCTGAACGAGGGCCGGCAACAGCTGCAGACTGCGCCCTGGCTGATGATTTTCCCGGGTCTGGCTATTTTTGTCACTGTTGTGATTTTTAACCTTTGGGGCGACAGCCTGCGCGACGTGCTTGATCCGCGGCAGGAAGACTGATGATGGTGGTTAGGTAAAATTTTATTATATACAAACGAGTTTGAAAGGGAGATGTATTATGAACAAAAGTATTAAATTTACAGCAGCAGCCGCAATGATCGGACTGCTGGCACTGGCAGCTGCCGGCTGCGGCGGTGGTGATAAAAAAGCTGCCGCGGCGAAGGATACTTTGAAATTCGGCGTTACTAATTTTGCCGATAATCTGGAACCGACAGATAACTTTTTCAGTTGGGTCGTTATGCGTTATGGCCTGGGCGAATGTCTGGCCAAATTTGACGATAAAATGAACTCTACCCCGTGGATTGCGGAAAGCTGGAAAATCGGCGATGATAAGCTGACCTGGACTTTTAAGATCAATGATAAAGCTAAATTTTCCAATGGCAATAAGGTAACTGCCGAAGCGGTAAAAAGTTCGTTGGAACGTGTTTTTGCAAAATCCAATCGTGCAAAGACATTTTTTGAATACAGCGAGATCTCGGCCGACGGCCAGAACCTGATCATCAAAACCACTAAGCCGGTACCTTCGTTGCCGGGGATGCTGGCAGATCCGCTCTTTATAGTCATCGATACCAGTGTCAAAGATCGTGATTATGCTAAGCAGGGGCCTATTTGCACCGGTCCGTATGTGGTGAAGGAATACAGCAAGGCTAAAGCGGTAATGGAAGCTAACCCCAATTATTGGGATGGTGAAGTGCCATTTAAACATGTCGAGATCCCTACTATCGACGATCCTAATACCCGTGCTATGGCGCTGCAGTCCGGTGAGATCGATATGGCGATCAATATTGCCGCGGGTGATCTGTCGCTGTTTAACAAAAAAGACAAGTTCAATATTTCCGAGATCGCTTCCCTGCGTACAGTTTTGGCACAGATCAATATGAATGAAGGGCACCCGCTGCATGACATTCGCGTACGCGAAGCTCTGATCAGTTGTTTGGATCGTGAGACCTATAACAAAGTTTTACTGAAGGATACTTTTATCCCCGGTAAGGCGCCGGTTCCGCCTTCCCTGGATTACGGTTTTGATCAGCTGAAAGATCCTAATACCTATAATGTGGAACGCGCTAAAAAATTGCTGGCTGATGCGGGCTGGAAGGATACAGACGGCGACGGTATCGTAGATAAGGACGGCAAACCGCTGGCTATCGACTTCGTGTATTACAGCGGCCGGGCCGAACTGCCTTTGTATGCGGAAGCAACTCAGGCTGATGCGAAGAAGATCGGTATCAAGGTCAATATGAAAAATGTTGATTATAATGTGCTTGATCCGATGCGCCAGCGCGGTGAGTTCGATTTATGCATTTCCAATATCCTGACTGCTAACAGCGGCGACCCGGAAGTATATTTGAACTGGTACTGGAAAACTAATGTCAATGGCAGTCAGCCCCAAAACTCTACCGGTTACAGCAATCCTGAATATGATGCGCTCAGCGACAGGCTGGCTGTCGAATTCGACCCGGCTAAACGCCGTGAGCTGATGATAGCTATGCAGCAGATCCTGCTGAACGATGCGGCTGCCTTGTATTTCGGTTATCCTAAAACTAATATGGTCAGCAATACTTCCATTCAAAACGCAGATATCAAACCTGCTGATTATTACTGGCTGACTAAGGATATTAAGCCTGCTCAGAAATAATCAGCGGGAAGAAGGGACACTGTAATGCTTTTAAAAGTTACAGATTTGGACATCAGCTACGGCAGTAAAGCCACAGTAGCCGGTGCCAATATCGAATTGGAAAAAGGCGAGATCTTATCTATCGTCGGTGAAAGCGGCAGCGGCAAAACTACCGTTATCCGTGCGATCATGGGCTGCCTGCCCGGTAATGGCCGTGTCAGCGGCGGCGGGATCATGTTTGACGGCAAAGACTTGCTTGCAAATACGCCGCAGCAGTGGCGCGAGATGTGCGGTACGGAAATTTCCATGATTTTTCAGGACAGCGGCAATATGATCAATCCTATCAGAAGGATCGGCGAGCAGTTTATTGCGTACATACTGACCCATGCACCGCAGACTTCCAAACAGGAGGCCTATCAAACGGCGGTAAAAATGCTGGCAGACGTGCGCCTGCCGAATCCTGATGTTGTGATGCGCAGTTATCCGTTTGAATTATCGGGCGGTATGCGTCAGCGCGTCGGCATCGCTATGGCGATGACCTTCAGTCCCAAGCTGCTTTTAGCCGACGAGCCGACCAGTGCGCTGGATGTTACGACCCAGGCGCAGATCATCAGGCAGATCGTTGACGTGCGCAACGAATATAATGCCGCTGTGATCATCGTGACGCATAATCTGGGCGTAGCGTCGTATATGTCGAATAAGATTATAGTCATGCAGAACGGCAGGGTGGTTGAAAGCGGCCCTCGTGAAAAGATCATCGGTGATCCGCAGCATGAATATACTAAGGAACTGCTGGCTGCGGTTCCTGTTGTGGGAGGTAAGCGTTATTATGCCTGAAAACGTAAGATTACACCCGCATGAAAATTGCAATTGTGCCCATGACGGTGTTGCAGCACCGGCGGAAGTAATTATGGAAATTAAAAATCTGACTAAAAAATTCCCGGTTGACGGAGGGCAAGTACTGACAGCCTGTGATAATGTCAGCCTGCGTGCTTATAAAGGTCAGACGCTGGGGATCATTGGCGAAAGCGGCTGCGGCAAAAGTACTCTGGTCAGAACGATCCTGCAGATCCATCCGGCTACCGCAGGTGAGGTAATTTTTAATGATCAGGATATTCTGAAATTGAAAGGCGAGGCTTTGCGGCAGAATCGCCGTAATCTGCAAATGGTCTTTCAGGATCCCTCGGCTGCCTTTAATCCCAAGATGCGCGTCAAGGATATTTTGTGTGAACCTTTGCTCAATTTTGGTCTGCTGAAAAAATCCGAGATTGATGCCAAAGCAGCTGAACTTTTACAAATGGTAGAGCTGCCTGCGGAGTTCAAGGGCAGGTATCCGCACAGTATGAGCGGCGGCCAGCGTCAGCGTTTGGGCATCGCCCGTGCACTTTCGCTGGAACCTCAGATCATTGTCTGCGACGAAGCTACTTCTGCTTTGGATGTTTCTGTACAGGAAAAAATCTGTGAGCTGCTGGTGCGTCTGCAGAAGGAAAAAGGTATTACGTATCTTTTCATCTGTCACGATATCGGTCTGGTCGATCTGATGAGCCATCAGGTCGCCGTCATGTATCTTGGGAACGTGGTCGAACGTCTGGAAGGCTGCCGTTTATCGACGGGCAGTGCACATCCGTACACTAAGGCTTTGATCAAGTCGATTTTTAAAGTCGATTTTAAAGCGGGCGAAAAGATCCAGCCTTTAGAAGGCGATATTCCCAGCCCGCTGGACCTGCCGCAGGGCTGTCCGTTTCAAAGCCGCTGCGATTTGTGTCAGGCTGTGTGCCGCGAGGTGAAACCTGAATTGCGTGAGATGCATGAAGGGCATTTTGTGGCCTGTCATTTTGTAAAGTAAAATTTTTTATATTGCAGTAATCTTGCCGGTTACTGCAATATAAACTGGTTATTGTGTGAACGATTGCTTATGTGTCGATATTTTGAAAGAATCAAATAAATACACTTTTGCTAATAAGAATTTTACCAGCGTATGTGTCAGATAAAAATTTACAGGAGTTGATTTATGATGAAAAAATCTTTAGTACTTGCTATGGCCATGGCTTTGGGCGTAACTGCTTCTGCCTATGCCGCCAATCCTTTTTCCGATGTGCCGGCAGGCCATTGGGCTTATGACTCTGTCAACAAACTGGCGGCAGCCGGTATCGTTGACGGTTATGGCAACGGCACCTTCGGTGGTGATCGCCTGATGACCCGTTATGAAATGGCGCAGATCGTGGCCAAAGCTATGGCTAAAGGCGCGAATGTAGACCGTCTGGCGGCAGAATTTGCCGATGAACTGGACAGCCTGGGTGTGCGTGTGGCCGCTTTGGAGAAAAAAGCTGATAATGTGAAGATTACCGGTAATATCCGCGCTCATTATGCTGATTATAAAAAAGGTGCTAAAGATCGCAATGGTAGCTATGGTGCCAAGCTGCGTACACGTTTATTTATAAACGGCCAAATTAATGATAATTGGTCTTATACCGGGCGTATCCAGAATATCCAAAATTTCAGAAATGACAGCGGTGATGAAAAAACTGATTTTAACTGGGCTTTTGTGCAGGGAAAAGTTGGTGCTGTCGATATAAGAGCCGGCCGTACCTGGATCTATCTTGGTGATGGTAATATCTATGATGAAACTTTCGACGGTATCGTTGCTTCTTTTGGTAAGGATGTGAAGCTGGAGGCTGTTTATGGTAAGCCTACTAATAGTCTGGGCTGGGATTACGATAAAGTTTATGGTGCATCCTTGAGTGGGAAAACCGGAGCTTTGGGATTGGGAGCAGGTTATTATAAGTTTGATGCTGCAAACAGTGCCACCGCTGCAGGCGTGGCTAAAGACGACAATGAGATCTGGCAGGCTAATGCCAGCTATGGCTTTGGTAAAGCTTCGGTTGGAGCAATGTATCTGCACAGTGATCTTGATGGTGAACGGGGCGGCGATGGCTGGGTAGGCTCTTTAAACTATGGCGGTGCCAAAGGGGCTAAAGTTGGCAGTTTTGGCTTGAATGCTCAATATTACAGTTTGCCCGCAGGGACGGTAGTAGCTCATACAATGAACGGCGAATATCAATATAGCTGGGGCAAGAACGGCGATGATAATAAGGGCATCAAAGGATATAAAATAGGTGCTTATTATACCGTAGCCAAGAATATGGTTGCTGGCGTTGAATATTATGATTTAAAGGATAAAATCGACGATAATAAATACAAAACACTTTGGTCGCAAATGATCATTACTTTCTAAAAACGCAATTTTAGTCTTACAGGCTGTTTCCATTGATTATGGGAGCAGCTTGTATTTTTTAAAAAAATTTTAAAAAAACTATATATGAATATTTGCTCATATGTTATAATAAGACAACGGTAAAAATAAGGAGGCTGAAAAATGACTAAATCACAGCATGATTCAGAGAATTTACAGAAGCATAGCGATACAGATAGCTGCGGCTGCGGCCACGATCACGGACATGAGCATTATCATGCACACGACGGACATGAACACGGACATGGTGAAGATAGCTGCGGCTGCGGTCACAGCCATGGACATGAGGAAGCTAAAGACGAATGTGGCTGCGGCCACGAACATCATCACGAACACGACAGACATGAACACGGACATGATGAAGATAGTTGTGGCTGCGGGCACGAGCATCATCATGAACACGGCGGACATGAACATCATGTTCCGGGGCATCCTGATGATTGTCAGTGTGAGCGGTGCCATCCGCATGAGGAATACTGCGATGTCTGCGGCGAAAGTCTGGAAAATTGTACCTGCCGGATGCCGGATGCTGATTGCGTCAAACGGGTCTATACTTTAAAAAATCTGGGCTGCGCCAACTGTGCGGCCAAAATGGAATATAAGATCAAAGAGCTGCCGGGTGTGGAATATGCCGCGGTCAGTTTTGTGACGAAACAGCTGCGTTTGTCGGCCAAAGATCATGAGGCGCTGCTGCCGGCTATCCGTGAGATCTGTACTGCCATAGAATCGGATGTAGAAGTAGTGCCGCGCAGCGGGACGATGCCCTTTAATTTTGAAAGTAAGGTCTATTTGCTGGAAGATCTTGGCTGCGCCAATTGTGCCGCTAAAATGGAAAAAGCAATCAACGAACTGCCGGGCGTTTCGGCGGCGACGATAACCTATGCTACGAAGCAGCTGCGTTTGACGGCTAAGGATCACGCCCAACTGCTGCCGCAGGTGCAGGCGATCTGCAGTAAGATCGAAGCGGGCGTTAAGGTTGTAGAACGTGTGGGTAAGCCTGTTTTAGCCGAGTCGATCAACCAGCGTAAAAAAAGCGGCGGTATCCTTTCGATGTCGGATGAACAGCGTTCGCTGGCAGAAATAGTGCTGGGCGGTATTTTGTTTATTATCAGTGAGATCACCGGTATCGTGCCGGAAGCTTATCATGTTTACTGCCTTGTTGCTGCCTATATCCTTTTGGGCGGCAGGATCGTTTTAACGGCTGTCAGAAATATTGCCAAAGGCCAGGTCTTTGATGAAAACTTTCTGATGACAGTGGCTACTTTAGGCGCTTTTGCTATCCGGCAATATGAGGAAGCTGTCGGGGTAATGCTGTTTTACCGTGTTGGTGAATATTTTGAGCACCGGGCTGTGGAAAAGAGCCGCGGCCAGATCATGGAAGCTGTCGATATGCGCCCGGAAGTCGTGAATCTGCTGATTGGTGAGGAGGTGCGCGTTATCCCGGCGGAGGAAGCTAATGTCGGCGATATTCTGCTGGTGCGTGCAGGCGACCGTATTCCTTTGGATGGCGTCGTTATCGAAGGTGAGAGCCTGCTTGACACTTCGCCTGTGACCGGCGAGCCGGTACCGGTGAAGCGCGGCTTTGGCGACGAGGTAGTTTCCGGCTGCGTCAATACTTCGGGTATGCTGAAGATCAGGGTCGAGAAGGTTTTAGCGGAATCCATGGTCACAAAAATTCTGGATTCTGTAGAAAATGCCGCGGCCAGCAAACCACAGCTGGATAGGTTCATAACGCGTTTTGCCCGTATCTATACTCCGTTTGTTGTTGCTGTGGCAGTTTTGACCGCTGTGCTACCGGGTTTACTGACCGGAAACTGGGAATACTGGATCTATACAGCTTTGACCTTCCTGGTTATCAGCTGTCCCTGTGCTCTGGTACTGAGCGTGCCGCTGGCCTTTTTCTCCGGTATCGGCGCCGGATCTAAGTATGGTATTCTTTTTAAGGGCGGCGTTACGATGGAAGCCCTGAAAAATGTTAAAGCCGTGGTCATGGATAAAACAGGGACTGTGACTAAAGGTAATTTCGTTGTGCAAAAGCTGGTCCCTGTCCGGGGCGTTGATGCAGATGAGCTGCTGCGGCTTTGCGCTTCTGCCGAGCTTATTTCCAGTCATCCGATAGCAACCAGTATCGTCAATGCTGCCAAAGCACGTGAGCTGAAGCTTGAGCGACCACATACTTTTGAAGAAATTGCCGGAGAAGGTTTAGTTGCTGCTGCTGCTGACGGGAAAATTTTGTGCGGCAATAAAAAACTGCTGCAGCGGTTCGATATCGATTTTTCGGCCCGTGAAGAAGGCAATTATGGCACAGAGGTACTGGTTGCCAGGGGCGGCAGGTATTTGGGGCAGATTATCATTGACGATACGCTTAAAGAAGATGCTGTAGCTGCCGTTGCCGCACTCAAAAAGATGCAGCTGACGACGGCGATGCTGACGGGCGACGCTGAAGCAAGCGCTCAGGCTGTGGCTAAGGCGGCAGGTATCGATGAAGTAAGAGCAAAGCTGCTGCCGCAGGATAAACTGAACGAGCTGGTCCGGCTGCGCAAACAGTATGGCGGCGTGATGTTTGTTGGCGACGGTATCAATGACGCTCCCGTTCTGGCAGGCGCTGATGTTGGCGCGGCTATGGGCAGCGGCGCTGATGCGGCTATCGAGGCTGCGGATGTAGTGTTTATGAATTCGGAGATGCGGTCTATTCCTCAGGCTATTGCCATAGCGAAGGAAACTACCAGGATCGCCTGGCAGAATGTATTTTTTGCTTTGGTGATCAAGATTATCATTATGGCGGCAGGCCTTGCCGGGTTTGCTTCCATGTGGGCGGCGGTTTTTGCCGATACAGGCGTTTCCGTGCTCTGCGTTTTAAACTCCATTCGTATTCTATATAAAAAAGTATAAAGTCAGTAAGCCTTTGATGATCATTGTTTTATTGGATTCCTGTTTTCTATTGTGAGGGATTAAAATAATGGGAGATGAAGATTTTGAAAAAGAATATTGCAGTATTATTTTTTATGATAGTAGTAAGTTTGTCTGTGCTTGCTTGTGGTGGGCAAACTGCAAAAACGGGAGAAAAGGTATTGCGGGTGGGGACCGACCCGAATTTTCCGCCGTTTGAATATTATGTGGAACGCGTTCAGTCGCATACAGGCTTCGATATAGATATGGTCAATGATCTTGGTCGAAGAATGGGCTATGAGCGGGTGGAATTTATTAATATGCCTTTTGATAAATTGCTGGAAGGTTTGTCACAGAAGCGATATGATGTTGTTGCAGCAGGTCTTTCGATAACAGAAAAAAGGCAGCAAAAATATGCTTTTTCGGAACCTTATGTACAGAGCCGATTTGCTTTGATGGCTTGCAGAGGTGCTGGAAGGAGCAGTATGGACAGAAAATCTATCGGGGTGGAAGCTCAAAGTTCAGCGGAACAGGTTGCTGCTGGTTATGCCGGAGTCCAAGTCAAAGGCTTCGAAAATAATGGAGCTGCCTTGCAGGCCCTGCTTGATAAGAGATGTGATTATCTTCTGGCTGATGAATTTACCTGCTCTTTTTATATCGCCAACGGGTATGGTGAGAAGGTGGAAATATTAGAAAAAGTGGGACCGGAAGATAAAATTGGTCTGGCTTTACGCAAAGATGATGCTGAATTATTACAGAAAATCAATATAGCGTTAAAGGAACATAAAAAAAGCGGCGTTTACAACAATTTATTACGTTTTTATTTTGGGATCCATCAATAATCGTTACTGTAAAATTAGCAGACAGCAATCTGTCTGCTAATTTTTTCTATGGCAAGCATGAAAAATAACCGCTGTTATTAAAATATTGTGAATCTATAATAATACATAAATTAGGGTTGACAAAATGAGTTAGCGGTAGTAAACTTTTAAGAGGTTAGCGAGAGCTAACTTTTTAAAAACGGGGTAGTTAGCGATGACTAATGCAAGGGGGTAAAAGTATGATGACATTAAAAGAAGTTCCTATCGGTTCTACTGTAACGATCAAAAAAGTTTGCGCTGCAGGATCTTTGAAACGCAGGATCGTTGATATGGGTTTGACAAAGGGAACGCCTGTGACTGTTAGAAGAGTTGCGCCATTGGGCGATCCTTTGGAAGTGACTGTGCGCAGCTATGAGCTTTCACTGCGGAAAGCAGATGCTCAGAATATTTTAGTAGAATGATTTTTGATTTAAAGTGAGTGAGAGCTGATTTGAGGAGGAACGATTTTGAGCAGGACATTAGCATTAGTTGGTAATCCCAACAGTGGGAAAACTACATTGTTTAATAATCTTACAGGCAGTAAACAGTATGTTGGTAACTGGCCTGGTGTAACGGTTGAACGTAAGGGCGGCAAACTCAAAAAGCACGAAGGCTTTGAAGTTATGGATCTGCCCGGTATTTATTCTTTATCTCCGTATTCTCCGGAGGAAGTAATAACCCGTAATTATCTTTTAGAGGAAAATCCTGATGTTATTATTAATATAGTTGACGGGTCTAATTTGGAGCGGAATCTGTATTTAACGATGCAGCTTTTGGAAATGGGCTGCAAGGTCGTAGTTGCGCTCAATATGATGGATCTTGTCAGAGCGAATGGCGATGTTTTGGATACGGAGCTGCTTGCCAAAGAGTTGGGCTGCCCTGTAGTGCCGATCACCGCTACCAGCGGCGAAGGTGTGCAGCAGCTCGTTAGCAGGGCCGTTCGGATCGCGCAGGCGCAATGTGATCTCAAAGATCCTAACGCTTTCCCTGAAGAAGTAGAACGTGTCCTGCAGGAGATCGGTGAAATGGTAGCGCCGCTGCCGCAGGTTGAACGCCGCTGGCAGCTGGTCAAGGTTTTTGAACGCGACGGACAGCTGCTGGAAAAGTTAAAGTTGTCTCAGGGCGTGCTTGATAAACTGGAAGTATTGATCACCCGTTTTGAGCAGCAGGCTGATGACGACGCGGCAAGTATCATTGCTGCCGGACGGTATCAGAAGATCGATGCTATGCTGCGCAGCTGCTATAAAAGCGCGAATGTTGATTATTCAAAGACTGTTTCAGAAAAAATCGACCGGGTCGTAACTAATCGCATTTTGGGACTGCCGATCTTTTTGGGGATCATGTGGGCTGTCTATTATATTTGCATCCAGACCCTGGGTGATGAAACTATTGGCTGGATGGAAGGCCTGTTTGAAGGCATCAGCGAATATGTTGGAACTTTGCTGGAGGCGGCAGGTGCGTCCGAAGTCATGTCGGGTCTTGTGCTTGACGGCATTATCGGCGGTGTTGGTGCGGTACTTGGCTTTGTCCCGCAGATCTGTTTGCTGTTCTTGTTCCTGTCGTTTTTGGAAGACTGCGGCTATATGGCGCGCGTAGCTTTTATTATGGACCGTATTTTCAGGCAGTTCGGGTTGTCCGGCAAGTCATTCATTCCGATGCTGATCGGTACCGGCTGCAGTGTTCCCGGTATCATGGCTGCCCGTACTATTGAAAATGAGCGTGACCGCAAGCTGACGATCATGCTGACGCCTTTTATTCCCTGTAATGCCAAGCTGCCTGTATTTGCTTTATTTGCAGCGGCCTTTTTCCCCGAACAGTCCTGGGTCGGCCCTTCGATGTATCTCTGGGGTATAGTGATGGTAGTTGTTTCTGGTATTTTTTTGAAAAAGACTAAGGCCTTTGCTGGTGAACCGGCAAATTTTGTCATGGAATTACCTGCTTATCACTGGCCGCGTGTCAAAGATATTCTTATTCATACCTGGGAACGTGCCCGCGGCTTTATTGTTAAGGCCGGTACGATAATTTTCCTGGCCTCAGGCCTGGTATGGGTCCTGCAGTCGTTTGATTTTTCTTTTGAAATGGTAGAAGCGCAGGATAGTATGATGGCTGTGATCGGTCATTATCTGGCCCCGGTGTTTGCGCCGCTTGGTTTTGACAGCTGGCAGACAGCTTTTGCGGCTATTACTGGTTTCCTGGCTAAAGAGGTGGTTGTTTCCACTTTTGGTGTTTTGGCTGGTGTTGCTGAAGCAACTGAAGAAGATCCGACCTTGATCACTACTATTCAGAGCATGTTTACGCCTGCCAGCGCGTATGCCTTTATGATTTTCACTTTGCTGGCATCTCCGTGTTTTGCTGCTATTGGTGCTATCAGGCGCGAAATGGGCAGCTGGCACTGGACTTTCTTTGCCCTCCTATATCAAACAGGCCTGGCATATTGCATGGCATTGCTGATATACCAGATCGGCAGCAGGATGTAATAACTGTGCTGTAGTTTGATGTTTACTTTAAAAAACGCAGGCGATGCTGCCTGCGTTTTTTATTTTTTGCAGATATTTCACAATCGCCGCAGCCGCAGCAGGCATGGGGAGTTCGGGCCTAAGAGCGCTTTGTTTTTATACAAAAATCTTTGTAGTGGATTGTATTTTTACGTTTATTGTGGGAAAATATTAACTATTGATTGAGAAAAAGGTTTTGATACAGGGAATAGTTTTGTAAGGGGAGTAGGCTTGTGGAACCGATAAAACGACAAAAGAAAGAGACCGATCCAATATACACAGTCATGCTGATTCCGCACAAAGGGCGTGAACCCAGAAGTATTCATTTTCGCGTCAGTTTCTTAAAGAAACTGGGCGTTGTCTGCGGTATCGTTTGTCTGATTGGCGCCGGGGTTGTGCTGAAATCGTCGCACACTGTTTACAAAGCGCAGCAGAATGAACAGGAATTGCTGTCCTACAGAAGCGAAAAAGCTGTTCAGGAAGAGAAAATAGGTAAGCTGCTGCAGGAAAATGAAGCTATCGAAAAAGAAATGGCTGAGATTTCCAAGCTGGAAGAAGCAGTGCGGTGGGAGTTGGGAGAAAGCGGCGTCCAGCCGTCCCGTTCCGGTATCGACCGCAGCCAGTATCTGGGGCAGGGCGGACCGCAGTCGGCTAAGGTAGAGGCTGTTGATGTTTATGCTGCACAGAACAAAGTGCTGCAGGAAAAGGTCAAAGACAGAAAAGCGACCCTCAGTGATCTGCTGGGCAGATTACGCGAGCTGAATCAGCGTAAGGCGGCGATGCCGACGCTTTGGCCTACGAGTGGTGGTACGATCACTTCGTATTTTGGCGGCCGCAGCGATCCTTTTGGGAACAGGTCTTATGATTGGCATCCCGGTCTTGATATTGCCAACGATTATGGCGCTCCGGTCTATGCCAGCGCGTCCGGGACTATCGAAGAGGCCGGTTGGGTCTCAGGCTATGGCCGTTATGTAAGGATACAGCATGGCTATGGCTATGAAACTGCTTATGGGCATATGAGTGAGATCGCTGTCCGGTCAGGACAAAGCGTTACTAAAGGCGAAATCATCGGTTATGTTGGCAGTACTGGGTACAGTACTGGTCCGCATGTGCATTTTGAGGTACTGGTGAACGGACAGGTGACTGATCCGCTGGAATTAGTAAGATAATAAAAGGAGAAGGCCATGTTTGGAAAAAATAAAAAAGATGTAGTTGCAGTCAGTACTTTACCTTTGGAAGAGTTTGAATTTCTGCTCGGGAAGAATTCCATTTTATGCGGTAATTTGCAGACGAAGGGCGCGTCCCGTATCGATGGTAACTTTAAAGGGATTATCGTTTCGGAAAACGATGTCCTGATAGGTACGAGCGGCATGATAGAAGCAAATATTTTTGGGGAAAATGTTACGGTGGCCGGGCACGTCAACGGCAATATCGTGGCGCGCGGGACTTTAGAGATCCTGGCCTCCGGTGTTCTGAACGGAGATGTCAAAGCGGGTAATCTGGTGGTAGAGACCGGCGCCGTTCTGCGTGGCAATATTGGCGGTATTGAAGGCATCGAGAATCCGGAGCTGCCGCAGGCCCCTGTTACTGAAGAAAAATAAAATGCTGCCCCTGATATCTGCTGTAGATTTAGAAGAAATACTTGACACTGTAAGCTGCAATTGATAATATTGTAGTTGTCTAAATTTATATTTTAATGACGATGAACGGAAGTAGTAAAAGTACGGAGTTTACAGAGAGGATATGCCCGGCTGCAACATATCCAGCTTTATGGCTTTGAAGTCGTCCGCGAGTCGGTGAACTGAACAGAAGTAGGTTCATCCGTAGGCGCACGTTACGCGTTTCAAGTGTCCGGATCGGTTTTTGGCTTTAGATCTGGGAAAATAGGTGGTACCGCGGAATTTTTCGTCCTGTTCTTAATATGGAACAGGACGTTATTTATTTTTAGGAGGCTGTAAAATGGCAGAAGAACACAATATACCAAAGGTTTATGATCCGGCGTCAGTCGAGAAAAAATGGTATAAATATTGGGAAGAGCATCGTTATTTCCATGCTGAAGTAGAAGCTGACAAAAAGCCGTTCAGCATCGTGATCCCGCCGCCGAATATTACCGGTCAGCTGCATATGGGCCATGCGCTGGATAATACGCTGCAGGATATTTTGATCCGCTGGCATAGAATGATGGGCGATAATACTTTGTGGATGCCCGGTTATGACCATGCTGGTCTGGCTACGCAGATCAAGGTAGAGGAAGTTTTGAAAAAAGAAGAAGGCAAGACCAGGTATGATCTGGGCCGTGAGGAATTTATCAAACGCGTCTGGGAATGGAAGGACAAGTACGGCGACCGTATCATTGAGCAGCTGAAAAGCCTGGGTGTTTCCTGTGATTGGGAGCGCAAACGCTTTACGATGGACGAAGGCTGTTCACAGGCAGTGCGCGAGGTTTTTGTTTCTTTGTATGAAAAAGGACTGATCTACCAGGGCAGCCGTATCACTAACTGGTGTGTCAACTGCAATACCGCTTTAAGTGATATTGAGGTGGAACATGAAGATGATGCCGGCAATCTGTGGTATGTCCGTTATCCTGTTGTGGGTGAAGCTGATACCTATCTGACTATTGCCACTACCCGTCCTGAGACGATGCTGGGCGATACTGCCGTCGCGGTAAATCCTGAAGATCCGCGTTATGGGCATCTGGTCGGCAAAATGCTGCAGCTGCCGCTGACTGACCGTCAGATCCCTATCATTGCTGACAGCTATGTTGACCTGGAATTTGGTACCGGTGCTGTTAAGATCACGCCTGCTCATGACCCTAACGATTTTGAAATGGGGATGCGCCATAATCTGGAGAGCATCGTCGTTATCGGCATGGATGGGAATATGACTGAAGAAGCCGGGAAGTTTGCAGGACAGGAGCGGTATGAATGCCGCCGCAATCTGGTCAGCGAGCTGCAGGAAAAAGGCTATTTGGTAAAGATCGAAGAGCATAATCATGCTGTTGGGCATTGCCAGCGCTGCCGCAGCGTCATAGAGCCGTTGGTTTCCAAACAGTGGTTTGTGAAGATGGAGCCTTTGGTAAAGGCTGCTGTGGATTGCGTTGAGGATGGCAGGACGCAGTTTGTGCCTGAGCGTTTTACGAAAACCTATACCGGTTGGATGGAAAATATCCGTGATTGGTGTATTTCCCGCCAGATCTGGTGGGGACATCGGATCCCTGTATGGTATTGTGATGATTGCGGCGAGGTTATTGCGTCGCGTGTCGATATCGATAAATGTCCGAAATGCGGCGGCGCCGTGCATCAGGATGAAGATGCGCTGGACACGTGGTTCAGTTCGGCTTTATGGCCGTTTTCCACGATGGGCTGGCCTGAAAAAACGCCGCTGCTGAAGCAGTTTTATCCCACCAGTGTTTTGGTGACCGGTTATGACATCATCTTCTTCTGGGTAGCGCGGATGCTGATCATGGGCATGGAATTTATGAAGGATATTCCTTTTGATAAGGTCTTTATTCATGGTCTGGTGCGTGACAGTCAGGGACGTAAGATGAGTAAATCGCTGGGCAATGGTATCGATCCGCTGGAAGTTATCGAAAAGTATGGTGCTGACACTTTGCGCTTTATGCTGATCACAGGCAATACACCCGGTAATGATATGCGTTTTTACTGGGAACGTGTGGAAGCGACACGTAATTTCGCCAATAAGATCTGGAATGCGTCGCGCTTTGCGCTGATGAATATGGAAGGCTATGATGCCGGTGCCAAACAGGCTCCCTATACGCTTGCTGATCAGTGGATACTTTCACGGCTGCAGCATACGGCTAAGGATGTTACCGAACTTTTGGGACGGTTTGAACTGGGCGAAGCAGGCCGCCTTATTTATGATTTTATCTGGAGCGAGGTTTGTGACTGGTATATTGAACTGGCGAAACCGCGTCTTTATAATAAAGAGGACGCAGAGGCCAGAGCTACGGCGCAGCATGTGCTGGCAGAGGTGCTGACTTCGGCCATGAAATTACTGCATCCGTATATGCCGTTTATTACCGAAGAGATCTATCAGTGCCTGCCGCATGAAGGCGACAGCATCATGATCGCGCCCTGGCCTGTTGCTGACGAGTCTTTGATCGATGATAAGGCGGAAGCAGGGATGACGGCCATTATGGAAAGCATCAAGGCTATCCGGAATATGCGGGCAGAGGTCAACGCGGCGCCCGGTAAAAAGGTGCCGGCGATTTTGCTGGTAAATGCCGAGCTGCGCGAGGTCGTAGAGGCTAATAAGAGTTATATCAGGCTGATGGGCAGTATCGATGAGCTCACGATCGCTGATATTGGTGCTGATAAGCCTGAAAACGCCATGGCTGCCGTTATTGTCGGTATCGAGGTATATTTACCTCTGGCCGGGTTGATCGATGTAGAAAAAGAGACTCAGCGTCTTAATAAAGAACTGGAAAATATGGATAAGGAAATCAAACTTGTTACCGGGAAGCTGAATAATGCAGGCTTTTTAGCGAAGGCTCCGGCTGACGTAGTTGAAAAGGAAAAAGCTAAAGCAGAGGAACTGAGCGGCAAAATGGAAGCTGTAAAAGAACGTCTGGCTTATTTGGCGACTTTAAAGTAACAGCCGAAGCGGCGCGGATACTCCGCGCCGCTTTTTGTGTGTTGATCATTGGAGGTTAATATGAATTATCAGGAAAGTCTGGCCTATCTGGACAGCTTGGGCAAATTTGGTATTCGTTTGGGTATGGAGCGTATTGAAGGATTACTGCGGGAGTTAGGCAATCCGGAACAGCAGATAAAAACGATCCATGTAACAGGAACAAATGGCAAAGGGTCCGTCAGCAGTATGATCACTAATATTTTACTGGCGGCCAATTTAAAAACAGGTAAGTTCACTTCGCCGCATTTGGTCAAATATAACGAACGGATCACTATTAACGGGCAGGACATCGACGATGACAGCTTTGCAGATTTGCTGACTATTGTTAAAACGGCGGCAGACAGCGTAGTAGCAAAGGGAGTTTGTGAGCAGCCAACACAGTTTGAGGTTTTGACTGCTGCTGCTTTTTTATATTTTGCTTTGGAAAATGTTGATTACGCAGTAATTGAAGTGGGGATGGGCGGACTTTGGGATTCGACAAATGTTATCACTCCGATAGTTTCGGTTATTACCAACGTCAGCCTGGACCATACTGACCGCTGCGGAAAAACTGTGGAGCGTATCGCGATGCAGAAAGCCGGCATTATTAAGGAAAACGTGCCGGTAGTGACTGCGGCAGAAGGTGACGACGCGCTGGGACCGATCAAAGCCGTTACGATGTTCAAGCAGGCCAAGCTGTATATTTATGGCCGTGCTTTTTGGGGTACGGAAGTGGAAAGCTCGATGGAGGGACAGACTTTTACCCTGCATGCCGGCGAGTATTACAGCTCTGATTACAGCATCAGACTGCCGGGAGAACATCAAATCGCGAATACGTCCGTAGCTATAGTAGCGGCTAAACTGGTCTCCAAGCAGGATGACAGGATCAACGAGCTGGCTTTGCATATAGGCGTTGCCAACACTGTCTGGCCGGGAAGATTGGAGCGGATCGCTCAAGCGCCTGATGTGATTTTAGACGGCGCGCATAATCCGGCCGGAGCGGAGGCCCTGAGAAAGGCCCTGGATAAGTATTATCCTGAGGCCAAAAGGATCTTTGTTTTGGGAATGATGGGTGACAAAGATATGACAGGAGTTATAAGCAGACTGATCAGACCTATGGACATCGTCTATACAGTAAAAGCTGACGACGGAGCCAGGGCTGCTGCTGCTGAAGAGCTGGCAGGACTTGTGGGAGTGCAGGCTTTAGCTATGAGCAGGCTGGCGGATGCGTATGAAGCGGCCGTAAGCAGGGCTGATTCCGACAGCGTCGTGTGTATCTGTGGTTCTCTTTATTTAGTAGGTAATTTTAAGAATCTGCTCCTGAACGTGAAAGCAGGGTGTCATTGATGGCTGCTGCGGCTGAAAAATATGCCCATCTGGAAAAATATGTGTATTGGCTGTTATTGTTTACGATAGCGGTCATTCCTTTGCAGCAGGAGGTGACGGCGGCGCTGGTTGCGGTTACAGGTGTCTGTGGCCTGGCTGTTGCGTTTTTGCGGCGTCATGTTCCGAGGCAGCCTGTTTTGCCGCGGGCAGTGCAGCTTTTGCTGTGGCTGCTGTTACTGCTTGGCTATTGGTCGCTGCACAATTCGGCTGATGAGGCGTTGTCTACCTACAATTTTATTTATGTTGTGGGACAGTATACTGTGCTGGTGTGGCTGCTGCTGCACTATGGTTCGGGACCCGACCGGGACGGTGCGTCGGTGCTGGATTGGCGGCAGTGGCAGAGCTGGCCCCGGCCTCTGCAGATACTAAGCGTTTTTTTAGGGATGTCGCTGTTGGTTTCCGGTTATGGTATTGTGCAGCATTTTACCGGCGTTGTGCCGACTGAGGCCTGGGTCGATAATGACGCTTTTCCTGAATTGAAAACACGGGTTATTTCTACTTTGGTCAATCCTAATATTTTAGGCGGATATTTGGTACTGGTCATTTCTGTGGCGACAGGGCTGCTGAGCACCAGCCGGGAAAAATCGTGGCGGCTGGTGCTGGGCGTCTGCGTTTTGGCAGCTGGTCTGTGTTTGCTTTATACATATTCCAGAGGTAATTGGGTCGCTTTAGCTGCGGCGCTGGTGTTGTTTTGCCTATGCTTCTGCCGGCGGGCGTTGTTACCGCTGTTGGGCGTCGGTATGCTGGGGATCTGGTTTGCCGGCGGCGCTGTCTGGCACAGGCTGATTTCTATTTTTGGTACCGAGGATACTTCTGTTGCTTTAAGGTTTGCCTATCTTGAAAGTACTTTATTTATTATCGAAGAACACCCGTGGGGCGTTGGCTGGTACGGATATCAGTTTATTTATCCGGAATATGATTTTTATCTTAATAATCCCAATGTGATCATGTACCATTGCCATAATTTGTTGCTGAATATCACAGCAGAGCTTGGCTGGCAGGGATTGATAGTATTTTTGCTTTTGTGGGGCTGCGTTATCTGGAAAGCTGTTGAACTGGCGCGCTCTGGCAAACGTGAGTGGCTGCAGGGGTTCGGCCGGGGATATTTGATGGCGGCAGCAGGTATTTTGGTAGGCGGGCTTACCGATCACGTTTATTTTAATATGCAGATGGGCCTGTTGTTTTGGCTCTTTGCAATTTTAATAATGGTATGTTCAGAATTTAACAAAAAATTAACAGAAACATAACCATAAGGAGAAGAATTAGATTTAGCTTTACAGGAAAAACTTGGCAAGTTAAAATAAAATCAGAGAAATATGGAATCGTAGGGGGAGCAGTATGGATTTAAGGGATGTGCAAAAACTTTTGGATGCTAAAATCTGCGCGGGCGGAGAATATCTGGACCGGCAGGTTGAAACCTGCTGCGGGTCGGATCTTATGAGCGATGTTTTAGCCTTTACAAAATGTAAAACTTTGCTTTGTACGGGGCTTTCTAATATGCAGGTGATACGAACTGCTGATATGACCGATTTGTGCGGTGTTATTCTGGTGCGGGGAAAACTGCCGGGAGAAGATATGCTGCGCGAAGCGGCAAAAAATAAACTCCCGATCATGTCGACCGACTATACGTTGTTTGAGGCCTGCGGCATTCTTTACAGCAACGGCTTAAGAGGCTGTTCAAGAAAGGCGGAGAGCAATGAGTGATTCTAAATCGGTAAAAATACATTATGATGTTGCCGGTGATGATTTTGACAGAGCAGGGGAAGCTTCCGCCGGTTTGAAGCGGCTGCTGCAGAAAATAGGCGTTCCTGCTGATATTATCAGGCGTATTGCCATTGGAACCTATGAAGCGGAAATGAATGTGATCATTCATGCCGGCGGCGGGCAGGTAGATGCTGAGATTTTCCCGGAAGAAACTGTTGTCTGCATTGCGGATCAGGGGCCTGGGATTCCTGACATCAAACTGGCGATGCAGGAAGGTTGGTCCACAGCTCCCGATCATGTAAGGCAAATGGGCTTTGGCGCCGGGATGGGCCTGCCGAATATGATAAAATGTTCGGATGATTTTGATATCCAGTCAACAGTTGGTTCCGGTACTAATATCAAGATGAAATTCAGACATATCAGTGAAGACTTATAAGAGAGGTGATACGATGGCTGGGGGATATTTTCATTCCATACGCTTTTTGCGGCCGCAATGCCAGGGCTGCGTAACGTGCGTTAAAGCTTGTCCGACTGAAGCCATTCGTGTCCGCAACGGTAAAGCCGAACTTATTGAAGCGCGTTGTATTGATTGCGGTGAGTGCTTACGGCGTTGTGGTTATCATGCTATTGTAGCAGAGACGGATAAACTGGAAGAAATTGAACAGTTCAAATATAATATTGCATTGCCTCCGCCGTCTTTATACGCGCAGTTTCCGCCGGAAATAAGTGCGGCGGCAATTTGGGAGGGCTTGCATCGGCTGGGGTTTGATGAAATTTTTGATGTAGCAGTAGCTTCAGAATATATTTCTTTGGAAATTGCTGCTTACCTGAAAAATTATAACGGCGGCAGAAAACCTTTGATTTCCTGCACCTGTCCGGCAGTCTTAAGACTGATCCAGGTCAAATTTCCGGAACTCATCAAACAAGTCGTGCCTGTACTGCCGCCGACAGAGGCTGCTGCTATTTATGTAAAAAATGAAGTCATGCAGCGTACCGGTTTGCAGGCAGAAGAAATAGGCGTCTGGTTTATTGCTCCGTGTCCTTCCAAAAATGCTAATATCAGACAATCCGTTGATGTCCTGCATACGCAGATCAACGGCAGCTTAAGCATTTCGGAGATTTACGGAAAATTGCTGAAAATCATGGGCGGCGAAATTCAGCCGGAGCAAAAAGTTACCGCCGGCTCTTCTTATGGCCTGGGCTGGGGCAGCTATGGCGGGGAACTGGCAGCTGCCGGGATCGAGAACGGTCTGGCGGTGAACGGCATCAATGATGTCTATGACGTGCTGGAACAGATTTCACTGAATAAGATGCGCGATGTTGATTATGTAGAATGCTCTGCCTGCAGCGGTGGCTGTATTGGCGGCCCGCTGACTGCTGAAAATAAATTCGTGGCTGAGAAAAATCTGAAATTAAGACTGAGCGCGATGCGCCTGAACGAACCGGAGGAACGTCTGGCAACTATGGCTCAGAGTATGGTCTGCAAGGATTTCCCCCAATCGGCTTCTTATGTAAAAAAATTGATTCCGCGTCCGATGATGCAGCTGGATGACGATATTTTGGAAGCTATGAAGAAATTTGAAAAGATGGAAGAGGTCCTCAGAGCTTTGCCGGGTCTTGACTGTGGCGCCTGTGGGGCGCCAAGCTGTCAATGTCTGGCGGAAGATATCGTGCAGGGCAAAGCTAATGAAATCGATTGCATTTTTAAACTGAGAAGCAGTGTAAAGCGTTTAGCGCATGGAATGCTGGAGCTGGCAAAACAGATACCCATTGCCAGTGAGCCGGATGAAGAGCTGCGGGAGGATGGTGAAAGCGATGCAAGTACGTGAAGTTATGGAAAGCCTGGGGTTGAAGCTGGTGACTAAGGAAGTTCCTGTAGAGGCGGACGTTGTTGGCGGCTATGCTTCTGATCTTTTGAGCAATGTTATGGGACAGGCAGCACCGGGTATGGTCTGGGTGACAATGCAGGGACATCAGAATATAGCGGCAGTTGCGTCTTTGATCGGACTGTCTGCAGTTATAGTGGCTGGCGATGCGCCCATAGAAGAGGATACTTTGAAAAAAGCAGAGCAAAATGATGTTGTGATCTTGGCTACGCCTTTGCCTGCTTACGATGTTATTGGTAAGCTTTACGAGCTTGGTATCAGGAATGTGCAATGAAAACCCTTATCGGAGATTTTCATATCCATACCCTGCTTTCACCCTGTGCCGAGATTGAAATGACGCCGCATCATATAGTGATGCAGGCTGCTGAATATGGCGTGCAGCTGCTGGCGGTCACCGATCATAATGCATCCGCTAATGCTGTGGCCGCAGTTCAGGCCGGGGAACGGTATGGTGTTAAGGTTTTTCCGGGCATGGAGGTTGAATGCAGGGAAGAAGCGCATATAGTGGCGCTGTTTGATAATCTGAAGCAGCTGCGGCGCTGGCAGAAAATAGTTGATTTTTCGATGCGTGGTCTTAAGAATATTCCTGAACGTTTTGGGGCGCAGTTTGTCGTTGATGATGACGATAATTTTGTTGCGGAAGAAGAGCGGATGCTTTTAGGACCGTTGCAGCTTTCCGCTCAGGAAGTAGTGCGGAAAGTAAATGAGATCGGCGGGCTGTGCCTGGCTGCCCACATAGACCGGCCTGCATACAGTTTGCTGATGCAGCTGGGCTTTATTCCTCCTGATATGGGCTTGTTTGGCGTAGAGATAAGCCGCAACAGTTTAGCTGAACTGACGCAGCTTAAGCTGAAAAGACTAGCTAGTGATTTGCCCTATGTTACTAATTCTGACGCGCACAGGATGCTTGAATTTTTAGAAGGGCCTAAAAACCGGATCACGATCGAAGAGGCAACTGTGGCAGAATTAAAACTGGCCCTTGCGGGAAAAGCTGGCCGCAGTTGGCTTCCAGGTTATTTTATTAGTGATCTTAAATATTAGTTACACTAAAAACATAAAGTGTACACTATTTGGTGCTAAATTTGATAAATAGTGTTGATTATATATGTTTTTTTTGCTATAGTAGTATTCGTACATTAAAGTTTAGGGAAATGGAGAGTGTACTATGAATATGGTTGACAAAAGATGCAGTTGCTGCGGCGGAGAAAATCCTGAGAAGGTGCAGATCGATGCTATTCTGGCGAAATATCAGGGAAAAAAAGGATCTTTGATCCCGATTTTGCAGGAAGTACAGGCTCTGTACAATTATTTGCCTAAGGACGCTTTAGAGTACATTGCTTCAAGTACGGGAACGCCTATTGCGCAAATTTACGGTGTTGTTACTTTTTATTCCCAGTTCCATCTTAATCCGCGCGGACGCAATATTATCCGTGTTTGTCAGGGGACTGCCTGCCATGTGCGCGGCGGTAAAGTTATTTTGCAGACTATTGAAAAAGAACTTGGCATCAAGGCCGGACATACTACGGAAGATCTGCGCTTTACCCTGGAAACTGTTGCCTGTATCGGCGCCTGTGGTTTGGCTCCGGTTATGCAGGTCAACGAAGATACTCACGGACGTCTGACTCCGGATAAGCTGGCACCTATTTTGGCTAAATATCAATAATAATCATGCGTGAATTGTCTTTACATATTCTTGATTTAGCGCAGAATTCCATAGAAGCCGGAGCCCGTAACGTAATAATTGAAATAAATGAAAATGAAAATGGTTTTTTTGTTTTTCGTATCAGTGATGATGGACATGGCATGAGCGAAGAATTGCTGCAGAAGATCCGTGATCCTTTTGTGACCACACGTACTACGCGTAAAGTGGGTATGGGTATACCGTTCATGGACATGGTCACGAAACAATGCGGAGGGCATTTGCGGATCCAATCACGTAAAGGTGAAGGCACAGTCGTAGAAGCTGCTTTTGCGAAGGATAATATCGACCGGCCGCCTTTAGGCGATATCGTGTCAAGTATCAAAGTGCTGCTGGTAGGCACTCCGGAGCTGGAATTGCAGTTCATCTATAAAATAGGTGCCGCCGGATTTGAAGTTGATACAAAAACTATCAGGTCGTTCCTTGGAGATGAAGCAGATTTCACAAGACCTGAGGTTTATACGTGGCTTGAGGAATATTTAAAACAGGAAATATCGCGGTTGCGGTGTGAGCAGGAGGTATAAAATGAAAACGTTGGAAGATTTGAAGGCTTTGCGCGAAAAATTGAAAGCGGATATGAAAGTGCGCCAAAACGACGGTACCAAAATAATCATTGGGATGGGCACCTGTGGTATTGCAGCTGGTGCGCGCGAGGTGATGACTGCTATTTTGAATGAACTTGCAGTGCGTAAACTCACTGATGTTCAGGTACAACAGACAGGCTGCATCGGTATGTGTGAAAAAGAAGTCCTGGTAGATGTTGTTCGCCCGGGCGAGCCGCGGATTACTTATGGCAAAGTAAAACCTGAGGACGTGAAAAAGATCATTGCAGAACATGTTGTCAATGGCCGTATTGTCGAAGAGATGGTCGTAGGCAAAATTATGCAGGACTGATTTGATAAGATTTGGAGGGAAAGCATATGCAGCACATTAGAGCACACGTCCTTATTTGCGGAGGTACAGGATGTAAATCTGCCGGTTCCAAGGAAGTACAGCTTGCTTTTAGCCGTGCTATTGAAGCCAAAGGTCTGAGCGATGAAGTAATGGTAGTGGAAACGGGCTGTCATGGATTTTGTGAACATGGCCCGCTGGTTATAGTGTACCCTGAAGGCACATTTTACTGCCGGGTCAAGGCTGAGGATGCGGAAGAAATCGTTGAAAGCCATTTGTTTAAAGGACGCATTGTTGAACGGCTGCTTTACCATGAGCCGCTGACTCATGAAAGTATACCTAATTATTCGGAAATCAATTTTTATAAAAAACAGCACCGGCTGGTTTTAGCAAACTGCGGCGCTATCAACCCTGAACAAATCGAAGAATATATTGCTGTCGGCGGTTATGAAGCTTTGGCTAAAGCCGTAACTACTATGAGTCCGGAAGATGTTATTGAAGAAATCAAAAAGTCCGGACTGCGTGGCCGCGGCGGCGGTGGTTTTCCTACAGGAATGAAATGGCAGTTTGCCAAAGCGTCTGTCAGTGATAAAAAATATGTTATCTGTAACGCTGATGAAGGCGATCCGGGAGCGTTTATGGATAGAAGCGTTTTGGAAGGCGATCCGCATAAGATTTTGGAAGGTATGGCTATCTGCGGTTATGCTATAGGCGCTGATGAAGGCTATATTTATGTACGTGCTGAATATCCGCTGGCTATCAAACGTCTGCGCATAGCGATTGAACAGGCTGAAGCGATGGGCTTGCTGGGCGATAACATTTTTGGTTCCGGCTTCAGCTTTAAACTGCATATTAAAGAAGGCGCCGGCGCTTTCGTCTGTGGTGAGGAAACTGCGTTGATGGCTTCAATAGAAGGCAAACGCGGCATGCCGCGTCCGCGCCCGCCGTTCCCGGCCGTTGCCGGGCTTTGGGGAAAGCCTACCAACATCAATAACGTAGAAACTTTTGGTAATGTAACTTCTATTATTACTAACGGAGCTGACTGGTATGCCGGCTTCGGTACTGAAAAGTCCAAGGGCACCAAAGTATTTGCTCTGACAGGCAAAATAAATAATACCGGTCTGGCTGAAGTTCCTATGGGTATTACGATGCGCGAGATCATTTATGATATCGGCGGCGGGATTACCGGGGGCAAGAAATTTAAAGCGGTGCAGATCGGCGGACCGTCCGGCGGCTGCCTGCCGGAATCGATGCTTGATCTTTCGATTGACTATGATTCTTTGACAGCTGCTGGTGCCATGATGGGGTCCGGCGGTCTGGTAGTTATGGATGAAGATACCTGTATGGTTGACGTAGCGAAATTTTTCCTCAATTTTACTCAGTCGGAATCCTGCGGTAAATGTACTCCCTGCCGCGAAGGTACTAAACGTATGCTGGAAATCCTGACTCGTATCACTGAAGGTCAGGGCAGGGAAGGCGATATAGAGCTTTTGGAAGAGCTGGCCAGAAATATTAAAGAGACGGCTTTATGCGGGCTTGGCCAAACTGCGCCTAATCCTGTGTTGAGCACTTTGAAATATTTCCGACACGAATATGAAGCGCATATCAAAGAGAAGCGCTGTCCTGCCGGTGCCTGTGAGAAACTTGCCAATTACGAGATCACAGATGCATGCAGAGGCTGCGGTTTATGCGCACGCCAGTGCCCAGTTAATGCGATTTCCGGGGAAATTAAAAAGAAACATGTTATTGACGTAACTAAATGTATAAAATGCGGTGCCTGCATGGCGGCTTGTCCGTTCAAGGCCATTACTAAGGGTTAAGGGAGGATTATAATAGATATGGAAATGATTACCTTAACGATCAATGGGCAGACTGTACAGGCCCCTAAAAATGCTACGATTCTTGAAGCGGCACGTTCTGCCGGCATTCATATCCCTACGCTTTGCCATCATCCGGAACTTGCCCCGGAAGGCGCCTGCAGACTGTGTGTCGTAGAAGCGACCGGCGCTCGTACGCTTGTTGCTTCCTGCGTTTATCCGGTTGCGGAAGGCATGGTTGTGAAAACCAATACTGATAAAGTTCGTGCGGCCAGAAGGATGGTTGTGGAGCTGCTGCTGGCCAATCATCCGAAAGACTGCCTGGCCTGTCAGAAGAGCGGCGACTGTGAACTGCAGAAAATAGCTGCCGATCTGGGCCTGCGCAAGATCAGGTTTGAGGGCGGTGCCAGGAAGGCGCATACTATTGATGCCAGCAATCCCTGTCTGGTGCGTGATCAGGAAAAATGTATTTTGTGCGGACGCTGCATACGTGTTTGCCGTGATGTGCAGGGCATGAGCGTTTACAGCTTTGCTGAACGTGGATTTGATACTATCGTCTCGACTGCATTTGAGCAGGATCTCGGCAAAGTAGAGTGTTCTTACTGCGGACAATGCGCGAGTGTTTGTCCGACTGGTGCCATAGTGGAAAAAGACGATACTGAAAAAGTCTGGTCTGCTATCAATGATCCTGATAAGATCGTCATCGTGCAAACTGCACCGGCGGTGCGCGTAGCTTTAGGCGAAGAACTGGATATGGAACCTGGTTCTATCGTTACTGGAAAAATGGTTGCGGCCTTGCGTAATCTTGGCTTCGACAAGATATTTGATACTAATTTCTCGGCCGATCTGACGATTATGGAAGAAGGGCATGAATTCCTTCACCGCCTGACTAATGGCGGCGTCTTGCCGATGATCACTTCCTGCAGTCCGGGCTGGGTCAATATGATCGAGCTTAAATATCCTGACTTATTGCCGCATCTTTCTTCTGCAAAATCTCCTCAGCAGATGTTTGGCGCTATTGCCAAGACTTATTATGCTGAAAAAGCAGGTATCGATCCGGCGAAGATCGTCAGTGTTTCGGTAATGCCCTGTACAGCTAAAAAGGCGGAAGCTGCACGTCCTGAAATGAACGCTTCCGGCTATCGTGATATCGATATTGTGATCACTACCAGAGAACTGGGGCGGATGATCCGCGAAGCCGGACTTGATTTTAAACACTTACCGGAAGACAGCTATGATTCTCCTTTGGGGACAGGCACCGGCGCCGCTGTTATATTTGGCACTACCGGCGGGGTAATGGAAGCCGCTCTGCGTACGGTTGCTGATGTTCTGACAGGTGAGGATCTAAAGGCTGTTGATTATAATGATGTGCGGGGAATGGAACAGACCCGTGAAGCGGAACTTACTATTGCAGGAAACACTGTAAAAATAGCTGTTGTCCATACTCTGGCTTCGGCGCGTAAGATGCTGGAGCGGATCAGAGCTGGAGAGGCAGATTACCAGTTTATTGAGGTAATGGCCTGCCCTGGCGGCTGCATTGGCGGCGGCGGGCAGCCGATCCCTGTTAATGCGGAAATCAGAAAAGCACGCAGGGAAGGGTTGTTTGATTGTGATAGTGCTAATGAGTTACGAAAATCACATGAAAACCCGGAAATTAAAGAGCTTTATGATACTTGGTTAGGTAAACCTCTCGGAGAAAAAGCTCATAGTCTACTGCATACGCACTATTGCCAACAAGTGCGCTGAAAGTGCTAATTTGATACCACAAAACACCCCTTGAGTAGTCTATCTCAAGGGGTGTTTCTTTGTAAATTGTAAAGAAAATGCTTGCCATGTTACAGTTTTACTGGTATCATATGAGATATAGCATTTAAATCCAAAATTGTTAAAAAAGTAAAAAAAGTAGCAATTTTGTCTAAAATTTACTGCTTTTTTTGTGGTATAATGTATTTGGACACAAAAAGTTCGAAAAGAAATCACAATTGAAGTTTTTTTTGAAGGATTTTTTGTGAGGGCGTCGAAGTAAATTAAAGCAGAACTAAATATCAGGATATGTTTTAGCAGTTGGTAGACAGGAGAACATGGATGTTCGACTGAAAGCTTTGCCTGCTTGACAGTTTGCGATTCAGAGCGTAGCCACTTTGGATGGAAGTAAGCTGGCACTTGGCTATGTTTTGTTTTCGTAAATCAAAACTTCTGAGTGCTCCTTTTTTATGGGTAAAATCTTATTCGGTAAAGAGTAGTTTATGGTTTTATATTTGTTTTTTTACCGACTAAGTGTATTTTTTACTAGTGAGGTTAATAGACCTCATTGGCATTAGCCACAATTTGTTTTATTTACAAGGAGGAAGGTAAACATGATCGACATTAAAGATCGCGTATGCGAAGCAGTAGCCGGCAAAATTATGAGCGCCGAAGCAGCTGCAGAATTTGTAAAGGATGGCGACAACGTAGGTACCAGTGGTTTTACCCCGTCTGGTTATCCTAAAGCTGTGCCGCTTGCTCTGGCAGAAAAAGGCAAAAAAACTCCTTTCAAAATCAATGTTTGGACCGGCGCTTCTGTAGGCCCTGAAATGGATACCGCAATGACTGAAGCTGGTATCGTTGACCGTCGTATGCCTTATCAAACTAATAACGACATGCGTAAAGCAATCAATAACGGTTCTGTAAAATACACTGACATGCATCTGAGCCATGTTGCACAAATGACTCGTTATGGTTTTATGGAAAACCGCAGATGCGTTGACGTTGCTATTGTCGAAGCTTGCAAAATCATTGACCTTGGCAATGGTCAGGTTGGTTTGATTCCTACAACTTCCATGGGTAACTCCTCTTCTTATGTTCAATGTGCACCGAAAGTTATCGTTGAAGTAAATACTTCCCAACCGGTAGAACTTGAAGGCATGCATGACTCCTATGTTCCTTTGGATCCTCCGAATCGTAAAGCTATTCCCATCGAAAAACCGGAAGATATTATCGGCACTCCGTATATCCCCTGCGAATTAGACAGAATCGTTGCTGTCGTTCCCTGTGATATCACTGATAAAGTTCGTCCTTTGGGCGCTATTGATGAAGATGCTCAAAAAATGGGCAAAAATCTGGTTGAATTCTTTAAAGCAGAAGTTGCCGCTGGCCGTCTGCCGAAAAACCTGCTGCCGTTGCAATCCGGCGTAGGCTCTGTTGCTAACGCAGTTATCAATGGCTTAGTTAACTCTGATTTTGAAGATCTGACTGTATATACCGAAGTTGTTCAGGACGGCATGTTTGATCTGATCGACGCCGGCAAACTGCGTGTTTGCTCCGGTACTGCTTTGAGCCCGTCTCCTGACTGCCTCAAAAAATTCTATGATAACGTAGAAAAATATAAAAAATACATCATCCTGCGTCCGCAGGAAGTTGCCAACAGCCCTGAAATCGCACGTCGCATCGGCGTTATTGCCATGAACACTGCAATCGAAGTAGATATCTATGGCAACATCAACTCCACTCATATCTGCGGCACTAAGATCATGAATGGTATCGGCGGTTCCGGCGACTATGCCCGTAACGGCTTCCTGACCGTATTCTTCACTACTTCTCTTGCAAAAGGCGGCGCTATCAGCTCCGTAGTTCCTTTCTGCTCTCATGTTGACCATACTGAACATGATGTTGACGTTATCGTTTCCGAACGCGGTGTAGCTGACCTTCGTGGTTTGTCTCCGAAAGAACGCGCTTTGGTTATCATTGACAAAGTTGCTAATCCGAAATACCAACCGCTCCTGCTTGATTATTTCAAGAGAGCCTGCGAAGCTTGCGGCAACAGCCAAACTCCGCATCTTATGGATGAAGCTTTCGCCTTCCATGATCGTTTCGTAAAAACCGGCACCATGGAAAAATAATTCTTAGTCAATGTTCTTGACTGAGATTGTTACCAGAAATATTTTGCCGGCAGGTAGCTAGTTCTGCCGGCAAACTTTACAGTTTATCTGTATCCAATCTGTTGACGAGGCCTTTGGGCTTTGCCATATACACCGTCTATGACGGACACTCTCGCCATAATTCGGTCAGTCAAAACCGGATTGTGCAAAAACAATATTCTTAAGGAGGATTTGAGAATGGCAAATGAAACTCTGAAAGCTGGATTTGACAAGTACATGGCTGGCGTAGAAGCTAAACTTGCTAAAAATCCCGAACGTGCAAACCTTGAGCCTAACAGGCTCTACACCCCTCTCGACATCGAAGGCTTCGACTATGAGAAGGATCTTGGCTTCCCTGGTGAATATCCTTTCACTCGTGGTGTACAACCCACTATGTATCGTGGCCGTTTCTGGACCATGCGTATGTATGCTGGTTTCTCCACTGCAGAAGAATCCAACAAACGTTATCGTTACCTCTTGGCTAACGGTGGCAGCGGCTTGTCCTGCGCATTCGACCTTCCGACCCAAATCGGTTATGATTCCACCGATCCGATGGCTGAAGGCGAAGTTGGTAAAGTTGGCGTAGCTATCGACTCCTTGGCTGATATGGAAATCCTGTTCGACGGTATCTCCCTTGACCAAGTTTCCACTTCTATGACCATCAATGCTCCTGCATCCGTACTGCTTTGCATGTACATCGCAGTTGCTGAGAAACAAGGCGTTTCCGCTGACAAACTGCGCGGCACTATTCAAAATGATATTTTGAAAGAGTATGCTGCTCGCGGCACTTACATTTTCCCGCCGAAACCCTCCATGCGTTTGATCACCAATATTTTCGAATATTGCTCTAAAAACGTACCGTTGTGGAACACTATCTCCATTTCCGGTTATCATATCCGTGAAGCTGGTTCCACCGCTTCTCAGGAAATCGCTTTCACCATCGCTGATGGTATCGCTTATGTTGAAGCAGCTATCAAAGCTGGCATGGACGTTGACGCTTTTGCTGGTCGTTTGTCCTTCTTCTGGAATGCTCATAACAACGTACTCGAAGAAGTTGCTAAATTCCGCGCTTCCCGTCGTGTATGGGCTAAAGTAATGAAAGAAAGATTCAACGCTCAAAAACCGAAATCCATGATGCTTCGCGTACACACTCAAACTGCAGGTTCCATGCTGACTGCACAACAACCGAACAACAACATCGTTCGTGTTGCTCTGCAAACTGCTGCTGCTGTAATGGGTGGTACTCAATCCCTGCACACTAACTCCAAAGACGAAGCTTTGGCATTGCCGACTACTGAGTCTGTAACCATCGCTCTCCGTACTCAACAAATCGTTGCTTACGAATCCGGCTTGGCTGACACCGTTGATCCGTTGGGCGGTTCCTACTATGTTGAAGCTTTGACTAACAAAATCGAAGCTGAAGCTTGGGAATACATCAAAAAGATCGACGAAATCGGTGGCGCTCCTGAAGCTATCGCTAAAGGTTATATCCAAAAAGAAATCCAAGACTCCGCTTACAAATGGCAAATGGACATTGAAAAAGGCGACCGTATTATTGTTGGCGTAAACAAATTCCAACAAGAAGAAGAACCGCCGAAAAACTTGCTGCGTGTTGACGGCTCCGTTGGCAAATTGCAAGCTGATAAGATTGCTGCCCTTAAAGCTCGTCGTGACAATGCTAAAGTTGAAGAAACCTTGGCTGCTCTGGAAAAAGGCTGCGCTGACGAATCTGTCAACCTGATGCCTTTGATCCTTGACGCTGTACGTGCTTATGCAACTGAAGGCGAAATCTGCGGCGTAATGAGAAAAGTATTCGGCGAATATCAATCTCATACTGCTCTGTAATTTAGAGCCAACAATAATAGGGAGGTAAGAAATAATGTCTAATATTAGAGTTTTAGTAGCAAAACCGGGTCTGGACGGCCATGACCGCGGTGCTAAAGTTGTAGCTCGTGCTCTGCGCGACGCTGGTTTTGAAGTTATTTACACCGGTATCCGTTTGACTCCGGAACAAATCGCTGAAGCTGCTCTGCAGGACGACGTTAAAGTTGTTGCTTTGAGCTTGCTTTCCGGCGCTCACAATACCCTTTTCCCGAAAGTAGTTGAACTGCTGAAAGAAAAAGGTTTGACCGACGTTCTGGTTATCGGCGGCGGCGTTATTCCTGACGCTGACATTCCTGGTCTGAAAGCTGCAGGCGTTGCCGAAGTATTCACTCCTGGCACCCCTACTGGCAACATTGTTGACTTCATCAACGCTAACGTAAAATAATTAAGGTTCTCAAAAATTTTGCAGGCCGGGCTTGTCCCGGCTTGCATCATACAATTTTTATTGGACCTCAACAAGGCGGTGTGATCATTGAATATTGTTGAAGGCGTATTAAATAATTCTCGTTTGGCATTGTCCAAAGCTATAACTGCTGTAGAAAACGAGTATGATAATGCTGTTGAAATAATGACAGCTATTTATCCCCACACCGGTAATGCTTATGTCGTCGGAATCACCGGACCTCCGGGCGCCGGCAAAAGTACTTTGACCGATAAACTTGCTAAAGAATACCGTAAACGCGGTAAAACAGTTGGTATTATTGCAATTGATCCTACCAGCCCGTTTTCTGGCGGCGCTATTTTAGGTGACCGCATCAGAATGCTGGATCTTACTGCAGATGAAGGTATCTTCGTTCGTTCTATGGCTACACGCGGAAGTTTAGGCGGATTGTCACAAAAAGCGGGCGATGCTGTTAAATTGATGGATGCATATGGTTTTGATGTTATCATCGTTGAAACTGTTGGCGTCGGTCAGTCTGAAGTAGATATTGTTAAAACTGCTGATACCACAATGGTTGTCGTTATTCCTGGTATGGGTGATGATATCCAGGCTATCAAAGCAGGCATACTTGAGATCGGTGACCTTTTCACGATCAATAAAGCTGACCGTGAAGGTACAGATAAGCTGAACATTGAAATAGAAATGATGTTGGAATTAAACCCCGAGCATGTTGGCTGGCGTCCTCCTATCAATCGGACTGTCGCCAGTAAGGGTGAAGGTATAGAGGCCGTTGTTGACTCTATTGAAGAGCACAGGGCATATTTGATTGAATCTGGTGAATTGAGTAAAATCCGTAAAGCCCGTATTAAAAACGAGGTTACGGCAATGCTTAATGACAGAGTCAATCGTTACATCGACAAAAATGTGGTAGCAACTTCTGAATTTGATGTTTTGGTTGAAAAACTGCAAGTTCGTGAAATTGAGCCGTATTCCGTTGTCGCTGACATTGTTGGTAAAGTTTTAAGATAAAACAGCCAAAAATTACTTTTTAGGAGGAATTAGAAATGTTTAAAACAATTTGTGTTGACCATGTAGGCATTGCTTGCAAAGATTTGGACGTATCCAAAAAATTCTACACTGAAGTTCTTGGTTTAACTTGCACTGGTGAAGAAGCAGTTCCTGAACAAGGCGTAAAAACTGTATTCATTCCCTGCGGCGAAACTTTGCTTGAGCTCCTCGTTGATATCACTGAAAATAACGATGGCCCTATCGGCAAATACATCGCTAAAAACGGCCAAGGTATTCAACATATCGCTGTTCGCGTTGACGACATCCAAGCTGCTATCGATGGCTGCATCGAAAAAGGCGCTGCTATGATCGACAAAGCTCCTCGCGGTGGTGCTGGCGGAATGGATATTGCTTTCGTTCATCCTAAATCCGTAGGCATTTTGCTTGAGCTCTGCGCTCCGGCAAAAAAATAATTCCGTAAAATACGGAATTAAAGAAATCTTTGTAAAAGATTTTATTTTTAAGTTGTTACATACTGCACGGATGCGGATCAAGGTGTCTGCATCCGCGTAGATGTATATAAAATAAGGTTCTCCCAATAATGATGGAGGTGTAAGATTTGTCTACTCAAGCAAAAATTGAGAAAATGCTCAAAAAGTCCGAAGTAATTCTGGCTGCAGGCGGCGAAAAACGTGTTGCTAAACAACACGAATCCGGTAAAATGACTGCACGCGAAAGAATTGCTGCACTCCTCGACGAAGGGTCCTTTGTTGAATTGGATCGTTTCGTAAAACATCGTTGCACAAACTTCGGCCAAGAGAAGAAAGAACTTCCTGGCGAAGGTGTAACCACCGGTTACGGCACTATTGACGGCCGTCTGGTTTATGTATTTGCACAGGACTTCACTGTAGAAGGTGGTTCCCTGGGCGAAATGCATGCTGCTAAAATCGTAAAAGTACAACGTCTGTCCCTGAAAATGGGTGCTCCGCTTGTTGGCCTCAACGATTCCGGCGGTGCTCGTATCCAAGAAGCAATCGATGCTTTGGCTGGTTACGGCAAAATCTTCTTTGAAAACACTATTGCATCCGGCGTAGTTCCTCAGATCTCCGCTATCATGGGTCCTTCCGCTGGCGGCGCTGTATACAGCCCGGCACTGACTGACTTCATCTACATGGTAAAGAACACTTCTAAAATGTTCATTACCGGCCCTGCAGTAGTAAAATCTGTTACCGGTGAAGACGTAACCCAAGAACAACTGGGTGGCGCTATGACCCACAACAGCACTTCCGGCGTTGCACATTTTGCTGCAGAAAACGACGAAGACTGCCTGCAACAGATCCGCTACCTTCTGAGCTTCCTGCCTTCCAACAACATGGAATGTGCACCTATCGTAGAAACCGGTGACGATCCGATGCGTATCGATGAGTCTCTGAATACATTGCTTCCGGATAACTCCAACCAGGCATATGATATGAAAGACGTTATCAAATCCATCGTAGACAACGGTGAATTCTATGAATCCCAACAATATTGGGCAACCAATATCATCACTTGCTTTGCACGTATGGATGGTCAAACCGTAGGTATCATTGCAAACCAACCGAAAGTAATGGCTGGCTGCCTGGATATCAACGCATCTGACAAATCCTCCCGTTTCATTCGCTTCTGCGATGCTTTCAACATTCCTTTGCTGAACTTGGTAGACGTACCTGGCTTCCTGCCTGGCTGTAACCAAGAATACGGCGGCATTATCCGTCACGGCGCAAAAATGCTGTATGCATATTCCGAAGCAACTGTACCTAAAATTACTGTAGTAACCCGTAAAGCATACGGCGGTTCCTACTTGGCAATGTGCTCTCAAGATCTGGGCGCAGACCAGGTAATTGCATGGCCGACTGCAGAAATCGCAGTAATGGGACCTGCAGGTGCAGCTAACATCATTTTCAAAAACGATCCTGATGTAAAAGCAAAAACGGAAGAGTACATCGATAACTTTGCAACTCCGTACCAGGCAGCAATGCGCGGCATGGTAGACATGGTAATCGAACCGAAGAACACCCGTCCCACCATCATCAACGCTTTGCAAATGCTGCAATCCAAACGTGAAACCCGCCCGGCAAAACGCCATGGCAATATTCCTTTGTAATTTGCAGCTTGGAGCATAGTGCTTAATTAATTAAGAAGAATGAGGTGAAATAATGGGTCCTGTAACTACTAATCCCTGGCTGATTGCTTTGATCAATATGACCATAGTATTTGGCGTATTGGCATCTTTGGGTGTTTTGATGAAAATCATCTACATGGTAGATCCTACTCGTCAAAAAAAAACAGCTAATCCAGTAGCAGCGCCGGCACCGGCAGCAGCACCAGCTGCTGTAGCAGCGCCTGTACAGGATGACAGCGAGATCATTGCTGTTATCGCTGCAGCTGTAGCGGCTCTCGGCCATTCTGCCGAGGAGATCGCCTGCGTACGCCGTCTGCCTGAAGCAGGCTGGACACAGAATGCTCGTATTGAGGCAATCAGTGTTCGCAAAGAATGTTTTTAATTTTTTGTTATTGACCAATCTATTTTAATTATGAGATTTTAAGGAGGATTCATATCCATGAAAAAGTATACTATTACCGTTAACGGCACTGCATATGAAGTAGAAGTTGAAGATATGGGCGGTGCTGTAGCATCCGCACCGAAAGCTGCTGCACCGAAAGCTGCACCGGCACCTGCCGCTGCTCCGGCACCGAAAGCTGCTGCTGCTCCGGCACCGGCTGCAAAACCTGTAGCTGCAGGCGCAGCAACTATCAGCGCTCCGATGCCTGGTAAAGTTCTCGAAGTAAAAGTTAAAGTTGGCGACGCTGTTAAAGCCGGCGACGTAATCATGGTTCTCGAAGCAATGAAAATGCAGAACGAGATCATGGCTCCGGCTGATGGCACTATCTCTGATGTTCGCGTATCCGCAGGCCAGACTGTTGGTACCGGCGACGTTATGATCGTAATGTAATTTATTTAAACATTACGGGGCACAATTAACTTTTGTATCGAAAGAGAGCGGTAATATATTTTTGAAAAGCTCTCAAATAATTGAACATTGGGAGGATATAAATGGAAGCATTTGTAGTTGCTTTACAATCCGTATGGAACGACAGCGGTTTCTCCGCTTTCACCATGGGCAATGGCATCATGATGCTTGTTGGCATCATTCTGCTGTATCTTGCTATTGGTAAAGGCTTCGAACCTTTGCTGCTTTCGCCGATCGCATTCGGCTGTCTGCTGGCAAACGTTCCTAAAACCGGTTTTGAGGATCAACCGGGTGTTATGCAGGTAATTCTTTATGGTATTCACCATGAAATTTTCCCGCCTTTGATTTTCTTAGGCGTAGGCGCGATGACAGACTTTGGTCCGTTGATCGCTAACCCGAAAACCTTGCTTCTGGGTGCAGCTGCTCAGGCAGGCGTATTCATTTCCTTGCTGGGCGCTATGATGCTTGGTTTTACTATTCAGGAAGCATCTGCTATTGGCATCATCGGTGGTGCTGACGGCCCGACTGCTATCTATCTGGCAGCCAAAATGGCTCCTAACCTGTTAGGCGCGATCGCAGTAGCAGCATATTCATATATGTCATTGGTTCCTTTGATCCAACCGCCTATCATGAAACTTTGCACTACTGAAGCAGACCGTAAAATCGTTATGGAACAATTGCGTCCTGTTTCCCATTTTGAAAAAATCGTATTCCCGATTGCTACAACTATCGTTATCAGCTTGTTGCTCCCGCCTGTAACTGCTTTGATCGGCATGTTGATGCTGGGCAACCTGTTCAAAGAAGCTGGCTGTCTGGACCGTCTTTCTGACACCGCACAGAATGCTTTGATGAACATTGTAACCATCATGCTGGCAACTGGTACTGGTTTGACTATGAAGGCAGATTCTTTCCTGAATTATCAAACTATTTTGATCATCTGCCTTGGCCTGGTTGCATTTGCAGCCGGTACTTTTGCTGGCGTTGTCTTTGGTAAAATCATGTGTATTGTTGACGGCGGTAAAACTAATCCGCTTATCGGTTCCGCTGGTGTATCCGCAGTTCCGATGGCAGCACGTGTATCTCAGATAGTTGGTCAGAAAGCTAATCCTGCTAACTTCCTGCTCATGCACGCCATGGGTCCGAACGTAGCCGGTGTTATTGGTACCGCAGTTGCTGCAGGCGCAATGCTTGCAATGATCGGTCCTGTAAAATAATTGTCATTATGGATAATAGAAATAGGTGCACATTGAGTGTGCACCTATTTTTTTTGGAAAAACGCATGAGTGATCATTATTGAGTAACTCAAAGACGTGTGAAGAAAATTGATGGTCATTGATAAAACAGGATGTAAAAGCAATAAAGCAGGTTGCCTTAGAGCATTCAAAAATATTTTTGTTTTTGATCATACTTCCTGAGTGGAAACAAAAATATAAGTGTGTTAAAAATAGTATTAATGTACTATAATAATATACGTCGATGTCAAAAAAAGTGTAAATTAAGTGAAACTTACACTTTCAAAATTGGACGCAGAGTGGTATAATGAAGCATAAGGTGTTGCAAGAAAATTCATAGAAAGCAACGCCTAAGTTCTTTAAAAAACATTCTTTGTTTTGATATACGCGCCCCGAACGCGCTGTATATAAAATTATTTTTAAAAGGAGGAATTATAATGTCCCCAGCAGTAAAATGTCTCATTCTTCTGGCTGTTGTTGCATTGTTATTTGTAACCGAACTCATTCCGCTTGCAGTAACAGCTATGGGCGGCGCAATCGCGTGCGGCCTGTTAGGTTTCATCCCTGCTAAATCAGTATTCTCTGGTTTGTCAAACTCCACAGTAGTACTTTTCGCAGGTATGTTTGTTGTCGGTGCAGCTATGTTCTATACTGGCCTTGCACAAAAAATCGGTAATACTGTAGTTCATTTCTGCGGTACTAGCGAAAACAGTTTGATGTTTGGTTTAATGTTTGTTGGTGCTGCTTTGTCTTCCGTATTATCCAACACTGGTACTGCAGCTTGCCTGCTGCCGGTTGCTTTGGGCATCTGCTCTGCAGCAAAGATCCCTGCTTCCCGTCAATTGATGCCTTTGGCATTCGCCTGCGGCCTCGGCGGTATCATCACTATGGTTGGTACTCCTCCGAATATCATCGCTAACGGCGCTTTAGAAGCAGCTGGTATTGCTAACAAATTTGGTTTCTTCGAATTTGCCTGGATCGGTATTCCTGTAACCTTGGCTGGTATCATCTACATGATGTTCCTGGGCAAATATCTGCTTCCGAAAGCTGAATTGGATGCTGATCAGGAAATCGAGCAGGAAGTTGAAGCTAATGAAACTTCTTCTTCCAAACAAATCGTTTCCGGCATTATTTTGTTGCTCGTAGTTTTAACTATGGCTATCGGTATCAAAGGCGTAACTTTGGAAATGGCTGCTATCATCGGTGCGATTGTTTGCGTACTGACTGGCTGCTTAACTGAGAAACAGGCTTATGCATCTATCGACTGGG
>OBAS01000156.1_pt1 | contig 84876 bp, 92 predicted proteins | sample 1517591 | NCBI WGS metagenome assembly OBAS01 (sample SAMN04571700, study PRJEB22368) | human gut metagenome | biome: human gut; material: stool | host: Homo sapiens | place: Luxembourg | collected 2012-10-05
GGTCCCCGCACAAAGTCAAAACCGCGGCCCCGGCAACTCAACGGGTGATGGTTTTAACAGACAAAAAACCAGACAGAGGAGAAAGCTGGATGAGTACACGAAATGTCAGCCTCAAAACCGCCGCTCAGGAATCTTCCAGGAAGATGGGGGAAAAAATTGCACGAATTATCGATCGTGGACACGAAAACGCGGCCATGTCGCAGGAAGCTCATGCGCATTACGGGGACAAATTCACCCGTACTGATGCATACGTGTATTTCATCCGTGGCGTACTAACTGCAATTTTTCAGAAACCTGAGTGAGAGGAGAAACGATGATGGAGCGTAGAAATATTGTCCTGCGTACCGATGGCTTTGTACGCAACATTCATTCCCGAAACCCGTTCGATGTTATCCGCGCCGATGTAGTGCTGGAACGTATCGAGAAAAAGGCTGGTCGGAGCTGCGGGATGCATTACGAGCTGTATCAGGCCCGTCTGCTGGGTGGTGCGCTGGATTATCTGGATGCGCTGCCGTTGAAAGACCGTCCGGTGTTAATGGGCGCTGCGGCAAAGCGCGGCTATCTGCTGACTCTAGCCGAAGAGGAACGCGCGCTGGAAGCACGGGATGTACTGATGAGTGAACTGGCGGCAAACGACTGCTGAGAAATAAACACGGATGGCGGCGTATCGCTGCCATCCCTTAACCAGAGCAGAGGTTATGCAGAATGAAAGTATACGGCAATCAACACTCATCAGAGGCTTTCTCCCGGGAAACTTCCCCATCCAGTTTTGAACCAATAGCGGAAAAGGTGATCGCTTTTCACGGAAAGGATGCCAGTTACGCCTATAACGTGCTGGCCGATCTGAAAGCCGCCGGTGCCTCATATACCCGCCGGAATATCATCGCCGATATGTTCCGCCGTCTGGGTGTGGAATGAGGTCTGGGCAATGGAACACGTGAAAGTAAAAATCCAGCAGGGGGCTGGGAACGCCTATTATGCAGGGCTTCAGTGGCGCGGTATTACACTCGGACACGCCGATGCTGCAGCGCTTAATCAGTTTGATATCGATATCAGCAAAGCTCAGGCACCCGAAGCACGCACCTGGTTGCTTCAGAACAAAGCAGAATTCATCGCTCTGATCCTGGGCATTGAAGTCGTAAACGTCGGGTAATCGGAATGGCTGGCGGGGAAGAAATTTGCCTGTCAGCCTGTTTCCATATTGTCAACTCCCGTGGGGTGAAGTACAATGTTTCCATAATGGAAACCGGAGGCATGGCGTGCACGTTATATCACGAGCCCCTTTTGATGAGGCGGCAAGACACTATCCGAATGATGCAGCGGCCATCGATGACACCTATCGTGTACTAAAGCGGGTTGTCGCAAAAAAACCGGATGAGCTAAAGCGATACTTTACCAGTCTGGATCGCATGAAATACCGGGAAAAATGGTGGGTTATCGATATCGGTGGTAATAACCTTAGAATGATGTTTTTTGCTGATTTTGAGCGCGGAAAGATATTCGTCAAACACATCACCACCCATGCTGAATATGATCGCTTAACGAAATATTATCGGGAGCACAAAGAATGATTTTTAGCGATGCCATTAAAGCTGCGAATGACCTGGCCAGTATTGTCCCTCTGCTGGGTGGCAGCTCGTCCCGCAAAGATTACGAAGAGGCACTTAAACTTGTTGAATATCTTCTGGAACACGATCCGGACAGCCCGCTGGTTGATATGCTGGCTGCCCGCATCGATGCCTGGGAAGATAACGCGGTGGAATTTGAAGAATTTAATACGCGCATCGAAGCAGGCAAAAACGGTGTATCGTTGCTGCGGGTTCTGATGCGGCAATACGGGCTTTCACAGTCCGATTTCGAAAACGAGATAGGTAAAAAATCGCTCGTCAGCCGGATCCTCAGTGGTGAACGCAGTCTGACGCTTGATCACATGCGGGCGCTGGCAAATCGATTTCAAATCCCGGTCTCGATGTTTGTTGACTGATACTGGAAAGCAGGCGAAGAGGGCACAGATGAAAGAGCGAGACGTATTTAGTGAACTGCTGGAAGGCATGACTGCATGGCGAGAATTTAATGCAGGAAATGAAACGCTGCGATCGCACAGTAGCTGTCTTAAACCTTTCATCCTGCCTGCGAGACGGCCAAAAAGGCCGCGCGCCTGCGGCGCCGGAAAAACCGGGCCGCGCTGACGCGCCGCCCGCATTTCCTCTCCGCGCCTTCCCTGTTTGCTGCCCGCTGTCTTCCTGCTTCTTCTCCCTGCTGTGTCTTTGCTGTTAAACCCTTTAAGGCCTTAACGTCAAAGGCATAACAACACTGGACACCTTCGGCTCCTGACCCGCTGGCGCGGTTCAGTCGTCGAGCCACACTCCGCTAACCGCGAAAAGACGCGGTAAGCTCCGCCGAACCCGCTACGCGGTTTCGGGCCTGCCGGCTAGTGTCTGATGTCTGAAGTCAAGGTCAACGGCAGCGCTTGCTGCGACCGTTCCGGCCGCGCCGCTTTCACCGTGCCGGCGATACACCTGCCGGCACTCTGATGGCGCCACGCCGTTCCGTCGTGTCGGGTGTGTTCATTCTCATCCCTTCCCCTGGTGAGTCATCCCTCGTCCGTTCCCCGGCGGAGGGCTGGTCGTAGCACCGTCGTGTCGTCATCCGAAGGGTAAAATGAACGCCGCCAAAACTTTTTGCCAGGGACCGCAAAAACTTTTGTCTGCGCCCTTCTCCTTCCGCCCCGCCGTTGCTCCTTTGCCCTTTGCCGCCAGGGAACTCACCGAGAGATGGATTAACCACCAGACCAGAGGAAAAGCAGAATGAACACACAGAACGTCAACGTCAAAACCGCCACCAAAGAATCTACCGAAAGATGGGTTGAAAACCTTCTGGCCAACGCGATTAGCGAGCAAAAGAGCCTCCTGCTGCATCTGGTAGAGCTTAAAAACAAGCGTCTGAGAGAAAGCGAAAGAAGTGAACTGGTATGGGGCACGTTGATGCGTATGGCTGATAACGTCCTGGGGGCGGGAGTGGTTGACTGGCACGCGGACGTTCTGCAGGTGCATTTCGGCGTTGCTCAACCATGGCTGCAGTCCCGGAAACTCGTTGAGCTTCTTTTTGGTGATACCGGTAAGGAAGCGTGGAATGACGCACGCAAATACATTGCTGACTCAATGCGCGCTGAACGCCATATGCCATGAGTCTGCTTTTTTTACCCAACATCTGGCGGTCCGGGGGCCGCCGGTGATCCACATAAGGAGAGACCTATGAACTTACACCTGACCGAATCCTCAGCCCATCCAGGAATGCTGGCTACAGCAGAATCAGAGCGCGAATACTGGCTGAGCCGGCAGAAAGCAGCGGTGAAAGCCCCCTCAGAAATCGACGTTCACACGTTCCATGACGCGCTGGGCCTGATGTATCCGCTCAACTGGTCAACAAGTGAGAACGGCGAGTGGGAAACGTTCATGCTGCAGGAGATGGTTTGCGGTGACGTGACAGAGATATATGCCCGCTACGGAGCCAGATATTTCCGGCTGCGGGATGTGTGCAACCTGAGCCATGCGCAGATTACAACGCGCATTAAGGAGGAATTTCACCTGTTCCGGAAATGAAAAAAGCAGGGAAAACCCTGCTTTATCCACGCCGTAAAAGTCGCGGGAACGATTTTTACGGCTGTTCAAATTAACTAAGAGGTACATATGAACCTATCTATTCTTTCACCTTCCACTGAGGCTGTAAAGCCCCGCCGTCATCAGCGCAACCTGCGGGACGACATCGCCGCACAGGAGATTGACCCGGCGCTGAAGGCTTTCGGACGGCATATTGCCCGGAGCGTTCGCAAGGGGCGTGGTGTCCATATCCCCGCGATGAACAACACCGCCTTCGGGCAGGTGCTCCGCACGCTTGAACTCAAACGCGCATGTAACTGACAAGGTGAGCCGCTCCTTCGGGAGCGGCAACAGCGGAGATAATGCTATGTCACAGCTGAGTTTTGCCGATGTGTTCAATATGGCCAGAGAAACCGCGGATAACAGCCCTGTCATTCAGGCAGGGCAGCAGATCGCTGAACAGGTGCCTGCGGTTCATCGTATGATGAGCGAGCAGTACAGCCGGGGCCGTTTTATCAGCCTTTTTAAGGATACGGGCCGCCATCTGGGGCGCTGGGAAGTGTTCAGTGATTTTCTGTCACTCGCCGCCAGTGAGCTGGATATGGCCCGGATAAGAACGCCGGAGAGCATGGCGCACTGCCGGAAAATCTGCGCCCGGTACGAGGCCACCGACATCGCGAACATGCAGGAAATGTTCTGCCTGATGGTGTGTGCGCTGGAGGCGAAATTTCATGATTTCCTCGGCGCGATTTTTATGGAGCTGGAGCTGGGCGATAATTTTCGCGGGCAGTATTTTACGCCGTATTCGGTGCAGTGTCTGATGGCGCGAATGCTGATGCCAGGCGTCAGAGACACTATCCGCCGGGAAGGCATTGCCACCGTCAGCGATCCGGCGTGTGGGGCCGCAGGGATGCTGATCGCCTATGCAGAGTGCCTGCTTGAAGCGGATATTAACCCCTCCATGCACATGTTCGGCAGCTGCATTGACATCGATCCGGTGGCGGCAGATATGGCCTTCATCCAGCTGTCACTGCTGGGGATAGCAGCGGAAGTGGTGACGGGCAACACGCTCACGATGCAGTTCCGGCGGGTGAGGTATACCCCGGTTTACTACCTCAATGATTTTGAAAAACGACTGGCAGATCTGCGCCGGTTCAGGGCTATGCGGGACTTCATGCGCGGAATACAGGAGGCCGCGTAAATAACCGGAAGGGCAGGGGATAACCTGCCCGACTGCGCTGAAAGGCCGCAGCGCCTGTGGCGCTGAATAATACCGGCTGCGCTACGCGCCGCCCGTATTACTCCGGCGCGGTAGTATCTCATCAATATTCTTTATTCATCCCTGTTACATCGCTTCCGCTATTCTGCTGTGTATCTCTTCCGCTATTTATCTCTGATGAAAGATTAAATAAATTCTGACCCGGGCGTCGTCCCTGTCGGGACACGGCTGTCGTGAACAGAGCCAGCAAGCTGTCTCTGCCCTGTCGGGCTTCCATCCTGACGCAAATTCAAAATCTCGCTTGCTGCATCCTTATCAGGATGCGCCGCTCTCACCGTGGCGATAAATACCCGCCACTCCAGGGCCTGAACGTGAATCCGATAAACACCGGATTGACGTTCAGGGTTGTGCGCATTCTCACTCCTGCTCGATATCGCCCGACTTCATCTTTCGCGGAGGGCTGCTTTTAGCATCAGCCGTGGAGGAAATAAAGGGGTATATGAACGCCAGGCGCCCCTTTATTTCCTCCCCGTCGGCTGCAAATTGCCCTTCGCCGCTCAGTGATGAAGTCGAACGTTTTAATAAACCGCGAAGGAGAAAATCAGTATGCGCACAATGAAAGTCAACACCGCCACTCGTGAATCAGACGAACAGTTTAAAACAGACAAATATCTGCGCTGTGCCGTAACCAATGGTAAAGCTCGCCTGGATTTTATCCCGGACCTCTTTTTTACGCCGTTAGCCGATAATATGGCCGCGAGCTGGTTACGCCAGCATTCTGAATACGACGGCGGTTCCTGGTCTTACTGGGTTATTCCACAGGGTGTTGGCGGGAATATTGCACCCAACAGCATCCAGTTCATTACCACGCAGACCGGATATATCGCACCAGAAGGTGAGCAGCGTTACAGGATGTGCATCCCGGGAAATTATTTCGAAGGTGAGGTCAGCGCCGATGCAGCAGGCATTATTGCCACGCTGATGATTATGAACAGGCTGTCCTGGCACGTGGCTGAAATGGGGCCGCAATATGACCAGATCTGCAGGCGTCTGGTTTCACGGCAGGATGCACTGAAGGATTATATCAGCATTATTCAGCATCCCGAACGGCATTTAATATGGCGGGCAATTGATTAATCACTTCCCTGTTCTGAAGACCTCATGAATGAGGTCTTCAGTTTTTTGCTAAAGATGACTGGCCGGCATTTTTATTTCTCTTGATAGCCAGGTAGATAGTCTCAATCTTCCTGGCGTACTCCAGTCGTCGTATGGCCTGCCTGTCCGTTCTCCGGAACCCGGCGTTGTAGGCGCCGACTGCCTCCCAGCTGACTCCCCATTTTTTAAAAGCCAGTGCAAGATAATAAGCACCGGTGTAAATATTCAGACAGGCATCAGTCAGAAGGTGTCCCGGTTTAATACCGTACTGCGACAGTTCACCCTGGTGTTGCGAGTCGATCTGCATCAGTCCGGCACCGTAGCCAGATCCCGGGTTTTTCCCGATGGCATTCACCTTCCATTTAGACTCCTGCCATGAAATAGCCCGCAGCAGATCGGGATCTATTCGATAGTCCCGTCCTGCCATATCAAAACAATCCGCAGCCCAGGCAGGTGTGGAAATTAAAAGCAGGGTAGCTAATACCAGTTGTTTTCTCAAAAGACTCCCTCCGGGTCGGTTCCTGCAAATACGTTAACCCAGACCAGAACCAGACTCAACAGATATGCACTCCTCACCACAAAATCACCACACACTACGCAAAATTAAAATTTTGCAGATTGCTATTTGGAAACAGTGAGTTATGAAATAAATAATGTGCAGTACATTTATTTAATGTGTTAATGCGAATCGGCTATGAATCTATATAGATTCACTAACGAATTGCATGAGATTCAGTAGAGACTATTTTTTTTGTAAAACATTTATTTACAAGTGCCATGAATCTATATTAGATTCGTGGCTAAAAGGATAGTGATTCGTGAAGTGAATCTTCATTTCTATCATAGTGACTCTAATTGTGAATCGCGCAACATGCGTAGTTTTAGCTCTTAGGGTTTTATGGATTATACGAGATTATAATTGTGAGGGACTATGGCTAAGATCCAGGTTTATGTAAATGACAATGTTGCTGAAAAAATTAATGCGATAGCAGTTCAGCGTCGTGCTGAAGGTGCGAAAGAGAAAGATATAAGCTATTCAAGTATTGCATCTATGTTGCTTGAGCTTGGTTTGCGTGTCTATGAAGCCCAGATGGAACGTAAAGAATCCGGATTTAATCAGATGGCATTCAATAGAGCACTGCTAGAAAGCATGGTTAAAACTCAGTTTACTGTAAATAAGGTGCTGGGGATCGAGTGTCTAAGTCCTCATGTTAATGGCAATCCAAAGTGGGAATGGTCAGGGTTAATAGAGAACATACGGGACGATGTTAGTGCGGTGATGGAGAAGTTCTTTCCGAATGAAAGTGAGATTGAGGATGAATAGCGTAAGATTTTACGTAATATAAATGTAATCATTGGTTGGGCTGGCTTATTTATTGTAGAATGAATTATTGTTCTTCTTATTGGTGAATATTTGGAAGAATGATCTAAGTTAATCAGATGACATCCTTTTCAATGGGATTTATAATTTAGGTGTAATTGAAAATTTGAGAATCATTGGTGTAGAGAGGTTGCATCTCTCTACACCAACTATCCATAGAAACCTTCTAGGGAGGAACCTATGTGTGCGATGGATCGTAGTAGTGATGACAGCTTAAGTCAATCGGTTAGGGATGCTCTTCTTCACATAAAGGGGTTGTATAACATCTCACCTGTCTCTGTTTGCGTAAGAAACCAACAACGTGATGTACTATATTCCAACACATCATTTGAACAAATGTATGACTTTTTTAAAACAGAATGTGTAGCAGGTAGTTTTTCTGGAACGTTTTATGAATTGGAGTTGATGTTTTCCCAATTAGAACTTGATTGCATGGTGCTAGGTAAAGGCTGTGTTTTAAGTAAAATTTTTTCGTGTGGAAAATCGAATTTTCAAATTCGGATTGAGTGTATCAGTCTTTTGGATGATGATTTTTATTTTTTTTGGCAAATAAATCTTCTGATAACGGTTCCATTACCCAGCCGGAAAATGGAGGTTATCAAATCAAAAGGTAATTCAGATTTTGATGAGGCTATTTCAAAGATAAGTGATTTGAATATAATTCCTCTTTCATTTTATGTTCTTGGCTTTAGCTATTTGGATATATCAAGTTATATCTGTGTGTCTGAAAAAATTGTGAAAAAAAGAATCGATCGTTCGAAAGAGAAAGTACTGGAGATCTATCCTTCTTTTAGCTCATTTATATCGGATTGTTACAAGACCAGGAAAATATATTTTTTCATTGAGAATGTTTACGAATATATAATGTTAATGAAGTGTTAAATAAATTGGGGCTATTTAGCCCCTTTATTTCCTGTGCCTTTCTGTGTAATGATTTGTCTATAAGATCTCGAATCGGAGAAGTTGTGTGTCAAAGCGTTATACCAACACTGGAAATAAGAATATTGTTTCCGTTTACCTTGATGACGACACTCATGCACTTTTAGTTAGCGCAAAGAACCGTAGTGGCAGAACGAAGTCAACGGAAGTGGCGATGCGACTTAAAGATCATCTAAGACGCTTCCCCAATTATATTTTTTCTGAACAGAGCGAGGAGGAAGGAAGGTAAAGATATAAAAAATCAGGTTTAGATGTGATTTTCTACTAACGTATACATTCTCTTTAAAGGAAATAAATATGAATGCTGTATTAAGTGTTCAGAGTACTGCTGTCTCTGAAGAAACCAAACCGTCTTTTCTGTCTCGCGTTTTCAATAAAAAGAAAGCCCTGAAAGTCGCTAAAGTTGCGCTGCCGGTTGCTGCTGTGGCGGCGTTCTTCCCGGATGCTGCGATGGCCACCACCACGGCAACCGACCTGATGAAGTCCGGGGATGCGACCGTTAAAGGCACGTTTGGTAAGTCTTCCAGCGTCGTCAAATGGGTGGTTCTGGCAGAAGTCGTCGCCGGCGGCATCATGTACATGATGACCAAAAACGTGAAGTTCCTGTTCGGCTTCGCGATTATTTCCACCTTTATCACCATCGGTATGTCGGTCGCCGGTTACTGACAGGAAACACGTGATGACGGGAGACGAATTAAAGCGATACCGTTTCCCGGAAACACTGACTAACCAGTCCCGCTGGTTTGGTTTATATCTCGATGAACTTATCCCGGCCGTGATTTGTCTCGGCTGGGGTTTCTGGACCAGCAAGTTCATTTTTGGTATGGCTGCAGCGGCACTGGTTTTCTGGGGTATCAAGAAACTGAAAAAAGGGCGGGGCAGCTCCTGGCTACGCGACCTGATTTACTGGTATCTGCCAACCTCCCTTCTTAAAGGTTTCTTTCATGATGTTCCGGACTCCTGTTTCCGGCAGTGGATTAAATAAATCAACGGGGAAATAACATATGGAACATGGTGCCAGACAAAATACCACCCGCGTTATCGCTGTGGGATTTATCAGTCTGGGGACGCTCCTGACCCTCAGTCTTGCGACCAATATTATCCAGGGCATAAATAATTACCGTCTTCAGACAGAACAGAAAGTGGCAGTGACACCGATGTTATTCAGTGCCCCCTTTGCGGTGTCTCAGAACCAGGCTGACGCCTCTTATATTGAGCAGCTGGGCCTGTCCTTTATTGCTCTGCGTCTGAATGTCACCCCGGAAACGGTTGATGCCCAGCATCAGCAGCTACTCCGGTATGTATTACCCGCCTCGCAGAACAGCCTTAAGGTCCAGCTGGCTGAAGATGCGAAACGCATTAAAGACAATAACGTTAATGCCACCTTTTATATGACGTCGATCCGTGCCTGGCCGGCAGAGAACCGCGTGGATATCCGGGGTGAGCTGAAAACGTGGATTGGGGATTCCAAACCCTACAGTGAAATTAAAAGCTATGTCATTCAGTTCAGTCGTGTAGATGGTGTCAGCTGGCTGGCGCGTTTTGGAGAAATAAATAATGAAAAAAATTAACCCGTTATTTATTTCAGGCTGTCTGCTGTTGGTCGCCCCTGCGATGTCAGCGACCCTTAGCGGTACGCTGGCGCCGACAGTGGTTCCCCTGACCAATGGCGGTCAGGCAAATATTGCCGTGAGTAACACCGATCCGAATCTGTTCACAGTACCAGGAGATCGCATCACGGCGATAAACAGCCTGGACGGCGGTCTGACAAACCAGGAGCAGACCGACAGCGGCGGCGCCATTCTGGCGACCGTCAGTAAAAAACCATTCACCTTCATTGTGGAAACCGAACGCGGACTGAACTTCTCCATTCGTGCCGTGCCCCGTGCGGGCTCAGGCCGGACAATTCAGCTGGTCAGCGAGCTGGCAGGGACACCCGGTCCGGCAAAAGCCTGGGAGGAGTCGAATCCCTATGAATCGTTACTGGTTTCGCTGAATCGCGCCGTGCGCCAGGGCAGCGTACCCGATGAGTATCAGTCTGTCCCCGTCACTTCTGAAGTGCTGCAGGTGCCGGCTGGTCTGCGCGCCACTGCCGATCGGGTCTGGGTCGGTCATCACCTGAAAGTTGTCCGTTACAGTCTGGACAATGTCTCCCTGTCGGCCCGTATGGTTCGTGAAAGCGATTTCTGGCAGCCCGGAACACGTGCCGTCATGTTCAGTACCCCGGCAGGCCTGCTGACTGCCGGTGGTCGCATGCAGATCTGGGTCACGACGTCAGATGAAGGAGTGAAGCGCTGATGGCCAACTTCAACACGCTGATCAAACGTAAGCAATATATCTGGCTGGGACTCATTCTGGCGGGCGGCGCGGCAGCCGTTGGAGGCGGGCTGTATCTGTCAGATCTGAACATGAGCTCTGATGAGGAAGCCCCGGCTCAGGGCGAACCCGCACCGGATATGACCGGGGTGGTCGACAGCAGCTTCAACAGTAAGGTGGAGCAGCACGCGACAACAGAAATGCAGGCGACTGCCGCTGATCTCAACAAGCGTTTTGACTCCCTGCAGGGGGAAGTGGACCTGCTGAGTAAGGCGCGAAGCGCTGACCAGATACGTATCGACAAACTCAGCAGTGACAATGAAGCCATGCAGAATCAGCTGAAGGCGCTGGGCGTGAAACCGGCTGTCTCTGGTGGCGAGCCCGCGCCGACTCCTCCGTCACCGCCACCCGGTCCGGAAGGGGAGCCGCAGCCAGCCAGTTATCCGCCGCAAACCGGCGCCGCGGTACCGCCTCCGACGGCATTCTATCCGGGGAATGGTATGACACCGCCGCCGCAGGTCAGCTACCAGTCTGTACCGGTACCAAACCAGATACAGCGTAAAACGTTCAGTTACGACAAAGGAAAAAAAACGAAGTCATTGCCGTACATTCCGTCGGGGAGCTTTGCAAAAAGCATGCTTATCGAGGGGGCAGATGCCAACGCGTCTGTTACCGGGAATGAATCCACTGTACCGATGCAGCTGCGTATCACCGGTCGCGTGGAAATGCCAAACAGCAAAACCTACGACCTGACAGGGTGTTTTGTGGGGCTTGAAGCCTGGGGCGATGTCTCCAGCGAACGCGCCATAGTCCGTACCCGCAATATCAGCTGTATCAAAGGTGATAAAACCATCGATCAGCCCATTAACGGCCACGTGTCCTTTATGGGGAAAAACGGGGTTAAGGGAGAGGTGGTGATGCGTAACGGAAAAATCCTCGGCTGGGCATGGGGGGCCGGTTTTGTTGACGGGATTGGTCAGGGCATGGAACGGGCTTCACAGCCGGCAGTTGGCCTGGGGGCAACCGCATCTGTTGGCGCCGATGATGTTCTGAAAATGGGCGTCGGCGGTGGTGCATCTAAAGCTGCGCAGACGCTGAGCGAGTACTACATCAAAAGGGCCGAGCAGTATCACCCGGTCATTCCGATTGGTGCCGGCAATGAAGTAACCGTGGTCTTTCAGGATGGTTTTCAGCTGAAAACCATTGAGGAACTGGAAGCGGAAAAGAACGGGCAACAGCAGGCTCAGAATCAGGAGGCGGAGCCGGCACCGCAGGCTGATGCACATCATCAGTCAGGCGGCGGTATGAACGGATTCAATACTGACGAGATGCTGAAGAAGCTGGGCAAACTTGATCCGCGGGAGTTCTCTCCGGGCGCAGCGCCGCAGGGGGAAAATAATGGCTAAGTCTCTCATTACTACTTTGCTGTCAGCACTGCGCTGGGCTCACTGGCTGGTTAAGTGTGCGGTGGTGTATCCGCTGGCCATGATGATGTTACTGGTTGTTCTGGTGTTCCGGACGGGACCGTACACGTTCGGCCAGACGCTGGTGAAAACCGTAGAGTCTGTGCAGCAGGAGGGATATGTCATTCAGGACTGCACCGGGCCGAAAGAACTCAATGATGATGCGGTGAACGCACCACTGCCTCCGGTTGTACAGGAAGACTGCACCACCGTCATTACAGATGCGGCAGGGTATGCAGCATATATCGACCAGAGCTATACGCATAATATTCTCTGGCTCTGGCTGCTTATGTCTGTGGTGTTTACCGGGATGGCTGTGGTTTTCCGTAGGACTCCTGTCCGCAGGGGATTTCTCGGGTGAAGGATGTCAGGGGGGGTACCTGCGTCATGAACAGGAAGCAGGAGAAAAAAGAGCCTAAGCCTGTACCTCACTCTGCAAATTATTTAGACCCCAAACTTTATGAGGAGCTTGTAAGGGCTGCTAATAATCTTGCAGAAGCAGTATTCAGGAAGACTGACTGGAAATCGATTTTTAAAAAATAAACAGATTACGGGTGAATATATGAAGGAATTAATGCTGTTAATTCCTCTGGGCAGCGCTTTGCTCTTAACCGGGTGTGCGGGCACAGAGACCGAATTTCAATGTAATGCCACGACGTCGGATACCTGTATGACGATGGAACAGGCAAATGAAAAAGCGAAGCTGAAAGAGGAACGCAGTGACGCAAAGCCGGTTGCGGCCGGGTTGCCACAACTGGCTGAGGGTAATTTCAGAACAACGTCAGTTAATTCGTACCCGTTGCCGCCACAGCCAAATTTAATGCAGTCCAGAACAACGACAACGGTACCGACTAATACAGTAACGTCAGGATTTCTGACTAATAACAGAATAGTCAGTGCGCCGGTATATCGGCCCGTGGCTGTAGCGCCAGCTGTTCGGCCGGTCAGTGTATCAACTTTTACATCTCCGGTAACGGCTCCTGGTAACTATCCCCGGCCATTAAGAAAAGGGGAGGAGACAACGTCATTGTGGATAGCGCCGTATGTGGATGCAGATGATGTATATCACCAGCCAGCAACGGTTCTTTTTGTCGTGACACCATCGGCGTGGGGACAACCTCGCCTTAATTGATTCACAGCGCCATTACTGGCGCTGCAGTAAGTTTTCATTTCTGAATTATAACGAGTGCCCTCTGCGTTGAAAGGGATGGGCGGTAGCGTGCTCAGACGCAGCTATTACGCTCATGTATCTTTGTGTAAGGCGTTATTTAAATAGGTGGGTTGATTATGATTAATCTCTTAACATTCTCTTATAAGCTTGTTCGGGCTGACTCCTTTTATATATTTTATTTTTTTCTCGCTATTGGTATGGGAGTGATAGTTGGATTTTTTGCATCAAGGGCGTTTGAGAGAAGGGTGTGGCGCGTATGCATGTTCTCTGGGGTTTTAATTCTTCATGTTATAACTGCCCTTGTTATTTTGTCACCAGAGGATGCTTATAAGGAAATGATTTTAAGAAAAAAGAATACAATGAATACATTAACAAACTGCAAGATATCAGCTTTTGATGCTAAACAAGGAATTAATGGGCGCAAAGATGCCTGGTCCTGTCCTGACGGAACAACCCGCTACCTTCCCGTTAAGTACAGGCCAGAAGGAAGTTTATCTGAAAATAAAGTGCAATGATGTTATTTACTGAAAGGAAAAGCTTGTTATGAGAGAGTTATTCGGATGGGCGATGTGGCTGGTATTTTTATTGGCAGGTTATGTCCTGCTATTTTCTACTGACAGTAATACAGTACCCGAAGCGCTTTCTCATCACTGGAAAAATGACTGCCGGTTGCTTGAGACTAATATTGATAAAGGGTTTTTCTCTCCTGCGCAAAATCGACTTCAGTGTGGTGATGTTATTGAAAATGTCAGCAAGGCTGATTATGACAGAGCGATAAGTGGCGATAAGCAAACAACTCTCGCAGAGGCAATGAAAGAAATATTCATTCGTTAATATATAAACAGAGGCAATAAAGTATGCATGCCTTTATTTTTCTGGTGCTGATGACGCCGAGTAGTGGTGGTGGAATTTGGGATATTACTCCCATGCCTAATACAGATGTCTGCATAAAAATGCTACGGGTACTCGAAGCACGTGGAGGCAGAGGTTACGGAAGTAATACAGGAGAGTGCATTGAAATTAAAACGCGCGAGCCTTTGAACAGCGTGACGGAAACATTGAGTGAGGGTGGGTAAATGGCTGAATCTCTGTTAAGTTTTGATAGTGATGGTTATGTACGACTGTTTTTTGCAATGGCAATCATTATCTGTGGTTACGGCTATGTAATTATGGGTGTTTTTATAAGAGATGCGCTTTCCTATATTTTAATGTTGTTTGGGCTTACAGGTCTCAGTGCTTTATTTTCTTTCATGGTATTCATGGATAAAAACATGTGGGCCGGTTCTCCTGATTTGACGCTGTCAGTAATAACGGGATTTTTTACAGCCACTGTGATCTTTTATATGTTTTATGTCTTGATTTATTCCTTTGATCGGATGGGGGCAGGTGAATAGTAAGACCGATGGTCAGTATTAACAATCTCACGTTATTTGAAAGTATGCAGCATAAGGAATAAGAAAGTGAAAGCGTACTATATACTTGGACATAACGTTGCATGGCTTAACGGTATATGCCTGATTCTTTTTGTTATTGGTGTGGTCGGTGCGCTGGCAATGGTTGCCATCCCTGAAAAATTCAATCTTCGAGTTAACAGAGGCGATACATTCATATACTGTGCGCTTATAGCGGTGGTTGGGTTTTGCGGGATGTTCGTTATCTCCATTCACGCATTTTCGATGGATGAACTTGAAGCAGGTAGACACTGGAAAAACGACTGCAAGACACTTGAAGTAAACATACCGACAGGCGCTTTTACCAGCCCTGTTAATAAACTGGACTGTGATGGCATCATCATTAATGTGCCAGGTGAGCGGTATTATGCGTATATCCATCAGTGGGAATTATACCAGGCGAATAAAAAATGAAAGTAAACGTCGCGAGTGCGGTTAAAAACATTGTTAACTGGGCCTTTCCACTCTTTTTTTTGGGTGGTCTGCTGTATCTTGTTTACGATGATTACAGAGATAACGGTACAGCGACTGAAGAACAGTTATTAATGATTTCTCATGAAATACCCTGTGCCGGTGAGGATTTTCGAACGGCACTCCGTAATAGCCCGGGACCATTAACCCTTCGCGATGCGAAGAAAATTGCCGCTAAATGTAACGAGAAATATAAACAACTTAACGCACTGAACGCTATAAGCAAATAATCAGGGGATGGATATGATGCTGTTTTTTAGAAAGTATGGATTTTTGTTTATCCCTCCAGTCTACTGGCTCATCTATCTGGGAGCCAGGCTGACATACAATGGACTGGCAGGAGAGTTTTCTCCTGATTTCCTTCAGGGTATTCGACATGAAGGCCTCTATATTATCTGTAGTCTGTGTGTCTTTTATTTTTTCTGCCTGGAGGTGGAAATTAGTGATGGGGAGTTCTCAGCGAACATTCTGTTCTTGATTGTTTTCTTTCATGTGGTTTTGTTATTTATCACTCTGCTTATTTGTTTGTGGCAAGGGGCGATGTTGTTGGATGCGATCTTTATGGGTCAGATTATTGCCTCCATGTGTTTATTGTTTTTTATTCCAGTGCTTTCCATTATAAGAAGGAGTTTCTAGTGCGGACGTGAATATTATTCTTGCCAATTATTACCCTTGTTATTTTGAAATGCTCTTAAAGGAACGCCCGCATGAGTAATAACATCATCGATACTGTCACCCAGGCTGTGAATTCACTGGTATCAGCACTAAAGCTGCCCGACGAATCCGCGAAAGCCAATGACACGCTGGGCAGCATGAATTTCCCCCAGTTCAGCCGTATTCTGCCCTATAAGGATTATGATTCCGCGACCGGTCTGTTTATTAATAACAAAACCGTCGGTTTTATGTTTGAGGCGCGTCCTTTACCCGGTGCGGATAAAAGTATCGTCGCCACACTGGAGCATTTACTGCGCAGCAAACTGCCCCGGGGCGTCCCGGTCAGTTTTCATCTGGTCTCCAGCAAACTGGTCGGCAATGACATCGACTACGGTCTGCGTGAATTCCGCTGGAGCGGTAAACAGGCTAAAAAGTTTAACGCCATCACCCGCGCCTACTATCTCCGGGCGGCGGAAACACAATTTCCCCTGCCGGACAATCTGGATTTGCCCCTGACGCTGCGTAACTACCGCGTGTACATCTCCTGCTGCGTGCCCCGGAAGAAGAACTCCACCACGCAAATTGTGGAGCTGGAGAATCAGATTAAAGTGTTACGGGCATCGCTCGGCGGGGCTTACATCCCGACGCGTATCCTCGATGCGGCCGGGATGGTCGAACTGATGCGGGAGCTGATTAACCCGGACCCGCACGAAATGTACCGCGTACCGTATAAGCTGGACCCCTATCAGGATCTGAACTATCAGTGTGTCGATGACAGCTTTGATATGCAGGTCACCGCCGGTCATCTGAAAATTGGCCGCCTGGGGCGGGACGGGAAAGAGTGCGTGACCCGGGTGACGAACTACCACCTGGAGTGTGACCCGGAAATCGCCTTCCTCTGGACCGCGGCGGACAACTACGCCAACCTGCTGAACCCGGAGCTCTCCATCTCCTGCCCCTTTGTCATCACGCTGACGCTGATGGTGGAGGACCAGGTGAAGACCCAGAACGAAGCCAACCTGAAATTCATGGACGTGGAGAAGAAAAGCAAAACCTCCTACGCGAAGTACTTTCCGAACGTGATAAAGGAAATGCAGGAGTGGGGCGATATCCGCCAGCGACTGGCGACCAACCAGACCTCTCTGGTGTCCTACTTCTTTAACATCACCACGTATACCGCCGATAACGCAGAGGCCTCTCTCGCTACCGAGCAGCAGGTGCTCAACAGTTACCGTAAGGGTGGCTTCCAGCTTATCCCGGCCCGCTACCATCACCTGCGTAACTTTCTGGCCATGATGCCGTTCAAATGCGGCGAAGGCCTGTTCAAAGAGCTGCAGGCGGCAGGCGTGGTGAAGCGGGCGGAGACGTTCCAGGTGGCTAACCTACTGCCGATCGTCGCTGACAGTCCGCTGGCGCCGGCGGGACTCCTGGCCCCCACCTACCGTAACCAGCTGGCGTTCATCGACCTGTTCTACGAGGGAATGAACAATACCAATTTCAACATGGCGGTCTGCGGCACCTCCGGGGCGGGCAAAACCGGTCTGATTCAGCCCCTCATTCGCAGCGTGCTCGACTCCGGCGGGTTTGCCTGGGTGTTCGACATGGGCGACGGCTACAAGTCCCTGTGTGAAAACATGGGTGGCGTGTATCTCGACGGCGACTCGCTGAAGTTTAATCCGTTCGCCAATATTCTCGACGACGCTAACTTTGACCTGTCCGCCGAGCGTATCCGCGACCAGATGTCGGTGATGGCCAGTCCGAACGGCAACCTGGATGAAGTCCATGAAGGTCTGCTTCTGCAGGCGGTTCGGGCGGCCTGGCTGAGTAAGCGCAACAAGGCGCGTATTGATGATGTGGTGGCCTTCCTCCAGAGCGAGAAAGACAGTGAGGAATACGCCGACTCCCCGGGAGTGCGCAGCCGTCTTGATGACATGATCATCCTGCTCGACCAGTACACCGTGAACGGGCTGTACGGGGAGTATTTCAACTCTGATGAGCCGTCCCTGCACGACGATGCCCGGATGGTGGTTCTTGAACTGGGCGGGCTGGAGTCGCGCCAGTCCCTGCTGGTCGCGGTGATGTTCTCGCTCATCATCTATATCGAGAACCGGATGTACCAGTCTCCCCGCAGCCTGAAAAAACTTAACGTTATCGATGAAGGCTGGCGACTGCTGGACTTCAAAAACGAGAAGGTCGGGACCTTTATTGAGAAAGGCTACCGTACCGCGCGTCGACACACCGGCGCATACATCACCATCACGCAAAATATCGTGGACTTCGACTCCCCGACCGCATCGAGCGCTGCACGCGCTGCCTGGGGGAACTCGTCGTACAAGGCCATTCTGAAGCAGTCAGCGAAGGAGTTTGCCAAGTATAACCAGCTGTACCCCGACCAGTTCAGCAAGCTGGAGAAAGACATGATTAACGGTTTCGGCTCGGCCAAAGAGCAGTGGTTCTCCTCCTTTATGCTGCAGGTGGAAGCGAACTGCTCCTGGCACCGCCTGTTCGTCGACCCGCTCAGCCGGGCGATGTACTCCTCAAAAGGCCCGGATTTTGAGTACATGAAAGCGCGCCGGCAGGAGGGGGGCGATATCCACGATGCGGTGTACGGCCTCGCGTGCCACAACTTTAAAGAAGAAATGGCTGAGCTTGAATCCCGAATACCGGTGAATGACATGGAGGATAAACAGTGATGAAAAACAACACCGAACAGCCGGTCAGTACGACCTCTCATACCTTTCGCCGGATACCCGTCATCGTTGCTCTCGTGCTTTTCGCCCTGGCAACCAGTGCGTTTCTCTCGCGCGTGGTTCTGGAGTACTCCACGCCGCGGGTGGTGGCTTTTGATATGAAGAAGACGCTCGACAGCTTTATGGACAGTGTCAGTCAGAAGCAGCTGACAGAGGCGCAGTCAAAAGCGCTCTCTGATCGGTTTAACGACGCGCTGGAGAAGAGTCTGGCGGAGTATCAGCAGCAGCATCATGTGGTCATTCTGGTTTCACCTGCCGTGGTTCAGGGCGCGCCCGATGTGACCCGCAACATCCAGCACGACATTGCCCGCCGGATGAAAGGAGAACAGTAATGTTACGACTGAAAGGCTGTCTGCTCGCCGCCTGTCTGCTATCGCCGCTGACTCAGGCGGCTGATCTCGGTACCTGGGGGGATTTATGGCCCGTCCGGGAGCAGGACATGCTGCAGCTCATCACGCAGCGTCTGCAGTCGCTGCAATCCTCTGGCCAGTGGGACCAGACGATGGATGCGTTTAAGCAGCGGGTTATCGAGAACAGTCAGCGTCCGGCGCCGGTGGAAGGCATTAAGCGTGCGGAGAAATACGAGCAGCGCTGGTTTGATCCCAGCATCCGCCTGACCGAAGACCTGAAGGACAATGAGGGGCGGGTGTTTGCCCGCAAGGGCGATGTGGTGAACCCGCTTAAAACCGTACCGTTTGTCCAGACTCTGTACTTCATCAATGGTGACGATGCCGACCAGCTGGCCTGGATGAAGCGTCAGGTGCCGGAAACCCTGATGAGCAAAATTATCCTGGTGCGTGGCAGTATCCCGGACACCTCCGCAGCGCTGGACAGCCGGATCTATTTCGACCAGAACGGCGTACTGAGCAAGCGATTTGGCCTGACGGCGGTCCCGGCGCGGATCACGCCGGCGCCCTCCGGTGAACGGCTGAATATTGAGGTGTTTCCCGTCCGTTGACCCGTACGATTCCGTATTACGATTATTTGTCAGGTGATTATATGACTATTACCGAGATTGCTCTCGCAGCATTAATTGTTGTTCAGTGGCTTACGGTGGTTCGACAAAATAAAGAAATTAACCACCGACGTGAATGTGAAAGACTTCTGAAAGAAAGAATTGACGATTATGAAATACAGAAGGGGCGGTATTGTCGGTATGTTGAAGGAAAAGCAAAGTATCTCATCAGCGATATGGAAAAGGATTTGGATGAGCTTTTTCTTTTAAAACCACATGATGAGGACTCGTTCTGGCGTAAGGTTTACAGGCTGGAGTTTATTTCCAACGTGCTGAAGGAGTTCGCTAAGGGACAGGATTTAAAAAAGCAGAAAGAAATAATCGATGGTGTAAACAACATCTGGGAAAAATTCAGGGGAAGGGATAATCAATGAGAAAAATATCATTTTTGTTTATCCTCCTGTTTTTTTCGTTAGTCCCTCAGGTACATGCAGATCCGTCGTGTGAAGGTCGATTCGTCAACCCGATCACCGATGTGTGCTGGCGCTGCATATTTCCTTTATCACTCGGCAGCGTGCAGGTTGGTAAAGGCGATCTGCCTGATACCAGCAATCCGGGTAGTCCCCTGCAGCTGTGTCCGGCGCCGCCACCGCTTTTTGTTCGTCCCGGCCTGGCCATCGGGTACTGGGAACCGATGGCCATGACGGACGTCAGCCGTTCGCCAGGCTGTATGGTCAATCTGGGGGGCTTCAGTATCAATCTCGGCAAGACCGGCATGGGGACCGCGAGAAAGGACGATAAGCAGGTGAACGGCGCCTTCTATCACGTTCACTGGTACAAGTACCCGCTGACGTACTGGCTGAACATCATCACTTCGGCAGGGTGTCTGGAAGGCGGAGACATGGATATTGCCTATCTGTCCGAGATTGACCCGACCTGGGTGGACAGCAGCCTCACCACCATCCTGAATCCGGAAGCCATCCTGTTTGCCAACCCCATCGCGCAGGGCGCCTGCGCAGCGGATGCGCTGGCCAGTGCATTCCATATGCCACTGGATGTGCTCTTCTGGTGTGGTGGAAGTCACGGCTCACTTTACCCGTTTAACGGCCAGGTCAGTAATGAGTCCAGCCCGCTGCAGTCGTCGGTACTGGTCAGTGAGCGTATGGCCTTCAAGCTCCACCGGCAGGGACAAATTATGGAGAGTATCGGGAAGGACAAGGCAGTCTGTTACGAATATCCCTCCCCGATCATCCCGAAAGAGCGCTGGCGCTATCAGATGGTGAACATGTATCCGGACAGTGGTCAGTGCCATCCGCTTGGACGCAGCGTGATGCGCTGGGAGGCCGGCAAAAATCCACCCAACACCCGCAAGAACTACGGCTATCTGATGTGGCGTAAACGCAATTGTGTCTTTCTCTGACAGGAGTCTCTCATGAAATTAATGAATCTGTTTATGGTCATGCTTTTGCTGAACGGACGAGCAGTGTTGGCTGAAACTTCCTCGGTTACAGACAGGGAATGGCTGAAGCAGCAGGAGAACCTCAGCGAACAGCTGCGCCAGCATCCGGATAAACAGCTGCAGCAGGAGCTTGAGGCGAAAATCAGCCGTAATCCTCTGCCCAAATCTGACCGCCAGTTTATCGATAATCTGGTCAGCCAGCAGAAAGCGGCGAATCAGGAAAAGCCGACAGAAGGAGCGCTGTACTTTGTCTCCTTCTCGATACCTGAAGAGGGGCTGAAGCGGATGCTGCACGAAACCCGGCAGTACGGTATTCCGGCGACACTGCGTGGGCTCGTCAATAACGACATGAGGACCACCACTGACGCGGTACTGCAGCTGGTGAAGGATGGCGTGACCGACGGGGTGCAGATCGACCCGACACTGTACACGCAGTACGGCATCCGGAGTGTGCCGTCTCTGGTGGTACGGTGTCAGGCCGGGTATGACGTGGTACGCGGTAACATTCACGTCAAACAGGCGCTGGAGAAAGTCGCACAAACCGGTGACTGCGCACAGGTGGCCCGGCAGATGCTTGATGCGCCCTCAAATGCCGCCGGGAGCCAGCCATGAAAGATAAACCGTACTTCATGGCGTTACCGGAAATGGTGAGGGATGCGGGAGAGTGGAAATGAAGACGGTTATTTCCGTGCTGACCGCGCATTTTTTTGTCCTGAGCGCCTTCATCTGGCTGGCATCCCCCGCCTGCGCTGACAGTGGAAGTGACTATAAAGCCGGTTCGGATTTTGCGAAACAGGTGCAGGGCAATGGTCTGAACTCACTAAAAAATTTCAGTGGTGAGCAAAACCTGCCGGGGTATACCGACAACCCGGATCAGACAAAATACTACGGCGGCGTCACTGCCAGCGGAGACAGCTCTCTGAAAAGCGATTCAGCCCTTGAGTTCAGCCAGGGGGATACCGGCAAAACGATTACGGAGTCGTTCACGAACCGGCCACCGGATCAGATATCTCAGGATGCGCCGTTTATCCAGGCCGCAAAGGATACAGAATCCCGTGCCGACAGTATTGTCGGTGATACCGGACAGTCCTGTACCGCCCAGGTTGTGAACCGCAGCGAGTTCACAAACCATACCTGCGAACGTGATCTGCAGGTGGAAAATTTTTGCACACGCGAAGCGACCCTGAAGGATAACGCCACCACGCAGAAAGTTAACCGAACCTATCAGCAGGTGGTGACGCTGAATTATGCCCGGAGTACCCGGCAATGGAGTGGCAACCTGACGATCCCGACCAACGGTCGTCTGCTGAATGCCTCGGTGGATGGTGAGCCTCTGGTCATCCCCTGGATTGAAGAATGCGACGCCGAAGGGAAGGTGCGGGATAGCTGCAAGAGTGCAGTCAGTGAAAGTCTGACCCTCTTTGAACGAACGTTACCCATTGATGTGATCAACTGGCCACGATCAGAATCGATATGTTCAGGCGGCCAGAACACGCATTGTACGAAATATACCTATGACGGGCAGGGGAAGATTCATCAGTCGTTTGGTGTGGACAAAGCGGTCACTGCAGGGCAGAACTTTGCCGTAAGCAAAATATCACGAACCGTATCATCGGCCAGCCAGAAACCCGTACAGGTCACTGTCACCCTGGTGATGGAGGAAACCGAAACCGTCTACGCACCTGAAGTCGTCTGGGTGGAAAGCTGTCCGTTCAGTAAGGATGAAGGAAAAAAAACGGGCGAGGAATGTATCAGCCCGGGAGGAACGCGAACCATCACCCTCGGAGGCAGGGATTACTCGTTCACGGAAGCCTGCTGGAAATATAAGGATACCTGGCTCACGCAGCCGGCGGACAACGGCTCCTGTGAAAGCCTGATGAAAAATACGGCCTGTACCCTGTCATCCCGTCAGTGCGCCTTCTCCAGTGAGGAAGGCACGTGCCTGCATGAATATGCAACGTATTCCTGCGAAACCAGGACGAGTGGCAAGCAAATGATCTGCGGCGGTGATGTCTTCTGCCTTGATGGTGAATGTGACAAAGCCACGTCCGGGAAGAGCAACGACTTTGGGCAGGCGGTGTCTGAGCTGGCGGCACTGGCTGCTGCGGGGAAGGACGTCGCGGCACTGAACGGGGTGGATGTCCGGGCCTTCACCGGAAAAGCGAAGTTCTGTAAGAAATTTGCTGCAGGCTTCAGTAACTGCTGCAAAGACAGCGGCTGGGGCCAGGATGTGGGGCTGGCACGCTGCAGCAGTGAGGAAAAGGCGCTGGCCAAAGCGAAAAAAGACAAGCTGACGGTCAGTATCGGGGAATTCTGCTCTAAAAAGGTTCTGGGTATTTGCCTGGAGAAAAAAAGGAGTTATTGCCAGTTCGACTCAAAACTGGCGCAGATCGTTCAGCAGCAGGGAAGAAATGGTCAGTTGCATATCGGTTTTGGCGGCGCCAGCAGTCCGGATTGCCGGGGCATTACCGTCGCGGAACTCCAGGGGATTGATTTTAACGAGCTGGATTTCACAAACTTCATGGAGGATTTAATAAATAACCAGAAAATCCCGGATAACAGCGAACTGACCGAAAAAACAAAAGCGCGTATTAAAGAACTTCTCACGCAGTCTTCAGCAAAGTAACTCTCCATTAATAACATATCAAAGGTGACTAAATGGCTGCGTCCTTGATGGTCGTTGTTTTGCTTGTGCTCTTTCTTTTCATTCCGGCCTGTATCGCCCTGTTCATGTCAGGCCGCAGTCTGCTCCTGATATTCCTGGGTGCCGTGGCGTGCCAGGCGGCTGTTGCCGTTGCGTTTGCAGGACTGTCTGCCCGCGGCTGGTCTGAGTCGATGGGGATGGGGGCGGCATCACTCATTTTCTACGTTATCGGGCTGCACAAGACTGACGGTGTAAAACAGAATACTCATAACGGGAGAGAAAAGAATGAAAGTTAATTTTCACAAACAGCCTGCCGTCGATTTTTCTCTGAGACTGACGCTGACGGTAATTATCATATCTCCGGTGATTTATTTCTCCTGGGATGCCGTCAAAGGGACATCGGGGAGTGATTATGTTGAGAGTGTGGTCTTTATTCTCTGCATGGGCGGTGTCGGGCTTATGAATTATCTGTTTTTTTCGGCGCTGACCAGACTTTTACAGAAGGGAAAATAAAGGAGCAGGGATGGAAGAGAGAAAATCGTATGGAATGGTGGTGCTGTTTGTCAGCGTGTTTGTTGTTTTTCTGGTGAGCATTATGTCGTACAGCCTGTGGCGGGACAGACAGGTTAACGCATTTATGACCACCAACCGGGCCTGGGGGATCCAGTGCGACACTGTTTCTCAGGCCGCGTGGGTGGTCAGGGACGGGGAGCGGGTGGACCTTCAGATAAATCATCTGCCTCTGTACTGCAGCGGTTACCGCTTTGAAGCCCGTGATGATGCAGGAAAGATACAGCGCCAGCTCGATAAATACAGTGTCTATCAGCATCAGTCACCCCAGTCGCAATAATTCATAAAAGGGTATTTGCCATGCGAACAATACATGCCGCCATGCTGGCGGGGTGCCTTTGCTGCGCCCTGATGCCGGCTTTCGCCAAAGACGCGGGCTGGCAGTGGTACAACGAGAAACTGAAGCCCCGTGATGAGGAAAGGCCAGCCGCACCAGCGGCACCACCGCCGCAAATGGATATCCTGGAGAAACAGGCAGTCCTGCAACATGCAACGAAAAAAGCATTAGCGGAAGCCATCCTGTATCCCTCGGTGCCGGCTTTTGTGAAGTTCTTCCGTCTTCAAAACTACTGGACGCAGCAGGCTGGCCTGTTCTCCATGAGCGCGAAGAAAGCCATGCTGGAAAACCCGGAGCTCGATTACAACCTGCAGTACAGCCACTACAACGGCACGGTAAAAAACCAGCTGGCCGCCGACTATGCCGAACAGCGTCAGGCTATCTCCACCCTCGCACAGCACTACGGTGTGATGTTCTTCTACCGGGGGCGCGAAGCGATCGATGGTCAGCTGGTCCAGGTGATTAAAAACTTCCGCGAAACCTATGGCCTGAGCGTCATACCGGTGTCGGTTGACGGCGTGATTAACCCCATGCTGCCCGACAGCCGGACGGACCAGGGGCAGGCAGAGCAGCTTGGCGTGAAGTTCTTCCCCGCGATGATGCTGGTTAACCCGAAAAGTGGCCAGGTGAAGCCTCTCAGTTACGGCTTTATCAGTCAGGACGACCTGGCGAAACAGTTCCTCTATGTCTCCAGCGACTTTAAACCGAATTTCTAAGGAGTGTGTCATGCGAAATATTCGTTTTCCGGATTTAGATATCACCGGGATGTGGGTGCTGGCCGTGGGCGTGTTTTTCCACCTGATAGCCCGGCTTGTCAGAAAGCAGCCTGAGCTGGCCGTCCAGGCCGGGGAAATCTTCGGGCTGGGAATGGTGGTGTTCGGGGGATACCGCATTCTTAACGCCCTTATTGCTGAAGCCGAAAAAGAGGAGAAAGCCTGTGAAAAGCAGCCTGAAGAACATCGCTAAGACGCCGCTGGCGGCGCTGGCTCTTTCCCTTGCTCTGGCCGGACTGGCACAGGCGGGCACGCTCGATGAGGTGAAGTCGCTCTGGGATCCGCGGGGAATCTCCGGTACTGAAACGGCTTCCCCGCAGAGCGACACTCCCCGGGCGGAGAGCGGGGCATCTCAGCCACGCTGGTTACGACTCAGCAACGGAAAGCAGGTGGACCTGCGCGACTGGAAAGTGGTGCTGTTCATGCAGGGACACTGTCCCTACTGTCATAAGTTTGACCCGGTACTGAAGCAGCTGGCCGGACAGTATGGCTTCTCCGTGTTCTCTTACACCATTGACGGACAGGGTGATGACGCGTTTCCTGAGGCGCTGCCGGCGCCTCCTGACGTGATGCAGACCTTTTTCCCCAATATCCCGGTGGCCACCCCGACCACGTTTCTGGTGAACGTGAACACCCTGGCAGCGTACCCGATCCTGCAGGGCGCCACGGATGCACAGGGCTTTATGGCCAGAGTGGATACGGTATTTCAAATGATGCACTGAGTCTCTGTTATATCCGGTCTTAGCAAGTGATTAAGGAAAATAGCCATGAACAAATATATACGTTCGACGGGACTGTACGCGTTTTTATTTCCAGCCAGTTTAAAAGCACCCGGACAGACAGCAGCAGAAAAAATAGAACAACTGAAGCCGGAATTTATCCACCGGGAAAGGCGTATGGAAATCTATCTGGAATTATTCATTGTGTTTCTCACTGCAGGTGCCCTGCTGTTATGGATAATGAGATTTTTATTTAATCTCTGCGTGGCTGACTGGATAGCCAGCGGTGACCTGCGAGTAAAAGACCTGTGGAATATTATGATGTACGCCATCCCTTATGCGCTGATGGCTGTTGGGGTGGGGTTCTTTGTTGCCGGAGTGACATTAGCGATCCGCAATTTTTTCAGTTATCACCTTAAGACCCTTTTTATTCTGAGAAATGACAGAGTTAAAAAAAATGCTGTGCGTAATGGAGGACAGGATGCGAATTAAACTTCTGTCACTCTTCTGCGGTGCCGCGCTTGGCCTGTCATTTAGTGCCGCCGCCGACGTGAATGGCGACATGAACCAATTCTTCAATAAGCTTGGCTTTGCGTCCAATACCAGCCAGCCGCAGGTCTGGCAGGGACAGGCGGCGGGTTACGCCTCCGGCGGTTCGCTGTATGCCAGAACGCAGGTGAAAACAATCCAGCTGGTCAGCATGACCCTGCCGGATATTAACGCCGGCTGCGGCGGCATCGATGCGTACCTGGGGTCGTTCTCATTTATCAACAGCGAGCAGCTGCAGCGCTTCGGCAAACAAATTATGTCCAACGCCGCGGGCTACTTCTTTGACCTTGCCCTGCAGACCACGGTTCCGGAGATCAAAACTGCCAAAGACTTCCTGCAGAAGATGGCCAGCGACATCAACAGCATGAACCTCAGCTCCTGCCAGGCCGCTCAGGGCATTGTGGGCGGTCTGTTTCCACGGACCCAGGTGGCGCAGCAAAAGGTCTGCCAGGACATTGCCGGCGAGAGCAACATTTTTGCGGACTGGGCGGCTTCCCGTCAGGGCTGTTCGGTGGGGGGGCAGATGGACAAAGTGCAGGATAAAGCCAGCGATAAGGACAAGGAGCGTGTAATGAAGAACATCAACATTATGTGGGATGCCCTGTCCAAAAACCGGCTCTTTGACGGCAATAAGGAGCTGAAAGAGTTTGTGATGACCCTGACCGGGACGCTGATTTTTGGTGAGAACAGTGAGATCACCCCGCTGCCGGCACGCACCACTGACCAGGACCTGATTAAAGCCATGATGGAGGGCGGCACGGCTAAAATCTATCACTGCAATGATTCGGATAAGTGTCTTAAGGTCGTTGCTGATGCCACCGTGACCATCACCTCCAGTAAGGCGCTGAAAAGCCAGATTTCCGCTTTGTTAAGCAGTATCCAGAATAAAGCGGTGGCTGATGAAAAGCTGACGGATCAGGAGAAAGGGTTTATCTCCAGCACCACCATTCCGGTGTTCAAATACCTGGTCGATCCGCAGATGCTCGGGGTATCTAACTCACTTATTTACCAGCTGACGGACTATATCGGCTACGACATCCTGCTGCAGTACATTCAGGAACTTATCCAGCAGGCCCGGGCGATGATTTCAACCGGTAATTATCCTCAGTCGACAATGGATATGATCATGGAAAACCTCAACCAGGCGAGTGTGCAGATTGCCGCTTTCCAGTCCCGCGTTCAGGTTCAGCAGGACGCCTTGCTCGTGGTGGACAGACAAATGAGTTACATGCGCCAGCAGGTCTCTGCCCGCATGATGACCCGCTACCAGAATAACTATCATTTTGGGGGGAATCAGTAATGCTTGAGGTATATGCCATTGCAGGCGGTGACTGGTTACGGGGCAACCTGAACGCGATTGCGGCGTTTATGGGGACCGGCACATGGTCGACCATAGAAAAGATGTGTATCGCCATCTCGGTACTCATTGTGGCGGGGAACTGGGTAAAAAAACACAACGTGATGGACCTTTTGGGCTGGGTCTTTTCCCTCACCCTGGTCTCTATGCTGGTTGTCATTCGCACCCCTGTGCAGATCATCGATTACAGTAACGTTGCGCAGGTCTATGAAGTCGATAATGTACCTATTGGTCTGGCCATTCCGGCGTCGCTGACAACGCGGGTAGGAAACGCGCTTATCCAGAGTTATGAGATGGTCTTCGCGCTGCCGGACAGTGTCACGTACAGTAAAACGGGGATGTTATTTGGCAGTAATCTGGTCGCGAAAAGTACGGATTTTTTGTCACAAAATCCTCAGATTACGACGCTGTTTTCCGATTACGTACAAAACTGTGTGATGGGCGATATTTTTCTCAATCATAAGTACACTTTTGAGGAATTACTGAATTCACCTGATCCGTATACCCTGATTTTTGCAAACCCGAGTCCACTGCGTGGCGTGTTTGATAAAAACAACCAGTTCCAGACATGCGAGGAGGCCTCACGGGATCTGAAATCGGCTCTTGCGCTTGATACTCAGACAGGCGGTAAAACCTGGAACTACTATGTTCGTCAGCTGTTTGGCGGCAAACCTAATCCCGATCTGCTTTTCAGCCAGATGATTGGCGACAGTTACAGTTACTTCTACAGCTCGGGACAGAGCGCCGGGCAGATTATCCGCCAGAACGTCACGATGAACGCCCTGCGCAGCGGGATCCAGAGTTATGCGGCCCGCAGCGGCGATACCGCCAGTCTGGTCAATATCGCTAACACCTCATCCCTTGAAAAGCAGCGGCTGGCACAGGCCACAATGGGGCACCAGGCGCTTCGCACACTTCCGCTGATGCAGACCGTTATCATGGGGATAATGATTGGGATGTTCCCGATCATGGTGATGGCCGCCATGTTTAATATGATGACGCTGCAGGTGCTAAAGGGGTATGTGTTTGCGCTTATCTGGCTGCAGACGTGGCCATTACTGTTCGCCATCCTGAACAGCGCAATGGCCTACTATGCGAAGCAAAATGGCGTCCCGGTCGTTCTCTCTGAGTTGTCGCAGGTTCAGCTCAAAAACTCGGATATTGCGACCACCGCGGGCTATATTGCCGTGATGATACCGCCCTTGTCGTGGGGGATCGTGAAGAGTATGGGGGCCGCCTTCTCCAGTGCCTACAGCCATTTTTCTTCTTCCGGGCTTGGTGCAACATCGCAGGCGGCTTCCGGCGTGGTGGATGGCAATTACTCGTTTGCCAACATGCAGATGGAGAACGTCAGCGGCTACAGCTGGGGTACCAACAGCACAACCAGTTTCGGACAGATGTCGCGGCAGCTGGCGAATGGAGGCATGAGCACGCAGACGCGGGATGGCTCGATGGTCTGGGACAGTGGTGGTGCAATGTCAAAACTGCCGGTGGATATCAACGTCGGTCGTCAGATAGCCAGTGCGCAGCAACAGATGGCCCGTGAGGCTGATGTCCAGGCCGAAAGCGCGCTGCATGGCTATAACAGCAGCGTGACAAGTGCCTGGAATAGTCTGCAGCAATTTGGCACCAATAAAGGGAACAGCACATCAACAACGACCGGGGCCGATACTACCGAGTCTTCGCAGGATTCGATGGCCAGAAGCAAGATGTGGAATGCGGTTGTTGCTAATGCGAAAGCCAACAACATCAGTAATGAGGAGTCTTTCCAGCAGTTGATGGATAAGTCCACTAAGGGAGCTGTGTCTGGAGAGATATACGGTGGCGGAAAATGGAGTTCTGGTGATCAACTGGCCGGGAAACTGGGTAAATTGGCTACCGGGTTTTCTGCTGATGGAGGTTTCAAAGGAAGTGTTGCATTAAGTGGAACTAGTGGTTCTACTGACTCGACAAACGAATCTGGAAGGGAATCTCATGACAGTAGGCATGATACCAGTAGTCAGGCGGCGAAAGACTTTAAAGAAGCATCCGATTACTTTACCAGCCATAAAACCACCACATCGGGCAATATTACCGATAATAATGCCAGCTCGCGTGTTGACCAGTTTTCCGCGTCACTCTCCAGTGCCAAAAACAGCTATGACCAGTATACAACCAGCCGGACACGCAGCCATGAGTACAGTGAAATGGCTTCGCGCACAGAGAGCATGACTGGCCAGATGAACGAAAACCTGACTCAGCAGTTTGCGAACTTTGTTCAGCATCGTGCTCCACAGGATGCAGAGGCCATTCTGACCAATACCAGTTCTCCTGAAATTGCCGCGCAGCGGGAAGCCCTGGCGCGTGAATTCGTCAAAGTGCAGGTTGAACCCAGAGTTGATGCTGCGTATCAACAGGGTCGCGAAAGCATCGGTCAGAATATGACAGGGGTGTCAGGTGGTGGAGACAATGGTTCGGTAATGGCTGACTACGGACAAAATTCTGGTCGTATCGATTCCATGACGCAAGACGCTGGTATTAAGGATAATGTGGGTCAGAAAGTGGATGGGATGATTGCAGAGAATAAACAACAGCATCAGGAAACCCGTGAAAACATACAACAGCAAGGCGTTGAAGTGAAAAAAGAGAATGCTGAGCTGGAAAATGACCACAAAACAAAAGGAAATGATTTCAAAAACACTTATAATAACAAAAAGGAAAGTCAGACTAAATTGCCTGGCGCAGATACAACAAAAGAATTGTTGGATAAGGCAAGAAAATTAGAAAACGAGACATCAAAGAGATAGGGAGGAAAGGATGTTAACCCATCAAATAATACAAAGTGAAGTCGAAGAGTTAAAACAGCTTCTGACTGAGAGAGATCTGACGATCCCCTCATTTTGGAGTTGCGTCTGGCCTGGTCTGTTATGTATGTTGTGGTTTCTGCTGTCATCCTATTTTTCTTATGGCATCAGTGATTTTTCAACTAGCATGGATAAGTTAGGAGCAATGGTGTTTGCAGGGGCAATGGGAGTGTTTTCAATCATTGCGATAGCAAATACACGCTCATTGTTTCTATCTCTACCGGAAGATTTCAGGAAGAAGTCGATATTTTTTAAGTGTATATCCAAAAAAAGCAAGGTTTATGGCTTAACTATTTTAGTTATGTTTTCTTTTTTTGCATTCACTACTTCATCAATTGGATGGAATGTTGTTGGCTTCTGTGTTTTGACTATGTTTAGTATTGTAATAACAGTTATGGTGATGAATATTGACCTTGGTCGTTATCAGTTGGCTACCCTGACGTCTGTTATTGAATCGGTTAGAAATAAAGGTGTAAAACTGCAATAACATCTGAGTTCCTGTTCTGGGCTAACCGGATCTAATTGTTCGGTTAGTAAACCTTGTGCTCTATACTTTTTAACTTTATACGACTTTTCTTCACATAAATGGTGAGTAGGTGCGCAGTTTACTTGTGCACCTGTTAGGTGTTGCCGCATCCGGCAGGGTCTTAATTTTATTCTTAAATTAGGGGGGTATGGAAACTTATGGATTTGTCAAAGTTGGGAGTTGGTCATCAAGACTTTACCTATCAATTATGGTGGTTTATTAACAGACTAAAAGTTTCTTTTTGTTATTATTGGTTGCCTAGGTTTTAATTGGTTTTTACATCTCGCTTAAAATTCGTATATAGTGAATGCGCATTCCGACATTATAAGAGAATGTGTATTCACTCGTATTGATTATGTCACAAGGATTCAGGATGAAGCTTAATAAAGTCATGGCTGTGATGGTCGTCAGCTCTGCGCTGGTGTTATCTGGATGTAGTGCAATGGGAACCGCTATTAAAAAGAGAAATCTGGAAGTAAAAACCCAGATGAGCGAAACAATCTGGCTGGAACCTTCAAATAATAAGACGGTTTATCTGCAAATCAAAAATACCTCCGATAAGGATATGAGTGGCCTGCAGGCAAAAATTGCCAGCGCCGTCACTTCAAAGGGATATCAGGTCGTCAGTAACCCGGATACGGCGGGCTACTGGATCCAGGCGAATGTCCTCAAGGCCGATAAAATGGACCTTCGTGAATCTCAGGGTTGGTTAAGCCGGGGTTATGAGGGGGCAGTGACTGGCGCCGCTCTTGGGGCGGGGATTACCGCTTACAACTCCAGTTCTGCGGGAGCGACCCTGGGGGTAGGGCTTGCAGCCGGTCTGGTGGGGATGGCGGCTGATGCTATGGTGGAAGATGTGAACTACACCATGATCACCGATGTTCAGATCGCGGAAAGAACCAAAACTCAGGTTCAGACTGATAACGTGGCCGTATTGCGTCAGGGAACATCCGGCGCAAAAGTGCAGACAAGTACGGAAACGGGTAATCAGCACAAATACCAGACTCGCGTCGTCTCTAACGCTAATAAAGTTAACCTCAAGTTCCCTGAAGCCCAGCCTGTTCTTGAAGACCAGCTGGCAAAATCGATCGCAAATATTCTGTAAGTTATCTACTCCACGGCCCGGGCACTCCGGGCCAGACTGGCATCACCTTTCTGGTGTGTCAGAATTAATTCGTCCAATAATCAGTTAATTCCACATCTAAACGGTGAACAGTTGCGCAATTTATTTGTGCACCTGTGAGGCGTTGCCGCCTTCGGCGGAGTCTTTTCGTCTTTATTTGATCAGAGGTTATTTATGGCAATATCTGAACCTGTCAGGTCTCCTGAAACACATAAACTGATGCCTGGCGATATTTATTCACATCCTGCTGTGGGGGAGGCTTATTCCCTGCAACCCCGTTAGGTCTGTTTTCGCTGATTGATTTGTCCTTCCTACCCTAATAATTCACTGACGGATTAGTGCCATGAGTTTCAATGCCAAAGATATGACGCAGGGCGGTCAGATCGCCAATATGCGCTTTCGCATGTTTGGTCAGATTGCCAATATTATTTTCTACGTGCTGTTTATTTTATTCTGGGTGCTGTGCGGGCTGATGCTGATGTACCGGCTCAGCTGGCAAACCTTTGTGAACGGCTGCGTATACTGGTGGTGTACGACGCTGGGTCCGATGCGCGATATTATTCGTTCCCAGCCGGTATACACCATTCAGTATTACGGCCAGTCGCTGGAATATACCTCAGAACAAATCCTGGCCGATAAATATACTGTCTGGTGCGGAGAGCAGCTGTGGACCAGTTTCGTCTTTGCTGCCGTGGTTTCTCTTGTTATCTGTATCGTGACGTTCTTCATCGCCAGCTGGGTGCTGGGCCGCCAGGGGAAACAGCAGAGTGAGGATGAGAATACCGGCGGGCGCCAGCTTTCCGATAAGCCCAAAGAAGTGGCCCGTCAGATGAAACGTGATGGTATGGCCTCTGATATTAAAATTGGCGACCTGCCTATTCTTAAAAACTCCGAAATCCAGAACTTTTGCCTCCACGGTACCGTGGGTTCCGGTAAATCAGAAGTGATCCGCCGGCTACTGAATTATGTCCGTGCCCGGGGCGATATGGCCATCATTTACGATCGCTCCTGTGAGTTCGTCAAAAGCTATTACGACCCGTCACTGGATAAAATCCTCAACCCGCTGGATTCGCGCTGCGCTGCCTGGGATTTGTGGAAAGAGTGCCTGACGCTGCCGGACTTCGACAACATCTCCAACACCCTTATCCCGATGGGTACCAAAGAAGACCCGTTCTGGCAGGGCTCCGGTCGCACTATCTTTGCCGAAGGCGCGTATCTGATGCGCGAAGACGACGATCGCAGCTACGAGAAGCTGGTCGATACCATGCTGTCCATTAAAATCGACAAGCTGCGCGCTTATCTGCAGAACACGCCGGCAGCGAACCTGGTTGAAGAGAAAATTGAGAAAACGGCCATCTCCATTCGTGCCGTGCTGACCAACTACGTCAAGGCTATTCGCTACCTGCAGGGCATCGAGAAGAACGGGGAGCCGTTCACTATTCGGGACTGGATGCGCGGTGTCCGTGAGGACAGACCCAATGGCTGGCTGTTTATCTCCTCCAACGCTGACACCCATGCTTCCCTGAAGCCGGTTATCTCGATGTGGCTGTCAATTGCCATCCGCGGCCTGCTGGCGATGGGGGAGAACCGTAACCGGCGCGTGTGGATATTCGCCGACGAGCTCCCCACGCTGCACAAGCTGCCTGACCTGGTCGAAATCCTCCCTGAGGCGCGTAAATTTGGTGGTTGTTATGTTTTCGGTATTCAGTCCTATGCCCAGCTGGAAGATATCTATGGCGTTAAGCCTGCCGCCACGCTCTTTGACGTAATGAATACCCGGGCCTTCTTCCGTTCACCCAGCAGGGAGATCGCGGAGTTTGCTGCCGGTGAAATTGGCGAGAAGGAAATCCTCAAAGCCAGCGAGCAGTACTCTTACGGTGCTGACCCGGTGCGTGATGGTGTATCGACCGGGAAAGAAAAAGAGCGGGAAACGCTGGTCAGTTACTCCGATATTCAGACGCTGCCTGACCTGTCCTGTTATGTCACGCTGCCCGGGCCGTATCCGGCCGTGAAGCTGGCCCTCAAATACAAACCGCGTCCGAAAATTGCCGAGGGATTTATTCCTCGCTCTCTCGATGCGCGGGTGGATGCGCGGCTCAGTGCGCTGCTTGAAGCGCGGGAAGCTGAAGGCAGTCTTGCCAGGGCACTTTTCACGCCGGATGCGCCGGCATCCGGGCCCGCGGATACAAACAGTCACGCCGGCGAACAACCTGAGCCGATCAGTCAGCCTGCGCCAGCAGACATGACAGTATCTCCGGCACCGGTAAAAGCGCCGCCGACAACAAAGAGTCCGGCAGCGGAACCTTCCGTCAGAGCAACGGAGCCTCCCGTCCTGCGGGTCACGACCGTACCGTTGATCAAACCAAAAGCAGCCGCAGCGGCCACTGCTGCCTCAACAGCATCCTCTGCCGGTGCCCCTGCAGCAGCTGCAGGCGGGACAGAACAGGAACTGGCGCAGCAGTCCGCAGAGCAGGGGCAGGACATGCTTCCGGCCGGCATGAACGAGGACGGTGTGATTGAAGATATGCAGGCGTATGACGCCTGGGCAGATGAGCAGACACAGCGGGATATGCAGCGGCGTGAGGAAGTCAATATCAACCACAGCCACCGCCACGATGAGCAGGATGATGTCGAGATTGGGGGGAACTTCTGATGCTTAGTTTCAGCCAGGTTAAATCAGCTGGCAGTGCCGGTAATTACTATACGGACAAGGATAATTACTACGTTATCGGGAGTATGGACGAGCGCTGGCAGGGTAAAGGCGCGGAAGCGCTTGGTCTTGAAGGAAAGGTGGACAAGCAGGTCTTCACGGAGCTTCTGCAGGGAAAACTACCTGATGGCAGCGACCTGACCCGGATACAGGATGGCGTGAATAAACACCGGCCCGGTTACGATCTGACCTTCTCGGCCCCCAAAAGTGTATCGATGCTGGCTATGTTGGGCGGCGATAAGCGTCTTATCGATGCTCATAATCGCGCGGTGACAGTGGCTCTTAACCAGGTGGAGTCCCTTGCCTCCACACGGGTAAAGAGAGATGGCGTTTCTGAAACGGTCCTGACCGGGAATCTGATTATTGCCCGCTTTAACCACGATACATCGCGCGCTCAGGACCCACAGATACACACGCACAGCGTGGTTATCAATGCGACACAGAACGGCGATAAATGGCAGACGCTGGCCAGCGATACCGTCGGTAAAACCGGGTTTTCCGAAAACATACTGGCTAACCGCATCGCTTTGGGAAAGATATACCAGAACTCTCTCAGGGCCGATGTTGAGTCTATGGGTTACAAGACAGTGGATGCGGGTAAGAATGGCATGTGGGAGATGGAGGGCGTGCCGGTTGAGTCGTTTTCCACGCGCAGTCAGGAGCTCCGGGAGGCTGCAGGACCCGATGCCTCCCTGAAGTCCCGGGATGTGGCCGCGCTCGATACCCGCAAGTCGAAAGAAGCCATCGATCCGGCAGAGAAGATGGTGGAGTGGATGAACACGCTGAAGGAGACCGGGTTTGACATCCGGGGGTACCGTGAGGCCGCCGATGCGCGAGCCGCAGAGCTGGCCCGTGCACCTGCCGCGCCGGTGAACACTGACGGTCCGGATATCACGGATGTGGTGACGAAAGCGATTGCCGGTCTCAGCGACCGCAAGGTGCAGTTCACGTATGCCGACCTGCTGGCACGCACGGTCGGCCAGCTGGAGGCGAAGGACGGTGTATTTGAGCTGGCGAGAAAGGGCATCGATGCCGCCATTGAACGGGAGCAGCTTATCCCTCTCGATCGCGAGAAAGGGCTGTTCACCTCAAACATCCACGTTCTCGATGAACTCGCCGTCAAAGCCCTGAGTCAGGAGGTGCAGCGCCAGAATCATGTCCCCGTCACGCCCGATGCGTCTGTGGTGCGCCAGGTCCCTTTCAGCGATGCCGTCAGCGTGCTGGCGCAGGATCGCCCGGTCATGGGTATCGTTTCCGGTCAGGGCGGTGCAACCGGCCAGCGGGAGCGGGTGGCCGAGTTAACCCTGATGGCCCGGGAGCAGGGGCGTGACGTCCATATCCTCGCGGCCGATAACCGCTCACGTGATTTTCTCGCCGGGGATGTGCGTCTGGCCGGGGAAACGGTGACCGGTAAATCCGCCCTGCAGGACGGGACGGCGTTTATTCCGGGCGGAACACTCATCGTGGATCAGGCGGAGAAGCTGAGCCTGAAGGAAACGATTTCCCTGCTTGATGGCGCGATGCGCCATAACGTGCAGGTCCTGCTCTCCGACAGCGGGAAGCGCAGCGGGACCGGCAGTGCGCTGACGGTGCTGAAGGACAGCGGCGTGAATACGTATCGCTGGCAGGGGGGCCATCAGACCACAGCCGACATCATCAGTGAACCGGATAAAGGAGCACGTTACAGCCGGCTGGCACAGGAGTTTGCCGTCAGCGTGCGTGAAGGGCAGGAAAGCGTGGCCCAAATCAGCGGGACGCGTGAACAGAGCGTACTCAACGGCCTCATCCGAGACTCCCTAAGACAGGAGGGGGTGCTGGGTGAGAAAGACACGACCATTACAGCCCTGACGCCGGTGTGGCTGGACAGCAAAAGCCGGGGCGTGCGGGATTATTACCGGGAGGGGATGGTGATGGAACGCTGGGATCCGGAGACCCGGATGCACGATCGCTTTGTCATTGACCGGGTGACCGCGAGCAGCAATATGCTGACCCTGAAAGACCGGGAAGGGGACCGTCTGGATCTGAAGGTTTCCGCGGTCGACAGCCAGTGGACGCTGTTCCGGGCAGAGACACTGCCGGTGGCAGAGGGGGAACGTCTGGCGGTGCTCGGGAAGATACCGGACACACGCCTGAAGGGCGGGGAGAGCGTCACAGTGATGAAAGTGGAGGACGGGCAGCTGACGGTACAGCGGCCGGGGCAGAAAACCACGCAGACCCTGGCCGTGGGGGCGGGCGTGTTTGACGGTATTAAAGTCGGCCACGGCTGGGTGGAAAGTCCCGGCAGGTCGGTTAGCGAGACGGCAACGGTCTTTGCGTCGGTGACGCAGCGTGAGCTGGATAACGCCACCCTCAACCAGCTGGCACAGAGCGGAAGTCACCTCCGGCTGTACTCGGCGCAGGATGCGGCGCGCACGACGGAGAAGCTGTCGCGGCATACCGCCTTCAGCGTGGTCTCAGAGCAGCTGAAGGCCCGATCCGGCGAGACGGACCTGGATGCGGCCATTGCGCAGCAGAAGGCCGGGCTGCATACCCCGGCAGAACAGGCCATTCACCTGGCCATCCCGCTGCTTGAGAGCCAGGACCTGACCTTCTCCCGGCCCCAGCTGCTGGCGACGGCAATGGAAACCGGGGGCGGGAAGGTTTCGATGGCGGACATCGAAACGACCATCCAGGCACAAATCAGGTCGGGGCAGTTGCTGAATGTACCGGTGGCGCCCGGGCGTGGCAATGACCTGCTGATATCCCGTCAGGCCTGGGACGCCGAAAAAAGCATCCTGACCCGGGTGCTGGAAGGTAAAGACGCGGTGGCCCCCCTGATGGACCGCGTGCCGGACAGTCTGATGACGGACCTGACCGCCGGACAGCGGGCGGCGACCCGGATGATTCTGGAGAGCACGGACCGGTTCACGGTGGTTCAGGGGTATGCCGGGGTGGGGAAAACCACCCAGTTCCGGGCCGTCATGAGTGCCATCAGTCTGCTGCCGGAAGAGACCCGTCCGCGCGTCATCGGTCTGGCGCCGACGCATCGCGCGGTCGGGGAAATGCAGAGTGCCGGCGTGGACGCGCGCACGACGGCGTCGTTCCTCCACGACATGCAGCTGCTGCAGCGCAATGGCCAGACACCCGATTTCAGCAACACCCTGTTCCTGCTCGACGAGAGCTCGATGGTGGGGCTGGCCGATATGGCAAAAGCCCACTCCCTCATCGCCGCCGGCGGTGGACGGGCGGTGCCCAGCGGGGATACCGACCAGCTGCCGCCCATCGCGTCGGGCCAGCCGTTCAGGCTGACGCAGCAGCGCAGCGCCGCCGACGTTGCCATCATGAAAGAGATTGTGCGCCAGATACCTGAGCTGCGACCGGCGGTCTACAGCCTGATTGAGCGGGATGTGCACCGCGCCCTGACCACAATCGAGCAGGTCACGCCGGAGCAGGTGCCGAGAAAAGAAGGCGCCTGGGCGCCGGGCAGTTCTGTGGTGGAATTCACGCCAAAGCAGGAAAAGGCGATAGAAAAGGCGCTGAGCGAGGGGAAAACCCTGCCGGAAGGTCAGCCCGCGACGCTCTACGAGGCGCTGGTGAAGGACTATACCGGACGGACCCCGGAGGCACAGTCACAGACGCTGGTGATCACCCATCTGAATAAGGACCGGCGGACGCTGAACGGTATGATCCATGACGCACGGCGGGAGAACGGGGAAACCGGCAAAGAGGAAATCACCCTGCCGGTGCTGGTCACGAGTAACATCCGTGACGGTGAACTGCGCAAACTGTCGACCTGGACGGCTCATAAGGAGGCGGTGGCGCTGGTTGATAACGTATACCACCGTATCAGCAAAGTGGATAAGGATAATCAGCTGATCACCCTGACAGACAGTGAAGGAAAGGAGCGATATATCTCACCCCGGGAGGCATCGGCAGAAGGCGTCACGCTCTATCGTCAGGAAAAGATCACCGTGTCTCAGGGGGACCGAATGCGCTTCAGCAAAAGTGACCCGGAGCGCGGCTATGTGGCCAACAGTATCTGGGAGGTGCAGTCTGTTTCGGGTGACAGTGTCACGCTGTCTGATGGCAAACTCACCCGTACGCTGACCCCGAAGGCGGAGCAGGCACAGCAGCATATCGACCTCGCCTACGCCATCACCGCCCACGGCGCCCAGGGGGCCAGCGAACCGTATGCCATCGCGCTGGAAGGGGTGGCCGGTGGTCGGGAACAGATGGCCAGCTTTGAGTCTGCCTATGTGGCGTTATCCCGCATGAAACAGCATGTTCAGGTCTACACCGACAACCGTGAGGGCTGGATAAAGGCCATCCAGCATTCACCTGAGAAAGCGACGGCGCACGATATTCTGGAACCCCGTAACGACCGGGCGGTGAAAACAGCCGATCTGCTGTTCGGGCGGGCAAGGCCACTGGATGAAACCGCCGCGGGCCGGGCAGCCCTGCAGCAGTCCGGTCTGGCACAGGGAAGTTCTCCGGGAAAATTCATTTCTCCGGGGAAAAAGTACCCTCAGCCGCATGTGGCGCTGCCGGCATTTGATAAAAACGGGAAAGCCGCCGGTATCTGGCTCAGCCCGCTGACCGATCGGGACGGACGGCTGGAGGCCATCGGCGGAGAGGGACGAATTATGGGCAATGAAGACGCCCGGTTCGTGGCGCTGCAGAACAGCCGCAACGGTGAAAGTCTGCTGGCCGGGAATATGGGGGAGGGGGTCAGAATGGCCCGCGACAATCCCGATACCGGGGTGGTGGTGCGGCTGGCCGGTGATGACCGCCCCTGGAACCCCGGGGCCATGACCGGCGGGCGGGTATGGGCTGATCCGGCACCGGTGGCTCCGGTACCGCAGGCCGGGGCTGACATTATCCTCCCACCAGAGGTACTGGCACAGCGGGCGGCAGAAGAACAGCAGCGCCGGGAAATGGAAAAACAGGCGGAACAGACTGCCCGGGAAGTGGCCGGGGAAGCGCGTAAAGCCGGTGAGCCGGTGGACCGGGTGAAAGAGGTTATCGGGGACGTCATTCGCGGACTGGAGCGTGACCGGCCTGGTACGGAGAAAACGACGCTACCGGATGATCCTCAGTTCCGGCGCCAGGAGGCGGCGATTCAGCAGGTGGCCTCAGAAACTCTGCAGCGTGAGCGTCTGCAGGCTGTTGAGCGGGACATGGTTCGTGACCTGAACCGCGAGAAAACCCTCGGGGGCGACTGACGCGCCTGCGGCTTGTCTGCCCCGGCAGGGGCTCCGGTTAACACCGGAGGCCCTGCCGGGGTGCGGAAAAAAGAGAGAGAAGGATACAGATATGACAGCACACACAATGGGTTTCAGAGCCGCTGACCGCTGGCTGCAGGCATTACTGACCTGGACACCGGGTCAGACGGATATGATTAAAACGGTGGCCCTGGTCCTGATGGTCACCGACCATGCCGGGTTACTGCTGGCACACAATAACGAGATAATGCGGCTTCTGGGACGGGGCTGTTTTCCGCTGTTCGGTCTGGCATGGGGAATGAATCTGGCCCGGCACGCGGAAATACGCCAGTCGCAGCTCAACAGCCTGTGGGTCTGGGCGCTGGTTGCCCAGGTATCGTTTATGCTCATCGGATATCCGTGGTATACCGGGAATATTCTGTTTGCCTTTGCCGTCACGGGCCAGGTCCTGCGGTGGGTCAGCCAGCCGTCCTGGTATTACACCCTCCCGGCGGCTGGACTGCTGGTCGCCTGGATACCCCTGTCAACCGGCAGCTATGGCATGGCCGGAGTGGGTATGCTCACCGCCAGCTGGCTGCTTTGTCGCGCACAGCATACACCGGAACGGCTGGGATACGGGGTGCTGTGGGCCCTCATGGTGTTGCTGATGAATATGAATGACGTGAGTGAATCAGTGGCCGGGCTGGCGATTGCGCTGCTGACGCTGATGGTGTGCTCATCTGCCGGAGAACGTGTAAAACGCTTCTGGCCACGGCAGTTCTTCGTGATGTTCTATGCGGTGCACCTGGCGGTACTGGGTATTGTCATCTCGATGTAAAAAAAACCGGACACAGGTCCGGGGGAGGGCACATTGCCCGTAAGCGTGACAAAGGGGACATCATCGTTGTGTCCACTGCATTGTGAGGTGAAACGATGATACCGTTAGCGTATCGTATACCTCAGACCTGTAGCTTTTATTGATATGGCCCCTTATGAGTGAAGAAAAACGCCCTGTACTGAGCCTGAAAAGAAAACCGGCGGAGAACAGTACGACCTCCGCAGAGGCGACCCCTGCTCCTGGTGTGGTGCGCCGAAAGAAGGTCGTGGTGGTCTCGTCCCCGCCGGCCTGGAAGGCAAAGAAAGCGAAACTTGAGAAGGTTAAACAAGCGGCCGAAGCCGCCACGCGCAACGCTGCGCCGGTGCCGGTTAAAGCGGTAAAGACGCCCCCTCCGGTGCGTTATCTTCGCCTGCTGCCGCCGGAACAGGCCATTATGACCCTCAAGGCATTCTGGCCACAGCTGTTCGACGGAAACTCACCCCGTCTGCTGGCAACGGGCATGCGCGAACAGTTGTTTGCCGACATTGTGAACCGCGACCTGCCGCTGTCGCATAAACAGGTGATTAAGTGCCTGAAGAGTCTGACGCGGTCGGCGGGGTATCTGTCCCGGATGCGGGAAGGTGCCTCCCGCTATGATCTGCAGGGGAATGTGGTGGCTACGGTCACTGCTGATGAAGCGCACTACGCGAGTGAGCGCATGATGAGAGAGCTGTTACGCGCTGAACGGAAGATGAGTCAGACCGTTTAATTCATTTCCTGCCACAATAATATTCATCGTTCTACAACCTCTCCGCTAAAGACTTAACGGCTTTAGCGGTCGATCTTATTTTATCCATACTTAACTTGTTAAAGGAATAAAAATGAAATTCAAATTCGGATTGTATTTTCTGCTCCAGTTTATTTCGGTTGTCGCTTTTAATACCTGTTTTGCTCAGCATAATGCGCCGGAAAAAACGTTTTCCGTCACCCAGGAAAAAAGAATTGGAGAAATCGCGGCGAATTATCTGCGTGCTCATCCTGAAATACTTATTCAGATGAGCGAGACACTTCAGCAGGAGCAGGAAGCGAAACAGACTCGCGGCCTTAAATCCGCTGCACTGGAACAACAGGGAAATATTCTGGGTAATAAAAATATCCCCTCCTGGGGGCCCGGGGACGGAAAGGTGATGGTGGTTGAATTCTTTGACTACCAGTGCATCTGGTGCAGCCGGTTCGCGCCAGAGCTGGAGAAGGTCATCAGGAAAAACCAGGATGTGCGCTACTTCTTTATGGAGTGGCCGGTCTTCGGGAGCCGATGGCCGGTTTCATTGCTGGCAGCCAAAACCGGTCTGCTGGTCTGGAAAGAAAAGGGGGCGGAGGCTTATCTGACATACCATAATGGTATTTATGCGACCGGATTAAATGAAGGCAGGCTGACCAAAGAGACCGTCACGGAAACATCAGGTGATATTCAGTTCAGACAGTATACCATTGATGAAGTTAATACCACGCTGAAAAATATTAATGACATCGCCACGGCAACGGGATTAACCGGTACGCCGGGTATTATTGTGATGCCGGTGAAGGGCGCGACGGAAGAAAACACCACGGTATTTTCAGGGATGACGGAGTCGGAAAGTCTTCAGGCTGCCATAAATAAGGCCCGTCAATAACGTCTCCTTTTACATCTGTCTTATTAAAGGACTGAAATTATGTTCAGATATTTTATTTTGCGTATTGAGCAGCAATTATTCTGTTATTTGTACGGGGGCATGCTGGCGCTGTTTCTGATACTCCTGTCTCCGTCTTTTTTCACAGGAGGGGGGCTGCTTCTGGTGATGCTGTCAGTTGCGTTGTTCTGGGGCGGTCTGTCCCTCTATACGCGGCATACTGACCGGATGAGAAAGCCTGACGTTTCTCCACTCGTCAGTGTCCGGGATGGTATCCAGGTTGTGGCCATGCTGCCGCGGCATGAGAAAGCGCGGATTGAATGGGACATTCTGCAGGACGACGAGGTATACCGCCGGCAGATCCAGGAGTTGATTAACCTGACGGTGCGGGTTGTCAGTCGGGGGATTATTTATGCACCTGCGGTGATACTGGCAGGTGTGGGGGGGCTTGCCTGGGGATTTCCGCAGGACGCTGCCCGGTTGTTCACCCCTCTGCGGGAGATACCGGTCACAGACCTTGTGCATCAGACCGGTTTTGTCCTGCGCTACGTTCTGCTGATTTCCGCCATATCGGTTCTGATTGCTGACCTGGTCGCCGGTCAGGGACTGCCAAATGCCTTCCGGCGGGCGTTACTGGATCGAATGCCAGCTGCGGCCTGGTGCATCAGAAGAGGGACAGAGCGATGAAGAAGGGGGGAAGCAGGCATGTCGGGAATGGTCTGGCCGCAAGGGAAGAAACGGCATGGCAAAGATATTAATGATGACAGGCAGTGCCGTGATTGTGCTGAGTCTGCTGGGGTTTCTGGCGATGCTTCTGAAAGGACGGGCAGCAGTGAAGACATCTCCGGTCCTGAGGTCACTGAAAGCCCTGGGTATTCGCCCCTCAGAGGCTGAGCAACGGTTGTGTCGCCAGCGGGTATGGGTGGGTAATGACACACTAATGACGCCACGGGAACAACATTTTTTCCGGGCATTACTGAGGCATACCAGCCGAAAGCGCTGGCTGTTGTGTCCTCAGGTCCGGGTGGCAGATATTGCCACACTCTCTCCCCATATCCGGCCACGATCCCGGACCTGGTGGCAACTCTTCCGGATGGCATCACAGTGGCACTGCGATGTGGTCATCGTTGACATCCATACCTTCGCTATCATCGGCGCAGTTGAACTGGATGATGCCTCACACCAGAAAAAACACCGTATCCGGCGCGATATTCTGCTGGAAGAGGTTCTGAGGCAGGCCGGTATTCCACTACTACGCGATCGGGATTCAGAGAGGCTGGTAAGAAGGGTCGGAGAGTTTCTGAAATACCGTGGAGCCGATGCAGCCGAAAAATCCATAACCGGTATGAATTCAACGACAGAGCATACTGAACGCAAGGAGAATGAAAAATGATTATCGCCGCCGAAGTGAAACGTGATGAACAGGGGTACTGGACGCATCCTGCACTGGCACGCAGTGGCTGTGAAACTTCCGCAGAATTAAGCTACTGGCTCAGAACCCATAAACTTCAGTGCTTTGTGATGACAATGCGCGATGAAGCGCCTGAAGCTTTCGCTGCCGGATTTACGGATGAAGCCCCGGATGCCCGTGGCTGGATACCGGAACCGCCGGATGATGATGGCTGGTTTCTGGGCTCTGTCCACGATACCGGCGACGGACCCGTCTGCTACTGGTTTCGGCATACCACAAAATCCTGACGCCTCCGCATGGCGTCGTTGTCCAACCCCGGGAACGGGGAAAAGCCAGTTTTTCCCGCTCCCGGCGTTTCTTAAACACCCGTTAAGGAAATACTGTGAAAAAAATTAACCGTACACTTCGCAAATGTTGTCTGTCGGGGCTGATCGGCCTGGCTTTGTGTGCACCTGTTCCGGCCGTGTATGCCGCCAGCATCGAGACGGGATATTCTCCGGAAGGAACGGCTCTGCAGCTGGTCCTGAAGACTATTGATTCTGCGCAGCAGGAAATCCGGCTGATGGGGTATTCCTTTACCTCGCCTGAAGTCGCCGGTGCGCTTGTCAGGGCAAAGCGGCGTGGTGTCGATGTGAAAGTGGTTCTGGACTGGAAAGCCAATACCGGCAAGCAAAACCAGGCAAGCCTGGCGGCCATGAATCTTCTGGTCAATGCCGGCATCCCGGTTCGCACAGTGTCGCAGTACAAAATCATGCACGACAAAGTCATCATTGCCGACGGCCGCAATATTGAAGTCGGGTCTTTTAACTACACCCGCGCCGCTGATCGGGTCAATTCAGAGAACGTGCTTGTTGTATGGGATGATCCTGTTCTGGCTCAACGCTATCTGCAGCACTGGCAGTCTCGCTGGAATGGCGGTACTGATTGGCATTCATCGTACTAACGATCACATTAAACACATTCTTTCTGCGCCAACAGGAAAAATGTATTTTACATTAAATTAATGTGTGCACTCGCTGCCTATAAAGACATGTAGTATCTTTGTCCAGGTATTTTGTTAAATGCTTGAGGAGGCAGAGATGTCACAGGTCGTTAACGGAGTTACTTCCTCATCGAAACGTCCCTACCGGAAAGGGAACCCACTTAGCGATGCTGATAAACAGCGATCTTCAGTGGCAAAGAAAAGGGCCACCCATAAAGAAGTTAAAGTGTTCCTGGAACCACAGCTCAAAGACATATTGATGAAAATGTGTCATGACGATGGGTTAACACAGGCTGAAGTACTGTCCCGGTTGATCCAACGCGAAGCATTAGCCAGAAACATAGCTTAATGGGCTTACTTTCTTGAACCTTTACCCGATGAGTGTTAAATTGCTGCGAGATTAGAGCTTTTGGTGTGCCACGCCGTAAGGTGGCAGGGAGCTGGTTTTGTGGATGTTTACCCGGAACCAGAAAGCAAAAACCCCGATAATCTTCTTCAATCTTGGCGGACAGAAAAGATTAACGGGGCCTTCATAAACTGCATAGAACGTGTTGCTCTATGCAGGGAGTATAGAATTATGCCCAGAAAAGTTCAAGACCTTCTGTGCTCACTCCTTCCGTGCAACATAAGCGCAGGAAGCGGTGACTGATCTCCTTCAAAACTACTATTCACAGGTTAAAAACCCGAATCCGGTATTCACGCCGCGTGAAGGGAAAAAGACCCTGCCGTTCTGCCGTAAGCTGATGGCGAAAGCCGAAGGCTTCACGTCCCGTTTTGATTTTTCCATTCATGTGGCGTTTTTGCGTTCGCTGGGTAAGCGGCACAGGATGCCACCACTGTTGCGCCGGCGTGCAATTGACGCGCTACTGCAGGCAATGTGTTTTCACTATGATCCACTGGCCAATCGCGTGCAGCGCTCGATTACCAATATGGCCATCGAGTGTGGACTGGCCACCGAGTCCAGGAGCGGCAACCTGTCAGTCAGCCGTGCCACCCGGGCGCTGAAGTTTCTGGCCGAGCTGGGGCTCATCACCTATCAGACTGAATATGACCCGCAGATCGGCTGTAACATCCCGACCGATATCACCTTCACCCCGGCTCTGTTTTCCGCGCTTGACGTTTCTGAGGTGGCTGTGGTGGCCGCGCGCCGCAGCCGTGTGGAGTGGGAAAACCTGCAGCGCAAAAAGCAGAAACTGAAACCCCTGGAGATGGACGAACTGATCGCAAAAGCGTGGCGGTTTGTGCGTGAGCGTTTTCGCAGCTATCAGGCTGAGCGTAAATCTCACGGCCGTAAGCGGGATACTGCACGGCGGGATGCATCACGGCAGCGTCATGACATCGAGACGCGCGTGCGTCAGCAACTGACCCGCGAATACGCCACCGGCCGCTTCATGGGCGATAAAGAAGCGCTGAAGCGTGAGGTTGAGCGCCGTGTGCAGGAGCGCATGCTGCTGTCGCGCGGGAACAACTACACGCGACTGGCCACTGCCCCCCTATAACATTCCTTCCTTAAAAAATCCGGCCGGCGCCGGAGGCTTTCGCACGCCTGTTGGCCGGCTACTACGTATTATCTTATCTTCAGGCCTACATTTCTCACCATAATTCCGGTCTTCCTGGCGTCAACATGGCCATAAATGTTATCGCCGGCGTCACTTCTGACGGCCGATTTCTGTTATCCACATATAACTGCAAGGGAGTATTTCATTAGGCTACAACCGTGATACGCACAAAGCACATGCCGTCGGACTTTCAGGGCGCGTGGTTCCTTTTAAACACCAGCTCTGTATCTCTTTTAAAGATCCTTTAATAAATCCTGTAAACACATAACCTGTTCATCGCCTGCCCTGTGGACAGGCTGCGGAGAATGCCCGCCCTTGCAGCGACCTGACGGTCGCGCCGGTTCGGCAACATCAGAGAGAGCTCCCATCGCTGCGCGACGGGCCCCGACCGGAGAACCACATTAGTTACAGCATTCAAAAGGAAATCCATCATAAAACCGGAGCCGGTTTGCCGGCCAGGTGCCCCTCCCCACCACTGAAAAGCGCCGCCGCCCCCGGCCGAAGGCCGGGAGTAGTGTCGCTTTTAATGATGGGTGTTGTAACTACTCTTCTTCATCGCTGTGGGTGGAGCTGCGGTCAGTTGTCTGGTACACGCTCGTAAGCGGCCCTCCGGCCCGCTAACGCGGAGATACGCCCCGACTGCGGCTGTCGCCTTGCCGGGTCCACTCCGACCGCGTACAGAAGCGTCTGAATTGTTTCAAGCGGGTTTGGCTTTGCAGCTACCGTGTTAAGTTCCCTGGTGTCGCTGAATTAATTGAAGAACATCCCCCTAAGCGTCAGCAGCAAGCTGCCGCCGCCAAGGCCCCGGAAATCACGCCCTTTACGTCGTAAACGCCGTAAAGCCCGCTCACCGGGGTTAAAAGGGATTACTTTGACTTCTTCATTGCTGTTAGCGGGTTAAGGCTAATCAGGGCAGGGGGTAGGGTGGCAGAATTTATAGCCCGGTAACCGGCTACGCCGGGCTTTCGGCGCCATTTGCCCGCGGTACTCCATTCAACTTCAACTGGCGCCTCTATGCCGCTGAAGCGGCATCCCGAAAATGGTTTTCCGAGTAGGCTGACGTACCAGCACTGATTATGGTTGTGCTAAAGACCTGGAGAACTCTAATCGGCACTGTTGCAAAGTTAGCGATGAGGTAACCTTTTGTCTGATTGAAAGGCCTTACATTTCAAAGACTCTGCTCACCAGACGCATTTCGCCAAGGGGATCGCCGTAATAAAATGCTGAGGCCTGACCTTTGCGTAGTGCTCGCATCACCTCAATACCTTTAATTGTGGCGTAAGCCGTCTTCATGGATTTAAATCCCAGCGTGGCGCCGATTATCCTTTTCAGTTTGCCATGATCGCATTCAATGACATTATTACGGTACTTAATCTGGCGGTGTTCAACGTCAGGCGGACATCGACCTTCGCGTTTGAGCAACGCAAGCGCACGGCCATAGGTGGGCGCTTTATCCGTGTTGATGAATCGCGGGATCTGCCACTTCTTCACGTTGTTGAGGATTTTACCCAGGAACCGGTAGGCGGCTTTGCTGTTACGCCGTGGTGAAAGGTAAAAATCGACAGTGCGGCCCCTGTTGTCAACGGCCCGGTAAAGATAAGCCCAGCGGCCATTGACCTTTACATAGGTTTCGTCAATGTGCCACGGGCAAAGATCGGAAGGGTTACGCCAGTACCAACGTAGTCGCTTCTCCATTTCGGGCGCATAACGCTGAACCCAGCGGTAAATCGTGGAGTGATCGACATTCACGCCGCGTTCGCACAGCATCTCCTGCAGTTCACGGTAGCTGATGCCATATTTGCAGTACCAGCGAACCGCCCACAGGATGATGTCTCTCTGAAAATGCCGGCCTTTGAATGGGTTCATGTGCTACTCCGTCAGCAAATGGGGGCGATAAGTTTATCACCTCCGAATTTTTGCAACAGTGCCCTGAAAATTTGACATCAGCTGCAATAAGATATTGAAAAATTAAATAATTATGATATTTTATGCTAAAAATAAAAAGAGGTAATTATGAAATCAATTTCTGTCAGACGAGCAATTAATAATGATTTTAATGAGTTAACTGAGATATGGTTTGAAGCTTCAATTATAGCTCACAGCTTTATTCCTGACTCTTACTGGGAAAAAAATAAAGTAAAGATGCAAGAGACCTATCTTCCCATGTCCGAGGTTTACGTTGCAGAAGATTCAAAAAATATTTATGGGTTCATCGCATTAGTTGATAACCATATAGCTTCAATTTTTGTATTGCCCTCTCATCAAGGGAAAGGGATAGGCAAAATTTTAGTTAACTATGCTAAGGGGATTAGGAAAAGTTTGGATTTGAATGTTTATCAAAAGAACATTAGTAGTGTGAATTTTTATGAGTCGGTTGGTTTTAAAATTGTATCAGAAACTCGCGATAACGAAACTGATTCAAAAGAATTTTTAATGCGATGGGAATTCTAATGCGCCTTTATAACTTCGGCACTGTCGCAAAGTTAGCAATATAGCCTTTATGTGTATTAGTCGCGACTTGATCTGACATATGGCCTTGAAAGGTTGAGAGGGTTCTGTCGCATTAACGGCATCGGGTTGATACAAAGCGAACAGCCTGTTTTTCATACAGCCAGCAGATAAAACTGTTCTGCCGGAGACATTCCGTCCCCGGCGGGATGCTGATATTGCCCTTTACGTATCATGTTAATCAGTTCAATACCGGCAAGGATGGCCTGTGCCCGACGGAACCACTTAAATCCCAACATAGCTCGTGTCCGTCGTTTGATATTACGGTGATCCTGCTCAATCAGGTTATTCAGATACTTGTTTTGCCTGATGGTGATGATTTCTTCTTCTGATTTTCCGGCATTGACTGTGGCCAGTGCCGCCGTATTGGCGCCACTTTTATCGATGGTCACCACCTCAGGGTCGCCATGCTGGCGAATGGCTTTGCGGAAGAAGCGCAGGGCTGCTGCGGCATCCCGCTTCGCCGTCAGTAAAAAATCGATGGTCTGACCTCCGGTATCGACCGCACGGTACAGATATTTCCACTTCCCCCTGACTTTGATGTAGGTTTCATCCATTCGCCACCGGTGCCCCACGGCACGTTTATGTCGGCGAAACGCCTTATCCAGCAGCGGTACCAGCCTTATGACCCAGCGGTGAAGCGTGGAATGGTCAACGATGATACCCCGCTCAGCCATCATCTCCTCCAGGTTACGCAGGCTCAGGGAATAAGCCAGATACCAGCGGACACACTGAGCAATGATATCGGTGGGATAATGCAGGCGTTTAAAGGATTTTTGGATCAGGGACATGGTCAGGCAACATTGCAAAAAAAACAGCATGTTACCTGATCATCTTCTTAATGCGACAGAACCACCTCAAGTCCCGTGATAAAAATGTTGACGCTTGGTCTGACCTTCGCATGCCTGACGTTCCTGATTAAATTACCCGTGGCGTTGTTTTCAGAGCTGCTTTCGGAATGGTTCAAAAAAAATGTGTCAGCCATGAAATGGGTAATGCGCAGCAGCGGAGGCATTCTTTTTCTCACCGGAATCCGGATTCTATTTGAAAGACGAAACGGCTGATCCATGGGGGGCCGGTACGATCAGCAGTAGTTTCATGAATGAAGTCGGTCAGAATGACTAAGCGGTGACGCCCGCTCTGAAGGCTGATCGCGTTCAGGCAGAGAAACATTAAGATGAGAATGTCTGGCAGGATACTGTAAATTAATATTGCCGCCCTTCCCGGTGTGGACATGTTAATTTTAGAGCTGAAGTACAAAATTACTGACGAGAGAGCGACCCGAATGAACACACATGCTTTACTTTTTTTGAGCATATCAATTTTGATGGAAGTTGTAGCAACAACAGCACTTAAACTGTCGGACAGCTTTACACGTTTGATACCCGGCCTTGTCGCGGTAGGTGGATATGCTATCGCATTTTATTGCCTGACTATTCCAATGAAAACTGTACCCACGGGCATTATTTATGCAATCTGGTCGGGTGCAGGAATTGTATTGATTGGTCTGGCGGGCTGGATATTTACTGGCCAGAAGATGGATGCGCCGGCGATTCTGGGCATGTCCCTGATTCTTTGTGGTGTAGTGGTTATCAATATTTTTTCTAAAAGCGTTGCTCACTAACTTTTACAAACCGGGATAAGGATATTTTGCTGACAGGGCCGACGCAGGCAACATCTATATCAGCAGTCGGTCCTGCAGCTGATCAACTTTAGCGCGCGGGAAAGATTCGGTAATCGGGTCGCTTGCTGAGAAGGGTCTGGTAGCGTTGAACTACAGGCTGGATAAAATAAATTCAGCCCGCTCTTCCGTCCCGCAAAGCGGTAGCCTGATGAGGTTATAGCCGTATCTGCCGTAGGCCTCAGCCATTGCATGGTACGTCTGAACCGCTTCCCCGAATGACTGCTTACGCTCCGTATCCTGTACGTAGATGTCTTCCCATGGCGGCGCGATGAACACGGTATGAGCATACCGGAACAGTTCAGTCGCTCTTTTCATGTGTGGCGGCACCGGCAGATTACAGAGCGTAAGATAGCCAACGATATCCGGCAGCCCACGGTCAAAGAAAAATGGCGTTTCGCTTTGAGCAGCCTCATGCCATGAGCGTAACTCCCAGTTCAGCATCAGCCCGGCGAAAGCTTCCCTGTCCTTCCACGGCAGCGCATTTCCGCCGATCGCCACCTGATCCCGTATGATTGCGCGTCCGGCCTCAGCCGCTGTCGGATAACCTTTTGCTCGCAGGGAATCCAGCAGAGTGCTTTTACCCGATCCCGGGCCGCCGGTTATAACAATTCTTTTATTGTCAGAATACATAAAAAATCCCACACCAGGAGAAATGTGCCACAGAAAAATAATAAAAGTGAAGAGGTTATCTTATGATACTAAATATCATATTGAACTTGTTTTGTCGATAGCTTTACAGTATGTTTTCATATTCAGAAAGAATAATCCTGATGCCTTCTCACAGAGAGGGGGGCAGACAAAATAAGTTACTGAATCAGGCGCATTATTTATTTTTTGGAAATATTGCTACATAAATCAAGTGAGCATCTTCACAGACCGATACTGGAAGGATTATTCTCACTATAAAAAATCCGTAATATTTATTTCGAAATGGTGGTTCTAAAATTATGAGGGAACGATATGCCGTATTGTGTTTTTTTAACAGGGCCGGGGGGCGCAGGAAAAAGTACTGCCGGTAGAATTATTTCTGACATACTCGGATGTGCTGTCATAGATCTTGATGATGAGTTTTGTGAAAGGATACAAAATATCAGGGAGTTTATACATTGTAAAGGCTACGAGTCCTATCTTGAACAGAACTGCGCGCTACTCCGGGAATTACTGGCTGAAAATTGCCAGCATGATTCCTTGTTTATACTTTCCTCTGGTTTTTTATCTACTGATATCCGGCGGGATATCGTGGAAAGTAACAAAAAACTGGTCAGAGAAAAAGGGGTTTCAGTATTGTTAATGCCCTCGCGGAACTATGAGGAGGCGCTGGCATGTATAATTGACCGGCAACTCAACCGGGGATTTTCTCTGGTCAGAGAAAAAGAAGAAAAGAAATTCTTCCAGCGCTTCCATGAGTATCTGGATACAGGTGACCTGAATATTTTTTCGATGGCAGAACCTGAATACATAGCTAAAAAAATAGTGAGTGAACTGAGTAAAACAGACTTCTTACAAAGGGGGTGAAGCCGAAGTGTTCTTCTGAGTCAGGTCATGACGGCGGGGAGGCTTCAGGCCGGCTGAAGGCCCTGACCGGAGAGATGGCAGGGCATCTGGCTCACTAATCGGGCTTAAGAATTGCAAATGTCACAAACAAAAGTCAGGCATCTTTCAGGATGAATATTAAAAATGTGGAAAAATCTTCCGCAACACCTTTATTGCTCTATACATTTCATTCAGGAACCTCTTTTGCAACACAAGCAATAATCCAGGCATCGCAACAATCCTCCACCTTTTGTGTTCTTGATGCAACAATCTCTCTCTTCCTCTCCTGAGATCCGAAAAGTCCCGTAATCGGAAGTTTGTAGAGGGGAGGATTTTAAGCTTAAGTGGTGCGCCTTTGGTTGCCCTTCCGACGGAGACCAAAGTGTGCAGCTACCGTGTTAAGTTCCCTGGTGTCGCTGAAATAACTGAAGAACATCCCCCTAAGCGTCAGTAGCAAGCTGCCGCCGCCAAGGCCCCGGAAATCACGCCCTTTACGTCGTAAACGCCGTAAAGCCCGCTCACCGGGGTTAAAAGGGATTACTTTGACTTCTTCATTGCTGTTAGCGGGTTAAGGCTAATCAGGGCAGGGGGTAGGGTGGCAGAATTTATAGCCCGGTAACCGGCTACGCCGGGCTTACGGCGCCATTCAACTCCACAGATTCATGCAGCTTCATCTGGCGCCTCCATGCCGCTGACGCGGCATCCGAAAGCTTCCCAATACTGTAGGCCTTAACGTCCGCTTTGTGCCAAAAGCGGACCTGAAATAGGTGTGGAGAGTCCCTTAAGTAATCAGCAAAATCGTCACTTATTTTATTGAACATTAATAGTAACTCAATTAAGATAATGCTTAATACAATATGTTTAATAATCAGAACAAGATTTTAGGGAGCAAACCATGTCTTCTACAAGTGGTTATACCAAAAAAGAATTAGCTGAAATAGCATCATTAGTTGATACTGGGAAATTAAATTTGGCTTTTGATAAGCTTGATGACTTGCTAAATAAAACTCATAAGGATGAGGTTTTATTAATTCTTCCAGAGTTAAGGAGGTTTATATTATCGTTCTACAAAAAGAAACAACGCTTATTGAATGATAAAATACAAAGCAAAATCACCTTAAAAGATATTGCGATAGAGAATAGTACTTCACAGTACTCGAATAATATTAATGAACGCTTTGAAACATATAACTTACAGTTACAAAAACTTGAAATCTCGCATATTTTTCAATGGGCAACTTATTATAGAGATACGGTTTCATTCATATTGAAAGACCTTATAAATACCCTTGAGCAAATAGACTCCTGGGATGTGGTTTTAAAATCAATTGCTGATATGTTTCTCAATCACTCATCGAAAATTAGCCAGCGTGGCATTGAACACTCACTCAGTAATGGGTTGGATGAAACATTAACTTATAACAAAACAACAGGTGGCCTGCAACAATTTATTTTCTTAATCATAAACTTGTATGCAGAACTTCAAACCGAGATATCAACATCTAATCAGTCTAATTTAATAAGAAAAATAGTATCAAGTATGCTTTCGGGGGTATTGACTGGCTACAAAAATGTAGTGGGTTGGGATAAGCTATGTAATAATTACCGCCACTGGGTACCTGCAATAGGTTTCTTGAATGGGAATGATGCAATCACTTTCATTCAAGAAAGAGACACTACACCATCCCAAGTGTTAGGAATATTTAATACAACTGTACCATTGCTTTTGGCCATTGATAATATTTCCGAAAAACTTCATGACTTTGATTATATCTACCCAACCATAAGTAAGGTTCAATACAATGAACCTTTAAAGTTAGATATTTCTTGGTCTAGAGTATTCGACAAGGAAATTAGCAGTTTTTCAGCTACTTGTATTTTCTCGGAGAATATAGAAGATATAGCTGATGCTGAAAGTTTATTGCTATCTGTATCTGATTTAGTTGTACTTATAGCAAGCCCGATCGTTAATGAATGGATTGAAAAACATGCAAAATCAAATTTCATAGATAGCAGTATTGTTAATGGTATTGTTGATAATGCGATAGATCTTTCTGAAGTTATTGCCAGTACACTGCAAGATCAATTGAAAATTAATGCTGAGCGCGATAAAACTGGTTTTATTTATCATAACTATGCTAAGGATTTCCCATTGGAAGATCCAGAGCAAAGAAAGTTCTTTTATGTTGATCGACATAGCGTCAAAAACCTTTTGGAACAATTCGAAAACAATACAGGAATCCACCTATGGTGTAGTGTCAGGCGTTCTGGGAAAACAACTGCAGCGACTAGTATTTCAGATGTATCAAGTCGATCAATGATGCTTTTCCAGACAATGGATCATGTAACTGAATTACCTCATCAAAATATTTTTGAACAAGAAATTTTATTAGCGCTAAGCGAAAAGAAACCAATCCCCTCTGATTTTTTTGAAAACACTGTTAATAAGTGTTTGTTAGCATATATGATAGAAGGGGAAAAAAATAAAAAAATAATTTTTGTTCTTGATGAGTATGAAACCTTTTTTGGCTTATTAGAAGCGTATGCTCAAGACGATTTAATTGTTAAGTTTTCCATCGCATTGCCTTTATTAAGTCAAATGGTAAGGTTTTCTGCAAAAAACTTGCTAATATTCATGGGGCAAAGACCTGATGCATTTTATATTCTACCTGCACAAAATCAACTTAGCCCGTTAGTTAAACAGCATAACTTCCCGTTATTTGAACATTTCAATGGCTCTACTAATTCGGAGTTTAGTCAGTTCTTAAAAAAGGTACTTAGTCCTAAGCTACCTTTTACAACATCCTTTAACGATGCTGTATACAGTGAAACGAGCGGACATCCATATCTAACAGTAAACTTAATGGTCGATTTTTGTGATTGGTTGATAGATAACAACTCAATGAATACTGAGATATTATTGGATGGTAATATTTTTCAATCATTTTCTTCTGTAAGACTAACTACCGCAGCATTGAGTCGGAGCACTTTCTATCAATTCTTTCAGTCCCAATTAAATAGTTATATAGGCGGGGGGGATAAAAAAGATGAGCGATGGCTATATGCAATTACAAAAGTACTAAGTCAGATTGCAAGAAAGCACCCTAAAAAATTAATGTGCTCGTTAGCAGCCTATAACGAAATTGCATTGCAGTCCGTTGGAAAAAGTGAAATCAGCACCAGTATGTTACTTTCAACTGGACTAATGTCAAATTTCCTGAAAAAAGATGGTGGTTATGTTAAACCAGCAATAAAATTAATGGCACGATTGGCTGCATGTTCAAAAATGGAGATAAAATAATGAATTCAAATGCTAAGTTAATCAAGGAATTAATTTATTCTGTTGAGTGGGAAATGCAACAACAGATAAGATTATTTTGGGTTAAAATAAAAGATCAACCACGCAATGATATATCTAGAGAATTATTTGAACTTAATGGTGACTCTGTAATTCTTCCAATTGTTTTGCGTGAACCTTTGTTTATAAGTGCAAATGCAATCCTTTCCGATTTTGTAAAGCTAATAGAAACTAATCGAGCTGAATTTGAAAGAGTCAAGTTAAACCCAGATGGGAAATTAACTATAGTTTTATTACTTAAAGATGACTTCAAATTGTCTCAAGTAAGCTCACCAGTTAACCTTCCTAAGTGGTTCCCTATTTTAGGTGGGCTTGAAATATTTTTGAAAATATCCAATCTAATTCAAACTGCAGAGGTCTCTCTGCTACACTGTCCAGAAGCAAGGATAGAAACCTTAGCTGAATTGCTGTATGAAATGGAAAGTTTGATAGTGCAACGACTGCAATATGTTTCCACTATTAACCCAGGGAAAGTTCGTAGTTTGATTGATATATTAATTACTGAAAACGCAAAAAACGCTAATAGTGTTATATCCTCTTTCGAGGATTTCCTTCGTTCAATAACAGACCCTAAGTCTTATCGAGTCAACTCAAGCAAAAAAAACTCATTAGTATCATTATTCTTGAATAAATTCATTAAATCCAGCCCAGATCAACTGGCATCATTCGCAAATAAAGTTAGTGATATACTTTGTGATGAGTCTGAACAGATTTTGAAGCCGACGTTATTTTCCATTATGTTTCGGCCTAGCAATAAAGTATCAGTTCTAACAAGAAATTGGCATGCTATACTTATTTCATGCTATCAGATTTATCAATTAACAAATGCTGCTGCACATGCAGGGGAATATCCAACCTATCCTGTAAATCTTATATACAGCAATTCTTATGATCTCGTTAGATTTTTGAATGATACTAACTTGTATTTAATTAGTATGAATGAATAAACCTTACTGATGGATAGTTTATTTGAGGCGTCAGTAAAACTCTAAACGATAGAAAATGTCCTCTGATCGCTCATAACGGACTGCGCTCACTTATTGCAGTGAGCGTTACCTTGAGTTTTATGCCAGCCTGGTATAGTCAGGTTGACAGTACCGGTTTCAGTCCTTCGTCATTAAAAACGGTTCCGGTCTTCAGGATGCCATAACACCAGTGCACCAGTTTCCGCATCAGCGCGCCAATCGCCACCATTTTAGGTTTACCCCGCAGGCACATCTCATCGTAAATATTACGCATTCGCTTATTGTAGATTTTTCCGCACAGGGCGGACATGTAAAGCTTCGCTCTCAACTGAGGGGGCCAATTTTCGACATCCGGGGTCGACTCCGGACCGATGTGCCTGAGCGTTTCTCGATCGGCACCACGCCCAGAAAGGCGGCAGCCTGCTCTGCTGATGCAAAGTTATGGCTGCGAAGCACGACCAGCATATGCATCCCCAGCTGGGGACCAACCGATTTAATTGAGGTCAGCAGTGTATAATCACGCCTCAGTGCAGGGCTGGCTTTGATATGTGCTTTAATCTGCCGCTCGATATTACTTACCTCCTCGCGTAGAAGCTGCGCCATACGCCTGCAGGAACTGATAATATCTGCAGGTGTGTCTGTCGACAGGTATTTTTCCAGCCTGTTCTCCTCACGCAGGGCATCATCCAGCAGAACATCCCGTCGTCGCAGGAGTGCACCGAGATATCTGATTTCGGGTGCCGGCGGCTCCCAGCGGTGTGGCTTCTTAAGGAATGCGTAACAGGCCAGCATATACGCATCCACCTTATCTGTTTTTGTCATTATTCCCATGCCACGTGCAAACTCCCGAGTGCGGTGAGGGTTGGCCAGAGAAACCCGGAAACCGGCATCATGTAACTCAGTGGCCAGCCGTTCGTGATAAACACCGGTAGCTTCCATTACCACATGAACATCTTCCGGACCGCAGTGCTGAAGCCTGAGCCAGCGAAGGATATTTTCAACTGAATGTCTGTTATTTTGGATGTTACGGGTTTTTATGCGTCCTTTGATACCGTCATAAAGCATGCAAAGATCCAGGGTGTTTTTACTTACGTCAATGCCGACTGGAAACATGGTCAAACTCCTCTCACATAAACCGTCACGCCTGTTCGCCTTGTTCATACGGAGTCGAGCTCCCGGTAACCGTTCAACCTGATGTGCTGGCGTGAAAGGTGAAGCGGAGGGCCATATGCTGCAAATCAAGGTTCAGCGGTGCCGACTTTTCTGACCTTAAGGGAAGAGGGCGGCTCACTCTGCTTCAGTGGTGGTAGCTAATCACCACAAACTATTAGATACAAGATAAACCGTGACATAAATTTCTCCTTGTAAAAATACCTGCATGCATACACCATATAATTACCTGTGAAACAATAGTAATAACATTATGCAATTAAAATTATGTTTTCTAGTGAGATCAGTGAATTCAGATATCAGCTCACAAGGCTTGCAAGGCAACTTCGGCGAATTTCTCAGAACGATCCCCAGTCGTGGTCGCGCATGCTGGTCGTCAGTGCAATAGACAGGATGGGAAATAATGTCACCCCGTCTGAGCTGGCTATGGCAGAAGATATCTACAGCTCTAACCTTGCAGTGATTCTCAGACAGCTTGAAGAAGAGGGCATGGTTGAGAGAAAGACTGATGCCACGGACCGCAGAAAGACGAGAGTCCGTCTTACAGAAAAAGGCTGCTCAGTACTGGCTGAAAGCCGAAAACGCCGCGATGACTGGCTGGCACAGGCCTTTGATGAGGCTCTGTCCCCTGAAGAAGCAACACACTTGTTAAAAATGACGCCAATGCTGAATAAACTAGCAGACCACACTTAATCATCAGTGATAGATACAATGAAAAAAAGGGTATATCTGCAGATCCTGTTGCCGGTGCTGATGACGCTTATTGTTCTGTCAGTAACTAACTATTTTATTGTTTTGTCCCAGAAGGACTACCAGTCGAGGGTGGCTGAACGGTTATTACAATACTCCGAACGGGTAGCAGGGCAGTTAGCAGATGCTATTGAAGTTGCTGAAAGCTCAGGTATTGCAGGCTGTACACCAGCCGGTATCAATCTTTTGAGAACTATCCGACAAAAAAATAAATACATTGATGATATAGGTATCGTCAACGGCAACCGCATTCTCTGTACGGCTGGATGGGGAACATTAAGGAGCAGTATTCTCCTGTCGTCTCCTCCCTACCAGACGCCGAGCGGGTATTTATTGTACCCGGTCAGAAAAGACAATGTTCATCTTCGCAACCCCGGAACCGTAACGATAAAACATAATATTGCAGTAGTATCTCCTGCGCTGATGTTTGCCAACGTCCTGAATGTGAATCCCGACTTTTACATTGCCCTGGCCGTGCGTAACGGGCAAAAGCAGCTCTTTTCCCTGGGGCAAAATTATCTTGCCCTGCAGGCGACATCAGGTTCTCCTTTTCGTATCAGTACCCGCCACTGCAGCCAGAACCGCGATTTATGTGTCACAACGAATAAACCGGACGGTGGGGTTATGTCACTCTCCTGGATGCTGATTTTCCTTCTGAGCCTGTTCGGGATAATTACCGGTTGCTGGATGGTCTCGCTTATCGATTCAGCTCTTGAAGCTAAAAACTCGCTAGAAAAACGGTTTATCCGGGCGGTCAAGAAAAAAGATTTTTATATTGAGTACCAGCCGATCGTTCAGGCCAGCGACAGAGTTGTGGTGGCGTATGAAGCCCTGGTCAGATGGCAGGACCGGTATTTTGGCCGGGTATCTCCGGAAGTGTTTATTGGCCTGGCCAGCAGGCTAAAACTGTACCAGAAACTATCAGGATTTGTGACGGAAACCGCTCTGGATGAAATGCAGGAACATCTGAGAAGAAATCCTTCACTCCGGCTTTCACTGAACGTAGGTGATAATGAAATGAATGACTGTCAGTTCCTGGAACAACTGGTATCAGGCTGCCGCCGCCTTAAAATTCAGCTCCAACAGATCAAACTGGAGATCACTGAAAGTTCACGATCTGAATCAGGTTTGATTGCCGCATTTTGCCAGCGAGCCAGGGAATATGGTTTTAATATTTCCCTGGATGATTTCGGTACAGGAACCGCGAATATCGAATGGCTGACGGTACTGGATTTTGATGAGATAAAAATAGACCGAGTTTTTATTGCCAATATTGATGACCCCGTGAAGCGCGCCTTACTGGTTTCTGTGGTGAAAGGATTACGTGGCACCGGAAAACCACTGGTGTTTGAGGGGGTGGAAACACCCGCCCAGTTTAAATTTATCCGTTATCTGGATAAGAAAGCGCTGATACAGGGGTGGTTTACAGGAAAACCTGCGCCAGTCGCTGCCTTGAACATACAGGTTTAAATAGCGTGGGTAAATCAGGTTCGGTTGCCATGTCATGCCTCTTTATTTCAGGCCGTATGAGCTCGCGTATATCATCTCGGCTGCAGGCAAGATGTTTATGTCGCAGGCCAGTCCCGTCAGGAGACATAAATTACATACGCAATCAGATATATAGCGGCTAACAGTAGCAGGAGTTTAATGAGCGAAAACAGGTCGTTTAGATAGCGCATCACAGTTTCTGCCTCCTCAGAATGAATAAGTAAAACCCACGGTGCCCGTGGCTTCATTACGCCGGGATACTATTGGGCTGTCTGCGGCATGATCGCCAAGCCATGTGTAGTCTGCGCTCACGAGTGAGGCCCAGTGTGGATCAAACTGATGGCTCCACGTCACTGTAGTTTCAACACCACAAAATCCGCCGGTTGATTTGTAACGCGTATAGCGGCTACGGCTGCTCTGCACATCGCTGACGCCATACCAGGTATTCATGTAGCGTGCGTCGCCAAACAGGGCCGCGGTCTGGAACGCGACGGTGTCCGTATCACTCTGCAGCGGCAAAAGAGTGACGGAGGCCTGATAATTAACACCCTGATCATCGCTGAGCGGCAGGGTTGCCTTTCCCTCCGCGCTGAACCAGGGAGTAAACTGCCAGCCTGCTGCCAGCGCAGTGTTAACGGTCGCCCTGATTTTTCCCATACCTTTCAGGCTGCTGGCACCGTCGCGCCAGTCTGAATCTTTGTCATCCCGTCCAAGGTTGTAACCCAGGGTATGCTCCAGATACAGTCCGCTGTCACTCTGCAGGTCATAGCCAATCCCTTTCCGGGCATCCGCGAAGAAGGCACCCTCTCTGGCCTGAAAGAACGGTACCACCTGGAGACGCATCTTTTCTGATCCACTGTAACGGGGCGCATACTGTGCGCCAGCACCTATTGCCACGCCATTCTGCGAGTCACTGCTGTCAGCCTGGGCTGTAGCTGAGGTTGTCAGGGCCAGACCGGCCATATACATCAGCATTTTTCCGGGTATCATTATGTCACCTCGTTATTTGTTCGTTATCCGCCCCTGCCCGGGCGGCCGCATCGCGAATCCGGAGTGTCACGCAGCTGTGTCAATAAACAGCCAGGGATTTATGAAGAAACTGTCAAGGTGAGTCATGCAGAGCAAAAATATTCTGATTATCGAGGATGACGCCGATGCGGCAGAGGTGCTGGAAGCCTATCTGCGTCGGGAAAGTTACACCGTTCGCGTCATGGCGGACGGTCTCTCAGGGCTGGAGCAGGCTCAACGCTGGCAGCCAGACCTGATAGTTCTGGACGTCATGTTGCCCGGCCTGAACGGCACTGAAGTGCTGGCGAAAATCAGACGTAGTAGCGACGTTCCCGTCATTATGGTGACGGCTATCGGGGATACGCCCGATCGTATCGGTGCGCTGCGCTATGGGGCAGATGATTACGTGGTTAAGCCTTATCATCCTGGTGAAGTCGTCGCGCGTGTGCAGGCCGTGCTGCGTCGTACCGGTGGCAGCAGAGATCCGCAGGAAGAGGTGTTGCGCTGGCAGGGGATGGAGGTCAATACGGGAGCGATGACAGTCACTGTGGCTGACAGTAAAGGCAGGGTAACCAGTGTTGACGTTACACCCACAGAATTCAGTCTGCTGGTCACAATGATGCGCGCCCCGGTTCGCGCGCTGAGCCGTCAGTTTCTTCTGGAGCAGTGTCTGCCGGACAGCGACGCGCTGGAACGCGTGGTGGACACCCATATTTATAATCTGCGTAAAAAGCTCGAGTCAGCCGGGCAGTCTGACGTGCTGCTGAACGTGCGTGGCGTGGGCTACAGGTTTCGTCAGCCATGAAAGTAAAACAACCCCAGACGCTCTGGCGCTGGCTTTGCCTGCGCATTCTCACGCTTGCCATCGGCACAGTTTTACTGATAGCCCTGTGCATGTGGCTGCGATTTACTGTGCAGTATCTTTGGACCACGCACCGTATGCCGGAAGCGGTACTGAATGAATTTCTTACGCTCCGGGAACATCCGGAACTCAATCCAGCCCGGTACCATGAGATTATCGATAAATGGTGGGGCATAAGCTTTTCCAGTCCTTCCATCGCGTCGTCGGACTGGCTGACTGTCGGTGTTTTGGTGCTGGTCACCATCCCGTTTATTGCTTATTTTGGGTTGCGTCATGCCCGGCCCCTGTCGGCGCAGTTCAGCCAGCTCAGAATAGCTGCAGATGAGGTGACTGGCGGTCATTTTGGTGCCCAGGCAGAGTTAACGCCTGAAGCACCCGCCGAGCTTGTGCAGTTTGCGCAAAATTTTAATGCCATGACTCGCCAGCTGGCACGCTATGAAAAAGAGCTTCGCGCCTCACATGTTGCTATGGCGCATGAGTTACGATCGCCACTGACTGCGGCCATGGTGCGACTGCAGGCGCTGCTCGATGGTGTATTCACTCCTGAACAACGGCATCTTGCTCTCATCATGGGCCAGCTTAGCTGCCTGAGCCGGCTTATTGATGAACTTCACCTGCTCTCCATTGCAGACGCCGGTCAGCTCAGTCTGGAAAAGGTGCGATGCTGTCCGTCAGATATTTTGCGCGAACGCCTGTTGTGGATAAAGCCCCAGCTGGATGAAGCTGGCATTAATGTCGTTTCAGACATGCCTGAAACGTCGGTGCTGAACGTCGATCCCTTTCGTCTGGGCCAGGTGTTTACCATTTTGATGGAAAACGCGCTGCGTTATGCCGGCAAAGGCACCACTCTGTTTCTTAGCACCCGAAGCATAAACGGAAATTACGAAATAATTTTTCAGGATACCGGCCCCGGCGTTCCGCAGGAATTCCTTGATGTCATGTTCGAGCGCTTTGTGCGCGGTGATATTTCCCGCGCACGACACTCTGGCGGCAGTGGGCTGGGCCTGTCTATCGCACAGGCAATCTGTCATGCACATGGCGGAACCATCGAGGCCAGTCTTCCTTCGGGGGGCGGTTTGCGGATGCGAATCGTACTGCAGGCTACTGCATAACGGTTTCTGACTGTCTTGACATCCTCTTGATAAATCGTCGCAGGAATCTTGATAATCACGAGGTTTAATGGCGCAAAACCTATTAGAGGAACTGCGCCATGCCTGATGAACATCACGTCCTGCTTAAAGAGGACGTCAGGAACCTGCCGGATACCCGGTATCTTCTCTCACTGATGCCTCTGCTGGGCTGTTTAGTTCTGATGACCATTATGCTGGCCGGCTGCGATGGCAAAAAACAACCCACTTCTTTACCTCTGCGTCCGGTCAGGTTCGTGACTGTCGGTCCGCGTGAGTCTCCCGGGGTACAGACGCTGACCGGCGAAATCAGGGCGCATGATGAGACGTCCCTGAGTTTCAGGCTGGACGGACGCATACTGACGCGCAGCGCTGACCTAGGCAGCCGGTTTCGGCAGGGTGATGCGCTTGCTGTTCTGGACAGTCCAACAGCGCAAAATCAGTTAACCAGCGCTCAGGCAGACGTCAGCAGCAGCCGGGCCGCGGAAAAAGTGGCGGCGCTTAATCTGCATCGCATGCGTCTTCTGATGCCGACCGGGGCCATTGCGCGGGCGCAGCTGGACACCGCCGCAGCCGACTGGCAGGCTGCACTTTCGCGCCTTCAGAGCAGTGAAGCGGCGCTGAAAAATGCGCAGGAGAACGTGCGCTGGACGACCCTAACGGCGCCGGTAAACGGCTTGGTCACGGGGGTCAGCGCGTCTGCGGGGCAGGTGGTCAGCGCCGGACAAACCGTGTTTACCGTGGCCTCCAGTGATGCCCGGGACGTCGTATTTGACGTGGCCAGTCCCGGAATCGTATCCCGTCAGCCTGGTGCCACTTTTCATGTGGCATTGCTTCAGGATGCTTCCGTTATTGCACAGGCGCATCTGCGTGACATCAGCCCGCAGGCCGACCCGCAAACGCGCAGCTGGCGGGTGCGCATCACGCTTGATAATCCGCCGCCTGACATGGTGATGGGAGCCAGCGTCTCTGTAACGCTTCCCATCGCGGACTCAGCGGGTGAAAAGGTGATAACGCTTCCGGCCTCTTCTCTTACGCGCCTGTCAGAAGCTCCTGCTGTTTTCATTCTGGATCCGGCTAATAATAAGGTCTACCGGCGAGCCGTACATATTGCAGGTTACTCTGCGGACGCTGTTTTTATCCGGGCTGGAGTATCACCCGGAGATCGTGTGGTAACGGCGGGCGTCAGAAGCCTGCGTGACGGTGAGCACGTGGCTGGCATACAGGAGGACCAGGATGAAGCAGGGCTTTAATCTTTCGGCCTGGGCGCTGAAACAACAGCAGCTGATGGCCTTTCTGATGCTGCTCATTATGGCCACCGGCATCATCAGTTACGAACAGCTTTCCCGCAATGAAGATCCGGCGTTTACCATCAAAACGGCTGTGGTTTCTGCGCAGTGGCCGGGCGCGAATCTTAGCGACACGGTAAATCTGGTTACTGACACGCTGGAGAAAAAGCTTCAGGAAATCCCGTGGCTTGACTATGTCCAGAGTGAGACGCACGCCGGGCGCTGCGTTATTTTTATTAATCTTCGCGATAGCACGCCTCCTGATCAGGTCGCAGACATCTGGTACCAGGTACGGAAGAAGATGCAGGACACTGCTCCGTCATTACCTCAGGGCGTACAGGGGCCGGTGGTCAACGACGAATTTGAAGACACTTTTGGTACGATTTACGGGTTTACTGCCGACGGATTTACTATGCGGGAACTGCGGGATCGGGTGGACAGCATCCGCCGGGATCTGATGAGTCTGCCGGACGTTGGAAAAATTCAGTTGTTGGGAGAGCAGGAAGAGCAGCTGGTAGTCGCCTTCTCCCCACGCCAGCTGTCCGCCATGGGTCTGGATTTACAACAGGTCGCCGATGCGTTGCGCGCGCAGAATGTGGTCGAACCTGCGGGTACCGCCCGCACGGCCGGTGACAATGTTGCCCTGCGCGTCAGCGGAGCTTTCAGTAGCGAAGAGAGTCTGCGTGCGGTGACGCTTCGGGTGAACAACCGTTATATACCGCTTACAGACATTGCCAGCATTGTACGCCGATCTGCAGAGCCACCGGCTCCGCTTTTTCGCGTCAATGGCCAGCCTGCAATTGGCCTTGCCATCTCGATGGCGCCAACCGGAAATATGCTTGAATTCGGGCAGGCGCTGCGGTCGCGCATGAACAGCGAAGCAGCACAGCTGCCGCACGGTATTGAAATGACCAAAATTGCCGATCAGTCTGCGGTGGTTGAGGAGGCTGTCAGCGGGTTTGTGCACGTACTCGGGGAGGCGGTAATAATCGTACTGGCGGTCTCTTTTGTTTCACTGGGTCTGCGTGCAGGGCTTGTGGTGGCCGCCGCGATACCTCTGGTGCTCGCCATGACGTTCATCTGTATGTATCTTGCCGGCATCGGCTTACAGCGGATCTCCCTGGGCGCGCTGATTATTGCGCTGGGTCTGCTGGTTGATGACGCGATGATAACGGTGGAAACCATGGTAGCCCGACTCGAAGATGGCGATTCCCTTGCCAGCGCAGCGACATATGCCTTCACTTCCACGGCATTCCCGATGTTGACTGGCACACTGGTGATGATTGCAGGATTTATTCCGGTCGGCTTTGCAGCCTCAAGCGCCGGGGAATACTGTTACACCCTTTTTGCTGTGGTACTTATTGCACTGATCAGCTCATGGATTGTGGCTGTACTGTTTTCCCCATTAACCGGCAGCTGGCTGTTACCTGGCACGCTGCAGAAACACCACACTGGCACCGGACGCCTGGGCAGATTTTACCAGCGCCTGCTTACCAGAGTTTTACAACACAGGCTACTGACGCTTGGTATTGCGTTGCTGGCTCTGTTGCTGGCCGGTCTGGGAACGACTTATATGCAGGGTGAGTTCTTTCCGGCCTCAGATCGCCCTGAGCTTCTGGTGAGTCTGTCTCTCCCGGCGAATGCATCTCAGGAAGCGACTCTCCGTCAGACAGCGCGTCTGGAGCAAGCAGTATCAGCCAGCCACGATGTTGACCACTACTCCTCTTATGTTGGAACCGGTGCGATACGTTTTTACCTGCCTATGGATGTTCTGCTTGATGATGAAAATACCGCTCAGCTGGTCGTGGTAGCCAAAAGCCTGGCGGCCCGCGAAAGGCTTCGACATTATCTCGATAAGGTGCTCGCCAGGGATTTCAGCGACATCACAACACGAGTTTCTCCACTTGAGCTTGGTCCCCCCGTCGGCTGGCCCGTTCGCTATCGCGTTAGCGGGCCTGATTACAGGCGCGTCCAGACGCTGGCAGAGCAGCTTTCGGCTGCACTGGGCGCATCCTCCCTGACGCGAGAGGTGAACCAGACAGCAGGAGAACCCGAGCGCGTTATCACGTTAAAGGTAAACCAGACGGCAGCAAGGGCAGCGGGGCTCTCATCTGATCAGATAGCCCGTTATCTGAACACGGTCTGGTCAGGCACGCTTATTACTACTGTTCGCGACAGGAACCGGTTGATAGATGTAGTACTGCAGGGCAACACAGATGAAAGGCGTAATATTGGCAGTCTCTCCGGGCTGCTACTGACGTCGTCGACGGGCGCAAAAATCCCGCTGGCGCAGGTGGCCACACCAGAGTGGGGGCTTGAGGATCCGGTTATATGGCGGCGCCAGCGTCTGCCCTTTATTACAGTACAGACGGATCTGGCCCCCGGTTTGCGCGCAGAAACTGTATCAAATGGTCTCAAGCCGCTCATTAATCATCTGAGGGCGGTGTTGCCTGAGGGTTACAGCATCAGTGAGGATGGTGCTGTCACCGAGTCTGACAAAGGTAATAGTTCGGTATTTGCAATTTTACCGGTCACTCTGCTCTGCATGCTGCTGTTGCTGATGATTCAGTTAAAGCGAGTTTCACGCATGTTTCTTGCCCTGCTGATGGCACCCTTTGGTTTACCCGGGATTGTTCTCGCCATGCTGCCAACCGGAACTCCAATGGGCTTTGTGGCTTTGCTGGGCATTATTGCACTTGCCGGCATGATCATCCGCAACGCCGTTATTCTCATCACTGAAGCAGACAATAACCGGAAGTCAGGGATGCACTTTAATGAGGCGATAGGTGCTGCCGCCATTCACCGGGCACGCCCTATACTACTTACGGCAAGTGCAGCCATTCTGGGCATGATCCCTATTTCCCGACAGATTTTCTGGGGGCCGATGGCTTTTGCGATTATCGGTGGACTTCTTGTGGCTACTCTGGTGACGCTAACGGTTTTACCTGCAGCCATGAGTCTGGTTATGCAGATGGAGGATCGTTCAGCTACAGGTAAATCAGCCAAAGCTGTGAACGTAACAGAGGGGCAGTAATAACCTGATCTGCTCCCCGTTGATTGAAGAATCAGGGACCCTGAGCTCATCGAGCCTGTTGGCTGATGAGATGTGGGAGGCTAAGTCGTGCATCGTAACTAATTGCAATCATCAATATGGACAGCTATCACGACAGGTAGCTCTTAAAAGCTTCAGACCTACGCGTTAAAAGCGGTTCAAGTCTTCTAAGTAGATAGTTATTATTTTGGCTGTGTATCAATACCCGCTTTATCATGGAGTTGATTTTATGGCCGATCCCCTGAACCTACAGACCGACGTCGTCCGGCAGCACACGGTGCCCCGTTTTTTACTGAAGCACTTCAGTGCGCCGGGAAAAGGTAAGCGCCGGCGGTTGCACGCCTTTGACAAGGCCCGCAGAGGCAGTTACGCCACCACGCCCGACGACGCCACAGTGCGCAACACCTTTTACAATCTTGACGGTCACCCCGATCGCTTGAGTCTGGAGCCACTACTGGGGATTTACGAACACCATGCCGCGCCTGTGATCGCCGCGCTGCTGCAGCACAGGGATATCCGCCGGCTGACTGAGGAGGAGCGGTACAAACTGGCCGTGTTTGTGGCCGTGCAGCGTGCGCGTACCTTTGGCGAGCAGCAGCGCATAGCCGGAATGGTCTCTGTGCTTTCAGATAAATTGGCTGGTATCGGCGCGACAGCTGACCAGGTGACCGATGCCCTGGGTATATCATCAGATCGCGATACCCGGCACATTTTTCTGCATTTGCTGGCCGATCAGGCGCCTCATATTGACCATTACCTGAATAAAGACTGGTATCTCTTTGAGACCACGGCCGATCATCCGTTCTACGTGTCTGATAACCCGGTAGTCCTGCAGAACAGTAATGACTTCGGGCCATACGGCAACCTCGGGCTGGCGGTTCGCGGTATAGGGGTCCGACGCTCAGTGGAGCGAAAACTCACGTTAAGCAATTATTTTTTCACAAACCATTACGGATTAGATAAACAATCTTGGTTTGTCATCATGTAACAGGTGTCAGATTTGGCTGTAAATCTCATCCGTCGAATAGGGGTTTGAGGGCCAATGGAGCGAAAACGTGCGCCAAGAGCATAACCATATGATAAAGTTATATTTATCTATGAATCATTGTTCTGTTTTTTTAAATTGTTCGGTAGTCGAATGTTCTGGTAGCATGACATACATCGACAGAGGATCTTGCCATGCCTGATACAGGTTTTCCCCACTTTCAGTCAGATACCGATACTGTTATTCCCGATTCTGTCGTCAGAGGGATACCTCCAGGACAATACCGTGCTGCTCTCCATCTTTTCTGGAACGCTTTTTCCAGAAAATTGCGTTTCACTCTCGGAACTGAGAAGAAGACCCTGCGATTTCTTGAGTGTTGTATAGATCCAAAACAAACCGTATGTGCGATTGATTCTGCCGGGCAGCTTGCTGGTTTTGCTGCTATTAAAAGTAGCCATTGAGCGTTTATTAATCCGACACTTGCCACTTTTTTCAATGAATACGATATCCCGGCAGGTTTTGTTCGCGCATTAATAATGAATCAGCTGGATTATAAGCCTGCCGTTAATGAATTAATGATAGAAAGTCTATGTGTAAATGAGTGTTATCGGGGAATGGGAATTGGGCAAACCCTTCTTTCGCATATTAAATATCTGGCTGTTCTGCAGGATAAAAACCTTACTCTTGATGTTATTGCAGAGAATAACGGTGCAAGAAGACTTTATGAACGTACCGGGTTTTATGAAATTGGGCGAAAAAAATTCTTTTTTTCCGCCCCTTTGTTTGGCTTTCGGCACGTAATAAGAATGCAGTTCAGTCCACACAGTCCTGATTCAGGATCCATGATGAGACAGTTCTGAGTGCTCCGGGCGAATATGCGTATCTCCCTGACAGCAGAAACAATCCCTGTTTCCAAAAAGGCCACTGAGAGGAAAGCTGATAATCAAACCATTCGCTGCGTAAAAGCCCGTGAGTTGCCCCCGGTAATTTCCTGATACAGCGGGGAGTGCCCGCTGGTAGTGCTTTGGCCCAGACTGCGGCTGTTTCATCAGCGTCTACATTCCGGTCATCCTTGCCCATCAGAATTAATACCGGAGTATATGTGCCGGAAATATCTTTCGTCGCATCAGCCAGGGAATTCCTGCGTTCGAAGTCCTGGCGCGTACATTGGGAAGTGCAGGGAAGAACAGCTGCTGCTTCTGTAAACTGACGGTCAAAAACCACTGCTTCATTTTTTTTAGCATCCTGAATATCATTCAGGGAGCGACCTTCGAATTTAAGTCGTTGTCCTGTATAGTATATGCTCTGATCCCGCCAGTTTATCGCCGCACCTATCAGTACAGCAAATTCAGTTGTTGTCAGTTGGCTTGCCTGCGGTACAACCCAACCTGCCTGCGAAAAGCCGAGATAACCTCCGCGACTTTTTTTCAGCTCTGGCTGTTCTCTCAGTTTTTTTAACGCCAAAACCGCCTCCTCTGCGCGATCTGACATTGTCTGTGCCAGCCAGTTACCTGTACTTTTACCCACACCAGGTTTATCCCATGAAAAAACAGCAATTCCCTGTGAGACAAGGAATTTCACCAATGGAATATATCCACCTTCTGACCAGCGGTCCTGAGGTCCGTCTCCATGAACTAAAAGTACAAATGGAGGAGAAACCTTACCGGAAGGCAGAATCAACGTCCCCACCAGAACATTGTTATTATGCTTAAAAGATACAGTACGTTGTTGCCCGTACCCTGAAAGATCGAAGTCAGATAATCGGGTAAGTAAAAAAATAATGAGAGCGACAATCATAATTGAAAATGACACAATATATTTAATCATGTATAACTCTTTATAATTTATAAAATTAAATATCAGCTGACTCTTTTAATACTTTATAAACGGTTGAGCGTGCGATATTGAGTTCCCGTGATATTGTTGTTGCACTGTGTCCATTGTTTATAAGGGTTATTATTTTTGACCGATCCACAGTTCGTTTACGTCCAAAACGAACGCCATTCTGCCTGGCTTCCTGTCGGCCTTCATTCGTGCGCTCCAGTATCCTTCTTCTCTCAGCCTGCGCCACGGCAGACAGAATAGTTACCACCATTTTCCCCATTTCACCATCGGTACTGATCCCGTCGTCAATAAACCTGATAGCCACTCCCTGGGCGTCGAATTGCTTTATCAGTTGGATCATATCGGCGGTATCGCGACCAAGACGGTCGAGTTTTTTCACCAGAACAGCATCACCATCTTCCACTTTCATACGCAGCAGGTCCAACCCCTCCCTGTCGGTGGAACTGCCGGAAGCCTTATCGGTAAATATACGGTTTGCTTTCACTCCTGCGTCTTTGAGCGCTCTGACCTGAAGATCAAGAGATTGCTGACTGGTTGAAACCCGAGCGTAACCAAAAAGTCTCATAAAAATGTACCTTAAATCGAATATCGGACAACTTGTGTCCATTATTGCAAATTTACGATTTAATAGACATATAAATGTAGCCGTTTTACGATGTCCGATAATTTATAATATTTCGGACGGTTACAAAGTTGTTAACTTGTAACCTTCAGGCAGGGAGGCTGATATGCCCGTCGATTTTCTGACCACTGAACAGACTGAAAGCTATGGCCGGTTCACCGGTGAACCCGATGAACTTCAGCTGGCCCGCTATTTTCATCTTGATGAGGCAGACAAGGAATTTATCGGAAAAAGCAGAGGCGATCACAATCGTCCGGGAATTACCCTGCAAATAGGGTGCGTGCGTTTTCTGGGTACCTTTCTCACCGATATGAATCATATTACGCTGGCGCTGGATGATGCACTGGACGTTCTGGATGCCATGCTGGCTGTTATCATCCGTGACGCCAGAAAGATTGGACAGAAAAAACGACTCCGATCTCTGAAAGATCTGGATAAGTCAGCACTGGCGCTCGCCAGCGCGTGTTCGTACCTGCTGAAAGAGGAAACGCCGGACGAATCAATCCGGACCGAAGTATTCAGCCACATCCCGAGGCAAAAACTGGCCGATATTATTGCACTTGTCCGTGAAATTGCCCGGCCCTCAGACGATAACTTTCATGATGAAAAGGTGGAGCAGTACGGGCGGGTTCGTCGTTTCCTGCCCCGTCTGCTGAATACCGTTAAATTTTCAGCAGCCCCCGCCGGGAGCGCCACTCTGAATGCCTGCGATTACCTCAGCCGCGAGTTCAGCTCAAGGCGGCAGTATTTTGGTGATGCACCAACAGAAATCATCAGCCGACCGTGGAAACGACTGGTGGTTAATAAGGAAAAACATATCACCAGAAAGGGATACACGCTGTGCTTTCTCAGTAAACTACAGGACAGCCTGAGACGGCGGGATGTCTACGTTACCGGCAGTAACCGGTGGGGAGATCCCCGCGAAAAATTACTACAGGGCGCAGACTGGTAGGCAAACCGGATTAAGGTTTATCGTTCCCTGGGGCACCCGACGAATCCACAGGACGCAATAAAATCGCTAGGTCTTCAACTGGACACTCGTTACAAGCAGGTAGCCGAACGCCTTGGCGAAAATGAGGCGGTTGAACTGGATATTTCCGGCCCAAAGCCCAGGCTGACAATTTCTCCCCTCGCCAGTCTTGACGAGCCGGACAGTCTGAAACGACTGAGCAAACAGGTCAGTGATCTTCTCCCGACTGAAGATTTGACAGAGCTGTTGCTCGAAATCAATGCCCATACCGGATTTGCTGATGAGTTTTTCCACGCCAGCGAAGCCAGCGCCAGAGTTGACGATCTGCCCGTCAGCATCAGCGCCGTACTGATGGCTGAGGCCTGCAATATCGGTCTGGAACCCCTGATACGGTCAAATGTTCCAGCCCTGACCCGACACCGGCTGAACTGGACAAAAGCAAACTACCTGCGGGCTGAAACTATCACAAGTGCGAATGCCAGGCTGGTTGATTTTCAGGCAACACTACCGCTGGCACAGGTCTGGGGTGGTGGCGAAGTGGCCTCTGCAGACGGAATGCGCTTTGTTACGGCGGTCAGAACAATCAATGCCGGGCCGAACCGCAAATACTTTGGTCATAACAGAGGGATCACCTGGTACAATTTTATGTCCGATCAGTATTCCGGCTTTCATGGCATTGTTATACCGGGGACTCTTAGAGACTCAATCTTTGTGCTGGAAGGCCTTCTGGAACAGGAAACCGGGCTAAATCCCACCGAAATTATGACCGATACCGCCGGGGCCAGCGACCTTGTCTTTGGTCTTTTCTGGCTGCTGGGATATCAGTTTTCCCCGCGCCTGGCTGATGTCGGTGCTTCGGTTTTCTGGCGTATGGACAATGACGCCGATTATGGAGTGCTGAATGATATTGCCAGAGGGCAGTCAGATCCCCAAAAAATAGTCCTTCAGTGGGACGAAATGATCCGGGCTGCAGGCTCCCTGAAGTTGGGAAAGGTACAGGCTTCGGTGCTGGTTCGCTCGTTATTGAAGAGTGAACGCCCTTCCGGACTGACTCAGGCAATCATTGAAGTGGGGCGCATCAACAAAACGCTGTATCTGCTTAATTATATTGATGATGAAGATTACCGTCGGCGCATTCTGACCCAACTAAACCGGGGAGAAAGCCGCCATGCCGTTGCCAGAGCTATCTGTCACGGTCAGAAAGGTGAGATAAGAAAGCGATATACCGATGGTCAGGAAGATCAACTGGGTGCACTGGGGCTGGTCACTAACGCCGTCGTGTTATGGAACACTATTTATATGCAGGCAGCCCTGGATCATCTCCGGGCACAGGGGGAAACCCTGAATGATGAAGATATTGCACGACTCTCACCGCTTTGCCACGGACATATCAATATGCTCGGCCATTATTCCTTCACGCTGGCGGAACTCGTGACGAAAGGGCATCTGCGACCATTAAAAGAAGCGTCGGAGGAGGAAAACATTGCTTAACGTGAGTTTTCGTTCCACTTAGCGTCAGGCCCCAAAATCAACTTGGACAGGATCGTCTATCGGTGTGGGGTCAGTCCAGTTGTCGGCTTTTGAGCGATTTTAGTATCACTCACATGAATGATGAACCTCCGGTTTTATTCCCCCCCAAGTAGGGGGGGTATTTTTTGGGAAAAAAATCATATAATGACTTCGAGTTATTGTGATCTTCTCCCGGTAAACAGTGCTGAAGACTTCGGTTTCACAGAGATGGCACATCGCCATGAAAAACCCGTTATAACGACGAAGAACAGATCGCGTTTACGCTGAAACTGGAACTTGCGTCGGGGAAATCTGCAAAAAAAGACAGGCATTTACAACTAAAAGAAGAAATTTTCCTGTCTGGGTGTGACAGAGTTTCGGCATCTGAAGGATTAAAATCAGCGGTTGAAGCAACCGGTGACCTATCTGAGCCTGGACCAAGAGATACTGCAGGAGGTGCTGAAGCAAAGTTCTGAGTCCGGATCAGTAAAAATATAGTAAAAAGGAATTTATGAAAGAAAAAAACAGATGTACTGCAACCGTTAAATCAGACTGGATGGCCGTTTTTGCCGTAGCATTTTGTGTAGCATGTCTGATTATTGCTGAGTTTTTACCTGTCAGTCTGCTTACCCCGATTGCACTGGATTTGGATGTTTCTGAAGGGCTTGCCGGGCAATCAGTAACTTCTACTGCACTGGTTGCGATGTTTGCCAGTCTGCTCGTAACCAGATTAATTGGGGGTCTGAACAGACGATATGTGGTGGTTGCTTTTGCTGTGCTATTACTGCTTTCCAGTATGTTGGTTTCCCTGTCCGTGAATTTCGCCATGTTATTGCTGGGGCGTGCCTTTCTTGGACTAGCACTTGGTGGTTTCTGGGCTATTTCTACCTCCCTTATTATGCGCCTGGTTGGGGGGCATAACATACCTAAAGCACTTTCAATCTTTTTTGGCGCAGTTTCTATTGCTCTGGTAATTGCTGCTCCGTTAGGGAGTTTTCTGGGAGGAGTGGTTGGCTGGCGTCTGGTTTTCAATGGTTCGGCTTTGATGGGGGGAATATGTGCACTCTGGCTATGGTACGCATTGCCTTCTCTTCCGCATGAAGCGAGTTACTCACAAGGAAATTTGTGTTCATTACTGAACAGTCCCTTTTTTCGCAACGGTATGATAGCCATTTTTCTGGTGTTTGCCGGACAGTTTTCGTTTTTTACTTATGTTCGTCCCATCCTGATGGGGTTGTCTGGTTTTGATGTTGATGGACTGACGTTTGTACTACTTGCTTTTGGTATCGCCAGCTTTGTTGGTTCATCTACGTCATCATTTTTTCTGAAAAGGGGATTAAAATCCACGCTGGCTTTTTCACCGATAATTCTTTTGCTATGCGCTTCAATACTTATTTTTTGGGGTAGCAATAGGATTGTAGCAGGACTAGTAATGGTGGTATGGGGGCTGGTTTTTGCCTTTATTCCTGTAGGCTGGTCTGCCTGGATCACACGCAACGTTTCTGACCAAGCCGAGAAGGCGGGATCAGTCCAGGTGGCAACGATCCAACTGGCCAACACTTGTGGTGCAGGGATAGGAGGATTTGCATTTGATCATTTGGGTATACTGGCTCCAGTGATAATTTCAGGGGGATTAATGCTGCTAACTGCGTTGCTTGTGATGTATAAAGTGAAAATAGTTGATGGTTGATGGCAGCCAACATGCTCAGGTCTTTCTATATATATGAGAAATATCACGATTCTGTCATGCATCTGGAATATCGCGACAGTAAAGGTATTTCTCCAGCTGGTTTTCCTCAAGCAGGGCATCTCACCATCTCAGGAGCGCGCTGAGATACCTAATTTCGGGAGTAGTTCATATCTGGTGGACACCACTTTGTCGAATTAATCAGATTATAACCAGGCAGTTCTCGTTATATGCTTACAACGAGCCTCCTCAGTAGAGGACTGGAAGGCCACAGGAAAGTTATAAATTTATCAGGAACAGATTTGAACGCTGCTCATTACGGTCTCGTAAGGTGAGGGGCAGGGATGAGCAGAATAACAAACTAAGCTAACGCACATGCAATTTGAAGTATGACGAGTATATTAGCTCAATAGTATAAATCCATTTGCTCGGGTTCTGCGAGAAGGCGCGTAGTCCCCCGAGGCTCATGAGTGAATCTGGCCTCATAACGCACGGAATCGATTCCTGTAACAAGATTATCAAGATCGGTATTGGCAACACGAACCGAAGCATTTTTTGCCCAGGCAGGGATACCCTGAATAAAATAGGTAAACGTTACGTGGGTTACCCCCGTTCTGTCTGTCTGAATATCCTGTAAAGTTCGTACCCGCATCACACCATAGCAAAAATCATGTTCTTTGCTGAGAGATGCCTGACCGTACTGCGTCAGCATCCATGTTTTTCTCCCGCTCTTTTCACGTGAGTTAATCAGCCCGGCATCAACAAGTGCCTCCATTTTAGCATTTGTCCACTGGTCACTACCGATCTGTATAGACACGGGCCAGCGTTTTTCTCCCAGACACAAAGGTTGCTTGTTGAGAGAGTGCTCAATCAGTTGACGATAATGAAGTTCACTGCCAGCGATACAGTGTGATACCAGTGAAAATAACAAAATTCCTGTCATCCATTTCAACGAAAAGCCCCCATATTCAGTGACTGAAAAGCCTCATCCACATCATTGAATGTTTTTTCAGTTATAAAACTACCGGCCGCATTCCAGTCGTAGACGGACGTCCCGGGGTCGGTGTGGTTTTCGGCCAGACGGTAACGTAAAACTGGTGCCGTAACCTGCGATATGGCAAAGAAACAGGAAATCAATATGATTTCCTTTCATGTGGGATACCGCATGCTCCAACTTATGTATTCATACATGGGGGCTACTGGAGCAGCGGAAGCAAAGAGGAGCATGCGTTCATTGCTGATGGCCCGATTGCAAAAAATATGAATGTTGTACTGGCTGAATACTCGCTGGCTCCCGGAGCCTCCATGACGCAGATAGTTGCGGAAATCAGGATGCTCATTGAACATCTTGCGGCAGACAGAGACAAACTGGGCATTGTTGATCGTCAGATATATCTGGGTGGCCATTCGGCTGGCGGCCATCTGGCTGCAATGTATCGTTCCCATCCCGCAGTAGCAGGTGTGCATATGCTTAGCGGCATAGCTGATCTCGAACCGATAGGGCTGTGCTGGCTACAGAATAAGCTGGAATTAAGTTCCAGTGAAATCTCTAATTACAGCCCGTTATTACACATCAGTAAGGGCGCACCAACGCTGATTTCGGTTGGTGGGGAGGAATTGCCAGAATTTATGCGTCAGTCTGCTATGTATGCCGAAGTATGTAAAAATAACGGGGAGCATATCAGCCATATTCTTGTACCTGGCGCAGACCATTTTGGAATACTTAATGATCTTGCTGATCCTGAAGGCAGGCAACTGAAAGCATTTATGAGTTTGCTCTGATTTTAGAAAAGCTCAGGGAGTATAACAGCTCCCTTTTTTATAAAAAATATAAAAGTCAGCAAGTTAAATCCTTAACGTGGTTTTTTACATCATTGACCGTCAAACCCCATCTTCGGATAAACCCTCGCCGTGCAGGGTGGGGAGGGGGATTGGCAGAACCTATCAAAATGTAGCCGGCTACGCCGGGCTTCGGCGCCACTCACTTCCCGTTCACCGTTGGACATCGGCTGGCGCCTTTCTTACATCGGTACGGAGCAGAGCCCACCCGATAAGATTTCGTTCATGGTTAGGAGATTGAATCCCATCTTTTGAAGTAGCGCACCATCTTAAAATGCCGCGCCGGAACGTGGCTGATATAGCGCCCGATCATCTCTTCCTGGCTCAGCGTCTGGCGTTTATGCCTCCCCGTGCGGTGATCGAGGTAGTGGTGGACCACCGCGCCCGCCATAGTGCCGCAGGCGGGAGGCCGACACCGGCGGCCGCTTCAGGTAGCGGCCGAGGTACTTCACGCTGTGCCAGGCACCCCGGGTCTTCTTCGCGAAGTGTACCTTCCAGTACCGTCCGTACTGCGCCAGCAGATAACGCCGCTCTGCCAGATTTACTCCACGGCCTTCTTTTTAAAAAAAGGCTTCGCCATACGCCGCGCTTAACGTCGAGGCCGCCGCGGGTGACGCAAACGTGAATATGCAGGAGCTGATTAAGCTGACGGCCATACGTGTGTAGGGCGCAGAATATGCCGACCTCAGTGCCCTGCCGGCGGGCCCAGTTCAGCATGGCGCGGGTGGCGCAGCGGAACAGCTCGTTGAGCAGCGGCCAGTTATTGTTAAAGAACGGCCAGAGCAGGTGTGGCATGGTAAAAGTGATGTGCTGCCATTCGCAGTCGGGCAGTACGTGCTGTTGCTCAGCAATCCACTGCTCGGTGGACTTCATGCCACAGGCACTGCAGGCCTTTGACTTGCAACTCTGACAGAAATATTTGGTGTGGGTGCAGTGAGCTGACTCACAGCAATAACGGCGAATGCCCATGGCTCCGGTGCCGCAGGCGAGCATGCGCTCAATGACCAGTTTGGTCCATTCGGGGATAGTATGACCGCGATTGATGAGAAGGCGGTTCCAGCCGTCATCAATCTGAAAGAGGAGTTTTGCGGGTCGGGGAATATACATGCACGGAATTATAGCGTGAGACGGTTGCTGAGGACAGCCATTGACTTACAGTGTCTTAGCTCCGCTGTAGGCGGCGATTGTTCATAATCATATAGCCACCTTCCAGACGATGGTGAAGGTGACTATATGAAGCCGAGCTACAGATTGCCTACGGTGCCGATGACCACACATGTGGGACAATTTTGTTTAGCGTTAGCGGTGCCAGTTGACTGGACGAGATACTTGAAGAAGATAACCAGAGAATTTCCTCAATTTCAGCTGCTGGCTTCACATCCTGAATGCGCCTTTCTACGCTGAACATACAGGCATGAACAAGATGTCCGGGTTCGTTAGCAGCACTGTCTGTGAATTCGCCAATCGGGGTAAGCTCTTCTTGTGATAGTTCAAGATTAAGCTCTTCCCTGAGTTCCCGAATCAATGCTGAGTGAGCCTCTTCTCCCGACTCAATTTTCCCTCCGGGTTGCATAAAGTACGCGGTGCCTCTCTTCCTGACCAGAAGCAATCGCCCTTTGTCATTCATAATGACCGCTGCAGCAATATGAATCGTTTTTAGCTCAAACATGGCGATTTCCGTTCCGTGTTATCCACTTTGAAGCAGGTGGCGTATAGGTTTTAAAACAATCGATAATGTACTGCAAATTTTCAGAGAACAAAAGCATATCAGCATAATCCTGCTTCATGAAAACCTTCACTTACCATCTGATGAACTGTAGTGGTTTAATAAATTTGATTGCATCGAAATTATTTATAACAGTAAGCGTCAGTATAGCTCGAACGTGGACTGACCCCACCTCAGTAGACACTTCCTGTCCTCACGACGAGGCCTGTTCGAAGGCCTCCGGACTGACACCGCCGAGGTGACTGTGGCGCCGGGCCCGGTTGTAGAACACTTCAATGTAATCGAAGATATCTGCCCGGGCCAGATCCCGGGTTTTGTATATTCTCTTCCTGATGCGCTCTTTTTTCAGTGAACTGAAGAACGATTCGGCCACCGCATTATCCCAGCAGTTGCCACGCCGGCTCATGCTCGGGACCAGGTTATTGGCCCGGCAGAAGCGCTGCCAGTCGTCACTGCCGTACTGGCTTCCCTGGTCTGAGTGCACGATGACCTCGCCGTCGGGTTTACGTCGCCAGACCGCCATCATCAGTGCATCCAGCGCCAGTTCGCGTGAGAGAGTGGGCTTCATCGACCAGCCCACCACGTTACGGGCGAAGAGATCGATAACCACCGCCAGATACAGCCAGCCCTGCCAGGTGCGGATATAAGTAATGTCGGTGACCCAGACCTGATTGGCCCGGACAACAGTAAACTGCCGCTGCACGCGATTAGGGGCAACCACTGAAGGTCTGCCAGCGATACGACGCGGCGCTTTATAGCCGCGCACGGCTTTAATCCGGTTCAGTTGCATAATACGGCCCACCCGGTTTTTACCGCAGGTTTCCCCGATTTCGTTCAGGTCGCCATGAACCCGCCGGTAACCGTATACGCCTCCGCTCAGTGAATATGAGTCACGGATAAGCGTCAGCAGACGCTGGTTATCTTTATCACGCGCCGAGACCGGGTTGTGCAGCCACGCATAGAACCCGGCCCGTGCGACATTCAGTACCCGACACATCGTCATCACACCCCATGCAGTGCGGTGCTCATTGATAAAGCTGTACTTCAGTCGGGCTCCCTTGCAAAGTACCGCGCGGCCTTTTTCAGGATATCCCGTTCTTCTTCGGTGCGTTTTAGCTGCGCCCGTAGTTTCAGGATCTCGCTTTTGGCTTCCAGTAAATCCCGGGCATGTTGCTCGCTGTTATCAGGTTTGATAGCCCGTAGCCACTTGTAGAGGCTGTGTGCAGAAACACCCAGACGGTCAGATACTTCGGCAACGGAATAACCGCGTTCCGTTATTTGACGGACGGCTTCTTCCTTAAATTCAGGTGTAAATCGTGGTGTGCCCATATGCTCCCCCTATGCTCAAACTATAGGGCAGGATCGTCTACCGGGACGGGGTCAGTCCAGTAGCGCGGACATGTCTATTTGGTCAGAGACGGATATCTCGATTTAGCTGCCACAGCACAACTACGCTTAATGCGTTTTATGTTCAAGGTGACCTCATCGAGCTGGTGTTTCCCAGCCAGCGGAGTATGTCTACGGCAAGACTGTAGCTGGCCAGCCCAAAGGCCTTGACGACCTTGTTCATCGAACTACCGCTTATGGGCAGGTAGTTCACGAAACGCTGGCTATCATGCGACGATCTGATGTTTGTACCAGACGAGCGTCAAACTGAATCAGCACTTCGCTTTTTTACCGATATAGCCCTACGAGAATGAGAATTAATCCCCCCGAGTTCCAAATCGGACTGCAAATTATCTTCAGCACAGCTGACAGCAATGAAACGGCCATCAGTGCGCAATTCCTGCGTCACACTATTACGAATCGATATGAGCACCGAATCACTCCAGTGCAACCCGCTGTAGACTGCTATCTCTGCACTCTGATGCTGAACCGCAATGCGTGAATTTTGGTAAACTGGCTGGTACTGGGCTGCATAACACGCAACGAACAGTTTATGGTTTGACCGCTGTCAGGCGCTCCCGGCGGAACTGGCAATAACCAAACCTTCGTGGACAAACCTCATAACACTAGACAAATTCTGTCGTCGCGCCGAGGCCTACTCAAGGGCCACCTAGGTGACTGTGATGCCGGGCTCGGTGGTAAAACACTACTTTGTCACTCAAGGTCAACGCCTGAAGGAAATCCTCATTGAGGTAAATGGCCGCTGGCGACATGCTCAGATCCTGATCATCATCGGACATCAGTGTCATCCAAGGCTCTGTCCAGACTGGAATCCGTCCGGCGCGATGCATGTACATGATACCGTCAGAGCGTACCGCAGAAGTCTACTATTCTAACGTACATTTTAATGAGTATGAAAATCCATGTTAATCCATCCAGCAGATTTCAAAAATATCCGATTATTAAATTTCTTTAGATTGAAGGAAGAGTTTGTATTATGCTATATAACAAATGCCGTTTTTTTAAAAACTCAAAAGGATAAAATGATCAGATTAGAGCGGATTTATATAAAAGGTTTTAAACATCCAAATTCAACCTTGAATTTGATATTCTCGCCAAGTAATATATCTGTTATATATGGCGACAATGGCTCAGGCAAAACAACTCTTTTAAAAATACTACATGCAATATTTGAAAAGGATGAGTCCGTATTAAAGGTTAATGAAGTTGTAGCCGTTGATATGTATTATTCCGAAAACGAACATTACGACAGGGTTACAATTAAGAAAAAATACGAGACCATCAAGCGTGAACTTATTGGTGCTGAAGAAATTGAACAATATGATTGGGCAAGTTATGATAAATCTCCTTTATCTAATCGATCTTCACTATTATTAGGAGTAGAACGCGGAGTCATTACTCAGGCTACAAGAATTGACCCTAGACTGGTTTTTGATTTTTTCCGAACAAGGAAACTTTTCTTAAACAAAGAAAGAGAAATGTTCAGCATAGCTAATGAGATGGCGACTTACCTAAAAGCTCACTCAGGCAGATATACAGCAAGAGCAGAGCCTCATAGGTTTGAGTTTTTCAAAAAAAACCTCAATCTTCAATCTGTTAAGATGGAAAATATAGAGAGCCTAATTGCTGAAAAATACAGACAAGCTCGTATAACAGCAACAAAAAGGATACAGAGTGCCTTATTTGATACCCTTTCACTTGCTATAAGTTTGAATGAAACTGAAAACAACAATGGCCCAGTACAACATGTTCGAATACCAAACGATTTCGGGCGATTACTTCTAGAGAATAAAGACAGAATTAAAGAAGCACTAGATGATGGTGAGGAAAATAAATTCAAGAATACGGTGGTTGAAATTTTATCGAGTGAAAACCTTGAAAGCGAAGTAGAAAAATACAAACAACACCCAATTTTGAGTCAATTGTTTATAAATATGATCAATGAACTTAAATTAGAAAAACAGATGTTAAGTTCTATTAATTTACTTATAGATACGTTTAATAGTTTCCTCATTAATGGTAAGGAATTATTAGTAAATGAAAACCAAGTTGTTGTTAAAGCTGGTTCAGTAACCCATGGTATTAATTTATTATCCAGTGGTGAAAGACATATACTCACATTTTTATCAATAATACTATTTGAAGGTAGGGAACGCGATTTCCTTATTATAGATGAACCTGAAATATCTCTGAACATTAAATGGCAAAGAGAGCTAATGCCGCTACTTTCTGAGCTTTTACCAACAACGCAAATAATAGTTGCATCACACAGCCCATCCTTGGCAAATAGAAATCCACATTTCCTTAGAGAACTCGAATTAAAATTAGGCTAAGATATGAAATACGAAATTGGAGAGATTCTTAACCAGGCAATAATGACTGGAACAATTAGCCTAGTGGTAGAGGGTATTGATGATATCAAAATTTACGAGGCAATATCTAATGAAGTTGGAAAAAATGTCATCGTATTTCCTATAGGATGTATTGAAGGATATTCACCAGGTTGTGGTCATGTTATTCCAGCAATGGATGCAATCCGTGAGTTACCAGAAGGTGATAAAGAACACAAAAAATACATACTTGGGATAATTGATAAAGACGTAAAAGACTTTAGAGGGGAAATACCTGTAAATCCATTAATTTTAACATTGAGATATTATTCATTGGAATCACATTTTATAAACAAAGAAGTAGTAAAAGAATCTCTTTCTTTAAATACAAAGACTCCACTATCATTATTAACCGATGATTTTATATCATTGATTTTTAACAATATATTCTATGAAAGTGAAAGCTTGTACCTAATGTCTTTAGAAGCATTAAAATGTTCAATTGATAACACTTATGACTCCTGTTTCCAGTATAGTTTTTCAGAAGGAAGGATTTTTTCAAGTGATGATCAAAGGAAAATATTAGAGAAAAGAGATGCCTTAATATCTTTTTCTGAATCATTGGGCTTAACAGAAACAATAGAAAATTTTAAAATTATAACCAAAGGAAAATGGCTTATCCATTATGTTAGTCATAAACTGGCAAACGCGTGCTCGACAATGCATACTAATTGCGGAGTTCCACCTCAATCACATTGTATAGTTTGCGAAAGTGGATCTGATAATAAAAGCTGTCTTTATAGAACAAAAGATGGCGTAACACCAAAATCATTCAAAATTTCATTGTTTGGAAATATGAATAGCCCAGACATCCAGTATATTAAAGATAGAATTAGTATTATGGCATAATTAAAGTGAATTTAGGTGTGATTATTTAGAAGTTTCACAGTTTTACTGAGATTAGACAACCATTTAACACTAATGGTTGTCATGGTTTTTTTTCGTTAGTGAATGTTGTTAAACAACTTCCAAACTAGAAATTTTTAATTATTCATTTTCAGCCTAAGATTCATTAGTTAGTGTGTCTTGGCTGTTTTTAAAGGCCCGCTTTCTGGCTAAGTTGAGATGTCCGCGTGTGGATTATGTTTCAGCTTTTGCCGAAATGTCTTTGCTCCGGGCCTGGAGTTGCTGCAGGGCTTCCTGCATGTTGTCCTAGTTCAGGCTTCTTTGTGATTTCTTTCCGGGCTGTTTCTTTCTGCGTGAGGTCTGGCCGTCAAGGGACGGCAGGGGTTGTTAACGGGCATTGTCCTTCAGCCGGCTCGTTGCATCATCAACGTAAACGAGCAGTGTGCACACCGGGCCACGCTCCTCGAACCACTGATGCTCATATTGACCCTGAAAATGCCGTGCTTATCGCTGTAGAACGCCAGTAGTTTGCCATGTTGTTCAAGATACTCGTGGGTGGCCATCATGTAATCAAAGGCTGATTCAGTCTCGCCGAAACGGAGGTGCATCTGGCGCCCAGTATCATCATCAATGAAGACGAGCAGGCAGCATTTGGGGGCACGTCCTTCAAACCAGTCATGCGAGGAACCATCGATCTGAACAAGTTCTCCGAGGCAGTCACGCCGGTATCAGGGTTGATGAACACGTGGCCTGCGACGTGAGTATGGGACCCAGAGTCCATCAGCCGTCATCCATTTTCTCAGTGTTTCAACAGACACCGTGAAGTTATGGCGTTCGCGCAATTTTTCTGCGGCAAGCGTTGGTCCAAAGTCGCTGTAATGATCGTGAAGTAAAGAAAGTACACTCAGTTTCAGTGACTCAGGAAGTCTGTGATTACCAGGGCGTCCACGCCGGAGGTTTGCCAGACCTGCAGCACCAGATTCACGAAAGCGGTTCATAAAACGCTGTGTCTGACGTTCGGTCAAAGCAAGCTGATGAGCAGCATCGCGACGGCGCATGCGCTTTTCAACAACTGACTGAATAATGTTGATCCGACTGAGTTCTTTATCTCACAAGGTCACAAGCATCCTGATGTTATGCCAGAAAAAGTGACATTAGAATATGGGAGCCACAATACTAGTGCGCATAACAAAGATTATGTTAAATATTAAAATAAATAACATAAAAATCAAGATGTTAAGACGGTAACCAGCTACTTTCCCATTCCAGCAACCAGTCATGGAAGCTTTAGAAACAGAGTCCTCTCATGAGTTTGTGATACCTTAAATCCATGGTGAGCATAGAAACCTTTGGCTTCTTCAGTAAGCGCATGAACCATTATCGCACGAACGCCAATGTTCTCAGCTACGCGATAACACCGTAGAACTGCATCGTGGAGTAAATCGGCGCCAACCCCTTTTCCGTGCAATGAGACATCTACCGCCAGGCGAGCGAGTATAATCA
>OBAS01000164.1_pt1 | contig 83573 bp, 80 predicted proteins | sample 1517591 | NCBI WGS metagenome assembly OBAS01 (sample SAMN04571700, study PRJEB22368) | human gut metagenome | biome: human gut; material: stool | host: Homo sapiens | place: Luxembourg | collected 2012-10-05
AATAGGAGCCTTGCCTTTCGGCAGGGCTTCTATTTTTTTGAGGGAAGGTGAAAAGATGCAGAACGAAAAGCAGGATATTCTGTACCGGGCAGCGGCGGTTTGGAAGGAGCTGACGGGGTATCACTATCGGCTTACATATGGCTACAAGGGCGAACTGCACCAGATCAACCTGACCTTTGCACCAGAGGACTTCCCTCATCTAGCGGGCTTTCATTACCTCAAAGACCTTGCGCTGCCTCGGTACAACCCGCGCAAAACGGTGGATATGATCCTGTCGGGCAAAATCACCCATGAAACCGTGCGGAAGGGTGCGCAGTACCGGGAACTGGTCGAGCCGCGTCTGATGGCGTTGGTGCGGCTGAAGGAAATTCTGGAACAGGACTTCGACCTGTTCTCCTATGTGCCGCGTTTTTATCCCTTCGTTACCAAAATCAAGGCAGACTATCTGATTTCCAGCCAAGGCGAACCGACTGCGTTCGTGTTCATCATCAAGGAATCCCCTTCCGGTGATGCCGTGTGCGATTTTTTGTGCTGCTCTGCCTTTGAGAAGGGTGACCGTGACTACCGCACGAACCAGCGTTCCAGAACTCTGCTCAAGAAGGAACGGGTACAGACTGAAACATCTAACACGGTGGTTCTGTACGACCGTTTGCCAAAGAATCTCGAATAACGAACGATGCCCACCAGCTTATGGCGAAAACCATAGGTCGGTGGGCATTGTGTTCTTTATGGGGTGCGCTTAATCTTCCAGCCTACTATGGTCACACCCCAGCGATAAATAATGCCCCATTTCCACTCTCAGCACCATCTGTGCATATTCCAAGGGCTTGTTGTACAACAGCCAGTCCAGTTCCGCCCGCTGAACCGGAGTGTTGCCGTATTCGTCCTCCACGGCGATGCAATCGATGGCAAGAGTGGTGCCATCCTCGAACCGGGCTTCTACCCGGTTGGTGTCCATGTTGTAGCGGCAGGAAAGCAATTTCGTCATAGTCGTATCCTCCAAGACTTGATTTTTGGTGTGCGGTTACTCAAACCAATGCCGTCAAGTCGGTAGGGGATAGGGCGATTTTATTTGTCGGAGAGTAAGTGCACGGTTTCTGCACGGTTTCAAACCGTGCAGAGGGTACTTTTCGGTGCAAAATCCGACAAAGAGTGCAGAAATTACCGGGTGAAAAATCACGTTGTTTTGATTAAAAATGACGGTGAATCGAAACTTCCATAAATTGAGACGAACTGGCGGCTTGCTCTCTTAATCAGTGGGCCCAGGGTTCGAGTCCCTGGAGGTGCACCACAACAACAAAATCCGAACTTTTTTCCAATAGGAGAAGGGTTCGGATTTTTTGTATTCTATGGGAGAAAAATTTCCATTGACTGTACCGGGGTTGAGGATGCACTGGATGTGACCATGGCGCAGCAGACGGAACTGGACTACCTTATCTACAATGACCCACTGGGCTATGCGGATTTGATTCTGAACGGCGACCCGAAGGAATATTTGAAGAATGTGTCCGGTAGTCGTACACTAAAAGATTAAAAAGTAATTGTCTGTCGAACAAAAATATTCGGCAGACAATTTTTTTCATAGATTTAGAAGTACTGTCAGTTCCAACCATACAAAAACGTTGGGTTCAACAGGTGAATCTTTGCACCGGAAAAATCAAGAATCCTCTCATCGCGCATCCGGCACAGCTCACGGGAAAGAGCACTGCGGTCCACACAGAGGAAATCTGCCAGTTCTGTCCGGGTGTAGGGCAGACTGTAACAGCCTTTTTCATCGGGTGTCAAGGTTTGAAGATAAATCTTCAGACGATCTCGAAGCCGTTTTTGTGCTAAAATACGCACTTTGGTGTTAAAAAAGAGAAGCTGCTGCGCCATATCCTGCATAAGATTTGCTGTGACTTGCATCCGGCAGGGACAGGTCAGCGTCTTCTGTGACATCAATGCGCTGAAATCCAGCAGCATTACGGTACAGTCCGAACTGGCACGCAGACAGACCGGACTTGCCGTCCAGCCAGTACAGGCCAGTTCTGCACCAAATACTTCTCCGGGACAAAAACGGCAGATGCTGATTTGATTGCCATTTTCATCATAAAAAAATTCTTCCATCGTGCCATCCAGCAGAACACCCGTATTGTGGCTCTGCTCACCCAGCTCGACGATGTGCGCACCACGAGGATATTCACGAACAGTCGCATTCAAGCAACGAAGGACTTCCCTATATTTTCGTGGCTGGATGCCGTTGAACATGCCGCATTGCTGTAAAATTGAATAATATTGCTCCATCTTAAAATTTGCGTTGCCGTTGCCATGACAACGGACACTCCGAGGTAGTTGTGTTAAACTCTTGGTTAGAGATGTCTAATTAAAAGACATCATTATTATACGGTATAAAGTATGAAATGTCAAACCCTATAACGTTCGGGGTTGATATCGAAGGAGTGACACAATGCTTTCGTTGGGAATGGATATCGGTACATCAACGGTCAAGTTGGTGCTGTTGAAAAATCAAGAAATTGAAAAGCAGTGGATGGCGGTGCATCACGGCAACCCTTTTGTCTGCCTGAAAAAGGGTCTTTCCACGTTGGAACTGGCGATGGATACTCCGTTTTCACTCTGTGTGACCGGAAGCAACACGGAGGCTCTGCTGGAGCAAGATTCAGCCATTCCCTCTTTAGGCGATATCCCAGCTATCGTCGAGGGTGTGCGCTGGATCATTCCGCAGGTGGGTTCGGTCATTGAAATTGGCAGTCAGGGCGCGCGATTCATCACGGACTTGCAGAGCCGCGCACCGCAGTTCGCAGTCAACGAACACTGCGCAGGCGGCACGGGTTCGTTCTTTGAAGATCAGATGTCCCGCGTAGGATGCAAACTAGAAGATTATTCTTCACTGGTCGAGCAGGCACAGAGTGTCCCCCGCCTTTCCGGTCGGTGTGCCGTCTTTGCTAAGACCGACATCATCCACCGTCAACAGGAAGGAGTTTCCACGCCGGATATCCTGTTGGGGTTGTGTTATGCCATGATCCGTAACTATAAGGCGACCATCGTGCGGCGGCTTCCGGTCGGTAAACCTGTGGTATTCTGCGGTGGTGTTACCTGCAATGCAGGCGTGATCCGAGCCATCCGGGATGTATTCGGGTTGAGTGAGAAAGAACTCATCGTTCCGGAGTTTGCCCGATATGAAGCGGCTCTTGGTGCTGCACTCAAAGCATCCGGCTCGTTCACGTTACGTCAACTGAATGATTCTCTGGACCGTACACTAACAACACACCACACGGTCGGAACATTGCCCAAACTGGAACTGCGCTCCGGTACGAGCCTTGCGGAGCCAAACGCGACCAAGATCATTCCAGAAAGCGGCTGCGCATTGGGCATCGACATCGGTTCTACCAGTACCGATCTTGTTCTGGTCGGTGCTGACGGTGAACTGGTAGACTTTCAATATCTGCGCACCGCAGGTGACCCGGAAGGAGCTGTCCGCAAAGGCCTTGCAAGTATTCGTCAGCGGTTTGGTGATATCCGGTTCACCGCAGTCGGTGTGACCGGTTCAGGACGAGAGCGCGTCGGCAAACGCATCGGAGCAGATGCTGTCCGGGATGAGATCACTGCGCAAGCCAAGGGAGCTGCTCATTGGGTGCCGGAAGTCGATACTGTGTTTGAGATCGGCGGACAGGATAGCAAATACATCAGCATCCAGAACGGTGAAGTTGTGGATTTTCAGATGAACAAGATCTGCGCTGCCGGTACCGGTTCTTTTGTGGAAGAACAAGCTGCCCGTATGGGCATCCCACTGGCGGAGTTTGGCCCATTGGCCTTATCCTCTGAGCATCCGGCATCCTTGGGAGAACGGTGCACGGTGTTTATCGAAACGGCCATTGCGTCCGCTTCCGCTGAAGGTGTTTCACAGGCAGATATTGCAGCAGGCCTTTGTCATTCCATCGTACAGAACTATCTGCATAAAGTTGTTGGTTCTAAACCTGTGGGGCAGCACATCGTTTTGCAGGGCGGTGTCGATTACAACCCCGGCATTGTGGCGGCATTCCAATCCGCTTATGGCGACCGCGTACAGGTCAGCCCGGTCTTTTCTATCAGTGGTGCGTATGGCGTGGCTCTTCTGGCACAGGAAGCGGTGGGCGATGCACCTAGTCAGTTTGTGGGCTTCGACAGCCCTGCACAAGCCGCAGACGACAGCCGCAGCGCGGAGATCCAGAAGAACATTGACTTCTACAAGCAGGCGGACAAACTGCTTTTGGAGGGTTATACCGGTAAACGTGACCCACGTAAAAAGACCGTAGGTGTGCCTTTTGCGTTGATGATCCACAAATTCTTCCCGATGACGAATGCCTTCTTTACCTCGTTGGGCTTCAATGTCATCCTGACTGACCCCACCAGTGAGGAAACGATCCGGCTGGCTCAGCAGACCGCACAAGGGGAGACCTGCTACCCGGTCAAACTTATTTACGGCCATATGCAGCAGCTCATCGACCAAAAAGTAGATTATATCTTCCTGCCCACCATCCACACGATGAAGCACGAAAAGAGCCGTGTGAAACACAACTACGGCTGCGTCTATATGCAGACGGCAGCCGTATCCATTGCCAAAGCTCTGGACATTGAGAGCAAGGGCATCACCTTGCTCAGTCCGGTGTTTGACCTCGATTTTGGGCAGGAAGCTATGGCATCTGCAATGCTGGGACTGAGCAAGATTTTAGGAATCCCGAAACCGTTTTGTGCCAAAGCTCTGCTCAGTGGTGCCATGGCGGTGCGCCGCCATACCGCCGCCGTGGAAAAACAGGGCAAAGCTCTGCTGGCGACCCTGAGACCGGACGATAAAGTGTTGGTGCTCATCACCCGCAACTACGGCGTTTCCGACCCCATCCTGAACATGGGCATCCCGGAACTGCTGTTGGAACGCGGCTATAAAGTCATCACGCTGAGCCACCTGCCCGGTCATGCGCTGGACATCTCCGATGAATACGATAATCTTTATTATCCGTTCGGGCAGCATATCCTGTCCGGAGCAAAGCTGATTGCTCACCATCCGAACCTCTACGCTGTCTACCTGACGAACCACGGCTGCGGCCCGGACACCATGCTCTCACACCTGTTCAAGCAGGAGATGGGCGATAAGCCCTACCTGCAAATCGAAGTGGATGAGCATTTTTCCAATGTGGGTGTCATCACTCGCATTGAAGCGTTCCTGAACAGCTTGCAACACCGCCCGGCGGTGGCTCTGCCGACAGATTTCAACATCGAGCAGGTCGATATTCACCCCTGTCGTCTGGCACAGACACCATCCCCCAATGTGCCACTCTATCTTCCGGCGATGGGTGCTTATACGCCCTATCTGGCCGCATATTTCAAACAGCAAGGGGCAGACCCCTACGAGCTGCCGCACCTGACGGACGATATTCTGAGCCTTGGCCGAGCGGAGACGAGTGCAAAAGAATACCTGCCTTTCCCGGCACTGCTGGGCAGTATCCTTGCCGAGCGAAAAAACGACCAGATGCCTGCGCAGTTCCTGATTCCGCAGACGCAGGGAGCGGAAGCAGACGGTCAATACGCCCGTGTCATCCGTGCTGTGTTGGACCGCAGAAAAGAGCTGAATGCTCAACTGGTCAGCCCGATGCTGGAAACACTGCCCGAAATGGCGCAGAACTGTGACGCACTCTTCCGCGCACTGTTGGCGGGAGATATCCTCTATGCTGCTCCGGCAGATAAACGTGCAGACATGGCAGCACACTGGGATGCTCTGCCCGGCTGGGAGCAGCTGCACACCGCGGCGAGAGAGATCGGCGCACTTCCCGCAAAAGGCCGCCGCATTGCCGCTGTTGGTACGCCGCTCTGCCTGACAGAACTGGACAGCGGCGTACTTGCCGCGCTGGAAGCCGAAGGCGAACAGGTGCTTCGTTCCCCGCTCAGCGAGGCACTCTGGTTTCTGTGGAAAGACAATTTGGATGAAAACAAACCATCGGCTGGTTGGCTTGACCAGATGCAGAGGCAGATGCAGACCCTTGGTAATGAACTTGGAGCGCACAGTGCCTTTGCGGAAGACGCTGAAACACTGTTCCTCATTGCGGACTCTGCCTTGCCGAATTTTTCAGGCGGGAACGGTCGATATCGGTACGCCAAGGCCGTGGAGCTTTCTAGCCGTACCAATGCAGTGCTGACCCTTGCACCCCGGTATGAAAATACCGCTATGATTCTGGATATGCGCGGCCTGCACGATGCCTGCAGTGCCCCACTGTTCCAGCTTTCCCTTGATAACGACTGGGATGAAACTGCATGGAGCCGCCTGCGTTCGTTCCTCTACTACTGCTGAATCTGGCAGACGCAAAGAACCCGTCCGGTACGTCCGGACGGGTTTTTTGCGTCTGTTATGAAACAGAAAATCGCTTATTCGATGACCAGCAGCAGGCTCATTTTGAATTTGCCCTGTGCGGTAACGCTGTGCAGGCCGTTCTTATCGAAGCGGAAGCTCTCGCCTGCATTCAGTTCGTAGTCCTTGCCCTCGTAGCCAATGATGGCCTTGCCTTCGAGGGCGGTCAGGATGGCATTGCCGGGAGCGCGGTGCGGAGTCAGGCCGGTGCCCTCGTCAAAAGCCATCAGGACAAATTTCATGTTGTCTGCATGAGCGATGTCCAGATTGGCGATGCTGCCCTCTTCATAAGAAATGAGGTTCTTCAGTTCGGTGGGCTGGCCTGCCTTGATGATGTTGTTCATGGTAAAATTCTCCTTTTTCAAAATGATTTCGGTATAGATCATTCCACTGTCGGTTTTTGTGCCGCACAGTGTTTTCGGCGGTACATACAGCACTTCTCCGGGTTTGACAGACACTTCCTGCCCATCGACTCCCAGAAGAAACTTGCCGTTTCCCTCACCACCCAGATAAAGAGTGGTGCAGTCATAGTATTCCGGGGTAATAGAAGTGCCTGCGCCCAAGGAAAACCATGTTACCGGCACTCCATAGCCCAGTCCGGAAGGTCGGGAAACGGTCATAGCGTCCCGGATCGGGCGAACCTGGGAAAGTGTAAAAGGGACATTGTTCATACAGCAGTTTCCTCCCGCAGAGCAACCGGAACGATGCTGCGCACCGACCGCCCCTGATAATGCAGTTCATCCACCAGCACCTGAACATCAAAAGAATACGAGATGTTCTCCTCGTTCAAGATCTCCGCAGCTGGACCGTAGAAAAATTCGCCTTTGCGGTTCAGCATCAGGGCTTCGTCCGCTACGCTCATGGCATTGGTGGGATAGTGGGTATTCATGATGGCACTGATGCCGGATTCATGCGCCAGCCGCTCCACCATATTCAGCACTAAGATCTGATTGTGGAAATCCAGACCGGTTTCCGGCTCGTCCAGAATGATGAGCTTCGGCTCATTGATGAGGGCACGGGCAATGAGCACCATTTGCAGTTCACCGCCGCTCATCCGGTTGAAGTCTTTGTTGGCAAGACGGGTGATCCCCACCCGTTCCATCATGGCTTCCGCCATTTCGATTTCCTCTTTGCCGGGTTGCTGAAAGGCTCCGAGATGCGCACTGCGCCCCAGCAGAACCATTTCCAGACCGGTGTAGGAAAAAGCGAAGCCACGGGACTGCGGAATGTAGGAGATAGTGCTCCAGACATCCTTCGGCTTGAGGGTGTGGATATCCTTCCCGTAAAGCAGAGTCTTGCCGCTGTGCCATGGCAGCAGACCGATCATGCACTTGAGCAGGGTGGTTTTACCAATGCCGTTTGGACCAAGAATCGCAAGGATGTGGCCTTCTTCCAGGCTCAAATTGATGCTTTCGAGAATCACAGGCTGCTTCGGGTAGCCGAAGCAACCGTTCTGCACTTCTAAGATCATTGCAGATTGCTCCTTGTTTTATTCAACAGAGAAATAAACGCCGGTGCACCGATGATAGCGGTGAGGATGGAAAGAGGCAGCTCGATGATGCTGATGCTGCGGGACAGGGTATCGATCAGGATCATAAAGCTGGCTCCCAGACTGAGACTGAGGGGCACCACATAACGGTTGTTGCTTCCAACCAGCATCCGGGATGCGTGCGGGATCAGCAGACCAATCCAGCCCACCTGACCGCACATGGAAACGGCTGAAGCCGTGACCAGCGTAGATGCAACAATGAACAGCATCCGGGTCTGCTTGATGTTGATGCCGCTGGTACGAGCCTCGTCATCACTCAGTGAAAGGATGTTCAGCCGCCAGCGCAGCAGATAGATGATGATGATTCCAGCAACGATAAGTGGGCAGCCAATCAGGATCTTTTGGTAACTGGCACTGGTAAAGCTGCCCATGAGCCAGTAGGTGATCTCCGGCAGCTTGTCCTGCGGATCGGCAGTATATTTCAGCAGCGAACCCAGTGCGTTGAACAGAGAGGATGCAATCGTGCCGGCCAGCACCAGATAAACCATAGAACGCCCATCACTCTTGCCTGCGATTTTCAGAGTAAAACAGACGGAAATCAGGCCAAAGACCAAGGCGATGAGCTGCGTTTCCAGAATACTGCAAGACAGGATAATAGCAAGAATTGCACCCACACAGGTGCCGCTGGTTACACCCAAAATATCCGGTGTGGCAAGCGGATTGGAGAATAAGGATTGATAGGTATTGCCTGCACAAGACAGACCTGCGCCAACAATGATGGCCATTAGAATGCGGGGCAGCCGCAGATTAATGACGATGGAGTAGTTCTGTACATTTGAGGTACTCCCACCCGTCAGAGCAGTGCGCAAAGCCGAAAGGACTTCGCCTATCGGAACACTCATTCGCCCAAAGCACAGGCAGATGAGTGCGGTCACAAGGGGCAAAGCAAACATCAATACCACGGCCAGAGGAGTGAACCGGCCTTTTTTGATCCAGATGGTATCTTTCATCAGTACAGCAGCATTTCCTCCAACTCGTCATCTGTCACATCGTAGCCGTACCATGTCTTGTAATATTCCTTGATGGTATCGCCCAGCGGATAATCAGCAAAAGCATCCGGGTAGGTGTTGCAGGCCAGCCATGCCAGCACCAGCGGAGCATCCGGATTCGGGGTGAACCAGTTCCACATACCCAGCGTAGTGTTGTAGACTCGGCCGCTCTTCACGGCAGTCAGAGTGGAGAAGTCAGCACCGTCCACATTCCCGCTCAGCACGTCCTCGGTGCGCAGGGGCTGCAGGCCAGGACCATCCAAGAAAAGAATATCGGGATCCCAGCTGTAAATCTGCTCCATGCTGGCCTGTGCAAAGCCAGTGGCTTCCAGTGCCTTATCCGTCACACCCAGACGCTTCATCCAGTAGGTTCCAAAGGTGCCCTGACCGGATACCTGCGGCACACCGTCTGCATACTTCCACAGGATCAATGCGCTGGGGCGATCTGTTTCAGGAACTTCTGCAATACGGGCTTCCACATCGGTCACGATCTCATCACCGGCAGCAACAAAGGCGTCGGTCTTGCCCGGTTCGTTGAAGATCTGCTCCAGCAGCTTCAGCCACTCTTCGTAACGTTCAATGGGATCAGCTTCCGTAGATGCGCCCACGGTAGCGAAACCAATGGAGGGGATTCCGCTGGCCTTCAGGATTTCGGCATGGGAGGAGTTGCCAGCATTGTACAGGATAACATCAGGGTTCAGCTTCATGATCTCCTCGATGTTCAGGTCGCTCTGAGCATAGACCGTATCGCTGGACTCCAGAAGCTCCGGGGCGATATTCTTCAATACAGTGTCAGAAATGACCGACTTGAAAGAGCCGCAGTAACCCACGATGTAGGGAGCACTGCCCTCAAAATAAGCCATGTAGGTGGACAGGATTGGAATCTGGTCGATGACGACACGGGTGACCTTATTAGGCACTTCTACTTCGTTGCCGCCGTGGTCTACGACGGTATGGGTACCGGTCTCATCCATAGATGCGGCAGAGGAAGTTGCTTCGCTGGATACAGCGGAAGAAGCCACAGAAGAAGCCGTGCTGCTGGAAGAAGAACCGCAGGCGGCCAGAACACCGGCTGCACTTACAGCAGCCATGGCAGTGATAAACGAACGACGAGAAATTTTTTTCATGGAAAACTCCTTTGATAAATCAATGGTTCTTTGGTTGTGGAAGTTAGTTAGTGATAACCAACTGTAGAGCAGTTTATCAAATTCACTTTCCTTTGTCGGTTGCTATGGCAACGGCAGCGCAAATTTATGTGATGGTAAAAATAGCAACAAAAACAGGGTGCGCCCCTGAATAGGACGCACCCTGCCATCGCAATTCACGATTTGATTCGTTGATAACAACCGTGAATTGCATATCGTAAATCGGTCGTTGAGAATTGCGCTGTTTGTAAAACTTGCGATTAAGACCACAGACAACAGCGATATGTACAGCAGGGAGTTCCCCAACGGGAACGCTCTGTTTTTCTTCATATCTGCTCAGCTTTGCCGCCGGAGCCATGCTGTATGTGGTGGTGGAGGAACTGATTCCGGAAATGTCGCAGGGACAGCACTCCAACGTCGGCACGGTGTTTTTCGCGGTGGGCTTCAGCGTGATGATGGTGCTGGACGTGGCACTGGGGTGATGGTTGGGGGACGGAAGCGAAATCTTTTTCAAAATCTCCGAAAATGACTAAACTCCTTGACAGAGGAGACGGCAGGGCGTATTATTTTGGCAGAAGGACCGCTGAGAAGCGGCTTTTTATAAGACTGAAAGTTAGCTTTACCTAACTCACAACTCTGCCCTATACGAAGAAATATATCTCTTCTATTTACAGGTGGAAAATAAATAGAGAAGGAGCGTATCAGGATGAAGATCTACCATTTTGGTGCAGAGGATGCCCCGGTGCTGTTGCTGCTGCCGGGCACCTGTTGCCATTGGAAAAGCAATTTCGGTGCGGTGATCCCGCTTCTGGCTGACAGCTTCCGGGTGCTGTGCGTCAGCTATGATGGCTTTGATGAGACTGAACAGACCGAATTTCCCACCATGCTGGAGGAGACCGAAAAGATCGAGGCCTACCTCAAGACCCACTGCGGCGGTCGCATCCGGGCGGCCTACGGCTGCTCTCTGGGCGGCTCGTTTGTGGGGCTGCTGGCGGCACGACAGAACATCCACATGGACTACGGCATTCTGGGCAGCTCCGATCTGGATCAGGCATCGCCGCTGGCGGCAAGATTGCAGACTGATTTTCTGCTGCCATTGATCTACCCTGTGGTGCGGGACGGAAAGTTCAAGGCAAAATTTCTCCAAAAGCGGCTGGACAAGTGTGCTAAAGAGTCGGGGGATTATGTCAAGGCTTTTCTGAAAATGTTTGGCGATGCCCGCCCTTATGTGACCATGCAGAGCTGCAAAAACCAGTTCTACTCCGATCTTATTACCCCGCTGCCGGATAAGATCCATGTGCCCGGTACCGAGATCCATATTTTTTACGCCCTGAAAATGGGCGCAAAATATCGTGCCCGGTATCAGCAGCATTTTGCACATCCTGTTCTCCATGAGCAGAACTTGCAGCACGAGGAATTGCTGGCCTGTCATCCGGTGCAGTGGGCGCATCTGGTAAAAAGTATTGCATTGTGAACGGTAAAACGTATCTGGAGCAAGCAGGCTTTGGCAGGGTTCAGAGTCACAAAAATAAAAAGGGCTGGCTGTGCATCACAGCACAGAAATGAGGTGCGATCATGTCGAAAAAAGCAACGGAATTTCAAAGAAAAGCAATGAGCTGGATGTACCGGGGCAAGGAAATCTTCAAGCCTTTGAACACTGGCTGGATCGACGAGAATGTTGCCTGCGTGCGCGAATGGGTGGCGAACATCTTCTTCTACCGCAAAGGCGATACGACCATTATGGTCGATGCGGGATATAACTACGACCGCCTTGCCGAAAAAATGAGCTGGCTTGGGATTGATCCGAAGTCGATGCACCATATCCTTATCACCCATCAGGACACCGACCATGTGGGTGCGGTGGAAGCAGACAGTCCGGGGCTGTTCCGGAATGCGAAGCTGTACATCGGCGAGATCGAGAACCGGTATCTCACCGGCGAGGTGCGGCGAAAAGTCATCTATCATCTCTATAAATTGCCGCAGGTCACGATCAACAACGAAAAGGTACTGCTGCACGATGGACAGGTACTTGACATTGACGGCGTCAGGATCGAGTGTTTTCTGGTTCCCGGTCATACATGGGGACATATGGTCTACCTCATTGACGATAAGTACATTTTTATCGGCGACACGCTGTGGTTTGGCGCGGACGGCGGCTACAGTTTTATTTCTGCGCTGGCAGAGGATAACAAGCTGGCAGTGAAGTCTCTGACACTGCTGGAGAAAAAGCTGAAAAAACGCGGACTGCATCCGCTGTTTATTACCGGCCACACCGGCTGGACGGACAATATGGATTTTGCCTTTGCGCACAAAAATGAACTGTGCTCGCCTTTCAGAAAAAGAGTCCACGACCCCAATGCACTGTATGATGCCTACGACGAATCGGACGACACCGAAGAAAATGCAAAGAGCGGTTTTCTGAAAGGCGTGGGAAGATGAAGGACAGCGAATTACAAATTGACCGTAGCTGCCATGTGCTATATTCCAAACCCTGCAAAAAGGAAATTCTGGCGAAAATCACTCTGCACTATCCGGAGGTGGAGCGCGAGGCGGTCTGGGAGCAGGTGCAGCTGAGATACGCAGAGCTTCTTTCCAAGTGGCGCACCGACCTCGGCGGTAAAAAGAATTTTCACAACGGCGTAGGCGGCACCTACGACTGCATCGCCATCATGTGCTTTTACGATGTGTGCCGGGATGTGGTCACATTCCGCGAAATGGAAGAGATAGAAGAAAATCTGATCCTGCCGTCCTTCCGGAAGCTGCGCTTCGTTGACATCAACAAGCCATTCTGGAAAAAGCTGATGTATCGGGCATTCAGCACTGCCCAAAAGCACTGTGACACATGGCATGATTACGAGATGGATGTTACGCCTTACGAAAACAGCAAGCCCATCTATTATGAATTTACGGCGTGTCCGGCGGCGGAATTTGCCAAGCGGTTCGGATTTGCGGACATTATGCCTGCCCTGTGCAATGTGGACTATGCGTCCATGGAACTGCTCCATGCCAAGCTCGTGCGGACGACCACCTGCGTGGACGGCTGCCGATGCGACTATACCATCTGCGGCGATAAGGATCCATACGTAAAGGAACATCCCGAATACCGGGATGAAAACGGATACAGGAGGAATAAGTAATGCTTTTACAGGTGATTCTGGAAGGTCTTGGGCTGGGGGCTTTGCTGGTTCTTGTCTGTGCTGTGGGCATCTGCAAAGGGGCTGTTGGGATGGTGCATCTTTACAGCCCGGCGGTGCAGCAGCGGTGCGTGAAGCTGGGACTTACAACACGCGAAAAAATAAAGCGAAATGCTTTGATTTTCAAAGCGGTATGCATTCCCGGCTACATCGCCTATGTGCTGGTCTGTGTCTATGGGATAAACGGTGCAAAGGGCTTTGTTCAGGGTTTCTGGCAGTTATTCGTCATCTTGTCCGTTATGAATCTCATGGACCGCCTGTTGGTTGACAGCTATTGGGTGGGGCACACGAACGCATGGACGATCCCCGGAACGGAGGATCTGAAGCCCTACATTACTGCAAAAGACAAGCAGGAAAAGTGGCTGTTCGGTACGGTAGGCATGGCAGTCATAGCGGCGGCGCTGGCGGTCCTTATGACGGCTTTTATTCACTGAGGAAAGGAGAGACAATGAAGTTTAAGACATTGGGAAATCGGAATGCTCCCGCTGTTTTGTTTTTTCACGCAATGGGCGTGACGGGGGAGAGCAGCGAACCGGTTGCAAACTATTTACAGGATCGGTATTTCTGCATTTTACCTACCTCCACCGTGTACTGCAAAGGGCAGAAATATGTCAGCAAGGCAGACGAGATTCGTCAGGTGGAAGCATATCTGAAATCGCAGGGAGTGGAACGCCTTGAACTGGTTGTGGCTTCCTCAATCGGTGCCGACCTTGCCATGGCTTTTTTAACAGGCACGAAGCTGCCCATCGGACATGTTTTCTTTGACGGCGGGCAGTTTGCACAAATCGGAAAAGGTACGCGCCGCATGATGACACCGTTTCTGTATCTGGCCATCAAGAGCCTGTACTGGTCAAAGGGCGGCACATTGAAAAAGATCCTGTGGTGTGACGATGATTCCATAAAGCCGTATTTTATAGCCGCAGGGGAAAATCTGACCTACACAAATTTGCGGCGGCAGCTTTCGGACAGCCTGGAGGATAAACCCTTTCCAGCACTTTCCGAAGAACTGCAAAAGCATCTCTATTTCGAGTTTGGCAGCATAGAAGATCATTTCAAATACCGTCAAGCGGTGATAGAAGCCTATCCCTGCGGCCATTATCCCGTCTTTGAGGGATACGACCACATGCAATATCAGATTCGTGATCCGAAGGGCTTTGCTGAAATGCTGGCATTTATCGCTGCGCATGACGGTATGCCGAAGCTGCCGTTTATCAGAAAGTGAGAGGACCCGATATGAAATACAAAATCGAGAAAAACACCGTGCAGGAGACGCTGATCCTCCCACTGTATTCCCGGAAGCTGTGCACCGAGCTGTATCCAAACCTTTATCGGGACGAAACAGCGGTGCATCTGATCGACCAGATCGACTACGATTTTTCAGAGGCAGAGGAAAACTCCCGCAGCCTGATGCAGCGGTTCGGTGCACTGGAGGTCGCCATGCGGCAGAATGACCTTGCCTTTGAGGTGCAGGCATACCTGAAAAATCACCCTTGTGCGGCGGTAGTCAACCTGGGTTGCGGGCTGGATAACACCGGCAGAGCCTGCGACAACGGCAGATGCAAGATCTACAATCTGGACTTTCCGGATGTGATTGCCTTGCGGCAGCAGCTTCTGACCGCCGGGGAGCGAGAGCAAAACGTCCCCTGCGACCTGAAAGACCCCGCATGGTTTGACCGTATCGATGCCACCGGCGGGGCGGTGTTTTTTGCCTCCGGGGTGTTCTATTACTTCCTGACGGAGCAGGTTCGGGAACTGGTGCAGGGGATGGCGGACGCTTTCCCCGGCGGGGTGCTGGTGTTCGATGCTGCCAACCGAACGGCGGTGAAGATGATCGCCAAAACGTGGCTCAGGACGGCAAAAATCAAGGATGTAGGGGCATATTTCGCGGTTTCGGATGCGAAAAGCGAGCTTTCCCCGTGGGACAGCCGTTTGCAAGTGTCCAGCCGGGGCTATATGCTGGGGTACAACGATTTGAAAGATCCTTCTATCAGCGGCTTTTTCCGGTTTCTCGCCAAGGTCGGGGACAACGGGATGAAAATGCAGATCGTAAAGATCGGATTTGGAGGCAGACAATGAAATATGCCGGAATGCCCTTTGGAATGTGGGTGCTGTTTTCAGGCTCCTTTCAAAAGCAGCTGACCGCGGTGCTGGGCTATGATGCAGCCACCGCAAGAGCCATCACGAAAAAGGCGAAGCCGCAATACCGGCAGATCATCCGCAGGCTGCCGGAGTTTGAAAAAGCGGACCGCTTCAAGATGAACATCGTCAACTGCGCAATGCTCGGCGCGTTCATCCTCTCCATGCCGCAACGTCCGGAGGTGGACAGGATGACGGATTACTATGCAAAGGCGATGATGACAAAGCTCATGCAGTGGTTCTGCCGCAAGAGCGGAAAAAGCAAGTTCACCCCAAAGGATATTGCCGCCATGAAAGCCACTGCCGCCCTGAAAGCCGCCGACCGCAACCCCTATTCGTGGAACATGGAGTTTTACGAATACCCGGATGGCAGCGGCTACGAGGGACGCTTTACAAAATGCGGCATCTGTGTGCTGATGAAAAAGCTGGGGCTATATGACCTGACCCCTGCTTTGTGCCGTCTGGACTACACCATGAGCGAAGCGGGCGGTGTGACAAATTTTGCGCGGCAGTACACCCTTGCCTCCGGCGGACCCTACTGCGACTGCGGGTACAAAAAGAAAGGGTAACGGACGATGAAGAGGAAGGAAACCTATCTTTCCCGTGACTTTCGGGAGACTGCGGCGCAACGCTTTCCCGCGCAGGCAAAGCAACTGAACGCCGCTTTTGATATGCGCCTGAATGCGCTGCTGGCTGAAAACGCGGGTGCAAGCAAGGAAAAGCAATACCACCTCAAGCGGCAGATATTGCCGGGCATTGCGGCCTACGAAACCTTGCAGCGGGTCATGCCGAAAGAAGAAGCACTGCAAACCGTTCACGGCTATGTGGAGCGGTTGGCGAGAACGAGCCACAAACAGATTGCCGCCCTGCTGCACATACCGGGGCTTTACCGCCTTGTTCCCGGCGTTTTCGTCAAATCCACCCGGAGCATTTTCGGCCCGGCGGCGGGCTTTGCCCCAAAAGAACTGCAGACCGGCAACGGCGTCTGGCGTGTGGATATGATGAAGTGTCCCTATCACGACACCTGCGCAGAATACGGCTGCCCGGAGCTGTGCCGCTGCTTTTGCGACAGTGATGACATCAGCTATACCGGCCTGCATCCGAAGCTCATTTGGCATCGAACAAAAACGCTGGGGCGCGGAAATGACCGCTGCGATTTTTGCATGAAAACCATAAAATAGATGCACAGGAAGCGAAGAAAATGAAGAAAGAAGAAACGAAATAGTTCATCCGCTGGTGCATTCTTGGCGCAGTCGGATGCGGATTTATGGCTGCCGGGGACTGGTTGCTGGGCTGCATTCCGCTTCAGCAAACCGACACCGGCCTTTTCAACAGAGCCTACTATCTGTCCGGCTCCTATGGGCTGTGGAGGCCTGTGCTTACCGTTGGGCTGGGAGCGATCGGGGGCTTTCTCTATTACTTTGTGGTAAAAGCACTGAACGCGGACATCGACGAAAAATACAGAAAAACCCAAAACGTCCAGTTTCTGTGCGGGATATTCACCGTTGCGATCGTTCTGACTGTCCATACATGGGTGGCCACCATGGCATGGTTTGCCACCTATCTGGGGCCGCGTATCGGAGCAGAGATCCGCACGGTCATGTGAGCTTCATTGTTCAGGCGGAACGGTATCTTGATTTGATGGAAACATTTTTGCAGAGAAATGGAATTTGACAGTTCACGTCTGCGAATCAGTAAGAAAAAGCGAATCTTCAGGAAAAGAGAATGGCTATGCATAAATCACTTTTTGATCTTTCCATAGAAGAAACGACCTCGACTGAAATGCCTCACACCGTGAAATTTTCCAATGAGACAGGAACTGGGAGTATGATTATCTGTCCACTGTTTTTGGGTGCAGAGCTGTATTATAACGATATGCACCTTGCATTCTTTGAGGAAGCCACGGCACCAATGCGGAATGTCATTGAGATCAACCACTGCCGCGTGGGGCGTTACGAGTGCAGTTTTGGGGCAAATAGCTGCTGCTATCTGGCAGCAGGGGATTTTGCGGTGTGTGCAGCGGCGCGCAAAAAGTCGTCCTCCTGCTTTCCGCTGCGGCACTACCACGGCATCACCATCCTACTGGATCTGGATGCGATTTCGCCGGAAATGCGGAAACAAATGGAATGGTACGGCGTAGACCTTGATGTCATACGGCGGTACATCTGCACGGAAAACCGCTGCTGTATCCTGCGGTCAGAACCGACCATTGCCCATATTTTTTCAGAGCTTTACACAGCGCATTCTGTGCCGGACACTGGCTATCTTCGGCTGAAAGTGCTGGAGTTGCTGCATATTCTGACCCGGCTGAAAAACAGGGAAGATGTGCAGCAGACAGAGTATTTCAATCAGCATCAGGTGGAGTGTGTGAAGCAGGCTGCGGCTCTTCTCACGCAGGAACTGACAGTTCGCCGTACAATCGAACAGCTTGCACAGGAGGTCGGCCTTTCGCCTACGGCATTAAAAAGCTGTTTCAAAGGCATTTACGGAAGCTCGGTCTATGCGTATCAGAAAGAGTACCGGCTGCAGCTGGCACAGAAGCTACTACTCGAAACCGATTGCACGGTTGCTGAAATCGCCCATCGGGTCGGGTACGAAAATCCGAATAAGTTTTCTTCTGCATTTCGGGAAGCAGCCGGCATGACGCCTACGGAGTATCGGAAGATGCGTCCGATTGGATAGATTCTGTCGATTTGGTTCTTGCGCAGAAAGTCCGGTTCCAGTAAAATCAGTATCGCGATTAGTCGAAGCTAACGCCGATATTCTGATTTTGTGGAGGAAATTGATAATGCGTTTGATGAAAAGAATTCTGAGTGCAGCTGCTGTGCTAGCTCTGTCTGCTTCTCTTCTGGTTGGCTGCAGCAGCGGCACGGCGAGCTCTGTTCCCGTTTCTGCAAGTTCTGCCGCAGAAAGCACTGTTTCTTCCGTAGAAGAGACCGCCTCTTCTGCTGTGGATGAAAACGAAGCTGCCGCTGCACAGTTGCTGAACGACCTAACGGGCAGCTATCAGGAACTGTGGCCGGTGATTCTGGCGGACGAATATAAGCAGACATGGCTGGATGATTGTACCGCCCTTGTGGGAGAGGAAAATGCGGAAGCTGCCTTTGAAAAGCTCTCTTCAATGGTTACGAGCGATGTCTACGGCGAGGATGCCGTCGAGGCCTATGCCAACGGCGGCGGAGCCTATTTCTGCGGCTTTACCAATAGCCTTGCGACCTTGACCTTCGATGGCGAAACTTCCACCATTTCCGGCACCGATAAGGATGGCAATGAGCTGTTCTCCCATACCTATCACTACATTGGCATGGAGCCTGTGCATGGACTGTATGAGTTTCAAAGCGATGATGCCGATTCCGGCGAGTTCACCTACTTCTTCCTTGCGCCGGACACCAGTGCGGAAACTTACCATATTGAGTTTCGCTATGGTTCGGATGCAGAAGCTCTGAGCCAGTACGATACAGGCGAATATGCTTACTGGCTGGCCTCCGGCATTTCCACCGACTGTGACCAGACGATGATCGACAACTGCATTGAGCTGTTCTGCACCGAAAATCTGGCGGGTTAAAACGCAGAATGTGCTGTGGAGTTGAAATACCACAGCACATTTTTGCCGCAATCTGATTTGAAGGAGGTCTTTCCGTGAAAAAACAGTCCGATCTTTCCCGGCTGATGGGCTACGCCGGGAACTACCGATATTTCACCTACGCTTCGTGGGTGCTGTCTGCGGTCAGTGCGCTGGTGGCGCTGGTGCCTTTTGTGTACATCTGGAAGATCCTGCGGGATGTGTTGAACGCCGCGCCGGACTATGCGCAGGCGGTGAACATCCCCCATTACGGCTGGATGGCAGTGCTGTTTGCGGTGCTGGCTTACCTCATTTACATTGCGGCACTGATGTGCTCCCATCTGTCGGCGTTCCGGGTGGCGACCAATCTGCGGCTGGAGGTTTCCGAACACCTTGCCACACTGCCGCTGGGCTTTACGGAGACGTTTGGCAGCGGTAAGCTGCGCAAGATCATCCACGAGAGTACTGGCGCAGCGGAGACATTTCTCGCCCATCAGCTGCCGGACAAATATAATGCAATGGCAACACCCATAGGTCTGTTGGTTCTTTTGCTTGTGTTCGACTGGCGGCTGGGTCTGCTGAGTCTCGTTCCGGTGGCACTGGGCTTCGTCATCATGTCCGCCATGACAGGAAGGCGGATGGCAGACAAAATGCGGCAATACGGTAATGCGTTGGAATCAATGTCTAACGAGGCCGTGGAGTATGTCCGCGGCATCCCGGTAGTCAAGACCTTCGGGCAATCCGTCTTTTCGTTCAAAAAATTCAAAGCGACCATTGATGAGTACGAAAAGTGGGTCATTGCCTACACCAAAGAGCTGCGGATGCCGATGATGCTCTATACTGCCGCAATCAACGGTGTGTTTGCTTTCTTGATTGTAGGTGGGCTTCTGTTCACCCGGAACGGTGTGACTTCGGAATTTCTGCTGAACCTGCTGTTCTACATCATCATTACCCCGGTAATCTCCCTGACCCTGACCCGCATCATGTACATGAGCGAAAATGAACTCGTTGTGGCAGATGCGTTGGCTCGTGTGGATTCGGTTCTGGATGCGGAACCTGTGCCAGAAAACGATCATCCGCGGCATCCGAAAGATGCCTCTGTGTCCCTGAAGGATGTGCATTTCAGCTATGATGGCAAAACGGATGTTATCAAGGGCGTTTCGCTGAAAATTCAGCCGGGTCAGATGGTGGCTTTCGTTGGCCCCTCCGGCGGCGGCAAATCCACACTGGCAAACCTGATTTGCCGGTTCTTTGATGTGCAGAGCGGCAGCGTCCGGGTGGGCGGAGCGGATGTGCGGGACATCCCCAAGGAAGAGTTGATGGACACCATCTCCTTTGTGTTCCAGAACAGCCGCCTGCTCAAGGGCAGCATTCTGGACAACGTCCGGCTGGGCAGAGCGCAGGCCACCGAAGCCGAGGTGCTGGCGGCGCTGAAAGCTGCACAGTGCATGGATATCGTGGAAAAGTTCCCGGAGGGCATCCATACCGTCATTGGCACAAAAGGCGTGTATCTGTCCGGCGGCGAGCAGCAGCGCATTGCCATTGCCCGCGCCATGCTGAAAAATGCGCCCATCCTGCTGCTTGACGAGGCCACCGCTTTTGCCGACCCGGACAATGAAGCAAAGGTGCAGGCAGCCTTTGCTCAGCTTGCCAAGGGCAAAACCGTGCTGATGATCGCACACCGTCTGTCCACCGTAGCCAACGCCGACTGCATCTATGTGGTGCAGGATGGGCAGATTGTGGAATCCGGCACAAAGGACGAACTGTGCGCGCAGAACGGCCTGTTTGCCCGGATGTGGCAGGACTATCAGGCCTCGGTGCAGTGGAAGGTCGCAAAGGAGGGGTAAGGAATGATCGAAAAAATTCAACACGCCACAGCCAGCTCCCCGGAGGGCGCAAAGGGGCTTGTAAAGGGCGTTCTGGCCTGTGCGTTCCAGAACATGGCGTTCATGCTGCCCACCGGGCTGCTGTATCTTCTGGTAAAAGACCTGCTGGCAGGCTCTACGAGCGGGAGAAGCACCTTTTATCTGGTGGGATGCGTTGCCTGCTTTGTGCTGATTTTGCTGACCACATGGTTCCAGTACAACGGCACCTATTTTACCACCTATAAAGAGAGCGGCACCCGCCGCCTGACCCTTGCAGAGCGGCTGCGCAAGCTGCCCTTGTCCTTCTTTGGCAAGCGCGACCTTGCCGACCTGACCAGCACCATCATGGCAGACTGCGAGGTACTGGAAAAGGACTGCTCCCACTTCATCCCCGGTCTGTTCGGCTCCCTCATTTCCACGGTGCTCATTGCCCTGAGCCTGTTCGCCTTTGAGTGGCGGATGGCACTGGCGGCTCTGTGGGTCATTCCGGTATCCGCTGCCATCGTGGTGGGCAGCTATCGGGTACAGGATAAGGTGCAGGCCAGGACCATGGCTGCGAAAATGGCCTGTGCGGACGGCATTCAGGAGTACATCGAGACTCTCCGGGACCTGAAAGCCAGCAATGCGGAGCAGCGGTATCTGTCTGGCCTTTCCGATAAAATTCGGGCAGTGGAAAAGCAGTCTATTGTGGCAGAGCTGGAAACAGCGCTGTTTGTGTCCTCCGCCGGCATGGTGCTCAAGCTGGGTATTGCGTCGGTGGCGCTCACCGGTTCGGTGCTGCTGGTGCAGGGCAGCATCGACGTACTGACCCTGTTTCTGTTCCTGATGGCGGCATCCCGGATGTACGACCCCATGCAGGGGGCTTTGCAGAATCTGGCGGCGGTCATCGCCATGCGTACCAATGTGGGGCGGATGAATGAGATTCTGGACGCTCCCCTGCAGACCGGCAGCGAGCAGCTGACCAATCAGGGCTGCGATATCGTGTTCGACCATGTGGGCTTTGCCTATAACTCCGGCGAGACGGTGCTGAAAGACGTTTCCTTTACGGCAAAGCAGGGCGAGGTCACTGCACTGGTCGGACCCTCTGGCGGCGGCAAGACCACTGTTTCCCGGCTGGCAGCACGGTTCTGGGATTACCAGAAGGGCAGCATCACCGTGGGCGGCATGGAGGTTTCCCGAATCGACCCGGAAAAACTGATGAGCCTTTATTCCATTGTGTTTCAGGATGTGACCCTGTTTGACAACACGATCCTCGAAAACATCCGTCTGGGGCGCAAGGGGGCCACCGACGAGGAGGTTCTGGCGGCGGCAAAGCTGGCAAACTGCGAGGAATTTGCCGAAAAGCTGCCGGACAAGTGGAACACCAACATCGGCGAGAATGGCTGCGCTCTTTCCGGCGGCGAGCGTCAGCGCATTTCCATCGCCCGTGCTTTTCTGAAGGATGCGCCTATCATCCTGCTGGACGAGGCCACCGCCAGCTTGGATGTGGAAAACGAAACTGCCATTCAGGAGGCTCTATCCCGGCTCATAAAAAACAAGACCGTCCTCATCATCGCCCACCGGATGCGCACCGTGGCCGGTGCGGATCAGGTGGTGGTGCTGTCGGGCGGCATCGTGGCCGAGCAGGGCAGCCCGGCAGAGCTGTACGCCCGGAAGGGACTGTATGCCCACATGGTGGATCTGCAGTCGGCAAGCCAGAACTGGACGATCTGAGAATGATGGCGGCTTTTATTTGGAAAAAGTATTGCATTCAGTTAAAAACTGTGGTATATACATTATACGAAAGCTGCTTTTGAAGAACGCTTCACCGTTTAATGATGTGTAAAGTGAGGTGCCTGCCATGACCGCCGTGATCTATGCCCGCTATTCATCGGATAACCAGCGCGAAGAATCCATCGAAGGTCAGATTCGTGAATGTACGGCTTATGCAGAGAAGAACGGCATCACCATCGTCAAGCACTACATTGACCGTGCTATTTCTGCCAAGACGGACAATCGACCCGAGTTCCAGCAGATGATTAAGGACAGCGACAAAAAGCTGTTTGACATCGTGCTGGTCTGGAAGCTCGACCGCTTTGCCCGAAACCGCTACGACAGTGCTCGGTACAAGACCCAGCTGAAGAAGAATGGTGTCAAGCTCATGTCTGCCACCGAGATCATCTCCGAGGGGCCGGAGGGCATCATTCTGGAATCGGTGCTGGAAGGTTATGCGGAATACTACTCCGCCGACCTTGCCGAGAAGGTCGTGCGTGGACAGACTGAGAACATCCTGAAAGGCCGCTGCAACGGTGGTCGTGGAACCTTTGGCTATACGCTGGATTCGGAGCGGAAGTTCCACATTGACCCTCTCACCTCGCCTTTTGTGCTGGAATCGTTCAAGAAGTACAATGAAGGCTCCACCATGAAGGAGATCCGGGACTGGCTGAACGAAAACGGCATCAAGAACCCGGTGGGCAGTGCGTTTACTTATAACAGCGTTGAACATATGCTCAAGAATCGGCGGTACATCGGAGAACTGAAATTCCGGGATGTGGTCGTACCGGATGCCATCCCGCCCATCATTCCGCTGGAACTTTTTGAGGATGTGCAGGAAAAGATCGCCAAAAACAAGAAAGCCCCTGCCCGTAGAAAGGCAGAGGATGACTATCTGCTCACCACCAAGCTGTTCTGCGGCTACTGTGGTGCACTGATGTTTGGCGAAAGCGGTGTCAGCCACACCGGGAAGATGTACACCTATTACAAGTGTGCTGCTGCCAAGAAGAAAAAGACTTGCGATAAAAAGGCCGTGCGGAAACAGTGGCTGGAAGATTTGGTAGTCAACGAGACCATGCGGAATATGCAGCTCTTGAAACGATACAGAAATGCAGCGATATCCTCAGCCTGCATCTGGCGGTCACACCTCAGACCGTGAACATGGTGGACGCAGGTTTTCTGGCGGGCATGAAGGACGGTGCATTCATCGTCAACACTGCCCGCGGCGACCTTGTGGCCAGCGCCGCCCTTGCCAAAGCCCTGTGCAGCGGCAAGATCGCCGGAGCCGGACTGGACACCATTGCGCCGGAACCGGTCACAACGGAAAATCCGCTGCTCAGCCTGCCGCATGATCGCCGCGGCGATCCGGGCGGTGCAAAGCGGACAGCGGCCGGAAAATATCGTGAACGGGTTATAATAAAAAGCAAAACAAAAACACCCTCACAGCTGAAATGGAAAAGCTGTGAGGGTGTTTTTGCTTGTACGGCAATCGCACATATGGGAGGTTGTTATTGTCTGCTTTTGGCGGGCGGGTCCGGCTTCATGGCTTCCAGTGCGATGCCCAGCTCCTTCGGCTGAAGAGGGCCGGTGCAGTCCGCGGAAGAGCTTTGCAGCTTTTCCAGCAGGGAAACGGAAGTGAAGCAGTTCAGGCCGCTGCAGTTGATCAGCTGCACGCCCGGTGTGGTAAAAACGGAAAAGACCTCGACCTGAGATGCATTCAGCTGGGGCAGAAGAGACGCAAGAGCTGCCTGCTGCGCGGTCTGATCCGGCAGGGGAGAGTGGATCGCCTTGGTCGTCTTATCCAGCTTCTGTGTCCAGTCGGCGGCTTTTCCGTTATTGGTAAGGGAACCGCCATAACCATAACATTTCAGGCCGATGACACGATGCTGCGTGATGAGCACGAGCGAAAGATTGGTTTTGGGCTTGCCGTCCGAAAGCTGGCCGGGCATGACGATGTACCAGTGATTTTTGCGCACCAGCTTCATCAGAGAGGAAACGAACTGCAGAATGTCCTTCTGGGAGCCGTTGCGGGAAGAGGAAGACACCGCTGCACAAGCAGCTTCTTCCGAGGGCAGCTGCCCCAGAATGTTGCGTCCCTTACCCCACAGGGTCAGATCACCGCTTTTCTTTTTTCGGTACAAAGCCGGCAGGGAAAAAACAACAAGGACGGCCAGAACGATCAGTGTAATTGTATTTTGTGTCATTTGGATACCTCATAAGGGGGATTGAAATAGAGAGCATGGTCGCCCATGTTGGGGCCTTGCATGACCACGTTCACGTTGTTCAGGTGGGTAAAGATCGCATTTTGCAGGCGCTCACGGTCGTTGGCGCGGATCGCTTCCAGAATATCCGTGTGCTGCTCAATGATCGTTTCTTTTGCCTCATGATGGATGGAGAGCAGACGTGCCCGGCGATAATGTACATTCTGCGGACCGGTATGCTCCAGCACGAACTCACGGTGGGCCAGCGAATAGAAGATATGGTGGAAATCTTCATCCAGACGGAACACGGTTGCAATGTCATCCATTGCGCGGGCGGTCCGCTGCTGTTCCACAATGGAGCACAGATAAGGATAGATCGCAGTAAGTGCGCCGGAATCGAACGCTTCCAGACAGACATGGGTTTCCAGAACTTCGCGCAGGTAGCGGGTCTGCTCCACCTGCTGGCGGTCGATCAGGCTGACAAAGCTTCCCCTTTTGGGGAACACATCCACAGCACCATCAGCAGCCAGGCGATGCAGTGCTTCACGCACGGGAACACGGCTGCATTCAAACTCGGCAGCAAGGCGCACCTCGCTGAGCTTTTCGCCGGGGAGCAGATCCAGACTGCAGATCTGGTTCCACAGGCTCAGATAGATCTGGTCGGTAGCGGTGAGCATATCGGCAGGGAGAGAATCTGACATAAATGATGTCCTTTCAAAGAAGGTTAAAGCAGGTTTTGATATCTCTTGAAACTAGTATACTTTAAAATCTAAAAAATAACAATATATAAAATATCAAGATTTCAGGATAAATACTGGTCAAAAAGTGGAAAAAGCTGTAAATGGTAGAAAGAATACAAGATTCCAATGATGTATACTAGATTGCATGAAGAGCTAAATCGCGAGAAATGGACGGAAAGACTGTAGAATGTGCATAAAATAACCATAAAAATTTGTGAAATCAGTAAAATTGTATGAAAAGTATTGTTTTTGAGATGAGGATATGCTATGATGATGGCACAGAAAACTAGTATACAATTTGCGAGAACCGCAAAGATTGAACGGATAAACAAGTATAAAACATGGAGGACTTTACAAAATGGATACCTTGCAAAAAAAGATCCTTTGCCCGTCGATCCTCAATCTTTCCACAGACAACATGCGGGAAGAGATCGAAAAGCTGGATGCAACGGACATGGACATCTACCATGTGGACATCATGGATGGCACCTTTGTACCGAACTTCGGCATGTCGGTGCGTGAGCTGGAAATGATCCGCCGCATCACCGACGCGGGCCATCACAAGCTGGTTGACTGCCACATGATGGTCATGAACCCGCACCGCTACATCAAGAGGATCGCAGAAGCCGGTGCCGATATCATCTACATTCATCCTGAATCTGAGCTGATCCCCTCCGCTACGCTGGAGCTGATCCAGCTGGAAGGCAAAAAGACGGGCCTGATCCTGAACCCCTGCACCAGCCTTGAGACGGTGAAGGACATGCTGCCCATCACCGATTACGTCATGATCATGGCTGTGAACCCAGGCTTTGCAGGCCGCGAATTCATGCCTTACACGCGCCAGAAATTCATTGAGCTGGATAACTACCGCAAGGAAAAAGGCCTGAACTACCACCTGATGCTGGATGGCGGTGCTACCCGCGAGGTGATCGCCGACCTGTACCATAACTGCAATGTGGAAGGCTTCGTGCTCGGCAAGCAGGAACTGTTCTTCCAGCAGGATGATTACGCAACCTGCATCGACCGCATCCGCACTTTCTGATAAGACCGATTTTTGTGCCGGGGAAAGGCACCTAAAATAAAAAGAACGAGAACACACGAATCAAGGAGGAAATTTACCATGAAAAAGATTTCTCGCCGTAGCTTTCTGACCGTTGTTGGCGCAGCAGCTGCTACCGCAGCCCTGACCGCATGCGGCGGTTCCAGCAGCTCCACTGCAGCTTCCACCTCTTCCGCAGCTTCCACTGCTGCTCCCGCAGCAACCGCAAGCAACGCTTCTGTGGTGCTCAAGTTCGACCTGACCGTTTCTCTGGAGCATCCCTGGGGCCTTGCAGCTACCGAGTTCAAGAACCGCATCGAGGAGAAGTCCGGCGGCAGCATGACCGTTGAGATCTACCCCTCCAGCACCTCCGGTTCCGAGGCGGACTCTCTGGCCGGTATGCTGGTCGGCACCACTTCCATGACCATGTCCGGCGGCTCCTTCAACGGCTACGCACCCAGCGCCACCCTGCTGGAGGCTCCCTGGGCTTACAACTCTGAGGAAGACGTTCAGGCCATGTGCGAGAGCGACATCGGCAAGGGCATCATGCAGGACTTCGAGGATGCAGGCTTCAAGGTGCTGTGGTATCAGCTGCGTGGTCCCCGTGAGCTGACCTCCAATGTGCCCATCAACAAGGCTTCTGATCTGCAGGGCCGCAAGATGCGTATGAGCGGCAATGTTCTGCACAACAGCATGTGGACTGCCGCAGGTGCCATCACCTCCGCCATCGCACTGAGCGAGACCTTCAACGCACTGAGCCAGGGCGTTGTGGAAATGCAGGAAAACCCCTACGATATGATCTACGATAACAGCTTCTACGAAGTGCAGAAGTACGTGAACCAGACCAACCACGTGTACTCCACCATCTTCAACCTGCTCAGCGTGGATATCTGGAACGGCCTGTCCGAGGATCAGCAGAACATCATCACTGAGACCTCCAACGAGATGCAGGATTGGACCAACGAGTACTACTTCGCTCACAAGGACGAGTACCTCGAAAAGCTGAAGGAAACCGGTATGCAGGTGAACGAGGACGTTGACCGCGACGACATCAAGAACGCCATGATGCCCGCCATCGAGGAGTTCCTGAAGAGCCAGCCGGGCGATTTGTGGACCACCTATCAGGCAATCTGCGATCTGTCCAACAGCTAAACAGACCCTTTAAAAAAGTACATTTTCATCTGACCGTTCTCCAATAGTGGCCGCGCCGTTCTTGATGGGCGGCGCGGCTTGATTTGGAAAATACACACCTGAGTACGGAGGAATATCCAGAATGAAGAAAGTTTTGGACGTGCTGGATAGGCTGTTTCACTATCTGGCAGCCATCGGCTTTGGGTGCGTCACAGTCTGCGTGTTGGTGCAGATCCTTGCCCGCTATATTCCGGGAGTTACCGCTCCCTGGACAGACGAGATGACACGCCTGTTTTTCCAGTATACGATCATGATTGCCTGCCCCATGGCCATCAAGTACCATGAGTACGCATCCATCGATGTGATCGCAGCCCAAACACATGGCACCGGCCGTCACATCCTGAACCTTGTTTCGGATGCGGCCATCCTAATCGTGTGCCTCTTTGGAATCCCGCAGGCACGGACCTATTTCCGTGTTGGCACAAAGTCGCTTTCCACCTCTCTGCAGATCAACCTGGGCATCTTCTATGTGGTGCCGCTGGTCATTTTTATCCTGACTGCAATTTACGTAGTGCTGGATGCGATCAATGAAGTAAATCTGATCAGAAAGGGGGACAAAGCACAATGATCGGTGGCATGTTTATTCTGTTTCTGGTCCTGCTGCTGCTAAACGTGCCCATTGCGTTCTCTCTGGGTGCTTCTTCGCTGTTCTATCTGCTGACCTCCAATATGAACGCGGCGGTCCTGGCACAGAAATTCTATGCAGGCATCGACTCGTTCACCCTGCTGTGCATCCCCGGCTTCATGCTGGCTGGTGCTTTGATGAACGGCGGCGGCATCACCCGCCGCATCCTGAACTTCTGCAACGCCTTCCTGGGCCACTTTACTGGCAGCCTTGCGCTGGTGAACATCGTAGCATCCATGGTCTTTGCCGGCATTTCCGGTACGGCCATTGCGGACGTGTGCTCTCTAGGCGGTATGCTGATCCCCGCCATGGTGGAGGACGGCTACGACGACGACTTCTCGGTTGCAGTTACGGCTGCTTCCTCTGTGGTCGGCCCCATCATCCCGCCCAGTGTGCCCATGGTCATTGCCGGTTCCTGCGTGAGCATCTCGGTTGGCAAGATGTTCCAGGCAGGCATCATCCCCGGTGTCCTGCTGGGTCTGGCACTGTGTGTACCCACCTACATCATCTCGGTCAAGCGCCACTACCCCAAGCACGAGCGTTCCAGCTGGAAGAAGCGCTTGGAAGTTACCAAAGATGCTATCTGGGCGCTGCTGATGCCCGTTATCCTGCTGGGCGGCATCCTTTCCGGTATCTTTACCCCCACCGAAGCTTCCATCGTGACCTGCGTTTACTCCCTGATCGTGGGCGTGTTCGTCTATAAAGAGATCAAGCTCTCGGATGTGCCCCGCATCGTTTACACCAACATGCGCTCCTGCTCTTCCATCATCATCCTGATTGGTCTGGCAAACGTGTTCGCATTCATCCTGACCAACGAGCGCATCCCGCAGAAGGTTGCAACCGCGATCCTGAGCATGACCACGAACCGCATCCTCGTTATCCTGCTGATCAACCTCGTGCTGATCTTTGTGGGCATGTTCATGGAAAGTCTGGCGGCGATCCTGATCACCTTCCCTGTGCTGCTGCCGGTGGCAACGGCTGTTGGCATGAACCCGGTCCACTTTGCTCTGATGGCCATTCTGAACCTGATGATCGGTCTGACCACGCCTCCCGTTGGCATGTGCATCTGCACCGGTGCCCAGATCGGCGGCGTTTCCAGCTGGAAAGCCTTCAAGGCAAATATGCCGTTCCTGATCACCAGCCTGATCGTGCTGATGCTGGTCTCCTTCTGTGAGCCGATCACCCTGTGGATCCCCAGCCTGTTTGCCTGATAACTGTATGATTGAGATAACTGTATGATTGATTGGAGGAACTTACAATGAGCCGTACTGTAGTGATTACCGGTGCCGGAGGCGGCCTCGGCAGCATTTTTGCCAAGGAGTTTGCAAAGACCGGATACCGGGTAGCGATTCTTGATTTTAACATTCAGGCAGGCCAGAAGGTGGCCTGCGAGATCGAACAGGCTGGCGGCGATGCCGCAGCATTCCAGGTGGATGTTACGGACAAAGCTTCGCTGGAAAAGGCCCGCGATGCTGTGGTGCAGCACTTTGGCAGCTATGAAGTGCTGATCAACTGCGCAGGCATTCAGGACCCGCTGGCAAAAACCACCTCGGAAGCTTATGCCGCAGGCGACGAAAAGGCAACAGAGGTCGTCAAGGTAGATCCGCAGGCAGCAGATCTGGCCGCGGAAAAGGCCCGCGTTCTGGCTTCGTCCCGTACCCTGTTCAACATCGACAGCGATAAGCTGCTGCGCGTCATGGATGTGAACTGGCTGGGCACCGTGATGGCATGTCAGGTGTTTGCAGTGAACATGGTGGGCCGCGATGGCTGCTCCATCATCAACATTACCTCCATGGCAGCCTACGATGCACTGAGCATGGTGCCTGCATACGCAAGCAGCAAGGCCGCTGTGGATATGTTTACCAAGTGGCTGTCCAACTACCTGTCCAACACGGCAGGCAAGGTGCGTGTGAATGCGGTCGCACCCGGCTACTTCCTCACGCCGCTGAACCATGACATGTATGTGAACCCGGATGGTTCCTACACCCAGCGCTACTGGAACGTGATCCACCGCACCCCGATGGGCCGCCTTGGCGACCCGAAGGAACTGGTGGGTGCACTGCGGTTCTTTGCTGATCCGGAAATGTCTGGCTACATCACAGGTCAGGTCATTGCCGTGGATGGCGGTTTCCTGTCCTGCCCGGGTATCTGAAGCTTTGGAAAGGGGAACATGATTATGAAAGCAATTGTTGTAAATGGCCCTGGCGATATGCAGCTGGTGGAGCGTCCCATGCCTGAGATCAAGGAGCCGAATCAGGTGCTCGTCAAGGTGCACGCTGCCGGCATCTGCGGCTCGGATGTGCATGTCTATCATGGCAGCAACCCGTATGCAAAGTATCCTGTGGTGCTTGGCCACGAGGGTTCCGGTGAGGTGATCACAGTGGGCGAGGGTGTTACCGACCTGAAGCCCGGCGCAAGTGTTGTGTTTGAGCCGATCACCTACTGCGGCAAGTGCTATGCCTGCCGCTGCGGCCACCACAATGTCTGCCGTGAACTGAAGGTTCTGGGCTGCATCGTGGACGGCATTTTTCAGGAATATGTGGTCATGCCGCGCAGCCAGGTGTATGAGTACGATGCTTCCAAGATGACTTATCAGCAGGCTGCTCTGTGCGAGCCGTTCACGATTGGCCTGCAGGCAAACTGGCGCGGCGATGTGCGCCCCGGCGATGTGGTGCTGGTGCACGGCGGCGGCCCCATCGGCCTGATCGTTGCCAACATTGCAAAATCGCGCGGCGCTACCGTGATCGTGTCTGAGCCGAACGAGAGCCGCCTTGCTATGGCAAAGGACTTTGGCGCAGATTACAGCATCAACCCGATGAAGGAAGATCTGGATGCGTTCATCAACAAACTGACCGACGGCGAGGGTGTCAACGTGATCTTTGAGGCCGCAGGCGTTCCCGCACTGCTGGCACATGCAACCAGCCAGCTTTCTCCCGCAGGCCGTCTGGTGGCTATGACCTTTGGCAAGGAGCCGATCCCCGTGAACTTCAAGGAGATCAATGCAAAGGAACTGACCATTCTGGGTACCCGTCATCAGTACCAGAAGTTCCCCGAGGTGGTCAAGATCCTGCCTGACCACCTGAAAGAGGTCGATGAGATCACCACGCATGTGTTCAAGGCAGAGGACTTCCAGAAGGCATTCGATACCCTTGCAGACCGCAACAGCGGCGCTGGCAAGGTGGTGCTGACCTTCGCCTGAGAGCAAGTGCCCCTTACATTGTAAAATAAAAAGAGAAACAAAAAGGAGCTGCTGCACAGTGTTTGTGCGGCGGCTCTTTTTTTGCCTGCGGAGGACTTGACAAGAATGATATAAAGTGATATGATTTTGATATCACAAAGAAACGCTTCCGCACCCTGTGAAGGAGGAAACTGTTATGGAAGAGAAAATTCTGCAGACCAAAAAGAACGGCATGGTCATGCTGCTGCTCACCCTGCTGGGCTATGCTGTTACCGTCCTGCTGTTTTTCTACAGCATCATTCTGCTGGACGAAAGCCTGTTTCCGGGCATCCTGCTCACGATCCTGTCCATCGCATACTGGGTGGCGGGCATCTTCCTGCTCTGCGGCCTGAAGGTGTTAAAGCCCCAGGAAGCACTGGTGCTCACCCTGTTCGGCGATTACATCGGCACCCTGAAGGGACAGGGGTTTTACTGGGTGAACCCCTTCTGCACCGCGGTGAACCCGGCAGCTGGCACCAAACTGAGCCAGAGCGGCGATGTGAACAGCGGCGAAACCGGCATGGCGGCCCTGCTTAAGGCAGGTAACAGCAGTTCCCAGACCGCAGAATCGACCAGCAAGAAGATCTCGCTCAAAATGATGACCCTCAACAACTCCCGCCAGAAGATCAACGATTGTCTGGGCAACCCGGTGGAGATCGGCATTGCGGTCATCTGGCGCGTGACCGATACCGCAAAGGCCGTATTCAATGTGGACAACTACAAGGAGTACCTCTCCCTGCAGTGCGACAGCGCTCTGCGCAATGTGGTGCGCATTTACCCCTATGATGTGGCTCCCAATGTGGACACCACCGGCGACGGCGTAGCCGATGAGGGCAGTCTGCGCGGCTCCTCGGAGGTGGTAGCCGCCCGCATCCGGGACGAGATCCAGAAGAATGTAGCCGAGGCCGGCATCGAGGTAGTGGAAGCCCGCATCACCTATCTGGCCTATGCGCCGGAGATTGCGGCCGTGATGCTGCAGCGCCAGCAGGCAAGCGCCATCATCGATGCCCGCAAGATGATCGTGGACGGTGCTGTGGGCATGGTGGAAATGGCCCTTGAACGCCTGAATGAGAACAAGGTAGTGGAGCTGGACGACGAGCGCAAGGCGGCAATGGTCTCCAACCTGCTGGTGGTGCTGTGCGGCAACCGTGATGCCCAGCCCATCGTGAACAGCGGCAGCCTGTACTGATGGCAGAACCAAAAAAGCAGGTGCCCCTGCGCCTGAACGCGAAGCTCTACGATGCCCTTGCCGCCTGGGCCGAAGATGACTTCCGCTCGGTGAACGGGCAGATCGAATATCTGCTGACGGAGTGCGTGCGGCAGCGCAAAAAGAACGGCAAGTATGTCTCGGACCAGATCGATGTGCCGCCTGAACTGGATATCAAATAAAATACCAATTGGCCCCGGCTGTGCGGATGAACTTTGCATGGCCGGGTGTTTGTGTTTATCTGTGGCTCCCTAAAGGCTGAAAATGCGAAATTTTCTGCCGGAAAATAACGAAAATGCATTGACAGTTGCACGCTTGTGACGCTATAACAAGCCAAGGAATATCTTTCTGTGGCAATGGAAAGACCTTCCCGCAGAAAACTATATTCCGAAGAAAAGAGGGAAGCTTACCCGCTTGAACAGACAAAAACAACATTGTGGTGTCGCTGCTGCGCTGGCTGTGCTGGTGCTGGCAGCTGTACTGCTTTTTGTGGGCGGAAGCTGGCTGGAAAAGCGCAGCCAAAAGCCGGAGTCCCGGACGGAGCTGCCGCAGGAGACCGCCGAGACCATGGAAGTGGACGGTGTGACCTATATGTGGTCAGCCGCAATGATTCGGTGCTGAACTTCTCCGATCTGCAGGTCGGCAGCGAGCTGACCAGCGATGTGAGCCGTCAGGAGCTGCTAGACGTGAAGCAGCAGATCGAGCAGACCGGCTGCCCCATTCTGGGCACCGTGCTCAATCAGGTGGATTACGATAATTACATGGGCCGCAAGTACTACAAATCCTACTCAAAGTATGGAAAGTACGGTTATTACAGAAAGTATTATAAACGGAGCTGCGAAGCGGAAAAGAAATGAGCGGCTTTACGGATTATCATGCGCACTTCGTCTATGATGTGGACGGCGGCGCGCAGACCAGAGAAGAAATGTATGCCATGCTGGATGCGGCAGGCGTATGAGCGGCTCTGCACCCGTGTGGGACAAACGACAGCACAAAAACTGACCGGACTGGATGGCACAGAGTATCTTGTATAGTTGCTTTGACTGCTTTCAGCCAGCTGCTTCGTGAGGAAACGGATGGGGAAGGAACGTCCTTTTGTAAAGAAGTGTGGAGCTTCTGGCTTTTTGTGCAAAAAAACTTGCGAATCAAAGGACAAAGTGTTAAACTGAAACAGGGAACATGTATGGTAAACTTGCGGGGGTGTACGAATGAAGATACTGGTCGTCGATGATGGACAGCTTGCAATCAACTCGCTGATCCGCATCCTGTGCCGCGTTGCACCCGACTGTGACTATATCAGCGCCATGACGACCGAGGATGCACTGAGCTGGATGCGTCAGGGGCCGATGGACGCGGCTTTCCTCAATCTGGAAATGCCCGGCATGAACGGGCTTGCTTTGACGCGCATGATCCAGAAGCTGCAGCCGCGCTGCAACATCATTGTGGTAACAGAGCACCCGGAGTATGCGCTGGAAGCGCTGCAGATCTTCGTGAGCGGCTTTTTACTCAAGCCTGCAAACGAGGCAGATGTGCGCAATGTGCTGGAGCATCTGCGTTACCCGCCGGAGAATGCCCCTGTCGGCATCAAGATCCAGTGCTTTGGCAATTTTGAGATCTTCGTGGGCGGGCGCGCTTTGGCCTTCAAGCGCAGCAAGAGCAAGGAGCTGCTGGCCTATCTGGTGGATCGCAATGGTGCCACCTGCACCAACGACGAAATGCTGGCCGTGCTGTGGGAGGATAAGCCCGACACCGCATCGCTGCACAGCCATCTCCGCAATCTGATCTTTGACCTGAGCCATACGCTGGAGGATGCAGGTGTTACCGGCCTGCTCATCCGCGGCCGCAGCACACTGGCGCTGGACACCAGCAAGGTGGATTGTGATTATTACAATTTCCTGCGGGGCAGCCGCTCGGCCACCAATTCCTATCGCGGCGAGTATATGACCCAGTATTCTTGGGCAGAGGTGACCCGTTCAGCGCTGCGCCAGCAGGCAAATGTGCAGAAAACAGCCTCGATCCCCAGTTACTATGTGCCGCCTACCGGCTTTTAAACCAGAAAAAACACCTCAGAAAATCGCTCGATTTTCTGAGGTGTTTTTTCTTGACATGAAAATACCCCAAGAGTACTCAGAGTTTTGTTTTTACTCTGTCTACTCTAGGGGTAGCATATCAAAAGTAAAGGGGCTTTGTGTGCAATTATTTACTGCTGCGCAAAAATTTTGATCTCATCCTTATCCATAAAGGCGGCACCGGAAAAACCGGAAGCTTCCAGCTGGCCCAACTGTTTGCCCAGCTTCTTGGCCTGCTGCAGAACGGTGACATTGTAGCTGCTGCGCAGGTCTACAGCCTTGGCAAGAACGGCGGTGAAGTCGGCATCCTTGCCGTACAGCAGGGCGATCTTCTGCTTTGCGCCGGGGATCTGGTAGCCCTGCTCCAGCAGGATGCCGCACACCCGCTCGAAGCCGATGGAGAAGCCCACGGCGGGCACCTGAGTGCCCAGAAACTTGCCCACCATGTTGTCGTAGCGGCCGCCGCCGGCCACGGCACCGCTGAACTGCGGGCAGGTGATCTCAAACACCATGCCAGTGTAGTAGCCCTGACCGCGCACCAGACTGGGGCAGTAGGCTACCTGATAGCGGCCTGCAGCCATGGCGTTGGCGGTAGCAAGGACATACTTGAGGTCGTCGGCAATGGCGGGGTCTGCGCAGCGGGCAGCCACGGCATCCAGCGTGACTTCGCCTGCGGCAATGAAGTCGGCCAGTGCGTTGATGGCATTTTCCGGCAGCTGCTTTTCGGTCAGCTCAGCCTTCACACCATCGGCGCCGATCTTGTCCATCTTATCAAAGGTGATACAGACGGAATCCAGCGTATCAGCGGAAAAACCCATGCTCTCCAGCATCCCGCGCAGGATGCGGCGGTCATTGATGTTGACGGTGAAGCCGGTGAAGCCGATGTTCAGCAGGGCACGGGTGGTCACGTCGATCAGTTCCACCTCGGCATTGGGGGAAGAATCGCCCAGAATGTCGATATCGCACTGTACGAACTCGCGCAGACGGCCCTTCTGCGGGCGCTCGGCGCGGAAGACGCGGTCGGTCTGGATCACCTTGAAGGGGCTGGGCAGCTTATCCTTGTTGGCGGCATAGTAGCGGCTCAGCGGCAGGGTCAGGTCATAGCGCAGGCCCATATCGGAAAGCTGCTTGGGGTCGCCGGTGTTCAGGGCGGCGGTGAGCTTATCACCGCGCTTGAGCACCTTGAAGATCAGGTTCAGGTTGTCGCCGCCGTCGGATTTGTCCAGATTCTCCATATCCTCCAGCATGGGGGTGGAAATGCGCTCGAAGCCGGACGCACGGTAGGTCTCCAGAATTTTGCCCTGAATGTAATCGCGCAGGGTCTGCTCTGCGGGCAGCAGGTCGCGCATGCCCTTCAATGCCTGTGTTTTCATAAGATGGTTCCTCTCTATATAAATCAATGTAAATACTTTTACCTTATTCATTATAAAGAAATCTGCCGTTTTGTCAATTGAAATGGGCACACTGTAAGGGAAAAACCATTCGGAGGACAGACGATGAAACAGCAATTTGCAGCAAAACATCCGTGGACCATCCTTGCGGCGGGCGCAGCCATTCAGGTGCTCACGGGCATCCCGGCGGCGTGGGGCGTATTCCAGCAGCCGGTCATGGACGAGTACGGCCTGAGCGAGCAGGGGGCAGGCTATGCCTTCGGCATCCTCATTGCGGCGTTCGGCGTGGGGTGCGTCCTCGGCGGCTTTCTGCAGGACAGCCGAGGCCCGCGGTGTGCGGCTCTGTGGGGAACAGCACTGCTGTGCGGCGGATTTTTTGCAGCGGCTATCCTGCCGGGCGGCAGTGCGGGCAGCTTTTTTCTGGCATTCAGTATCCCGGCGGGGCTGGGCACGGCGTTTCTGTACCCATCCATCCAATCCTGCGCACAGAAGTGGTATGCCGGGCGCAAGGGCCTTGCCACCGGCGTGATCGGCGGGGCGGTGGGCCTTTCCGGTGCGTTCCTCACCGTGTTCGTGCGCACGGCGGTCAGCGGCTTTGGGATCGTGCAGGGCATCCGGGGCGCGTTCTGGGCGCTGGGGGCCATAACGCTGCCCGTCTGCCTTGCGGGCAGTCTGCTGCTGCAGGACCCGCCGGAAAGCAGACAAAACCAGCAGGGGAGCGGCAAAAATGAGATCGACCTTTCCCCGTGGCAGATGCTGAAAACAAAGCAGTACTGGCTGTGCGCAGGCGCGGTGTGTTTTTCCACCCCGGCGGTGCTTCTGTTCAGCCCCATCATCCTGAAGCTGGGCGTGGAGCGGGGGCTGGACGAGAGCGCTGCATTGTGGAGCGTGGTGCTGGGCAGCGTGGGCAGTGCGGCGGGCCGCCTGCTGATGCCCATGCTCAGCGATAAAATTGGCCGCAGGCCCACCGATCTGCTGCTGTTTGCAGTGTCGCTGGGGCTTTCGGCAGGGTTTGCGTTTGCGCAGGGCTGGTGGGTGATCGCCTGTTATGCGGGGCTTACCTTCTGCTATTCCGGCCTTGCGGCAGTGCTGCCCGCCCTTTCCACCGATCTGTTCGGCCTGCCGCACGCAGGGGTGAACTACGGTTTTCTGGCACTGGGGCAGAGCGTGGGCAGTCTGGCCTTTCCGTTTGCAGCAAATCTCTGGGGGTTGGAAGCCGGGCGGCACTGGCTTGCCGTGGGCGGCGCAGCGGCGGGCTTTGCGGCCATGTGGGTACTGAAGCCTGCCGGGCAGACACCGCGCAGGCAGGACACAGGAGCGTGAAATTTGCCCTCTTGACATAGTTGACAAAAACTTGACGAATGAAATGACAAAAGCATCCGAATTGACAGTTAGCGGAAGGCAACTGCAAATAGTTTTGATGTTTTTTACCGGAAATGTATTGCAAAATCCGTCAGCTTTCTCTATAATAAAATCATGCGTGGTAGTACCGGTTAAGGCGCTGAAAGAGAGCGGCGCGCCCGGTCAGATGCAAGCAGCAAAGGGCAGCGGCTGTGCCGGCAGGGCGCGGCGGCGGCTTTGTGCTGCAAAGCAACATTTGTCAAAAGGAGAGTATGATTATGACCTATTCGCAGCAAGTACAGAATATGTGCCCGATCACCAAAGGTCCTAAGCATGGTCCGGCTCCCATCCCCGAAGAGGGCGCATGGGTCAAGGCCTATGAGATCAAGGACATCAGCGGCTACACCCACGGTGTGGGCTGGTGCGCACCTCAGCAGGGTACCTGCAAGCTGTCCCTGAACATCAAGAACGGTGTCATCGAGGAGGCTCTGGTGGAGACCATCGGCTGCTCCGGTATGACCCACTCTGCTGCTATGGCAGGCGAGATCCTGCCCGGCAAGACCATTCTGGAAGCTCTGAACACCGACCTGGTGTGCGACGCCATCAACGTTGCTATGCGCGAGCTGTTCCTGCAGATCGTCTACGGCCGCAGCCAGACCGCTTTCTCTGAGGACGGTCTGCCCATCGGCGCAGGTCTGGACGACCTGGGCAAGGGCCTGCGCTCCATGACCGGCACCATCTTCTCCACCAAGGAGAAGGGCGTCCGTTATCTGGAGCTGACCGAGGGCTATATCAACAAGCTGGCTGTGGATGCCAACGATGAGGTCATCGGCTATCAGTTCGTCAAGCTGGGCAAGATGATGGAGGATATCCGTCACGGCAAGACCCCCAACGAGGCTTATGAGAAGAACGTGGGTACTTACGGCCGCTTCAGCAAGGAGCAGGGTGCTGTGAAGTACATTGACCCGCGTGAGGAATAAGAGAGGAGGAACAACTCATGGCAACTTTTGAATCTATGGATCGCCGCATGCCGAAAATCGAGGCATGCCTGAAGGCTAACGGCCTGGAGTCTCTGGACGCTTGCAACGAGATGCTCCTCGCTAAGGGCATCGACTGCGACAAGATCGTGCGCGGCGTTCAGCCCATCTGCTTTGATAACGCTGTCTGGGCATACACCCTGGGCACCGCTATCGCCGTCAAGCGCGGCCTGACCGATGCTGCCGAGTGCGCTGCTGCCATCGGCGAAGGTCTGGAAGCTTTCACCATCCCCGGCTCTGTCGCTGAGCAGCGTCAGGTCGGTCTGGGCCACGGCAATCTGGGCGCTCGTCTGCTGAGCGAGGACACCACCTGCTTCGCTTTCCTGGCAGGTCACGAGTCCTTTGCTGCTGCTGAGGGTGCTATCGGCATCGCCCGCACTGCAAACAAGGTCCGCAAGACCCCCCTGCGCGTCATCCTGAACGGCCTGGGCAAGGATGCAGCTTACATCATTTCTCGTATCAACGGCTTCACCTATGTTCAGACTGAGTACGACATCCCCACTCAGACCCTGACCGTCGTCAAGGAGATCCCCTTCTCTGAGGGCGAGCGCGCAGCCGTCAAGTGCTACGGTGCAAACGACGTTATGGAAGGCGTTGCCATCATGAAGAAGGAGGACGTTCAGTGCTCCATCACCGGCAACTCCACCAACCCCGTCCGCTTCCAGCATCTGGTTGCCGGCACCTACAAGAAGTGGGCCATCGAGAACGGCAAGAAGTACTTCTCTGTCGCTTCCGGCGGCGGCACGGGCCGTACCCTGCATCCCGATAACGTGGCTGCAGGCCCCGCAAGCTACGGCCTGACCGACTCTCTGGGTCGTGTGCACGGCGATGCTCAGTTTGCAGGTTCTTCTTCTGTGCCTGCACACGTTGAGATGATGGGCCTGATTGGCATGGGCAACAACCCCATGGTCGGCGCTACCGTCGCATGCGCTGTTGCTGCAGCTCAGGCTAACGCCTAAGTCTTTTCTAAGTTTCAGCGAGGGGAAGCTGCTTTCCGAATGAGCAGCTCCCCCTTTTTTGCTGATAGATGTCCGAACACAAGCAACCCGAATATGAGAAGGAAGAAACAATGAAAAAGAATCAGATCCGCAAGAGCGTGGCTGCGCTGGCCATGGCGGTTGTTGTGGGTGTCAGTCTGCTGGGCTACGGCTGCGGCAGCAAGTCCGCTTCCACCGCAGGCGGCGTGTCCGGCGATTTCACCGGCACTGCCAAGGGTATGGGCGGCGACGTTACCGTTACCCTGACGCTGGAAGACGGCAAGATCACCGGCTGCACCGCTGAGGGCAAGGACGAGACCCCCGGCATCGGTACGCTGGCACTGGAGCAGCTGCCCGCTCAGATCGCTGAGACCGGCAGCATCGCCGTGGACGGCGTGTCCACCGCGACCATCACCTCCAACGCCATCAAGGAGGCAGCAGCCGCTGCCCTGACTGCCGCCGGCCTGAACGCCGACGACTATAAGATCGAGGTCAAGGCCGACGAGACCAAGGCCGAGGATTCCACCGTTGACGCTGACGTTGTCATCGTGGGTGCAGGCGGCGCAGGCATGACCGCTGCCATCACCGCTGCTGCCGAGGGCAAGAGCGTTGTGATCGTGGAGAGCCAGGCCATGGTGGGCGGCAACTCTGTGCGCGCTACCGGCGGCATGAACGCCGGCAAGACCGTGTATCAGGATGAGAACGAGTTCGGCGAGTCTGCCGGTGTCGAAAAGACCCTGAAGACCGCTGCTGAAAAGTACGCTGACAACGAGACCATCACCGCTCTGGCAAAGACCGTCTCTGAGCAGTGGGCAGAGTACCAGAAGAACCCCACCGGCTACTTCGACTCTGTTGAACTGATGGAGCTGGACACCATGATCGGCGGCAAGGGCATCAACGATCCTGCTCTGGTGGAGACCCTGTGCTCCAACTCTGCTGATGCCATCGATTGGCTGGACGAGCACGGCATCACCCTGCACAGCGTTTCCAGCTTTGGCGGTGCATCCGTCAAGCGCATCCATCGCCCTGTGGACGCAGAGGGCAAGACCGTTTCTGTCGGTTCCTACATGATCCCCCTGCTGGAGGAGAACTGTGAGAAGGCTGGCGTTCAGATCCTGCTGAACACCACCGCCAACGAGATCCTGACCGATGCGAGCGGCGCTGCTGTGGGCATCAAGGCCACCGGTTCTACCGGCGAGACCGTCACTGTGAACGCCAAGGCTGTGGTGCTGACCACCGGCGGCTTCGGCGCAAATCTGGACATGGTTGTCGAGTACAAGCCTGAGCTGAAGGGCTTCATGACCACCAACGCTGCCGGCGCTCAGGGTCAGGGCATTGAGATGGCCACCGCCATCGGTGCTGGCACCGTGGATATGGACCAGATCCAGATCCACCCCACCGTTGAGGCCAACACCGCTGCCCTGATCACCGAGGGTCTGCGCGGCGACGGCGCTGTGCTGATCAACGCCGAGGGCAAGCGCTTCATCGACGAAGTGGGCACCCGTGACGTGGTCTCTGCTGCTGAGATCGCTCAGACCGGCAGCTACAGCTGGCTGGTGGTCGATCAGGCTATGGTCGATGCTTCCAGCGTCATTCAGGGCTACATCAAGAAGGGCTTCACCGTGACCGGCGAGACCTACGAGGAGCTGGGCAAGGCAATGGGCGTTGATGAGGCTGCTTTTGCCGAGACCATGAAGACTTGGAACGGCTATGTTGAGGCCAAGAATGACCCCGACTTTGGCCGCACCAGCTTTGCAAACCCGCTGGATACTGCTCCGTACTATGCAATCAAGGTCACTGCTGGTGTGCACCACACCATGGGCGGCCTGACCATCAACACCAACACCGAAGTCCTCAAGGAGGACGGCACTGTGATCCCTGGCCTGTTTGCAGCAGGTGAGGTCACTGGCGGTGTGCACGGTGCAAACCGTCTGGGCGGCAACGCTGTTGCAGACTTCACCGTGTTTGGCCGCATTGCAGGTAAGGCTGCCAGCGACTACGCTGCATGAGTACCCGCAAAGCACCTGAAAACGCTTCCGGCTCCAAAGGTCTGAAGCCATGGATGAAGAACCTGATCTTTGCTGCAGTGATCCTTGTGCTGGCAGCAGCGCTGTATTTCGGCGTGCGCGCAGCACACAGCAGCAAGGGCAGCGGCCTGCAGGCCACCGTCGATTTTGGCGATGGCATCACCGAGACTCTGCCGCTGGATACAGACCACGATTACCTGTATGATGTGGGCAATTATGTCGTGCATCTGCAGGTAAAGGATGGTGCCATCGCGTTCTTGGACAGTCAGTGCCCGGACCACGTGTGCGAGCAATTCGGCTGGCTGGACAAGGACGGCGCATGGGCTGCATGCGTCCCTGCCGGGGTGTATGTGGTAGTGGAAACTACAGCTGAATAAAGATCGTGCTTCAAAAAAGAGGCAGTACCCTGCAAGAGCGGGGCACTGTCTCTTTTGTTTTGTCTGGAAGGCAAAAGAGGGCACGGTGTGAAAGTTGGGTAAAACTTTGACACAAATGCGTCAAAACAAAATTTAGACGCTTGTGTAATAGACGAAAATGCGATAAACTAACAATAAACTCTTTATCGCGCGCTTTTGCAAAGCCTGCGCCCGATACCGAAACCAGGGCATGCCCTGAAAGATACAGGAGGAAACAGCAAGCATGATCTTTAAAAAGAAGCAGGATGCTGCGGTACAGCAGACGGCTGCGGGTGAGGCAAAGCCCGCAGCGAAGGGCGGCAAAGCAGCAGCCTTTTTCCGCAAGAACTGGAAATGGATGGTGCCGGTGGTGTGCGTGGCCGTGCTGGGCGGATGGTTCATCCTGCGCCCGGACAAGGCACAGAACGCCAATACGGACATCAACTATGTGCAGGTCTCGCCGTCCAAACGGGATGTGTCCAACACCCTCAGCGGAACCGGCACTCTGAACCCTGCCAATACATATAATGTTAAGTCGCTGGTAGCGGGCAAGGTGTTGACCAGCAGCTTTGAGGAAGGGGACATCGTGGAGGAAGGCACCGTGCTGTACACAGTGGACTCCTCTGATGCCACCACCAAGGCGGAGCAGGCGTCCATTGCTCTGCAGCAGGCACAGCGCAGCTACGACAAGACGGCAGACCGCCAGTATGTCCGCGCCGAGGTGGCAGGTGTTGTGAGTGCCCTCAAGGTGGCCAAGGGCGACGAAGTGACCAGCGGTCAGGAAGTGGCGGTCATCCGTGACAGCTCCAAAATGGTGCTGCGGCTGGAGTTCCCGGCAGCAGATGCCGCCACCTTCTCGGTGGGCCAGAGCGCAGAGGTGACGCTGGACGGCACCTTTGAAATGCTGACCGGCACCGTGACCGCTGTGACCGGCACCGATGCTCTGAGCACCGGCAACCTGCTCACCCGCACCGTGACCATTGCTGTGCGCAATGCAGGCGGCCTGACCACTGCGCAGGCAGCAACGGCAACCATCAATGGCGTGAACTGCATTGCCGCCAAGTGCTTTGAGTATCAGGCAGAGCGCACCCTGACTGCCCTTGCCGCCGGTACCGTGACGGCCATCAATGTGCCGGAAGGCGGAGCCGTGAACAAGGACGATATCGTGCTGCAGATCAGCGGCGAGGACCTGACCGAGGCCATCCAGTCTGCCGCCGAGAGCCTGCGCAGCGCCGAGCTGAACATGGACAATCTGCAGGAGGCCATGAACAACTACACCATCACCTCGCCCATCAGCGGCACCATTATTGAAAAGAATGCCAAGGCCGGGGACGCGCTGTCCGCCGGCTCGGACCTGTGCACGATCTTTGACCTGAGCTATCTGGAGATGACCCTGAACGTGGACGAGCTGCAGGTCAGCAGCCTGTCGGTGGGTCAGAGCGTGCAGGTCACGGCGGATGCCGTGCCGGACAAAACCTATACCGGCGTTGTGACCCGTGTTTCCTTGAAGGGTACCTCCAATGGCGGCACCACCACCTACCCGGTCAAGGTGCGCATTGATGAGACCGATGGCCTGCGCCCGGGCATGAACGCCAATGCTGAGATCGTGGTGGCACAGGCAAAGAATACCCTTACCGTGCCCAACGCTGCCATCGTGCGCGGCGGCTATGTGCTGGTCACGCAGGACTCCCCCAGCGCAGTCAACGCAGACCCGGGCATGATCGCGCCGGACGGCTATGTGTATGTGCCGGTCAAGACCGGCGTCAGCGATGACAACTACACCCAGATCGTCAGCGGGTTGACCGGCAATGACACGGTGGCTTACGACTCTGCCGCAGCAAGTACCGATACGTACTATGACGACGGCGGCTATTACGAGGCGGATGCAGAGGGCACCGAGGGCGAGGAAGGCGCCGATGCTGCGAACAGCATGGTCGATGAAGAAGAACCGGAAAACGGGACCGTACCGGCGGAAGAGCCTGTGGAAGCCGAGGAAAAGCAGGGCTCCGCAGGGGATGACGTGAATCCGTCTCAGGCAGACGGCGTGGTCTATCTGGGCTGACACAGGAGGAATGCATGAGCGCTCTGATCGAGTTTGATGAGGTGTGCAAGTATTACCAGATGGGTGACACCACGGTAAAGGCTGCAGACCACATCACCATGAAAATCGAAAAAGGCGAGTTCGTGGCCATCGTGGGCCAGTCCGGCTCCGGCAAATCCACCTGCATGAACATCATCGGATGTCTGGATGTGCCCACCCACGGCACCTACCGCCTGAACGGAAAAGACGTTGGCCGGATGAGCCGCAACGAGCTGGCATCCGTCCGCAACGAGATGCTGGGTTTCATCTTCCAGCAGTACAACCTTTTGCCAAGGCTCAACCTGATGGAGAACGTGGAGGTGCCGCTGGTGTATGCGGGCATCGGCCGCGCCGAGCGCCACGCCCGGGCCAAAGAGGTGCTGGAGCAGGTGGGTCTGGGCGATAAGCTCAGGAACCGCCCCAACCAGCTTTCCGGTGGCCAGCAGCAACGTGTTTCCATCGCTCGGGCACTGGTGCGGAACCCGGCGGTCATTCTGGCCGACGAGCCTACCGGCGCACTGGACAGCCACACCGGCCGCGAAGTGCTGGGAATGCTGCAGCAGATGCACGATGAGGGCCACACCGTGGTGCTCATCACCCACGATAATTCCATTGCGGTGCAGGCAGACCGCATCATCCGTCTGGAGGACGGGCGGGTGGTCTACGATGGCGATGCCCATGCACCGGAAGCCGTGGTGCAGCCCACGCTGCTGCCGGATGAGGAGGAAAAAGCATGATCATTGAGACCTTCCGTCAGGCCATCCAGAACGTGTGGAGCAACAAACTGCGCACCTTCCTTACCATGCTGGGCATCATCATCGGCGTTATGGCAGTCATCGTCATCGTGGGCTTGGGCAACGGCATGACCAAAAGCATGCGCGACAGCTTTTCGGCACTGGGTACCAACACCCTTTCGGTGCAGGTGTGGGGCAACGGCTCCCGCACCGTTTCGGTGGAGGAAATGTACAAGCTGCCCACGGAGTACCCGGAGCTGATCCAGTCCATTTCGCCGCAGATCGATTTCAGCGGCAGCGGCACGCTGAAGATCGGCACTACCAGCTACCGCTGGTCCAACATCAGCGGCGTGGACGAGAACTATTCCGCCATGAAAAATTACCAGATCGCGCAGGGACGCGGCCTGCAGTACATGGATATGAAGGATAACAAGCATGTGTGTGTCATCGGCGATTACCTCAACCGTGTGGCCTTTGGTGGCAACGGCCTTGGCCAGACGCTCAAGATCGGTGCCAACAAGTTCCGCATCGTGGGCGTGCTGGCGGCCAAAGTCAGCGATCCGGACATGCAGCAGGGCAGCGATGACGACTGCGTTTACCTGCCCTATACCACGGCCATGCGCCTTTCCAGCCAGAGCACGGTGAACAACTATGCCGCGGTCATGGAGGATGAGAGCCGCGCCAACGAAGCAAAGTCTGCGGTGGAAAGCGAACTGCAGCGCCTGCTTGGCTCGGATAACGGCTACTATGTCTATAGCGCCAGCGAGTGGCTGGAGGAAATGAACAACATGATCAACATGGTCATTGTGATCCTGACCGGCATTGCCAGCATTTCGCTGCTGGTGGGCGGCATTGGCATCATGAACATCATGTTGGTGTCGGTGACTGAGCGCACCCGCGAGATCGGCATTCGCAAGGCACTGGGTGCCAAGGAACGCACCATTCTGTCGCAGTTCGTGGTGGAAGCAGCCACCACCTCGGCCCTCGGCGGCGCACTGGGCATTGCACTGGGCTACATCGTATCCATGGGAGCAAACAAGGTGCTGCCCATGTTCACCAGCGGCACAACGGTCACGGTCAGCCCGTCCTTCAATTCCATCGCAGTGGCCTTTGGCATCTCGGTGGGGATTGGCGTGCTGTTCGGCTACCTGCCCGCAAAGCGCGCAGCGCGGCTCAACCCCATTGAAGCATTGCGCTATGACTGAACTCTTCTCTGCCGGCGTTGCGCCGGACTGCAAAACACCAAGGAAGGGGAATATACCTATGAAAAAACGTCTTTTCGCATGTCTGCTTGCAGCATGCCTGGCTGTGTCCGTGCTGGTGCTTCCGGCATCGGCGGCCAGCCTGAACAACTCGGCCATCCAGACGGCCATTACACTGGGCGCTATGGATACCAGCCAGACCGGCAGTCTGGATGCTGCCGTCACCCGCGGTGCATTTGCCAAGATGCTGGTCTCCTTTTCGGCCTACCGCGAAAGCGCCAGCCAGCAGGGCAATCTGGGCACACTGTATAAGGATGTGCCCGGCAGCTCTCAGTGGGCACCCTATGTGCGCATTGCGGTGCAGCAGGGCTGGATAAACGGCTATACTGATGGTACATTCCGCCCGGATAATACGGTCACGCTGGAAGAAGCCTGCACCGCAGCGCTCAAGCTGCTGGGCTATAAAATGACCGACCTCAACGGCGTGTTCCCGACGGCACAGCTGAACAAGGCGCAGGAACTGGGCCTGCGTAACCAGCTGAACCGCAGCCAGAGCGAGGCCATGAACTATGAGGACTGTGCTTTGCTGTTGTATAACACCCTCACGGCAAACACCGCCTCTGGCAGCGCCTATGGTACCAGCCTGGGCTTTACGGTTTCGAACGGTCAGGTGGACACCTCCACGGTAATGCTCAAGAGCCTGAAGGGACCCTTTGTGGCAGCGGAAGGCACCCAGCTGCCTTTTACGCCGGTGAGCATCTACCGCAACGATAAGGTCTCGGCTTCTGCAGAGCTGAACCGCTACGATGTGTATTATTACAGCGAAAGTCTGCAGACTGTATGGATCTACACCCGCAAAGCAGCAGGCCGCATCACTGCCGTTTCGCCCAGCGCCAGCGCACCCACGGCCGTTACCGTGGCGGGCACCAGCTATCAGCTGGGCAGCACAGCAGTGGCTTCCAAGGTGTCCAGCCTGAACGGCGGCGGCGTGGGCGAAGTGGTCACTCTGCTGCTGGGCATGAACAATGAGGCGGCGGATGTTATTACCGGCGCAGAGGCCGACGAGGTGTTCTACGGCGTGGTGCAGGGCGCAGCCCGCAGCCTTGTGGAAGATAACGGCGCGGATGTGCTGCAGCGCGTGGCTGTCATGTGCACCGATGGTGTTCAGCGCACTGTGAATGTGGACAAAAGCCTGAACTACCCCAAGGGCTGGCTGGTAGAGATCCGCGTAACGCCGGAAGGCGAGTCCGTGAGCGGCATCGAGAACAAGGTCGTTACCGGCAAGGTCAATGCAGATGCAACGGCACTGGGCAGCTATGCCCTTGCCGACGATGTACAGATTCTGGATACAACTGCGGAGGGTGTGGCTGGGACGGTTCGTCCCAGCCGCCTAGCGGGGACAGACCTGAATCTTCTGAACGTCCGCTACTATACGCTGAATGAGAAGGGCGAGATCGACCGCCTGATCCTGAATGATGTCACCGGCGACCTGTGGACCTACGGCGTGCTGGATGATATCAAGAATGTGGCAGTCAACTACTCGGAACTGCAGACGCTGGCCAAGATCATTTCCACCGGCAAGAGCGACAGCACGGATACGCAGGATAAGATCGTGGACGACCTGAAGGATGTTCTGGTGCCCACCACCAGCGAAGTGCTGTGGGGTGTGATCAACGGCGACATCCTCTCCACTCTGTGGCAGAAGATCACAGCCAACACGGATAGCCTGCTCAGCCTTGGTCTGCGGCAGGTGGGCAGCCTTGTAGGCGAACCGTATGCGTCCATCTTCCGCTATATTGGCGGCGGTGCTACCTATGTGTGCTATGTCAATGGTTCGCAGGTAGCTTTCACCACCAACGTCAAATATCCGGTGCTGGTAGGTGGTGTTGCAGCCCGCAGAGAGACGACCGGCAGCGTGCGGACGATGGTCCAGCTCATGCCCATGAAGATCGATCAGGTGGGTGCAGCGTCGGTCATGAGCAACGGCACCCGCTTTGAGATGGCGGACGACGCACAGGTGTATCTGTGGTACAAGGGTCAGTACTACGCCACCAAGCTGACCGAGGTCAACTCGGAGGGCTACTACCTGACCGGCTGGTACGATAACTTTGGCTGTGCTGCGGGCAAGCGCGTGCGTGTGATCGTGGCCGTCAAAAAGGACTGATGGATTATTACAGCGTCCCGCGCCGCATTCTGCGCGGGGCAAGGCAGTTGGTGTACCCACGCCGCTGCCCGTTTTGTGATCGGGTGCTGGGCAGTGTGCCCATCTGCCCGGATTGTGCCGCGGAGCTGGAAGAGCTGCGCAGGAAGCCGGGAATGCGGCTGGACGCTTCTCAGCATTATTTAGGGGAACTGACCGGTGCAGCAGCACCGTTCCGGTATGAGGGCTGTGTGCGGCGCGGCATCCTGCATACAAAATACCATGCTGCACCGTGGGCGGCGGTGGAGCTGGGCCTCTGGCTGGCAAAGCTGGCCTTTGGCAGCGAGATGCATATGGCCGGTGCAGAACCGGTGCCGGAGCTTGTGGAAGGCATGTCCCTTGGGTACGACTGCATCGTTCCCGTACCGGCATCCGGCAGAGCGCGCGGCTACAATGTGCCGCAGCTCATGGCGGTGCCGCTGGCCCGCGCACTGGGGATACCGCTGTACCCGAAAGCACTGGGCCGCACTCGTGCAAAGCGGCATCAGGCGGGCCTGCCCTTTGAGCAGCGCCTTGCCAATGTGGCGGGTGCCTTCCGGGTGACGGACACGGAACTTGTGGAGGGCAGAAAGGTGCTTTTGGTAGACGATGTGATCACCACCGGTGCCACGGCAGCAGCCTGCACACAGGCGCTGCTGGCAGCCGGTGCCGAGAGTGTGTTTGCAATTGCACTTGCCACTGTTGAATTTGAAATGTTTCCCGCAAGGGATCAGCCGCTGCAGGAAAACGAGCCGGATTTTTGAAAATTTATTTGAAAAAACTTGGCAGAAAAAGCTTGACAAAACACCCTGAATCAAGTATACTAATTGAGCTGTGAGCGATAACCGCTTGCAGATATCCGGGTGTAGCGCAGTTTTGGTAGCGCGCTTGAATGGGGTTCAAGAGGCCGTGAGTTCGATTCTCGCCACTCGGACCAAACAAAAATAATCCGAACTTGTTTCCGATAGGAGATGGGTTCGGATTATTTGTTTTCTTCGGAAAATTAGCGTTTGCGAAGCAATGAAAGCCCCAGTGGGGCTTTTAAGCGACGGAACGGTCTGCGTTAGCAGATGGAGGGGCTTTGCCCCGACAAGTTCCATGCAGGTGTCCGTGGAAGATAAAATCCGAAATCATAGATTGACCGACATAAGCCACAACATGATTTCAGGAGGACACGAGTATGAAGTACGATGCAAGAGCCTGCCATTTCAACATGGACACCGGCTGCGTGGAGCTGCTGCTCCGGGATGGAAGAAAAATTTCCATCAATTGCACCGGAGTCGAGGATGCGTTGGATGTGACCATAGCGCAGAGGGCAGAATTGGACTACCTCATCTACAATGACCCGCTGGGCTATGCGGATTTGATTCTGAATGGTGACCCGGAGAAATATTTGAAGAATGTGACCGGGAGCTGTGGGTTGGAGGATTAACTGGTAGCTCAAATTATACAAAAGCGCAGTACTTTTTGGGAGGTGCTGCGCTTTTGCATTTGAATGTATAAAACGTCATTCGTTCACTTGACTTTTTACAAAATTCATGTAAAATATGAAGTGTAAGAAAATTCCACCGCTTATAATTTCATCTGTGAAGGAGGTTCACATGAAAAAAGCATTTTTTGAAGATTCCGCAATGGCAATGGCAAAACTGATTGTTGAAAGCATCTACCATGGCATGGAAGAAAATGAAGGTGTCTATGCCGATTTGATGTATTCTAACGGAAAAGGACAGCACGGCTGGGCACATATCTTTCAAAATGAACATGAACATTTAACAAAGGCAGGATATCGTGTGGTTTTGATGGTCTCTGGAAGCTGGAAGTATGCTGTGGCATATGATCCTCACAGCAAAACAGCCATTATGATTCTTCGCCAAGAAAATTTCCGCAATAGACTTGTCAAATTGCAGAATGGTGAGATGCATTACGTTTTTTCGGGACTTCCGGCTAATCAAGATTTGAATGAAATGGTTCCCCAGTATGAGCAGATGTCACTGTTTGGACAAGATAAAGCTGTGCAGCAAAAAGCCGAAAAGCCCTTCGATGAATTGGAGCAAGCAGTAGACGGTGAAGTCTTGAGATTTGGAATTTTAACGTACCGCTTGGATTTAGCTCAATTGATCAGAAGCTGTACATTGGAAATTTTGAATGCAAATGGTTGCATCGTTGATGAAATGAATTTGGATTCTGCAATTCCGATGAATTGGAAAGAAGCTGTTCCGGAAGATGAAATTACTAAGTTTAAGGAAGAAACTGGTAATGAGTATGGCGTTCAAATCGACAGTATTCCGGAATTCAAACCGCGGAAAAAATTTGTACGGAAAGATGGGTAAAAAATGGGTGCCATTGTTACATCCGAGTTTAATGGAATGCGGCTGACATTGGCTCGTGAAATCCAAAATATTTCCAGTCCTAAGCTAGCAGAAAAGATAGGGGTGACAAAGCAAACTGTCTCTCAGTATGAAAATGGTTTAATCAAACCAAGTGCCGATAAAGTATTAGCAATTTCGCAAGAATTGAAATTTCCACCGAAATTTTTCTTTGAAGGTAGCAGCGATAATTTTAGTCCCGGAGTTGCATATTGTAGAGCAACTACAACCACGACAAGAGCCGTAAAACTACGGCAAACAAACATTGATGTATTGAAATCATATATTTATGACTTTTTTGCAGAATATATTGAATATCCATCAACCGAACAATTGATCGATTGTATGAAATCTGTAGCAGAGTGTTCTGACATGGAACTAATCGCAAAAAAAATTCGGGAAAAATTGGACTTATCGGATAGGCCCATTCGTAATATGAGCTATCTGTTACAAAATCTTGGAATTGTGGTAACTTCTTTCTCGGAAAACGTAGGGCATTTGGACGCAATCAGTCACATTCCGGTCCTTGCCAATAATGGAGAAAGCAAGAGGTTCTATTTCACAACATATAATACAGATAAAACAACACCTGCAAGATTGAACTTTACGTTGGCTCACGAACTAGGACACTGGATACTCGGTCATATTGTTTCAGATGTGAAATCGCAAGCAGATGCCGAGTATCGGAGCAATGAATCAGACGCAAATCAATTTGCATCTGCATTTTTGCTGCCAAAAGAAGCATTCTTGAAAGATCTTCAATATCCAACGGTTTTAAATGAATATTTAAGATTAAAAGAAAAATGGCATGTCTCAATTGCGATGATGATTCGTAGAGCATATATGTTGGAGGTACTATCTCCAAGTCAATATCAATATTTGTTTAGACAGCTTGGAAGTCGTGGATGGCGAACATTTGAACCGGGAGATATGGTTGAAGTTCCCACGGCATCTCTTTTTTCAGTGTCTGTAAAGATTCTGGATGACAATGGAATTATAGAAAAAGGAAATTTGCTGAAATATCTGAACGAAAACTGTTTTACGGCACAACAAAAAACATTTGAGGATTTGATGGGATTGGAACAGCATACGCTTGATCCGGCTATGTCGGGTTCTTTTAGTAGAGTTGAGTTCAAGCCAAACTAACAAATCTTTTTATACAGAAAAACAGGGTGCGCCCACCCGGACGCACCCTGCCAAAAGCCACAGACAACAGCGATATGTACAGCAGGGCGTTCCCCGTCGGGAACGCTCTGTTTTTCTTTGATGGTGGTGTGATGAGCCTGCTCTGCCTGCCATGCGGCAAACTCTCGTTGGCCTTCCTCGCTGTTCCAGCAGGCAAGGATGGCTGGGTAGAATGCCCGCGCCAGACGGTCGATGACTTCATCGGGGTAAGGGGAAGTATTTGTGGACTTTTTCTTTTTGTTCAAACGCACGCTCCTTTGATCGTCCCACCGTGGCAAAGTCGGGCGAGAAAATCAAAGTTCCAATTTTTATCAGGCGCAAGGGCGCGGATGCTTTCCGCCCTGCTCTTGCGGCGGGTGGCTCGTTGATGGCTTACAAGTGCCTGTGGTTATGCCGTTTTAGAGGATTTACCGCTGGATTCTGCAAGAACTTCGCCCAGCGTTTTCAAAAACTCAAGATGAGGCTTCAGGGCAAAGCGAAGAACTTTGACCTGTTCCGGATGCGTAAGAAGTTTCGGGTTCAAGTCGAACGTAACCTCCCAACTCTTTCGCATGAGAGATTCAGCATTGTGGAGCCGGTAGTACAGTTCGAGAAACTTTTGGGGAACATCATAGTTTTCATCAATGGTGTTGCTGGCGGCTTTCTCTGCCTGCTTCACCGTTACTTTGTTAGGCTTGACCTTCTTCGGCTTCGGCACATAATTTTTGATTTCCTCAAAAATTTCAGCCTGTTCTTCGGGCTTGGCCTTGCCGAGATTTTCGAGAAGATAATCGGGAATGTGCAGTTCCTCGCGGAAGAACCGATCACGGAAACCGGGAGACAGTTCATCCGCAACGTCAACGCCGTGGGCATAGTATTCTGCACGGCGGACTGAACTTGCGCTGCTGTGATTTTCCTGTGCAATTCAAGAGTATCCAGAATGTACGATTCCCGCAGCATAGGTCTGCCATGTTCGTCCAGAAGTTGCTTTCCGGTGAACGCATCGTGCTGGTAAACGAGGTACGCTTCGATGGCGGTGTAGTCCGAGTTTTTAGAGGCGATATGCTTGAGCGTTGCCATACAGTTCACCCAGAACTTTCTCGGCGTGCAGCCGAAATGCAGTCAGGTCTGCAAGTTCGTCAAGGAGTTTCGCCCGGATTTGCTCGGTGTCTGCACCGCCGGAGTTGAAGTGCCGTGCGAGTTGGTTGAGGTTGCCGCCTACTCTGCCGCACTGAGCAAGCAGAGTGGAAACAGCGGTCAGAGTTTCTTCTCCACCACTGGCAACGATGACCGTTTTCTCGATCTTGACGTTGTGGATGGCGCGGCGGATGAAGGTGGAGAGGGAGAGATTCAGGAGTTTGCAAGTGAGTTCCAGTGACGCTTTTTCCTCCGCTGTCACACGGAACTTGATGATGTGCGTTTTGTTGTTCGGCGTGTCGTGGCGCTGGGAATTGCTAGGGGTCAGTTGAACATTCGTTTTGGTCATTGTACCTCCTGTCTGTTCGATAACTCCTCGGTGAAGTTATGTAAGCACGACACGCCGTTTCTGTTCGCACCGTCAGGTGCGAACCATGAGCAGGGTTTGGGGTGGGACCGCGTTTGCGAAGCGCAGCGCAGCAATGAAAGCCCCAGTGGGGCTTTTAAGCGGCAGCGCGGTCTGCGACAGCAGATGGAGGGGCGTTGCCCCGACAAGCGCTACCCCAACAAGATCACTTGGAAAACTCGCAAGAGTTTGAGAAGTGAAGTCCCGGTGGAGCACAACATTTTCAAGAATTGAAAATTTGTGGCCACGGGACGGTTCTTGCCCTCTACCACTGCGCTCAAAACGCTTCATCAACAAATGTTTCCGAATTGTTAAGACGCAAAAAATAAGTAGCGGGGCTCTGCTCATGTATGTGGGTCACCGTTTGCTCCGAACGAAGTTCCTGCCCCTGTTTGCGCAGCGGCGTTGACGGAAAGTCGGTATCACGTCCGGTCGGCTTATGAAATTTTCAAGGTACGTTTCTCATAAAGAAAAATACCGCCCAAGCAGCGCAGCGATGGATTTTGTCGGGGTGAATCGGCGGCAAAATGAATCGGGTGTGTTGCGGGGCGGTTAATCTTTCAGGGATGATCCGCGGCGAGGCTGTGTTCAAAATGAACACGACCACATCTTGTGGATGGCTTCAAGCCAATCCACAAAAGCAGCGGGATTTGTGACAGAGAATATCACGCATTGAACGGTGCGTCAAGATAATTTGAAAAAAATTATTGCGGCAAAGCGGTGATAGTAGGACTTATAGGAGGCTGCTTGAGCTGTTTTTTCTATTTACAGCTACAATGATAGCCATTGGGGGATTGTGATTGGTCAGGGCTGAAAAGGGCTTTCATGATTTGTTGCAGCGCATCATGTCCTCGACGCTCCCAGCGTCCTCAAAGGACGATTTGATGGGTGTGTAGGGATAAGCTGTAAAAAGAAGCATGGACGCCCCCGAAAAGGAGAGCGTCCATGCTTCTTGCTGTATCCGAATGGAGGAGATTGCGAAATCAGTGATTGTCCGGGCAGACGATTTCCAGCATCTGATCGAAAACCTCTTCCATCTGCCGCACCAGTGTGAACTGGGTGCGGGCGCGGTCGAGGTTGTGATCCGGGCGAGCAATATGGAAATAATGGTCGCCCTCCAGATAGTCAGTCAGAAAACGGATGCCGCATTCCAGCGTCATGAGCCTTGCACCCCATGCAAGGCTCTTTTTTTCTGCCATGCTCATGGATGCCCCGGCAGTGGAGAGATACCCTTTGGCGAACACTTCGTACAGATGCAGGTCAAAATGGACTTTGCTCTGGTCAGGTTCGTCCTCAGCACAGTCGTTGGCACCGGTGCGGATGGAATCGCCGAAGTCGTAGGCCGAAAGTCCCGGCATCACGGTGTCGAGGTCAATGACACAGATGCCTTTTCCGGTAGCGGCATCGATGAGGACATTGTTGATCTTGGTGTCATTGTGGGTGACGCGCAGAGGAATTTCGCCAGCTGCCAGCTGATCCAGCAGGACATGGCAGTCCTGCTCCCTCGCATGGATAAATTCGATTTCCGATGTGATATTTTTTGCCCGGTCCAGTGCATCGGCGGCGAGGGCTTTTTCAAAATTGGCATAGCGGTTGGGCGTGTCGTGGAAGCGGGCGATGGTTTCGTGGAGGGTGGAGGCCGGGTAATCCGCCAGCTGGTTCTGGAATTTGCCCAGTGTCTCGGCCACGGTGCGGAAGTCGGTTTCGCTGCCGACCTGCTGCAAACAGATGGTATCTTCTACAAAGTCGTAGGCACGCCATGCGCCGCCGTCTGCATCCAGATAGCAAGTCGACCCCGACAAAGTTGGGATGACATTCAGCGTTTCCCGTGCTGGGTCGCCGCCCTCGGCAAGAATTTTCGCCCGCAGATGCCGGGTCACGCCGCAGACATTCTCCATCAGGCCCACCGGGTTAGTAAAGGTATCTGTGTTGATGCGCTGCAAAATAAAGCGTTTGGAATGATCTTCCCGCCAGACCACAAAGGTGTCGTTGATATGCCCCTCACCATAGTGGTGAGCATCGCAGAGCACAGGCCCGCCAAAATCAAAGGCATTTGCAGCAGACTGGAGCAAAGAAAGGGTAACGGATTTCATCATAAATTCCTCGTTTTCGTTATACTTCATGCCGTTTTGTCGGGGCGGGGCGTTTTCCCTGCCGCGTCTGACGGCGGTATTCGTTGGGGGTCATGCCCTCCGCCTTGCGGAAGCACTGGGAGAAATAGCTGGGGGAGGAAAAGCCCATCAGCTCGCTGATCTGCGCCAGACTGTAGCTGGTGTTGCCTAGCATATGCTTGCTCTCCTCAATGCGGCGGCGGTTCAGGTAAGTAATGGGGGAAATGCCGTACTCCCGCTGGAAGGTGTGGGCCAGATAGTATTTGTTCAGGTGGGCAAGCTCTGCCAGCAGGTCCAGCGAGATATCCTCGCGGTAGTTGGTGTCCAGATACCGCTTGATCTCGGCGCACTCCCGGTTCTCGGTCGGGGCAGCCTCCTCCAGCTGCAGCGAAATGGTGGTGCAGCGCACTAGCCAGATCAGCAGTACCTCCAGCAGGTCCTGACAAACGGTCTCGCAGCCGTCTAAGCTGCGGTCGGCCTCGGCCAGCAGCATGTGCAGCAACGTGACCATCCGCTCCCGGTTCTCCCGGCAATTGAAGATGGCGTAGTTCGTATCCGCCTTGCTGAACAAAAACTCCATGCTGGCAACGCCCAGCACGATATACTCCAAGGGCGAGGCGTTCAGGCTAAGCTCGGTATGCTCCACCTGCGGGTTCACAATGACCATATCGTCCGGCTTTACCGGGAACAGCTGCCCGGCAAGGTAGAACTGTCCCTCGCCGCTGAGGCAGTAGAACAGCTCCGTGCAGGAGTGGGTGTGGGTGGTACTGTTCCAATCGCCGCCAAATTTGCTTTTGCTGATGTACAGCAGCCGGAAGGATTCCCGCGGAGCGGGCGCGTGGCGGATATCAAAGCGCTGGGTACTCATAGATGATCGGCTCCTTCGGGAAACGCAAATTTTCTAAAAATAAACGCAACATTCTAAAAACATTATCAAAAAATGGTGCGTTGTTTCGTGCACTTTACCCTCATTATAGAGGGAACATACAAAAAAAGCAAGCCCTGATTTTAGGCTAATTTTTATATTTTTGTTTCTCAAATCCCTTCGAAATATGTCAAAATAGTTACAGGCTGGGGATTATGCTGAAACTTTTAAAAGATTTTTAGCACTTTTGCTGGAAGAATTTTTTAGAAAGCAACATCTATAAAAAATGAAACAACAAACCTCTTGAGCAAGGAAGCGAAAGAATTTATATTGGAGGCAGAAAAACACACAGTCCTTCGGGCAAAGCCTGTTTGCCCGGCTGTGTTTGAACGGAACAAAATGATGGAGGCAACACAGTATGAATCGTATTTCTCGTCGTAATTTCCTGAAGGCGGCCGGCGTTGGCGCCGCTGCACTGGGTCTGGCTGCCTGCGGCGGCTCTTCCAGCTCCACCGCATCCAGCGTGGCATCCTCCACCGCCGCTTCTTCCGCAGCGGCGGCTGCAGACGTTACCATCAAGGTAGCCGCCATCGAGACCGGCTACGGCGCTGATATGTGGAAGAAGGTCGCCGAGGCCTTTACCGCACAGACCGGCATCAAGGTGGACCTGACCACCGACAAAAAGCTGGAGGACGTCATCGGCCCCTCCATGCAGGGCGGCGACTACCCCGACGTGGTCCATCTGGCCACCGGCCGTGAAGCTGCCCTGACCGAGCAGTTCATCAAGGGCAACCTGATCGCCGACATCACCGATGTGCTGAGCATGACCGTGCCCGGCGAGAGCAAGAAGGTGAGCGAGAAGATCGCCGGCGGCTTTACCGACACCTCCCTGACCAACCCCTACGGCGACGGCAAAACCTATCTGGCTCCCATGTTCTACAGCCCCTGCGGCCTGTTCTACAACGCCGGTTTCCTGAAGGAAAAGGGCTGGGACGTGCCCAAGACCTGGGACGAGATGTGGGCACTGGGCGACAAGGCTGCCGCTGAGGGCACCTACCTGTTCACCTACCCCACCACCGGCTACTTCGACGCCTTCTTCTATGCGCTGATGTACGCCGCCGGCGGCCCGGAGTTCTTCAACAAGGCCACCCACTACACCGAGGGCATCTGGGACACCCCCGAAGCAAAGACCTGCTTTGATATCGTGGCAAAGCTGGCTTCCTACACCAACCCCATCACCCCCGCACAGGCCAACGATCAGGACTTTACCCAGAACCAGCAGCTGGTGCTGGACAACAAGGCCCTGTTCATGCCCAACGGCACCTGGATCGTGGGCGAGATGGCCGAGGCTCCCCGTGCAGACGGCTTTGAGTGGGGCATGACCGCCCTGCCCGCTGTCAAGGCCGGCGGCGATGGTTACAGCTACACCTGGTTCGAGCAGGCATGGATCCCCGCCGGTGCCGAGCATCAGGATGCCGCCAAGCAGTTCGTAGCTTACCTGTACAGCGACGAAGCCTGCAAGCTGTTTGCCGAGAGCGGCGCTATCCAGCCTGTGCTGGGCATCGCCGACAGTCTGGAAGGCGACAACAAGATGTTCTACTCCATCTACGACAACGGCGCAAAGGCCGCCATGGGCAACTTTGCAGCCTTCAGTGCCATCCCCGGCGTGGAAGTGCGCACCGTGTTCTTCGACCCTGTCAACTCTCTGGTGTCCGGCAGCATGACCGAGCAGCAGTGGATCGACGGCATCAAGTCCGCCAGCGACCAGATGCGCGCCAACATCATCGAGTAATTAAGCCCTGCCCAGCGGGGGCGGTTTTTACCGCCTCCGCTTTTTTGGGCTGTACAGTACCATCAAGAAAGGAGCGGTCAATCCCCTATGAGAACGGATAAAAGCCGCAAACGGTTCGTATTCCTCTGTGTGGCACCGGCTACCATCCTGTTTTTCCTCTTTATGATCCTGCCCACCCTCAACGTGTTCCGCATGAGTTTGTATGAGCGGGGTGCCTATTCTCCCAACGAGACCTTTGTGGGGCTTAAAAACTTCCAGCATCTGCTGCGGGACGCCCAGTTCATCCGCTCCATGCAGAATATGATCCTGCTGGTGGTAACGGTCACCCTGATCACCTTCGCCTTTGCACTGGTATTTGCCGCCATCCTCACCCGGGAGAAGATCAAAGGCCAGAACTTTTTTCGCATCATCTTCTACATCCCCAACATCCTGTCGGTGGTCGTCATCTCCGGCATCTTCTCTGCCATCTATAAGCCGGAAAACGGCATGCTGAACAGCATCATCGGCCTGTTCCGCAACATGAGCGACCCCATCCTGTGGAAGGGCGAAAAATTGGTCATCCCCTCCATCATCATTGCCATGGTGTGGCAGGCCATCGGCTACTACATGGTCATGTACATGGCCTCCATGTCTGCCGTGCCCATCAGCCTGTACGAGAGCGCCAATCTGGACGGTGCCGGGCGGCTGACCCAGTTCTTCCAGATCACCATCCCCCTTATCTGGACGAATATCCGCACCACTCTGACCTTCTTTATCATCTCCACCATCAACATGGCCTTCCTCTTCGTCAAGGCCATGACAAGCGGCGGCCCCAACGGCGCATCGGATGTGGCGCTGAGCTATATGTACAGCCAGAAAGACGCTGGCCTGTATGGTTACAGTATGGCCATCGGCGTGGTAATCTTCCTGTTCTCGTTTGCCCTGTCCGCCTGTGTCAACAAGGTCACCAACCGCGATACGCTGGAATTTTAAGGAGGGAAGAAGATGCAGAATACCACCGAAAAATCTTCCCGCTCTGCGGAAGGTCTGTACAAGTTTTTCATCTATTTTGTGCTGGTTCTGCTGGCCGTTACCATCATCGTGCCGGTGGCATGGGTGTTCATGGCCTCCATCAAGCAGAATGCAGAGTTCTACGGCAACCCCTGGGCACTGCCCGCCGGGTTCTACTGGCAGAACTTCGTCAACGCATGGAACGGCGCGAAAATGGGCGAATATATGCTCAACTCGGTCATCGTCACCGCGCTGGCGCTGGCACTGCTTCTGGTCGTTGCCCTGCCCGCCGCCTACTGCCTGTCCCGCTTCCACTTCAAGGGGTGCAAGGTACTGAACACCCTGTTCATGGCGGGCCTGTTCATCAACGTGAACTACATCGTGGTGCCCATCTTCCTGATGTTGCGGGACGGCGATGTGTGGCTGAAAAGCCATTTTGGTAGCGGCTTTCTGCTGAACAATCTGGTGGTGCTGGCGGTGGTATACGCCGCCACCGCGCTGCCCTTTACCATCTACCTGCTGTCGGGCTACTTTGCCACCCTGCCCCACGATTTTGAGGAGGCCGCCTATATCGACGGTGCAAGCTATTTTTCCACCATGACCCGCATCATCTTCCCCATGGCAAAGCCCTCCATCATCACCATTATCCTGTTCAACTTCCTGTCCTTCTGGAACGAGTATATCATCTCCATGACCCTGATGAGCTCCACCAAGGCGCCCCGCACCCTGCCGGTAGGTCTTTTGAACCTGATGCAGGCGCAGCAGAGCGCCGCCCAGTACGGCACCATGTACGCAGGTCTTGTGCTGGTAATGCTGCCCACCCTGATCTTGTACATCTGCGTGCAGCGGCAGCTGACGCAGGGCATGACCGTGGGCGGCCTGAAAGGTTAAGGTGACAGACGATGAAAGCATATTGGAAAAACCATCCCGCCCTGCGCATGATCCTGATGCTGGTGCTGTTCGTACTGGCACTGGTGCTGGTGGTGTCCGGCTGGAAAATGACCGGGCAGCTGGCAGGGCTTGGCATCATGCTGGTGGGCGTAGCGCTGCTGCTGGCTGTGCTGGCGCTGTATAACGCCGCCTACGATTGACCCCCTACGATTCAAAGAGAGGTAAAGGAGAGTTTCCCATGGACGAACTGAGAAAGACCGGGCGCGTGACCATTCCCACAGACTTGGACGTTGTGCCCGAAACGCTGGAGATCTTAAAAAAGTGGGGAGCCGATGCCATCCGCGACTGCGACGGCACCGACTTCCCGCAGCAGCTCAAGGATGCGGACGCCAAGATCTACTCCACCTACTATACCACCCGCAAGGATAACGCATGGGCAAAGGCAAACCCGGACGAGGTACAGCAGTGCTACATCATGACCGGCTTTTACACCGCCCCCGGCGACACCGTGACCATCCCGCTGATGAAGGGCATCAGCCCGGAGCTGATGCAGGTGAACACCAACGACGACATCACCCGCTGGTGGGAGGTCATGGATCGAACCACCGGTCAGCCCGTGCCCCCGGAAAAGTGGAGTTACGCCGACGGCAGTGTGACCGTACAGGCCGTACCGTTCCATGAGTATACCGTCAGTTTTCTGGCTTACCTCATCTGGGATCCGGTGCATATGTACAACGCTACCACCAACGGCTGGACGAACTTTGAGCACCAGATCACTTTTGATGTGCGTCAGCCCAAGACCCACAAGTATTCCATGGAGCGCCTGCGCAAGTTCATCGCAGAGCACCCCTATGTAAACGTCATCCGCTACACCACCTTCTTCCACCAGTTCACCCTGATCTTCGACGAGCTGAAGCGGGAGAAGTTCGTGGACTGGTATGGATACTCTGCTTCGGTCAGCCCTTATATCCTCAACCAGTTTGAGCAGGAAGTGGGCTACAAGTTCCGCCCGGAGTACATCATCGATCAGGGCTACTATAACAACCAGTACCGGGTGCCCAGCAGGGAATTCCGGGATTTTCAGGCCTTCCAGCGCCGCGAGGTGGCAAAGCTTGCCAAGGAGATGGTGGACATCACCCACGCGTGCGGGTGCGAAGCCATGATGTTCCTCGGCGATCACTGGATCGGCACCGAACCTTTCATGCCGGAGTTCAAGACCATCGGACTGGATGCCGTAGTGGGCAGCGTGGGCAACGGCTCCACCCTGCGCCTGATCTCTGACATTGAGGGCGTGAAGTACACCGAGGGCCGTTTCCTGCCCTACTTCTTCCCCGACACCTTCCACGAGGGCGGCGACCCCGTGCGGGAAGCCAAGGAGAACTGGGTTACAGCCCGCCGCGCTATCCTGCGCAAGCCCATCGACCGCATCGGCTATGGCGGCTATCTGAAACTAGCCTTGCAGTTCCCGGAGTTCGTGGACTACGTGGAGAGCGTCTGCAACGAGTTCCGCGAACTGTACGAGAACATCAAGGACACCACACCCTACTGTGTCAAGCGAGTGGCCGTGCTGAACTGTTGGGGTAAAATGCGGGCTTGGGGCTGTCACATGGTGCATCACGCCCTCTATTACAAGCAGAATTACAGCTACGCCGGTGTCATTGAGATGCTGTCCGGTGCGCCCTTTGATGTGAAGTTTATCAGCTTTGAGGATATCAAGAACGACCCGCATCTGCTGGATTCGTTGGATGTCATTATCAATGTCGGCGATGCCGACACCGCACACACCGGCGGCATCTGGTGGGAAGACCCGGAGATCTCCTCCGCTATCCGCAAGTTCGTCTGGAACGGCGGCGGCTTTATCGGCGTGGGTGAGCCTTCCGGTCACCCGTATCAGGGCCACATTCTCCAGCTTGCCAGCGTGCTGGGCGTGGAGGAAGAAAACGGCTTCACCCTCAACTACGACAAGTACAACTGGGAAGAACACCCGGACCATTTCATTCTGCAGGACGCCGACCAACCCGTGGACTTTGGCGAGGGCAAAAAGAACATCTACGCCCTCGAGGGCACCGAGGTGCTGGTGCAGCGGAACAAGGAAGTGCAGATGGCCGCCCACGACTTCGGCAAGGGGCGCGCCGTGTACATCAGCGGCGTGCCGTACAGCTTTGCCAACAGCCGCACCCTTTACCGCGCTATCCTGTGGAGTGCCCACAGCGAGGAGGAACTGCATACATGGTTCAGCTCCAATTATAATGTAGAAGTTCACGCCTACGTCAAGAACGGCAAGTATTGTGTGGTGAACAACACCTACGAGCCGCAGGACACCACCGTTTACACCACAGACGGCAGCAGCTTTGATCTGCATCTGGATGCCAACGAGATCAAGTGGTATGAGATCTAAGTTCTCCTTTTCATAAACGAACACAACGGGCAGCTCTGTTACCAGAGCCGCCCGTTGTGTTTGCTGTATCTGCCGATAACTCAACCTGTGTCAATCGAACGCTGCAATGGAGATGGCTGGAAACGCAGAAATTCAGTAAAGCGAGCGTAATAGACCTGCAGAAAAAAGAAACTGCCCGCGCAAGTATGCGTAAGATGGTGAAGCACTTGCTGAAAAAATATAAGTATGCGCCAACGTCAAGCGGCGTAAGGGCTGCAACAAAAAGACCGTGCAGAAGGACTAGCTGGAAGATCTGGTTGTTCGGGAGACCATGAAGCTGATTCAGGACGATGCGGTAATCGACAAGATCGTTCAACTGGTCATGGATGTCCAGAATCAGGAGAACACCACGATCCCGCTGCTGGAAAAGCAACTGCGAGAGGTTAACAAAAAGCTGGACAACCTGATGAAGGCGATCGAGGACGGCTTGTACACTCGGACAACGAAAGAGCGGCTGGAAGCGCTGGAAAGCCAGAAAGATGAGCTGACTGTAAAAATCGCAGATGAAAAATTAAAGAAGCCCAGCTTCAATGAGGATTTCATCCGATTCTGGTTGATGAAATTCAGAAAGTTCGATATTTCGCAGAAAAAACAGAGAAAAGCGCTGATCGAAATTTTTGTAAATGCCATTTTTCTGTACGATGACCGGATGCTGATCACGTTCAACTACAAGGATGGCACCCAAACCGTCCGATTTGAGGACGCTTTGACCGCTGATTGCGGAGAAAAAAGTTTGCGTTTGCGAAGCAACGAAAGCCCCAGTGGGGCTTTTGAGCAACAGAACGGTCTTGCGCAAGCAAGATGGAGGGGCCGTGCCCCGACAAGTTCGGATTTGTCCAGTTCTGCTGGACCAAAAGCTCCACAGACGAATTTGTTCGTCTGTGGAGCTTTTTTGTTTGCCCACAGCGTGGTCAGAAAATGAAAAAAGAATGCAAAATGCGGTGCGCTTGAAAAATGTCAGGACGGGATTTTTGTAAAAAATGTAGAATATCTTGCCGGAAACTGTGCATTCTCTCCAACAAAAACTGCCCAAACGTGTTGATATTGAGAAAAAAGCTTCACAAACGTTTACAAAAGGGTAACAGGTTGGTATACTTTATGGTGGTAAACATAACAAGCCATGGAAGCTGAAAGGAGAACCTACCCGTGAATACTGCTGCACCGTCCCGTAAAAAACTGCTGAGCCTTGTGCTGACACTGGTGTTTATGCTCACCTGCCTGCCGGCGGCCTTGGCGGTTGATCTGAACGTGGACGCAGGCTTCTACTTCAAGCAGAGCCGCGGCGGCACCTGCACACTGGCATCCGCAGCCATGATGCTGCGCCGCCGTGCCTATTTTGACGGCCTGACCGACTGGTCCACTGTGACCGAGAACAGTGTCCGTTCCACAGCATGGTCCAACGGGCTTTCCCACAGCTTTACATATAAGGAGATGCAGGTGGGCTACGGCACACTGCCCTCTCGCAAACAGGAAAAAGTGCAGACCCTGATCACCCTGCTTTCGCAGCACCCGGAGGGCATCGTGCTGTATGACCGCAGCCAGCCCCATGCAGTGCTGCTCACCGACTACACCAACGGCAACTTCTATTGCTCCGATCCGGCAGGCAACATCTCTTCCGGACGCATCCCGCTGGAAAGCTCCAGCGTTTCGGTCAATAGGTCCTCCTGCTACTGGTATGTGGCATCAGATCACAACTCCATTGCTGCAGAGGCTGACGGCCTGCGTCTGGAAGGCATGAGCTACCCCATCAATGTCCGTGCGGGCAAGGGCATGGCGCTGACCGGCACTGCAAATGCTGCGCTGGGCACCACCCTGACCAATGTGCAGGTGGCAGTGCTGGACGAGAACGACCAGACGGTGTTCACTGCACAGGCGGCACCCAATACGGCGATCTTCTCCTTCAAGTCGCTGGACAGCTCCATCCGCTTTGGCGAACTGCCCGCAGGCAATTACACCTACATGGTGATCGTGACCGATTCTCAGGGCGATAACCTCTGCTTTACCAGTGACTTCACGGTTTCGGATGGCTCGGCAAGCAGCGGCGTTTACTGGTCGGTGAAGGATACCGAGGGCACCAAGCTGCTGGACAGCATTCAGGAAGTTCAGGATGCCTTTGCAAATGCAACTGAGTCCACTCTGGGCTGGTTTGGCGGTCTATTCCAGTAAAATCATAAACGAAAAAAAAGAAGTCCCGGAATACACTTCCGGGATTTCTTTTTTGCTGTAATTTGTTGTAAAAAAGCTTATTTCAGGGTTCCGTCCAGTACCTGACTGTAATACCAGGGCTTTGGTGCGCGGAAGGTCTTGCCGCTGAGGAACTCGAAATCCGGCTGGGTGAAGCGGGGCATGGTGAGTTCCCATGCGCACAGGGCCTGATACTTGAGCTTCAGCTCGCGGTTGGCGGTGTTGTTGCCGTATTTGCTGTCGCCCAGAATGGGACAGCCGATGCTGGCCATGTGGGCGCGGATCTGATGGGTGCGGCCGGTGATCAGCTGCACCTTCAGCAGGGCCAGACGACCGGAGACGGCGATGGTCTCGTACCGGGTCTCCACTTCCTTGGCACCGGGCTGCTTTTCTTCCACGATCTTCACGATGCCGCGGTCCGCGTCCTTGAGCAGATAGCCGCCCAGAGTGGCATCCGGCGGCATCGGACGGCCGAAGGTGACGCAGAGGTAGGTCTTTTTCACTTCGCGGTTCTTGATGGCTGCAAGAAACAGCTCTTCGGCCTCCGGGGTCTTGGCAACGATGACAAGGCCGCTGGTGCCGGTGTCCAGCCGGTGGCACAGCGCCGGGGTGTACAGGTCGTTCTCCTTGTACTCGCCCTGCTGGTTCAGGTAGAGCAGGGTGCGGTTCAGCAGGGTGTCGTCCTCCGGACCATCCACGGCAAGACCGGCGGGCTTGTTCACAACGACGATCTGCGGGCAGTCGTAGACCACCTGTGCCGGGCCGCGGGCGTTCTTCCACGCCGGGCCTTCCACACGCCTGTCCGCATCCAGAACTTCATCCAGAATGAACAGCTTGATCTCATCGCCCGCCATCACGCGGGTGGAAAGCGGCTGCTTTTTGCCGTTCAGCTTGATCTTGTTCTCCCGCAGGGCCTTGTTCAGGCGGCCCGGGTTCAGTGCCGGGTACTGCTGCATCAGGTAATTGTCCAGCCGGGTAGGGGCAAGACACTTTACTTTTAAAATTTTCACGGGAAATTCCTCTCTATCTTAAAATCAGTTGCAATAGAATGGGTTCTTGATTCGTTTTTATTGTAGCGGAATAAATCTACCGCGTCAAGAAAGAAGGCATTTTTATGAACCTGAAATATAAGATTCTGGCTGTTCTGGCTGCTGGCATCGCATTGACGGCCTGCGGCGGCTCCGGTGCCCCCGCCAGCGCCCCCGCATCCAGTGTAGTGCCGGCCTCGTCCCATGTGGCAGAAGAAGGCGTTACGGAACCGATCAATCTGCGGACATGGACACTGGATGACCTTGATGACACGCAGACCACCACATTTGTTTCTGCCTCCATTACCTCCGGTGTGCAGAACGGTAAATTGACTGCAAAGGTGTTCGGCTACGACATTTATAAGAAAGAGGAGATTGAAAAGCTTGCTGTCGGCGATAAGATCGCCTTCCATGAAGAGGGTGCGGCGCAGGATCAATGTGTGACAACCGAGGTGAAAAGCATTGAGCGGAATGACCAGCACCATTTTGTAAGCATCAACGGCGGCATGGAGCAGCCCGGCGGGCTGGATCTGAAGCTGGAGGATGATGACACCTACCGGACGATGACCTTTGACGATTACCCGCTCTATTACGAGATGGGAGAAAAGACGATGCCGCTGGCAGAGGATGTAGTGCTGAAGGACAGTTCTGCCGACCCGCAGGCCGAAGCCGTGGAGACTACGGGTGCGGATGCGGTGGCAGCAGCGATCAATGCAGACCCCGATAACTGGACCACCTATAATACCACGCTGGTGGTGCAGGGCGGCAAGGTGCTGGAGGTGCGCCGCATCTGGGTGCCGTAAATTTTGCTCAAAACCGTTGACAAACGTTTTGCGTATGCTATAATTTAGCTGTACGCAAAGGGGCGTTGTGTCTGCTTTGCGGAATGTAAAATTATGACAGATGGCAATGATGGGGTCAGAAATGCACACCGCCGTTCAGAGAGAGCGCTTCCAGCTGCAAGGTGCTCCGGTCGGGATCATTTCGCGCCACCCCGGAGCTTCCGGCGACACAAGTCGGACGCAGCGCAGCGTTAACGCGCCGAAAGCGGCAGGGGACACATTTTATCCTTTGCAATTTGGGTGGTACCACGGAGTTTGATGCACAAGCAGCCTTCGTCCCTTTTGGGATGAGGGCTGTTTTTTGTTTTTTTCACCGTGCCGCCCCTCTGCCATAACAGCATAAAAACGGCGCCTGAGCGCCAAAGACGATTGAGGAGAGAAAACCTATGCAATGGACCGGTTTGAATGAACTGCGTGAAAAGTACCTGAGCTTCTTTGAGAGCAAGGGCCACCTGCGTCTGGACAGCTTCCCGCTGGTGCCCAAGAACGACCCCAGCCTGCTGCTCATCAACAGCGGCATGGCCCCCATGAAAAAGTGGTTTCTGGCTCAGGAAGAGCCGCCCCGTCACCGCGTGACCACCTGCCAGAAGTGCATCCGCACCCCGGATATCGAGCGTGTTGGCATCACTGCCCGCCACGGCACCTTCTTTGAAATGCTGGGCAACTTCTCCTTCCAGGATTACTTCAAAGAGGAGGTCATTCCCTGGGCATGGGAGTTCCTGACTTCTGACGAGTGGATGGCCATTCCGAAGGACCGCCTGCACATCTCTGTGTACGAAGAGGACGACGAGGCTTACGATATCTGGACCAAGAAGGTGGGCATCGCCCCCGACCACATGGTGCGTCTGGGCAAGGAAGACAACTTCTGGGAGCATGGCTCCGGCCCGTGCGGCCCCTGCTCCGAGATCTACTTTGACCGCGGCCCCGAGTACGGCTGCGGCAAGCCGACCTGCGGCGTGGGCTGCGACTGCGACCGCTATATGGAGATCTGGAATCTGGTGTTCAGTCAGTTCGATGCCGACGGCAAGGGCCACTACGAGCGTCTGGCACGCCCCAACATTGATACCGGCATGGGTCTGGAGCGTCTGGCCTGCGTGATGCAGGGCGTGGGCAACCTGTTTGAGGTGGACACCGTGCAGAGCGTGCTGCATCATGTAGAGCACATTGCCAACAAAACCTACGGCGAGAACGACAAGACCGATATCTCCATCCGTGTCATCACCGACCACATCCGCAGCTGCACCTTCATGGTGTCCGACGGCATCCTGCCTTCCAACGAGGGCCGCGGCTATGTGCTGCGCCGCCTGCTGCGCCGTGCTGCCCGCCATGGCCGTATGCTGGGCATCACCCGCCCGTTCCTGGTGGAGCTGGTGGAGACTGTCATCCAGTCCAGCGAGAGCGCATACCCCGAGCTGCGCGAGCACGATGCTTATATCAAGAAGGTCATCGGCACCGAGGAGGCAAACTTTGCCCGCACCATTGATGCTGGTATGAACATCCTGAACAACATGATCGACGGTCTGGAAAAGGCACATGAGCACCTGCTGAAGGGTCTGGATGTGTTCAAGCTGAACGATACCTTCGGTTTCCCGCTGGATCTGACCAAGGAGATCGCTGCAGAGCAGGGCATTGAGATCGACGAGGAAGGCTTCCACGCCGAAATGACCAAGCAGAAGGAGCGTGCCCGTGCAGAGCGCCTGAAGAAGAACATCTCCGGCTGGAGCGAGGATCTGTTCGGTGCGCTGGATGCAGAGCCCACCGTCTTTACCGGCTACGAGACTCTGAACGACACCGGTGTTGTGGTGGCCCTGAGCGACGAAGAAACTCTGACCGATGCCATTGCTACCGACGAGGAAGCAAAGGACGGCGTGCTGGTGGTTCTGGATAAGACCCCCTTCTACGCTGAGATGGGCGGTCAGGCTGCGGACCACGGCATGCTGAACAGCGCCGACTGCAGCCTGCGCGTGCTGGATGTGAAGAAGACCCCCAAGGGCTACTACGTCCACACCTGCGTGCTGGAGAGCGGCATCGTGAAGGTGGGCGACCACCTGACCGCTCAGGTGGATAAGGAATACCGCATGGCCATTGCCCGCAACCACACCGCCACCCATCTGCTGCAGGCAGCTCTGCGTGAAGTGCTGGGCGACCACGTCCATCAGGCAGGCTCCTATCAGGATGCAGAGATCACTCACTTCGACTTTACCCACTTCAGCGCGGTCACTCCCGAGGAGCTGGCCCGCGTGCAGAAGATCGTGAACGATAAAATCTACGAGTCCATGAACGTCACCGTCCGGGAAATGCCCATTGAGGAAGCCAAGAAGCTGGGTGCAATGGCTCTGTTCGGCGAAAAGTACGGCAAGGTCGTGCGTGTTGTGGACATCGAGGGTTGGTCTACCGAGTTCTGCGGCGGCACCCACGTGAAGAATACCGCCCAGATCGGCGGCTTCAAGATCGTGAGCGAGGCCTCCGTTGCTGCGGGCATCCGCCGCATCGAGGCTGTCACCGGCCGCAACCTGCTGATCCGTGCAAACCTGCAGGAGGCTATGCTGCATACCGTGGCAAACACCCTGAAGGCAAACAACGTGACCGCTCTGCCCGTCCGTGCCGAGGCCGTGATGGCTGAGAACAAGGCTCTGGCCAAGGAGCTGGAAGAGATCAAGGCACAGGTCGCCGCTTCCAAGGTGACCAGCCTGTTTGACAATGCCGAAGAGATCGGCGGCGTGAAGATCGCTTCTGCATACTTCACCGGCACCACCGGCGACACCCTGCGCGGCATGTGCGATACCATCCGCGACAAGGCTGTGAAGCCCGCTGTGGCGGTTCTGGTGGGCAAGTCTGAGGATAAGATCACCATGGCTGTCACTGTGACCAAACAGGCACAGGAAAAGGGCCTGAAGGCCGGTGCTCTGGTCAAGGAGATCGCTGCCATTGCCGGCGGCAAGGGCGGCGGCAAGCCGGACTTTGCAATGGCCGGCCTGAAGGACGAGACCAAGATCGACGAAGCTCTGGCTGCTGTCGGCGCTATCGTCAAGAAGGCTCTGGGCGAATAAGAAAACGGGTTCGCCCTCTCCGTCAGCGCTGACGCGCTGCCAAAGTTTATGGTTTTGCCAAGGGCTCTCTCTTTGGGAGAGCTGGACGCAAAGCGGCCTGAGAGGGCGGGGACGTTTATAAAATATCAGGAAGGAGTTGTTTCCCATGGAAGATTGTCTGTTCTGTATGATCGCGGAGGGGAAAATCCCCTCCAAGAAGCTGTACGAGGACGAGCAGGTGGTGGCGTTTTACGACATCAACCCGCAGGCCAAGGTGCACTTTCTGGTGGTGCCCAAAAAGCACATTGTCTCTGCCGCTGCGCTGACCGAAGAGGACGGCGCACTGCTGGGCCATATCTTTGCAGTGATCGCAAAGCTGGCTGCGGAGCAGGGCCTGAACAACGGCTACCGCGTCATCTCCAATGTTGGCGAGGACGCAGGCCAGACCGTGAAACATCTGCATTTCCATGTTCTGGGCGGCGAAAAGCTGCCTGTCTGATTCCAATAAAAAGGGAGCGTTGAATTATGGCTGAGACCTATACTCTGCACGTTGCAGGCCTGACCCGTGAGCTGACCATCTGCAAGGTGAATGACCACATGGACATTGCTGCTTTTATCATGCTGGGTGATGCCGAGCTGACCGTGGCTGCTGCCGCTGAACTGCTGAAGAAGTGCCCGGATTTTGATATCCTGCTGACCGCCGAGGCCAAGGGCATCCCTCTGGCACACGAGATGAGCCGCCAGAGCGGCAAGCCCTACGTCTGCGCACGCAAGGGCGAAAAGCTGTATATGACCGACCCCGTGGTGGTGGAGGATCAGTCCATTACCACCGCAGGCAAGCAGAAGCTGGTCATCGACCGCAAGGAGCTGGACAAGATGAGCGGCAAGCGCGTTCTGGTGGTGGACGATGTCATTTCCACTGGCGGTTCGCTCAAGGCTCTGGACGCGCTGGCTGAGCAGACCCAGTGCACCATTGTGGGCCAGGCCGCTGTTCTGGCCGAGGGCGATGCAGCTGAGCGCAAGGATATCATCTTCCTGGAGCCGCTGCCTCTGTTCTTCCACTAAGCTGCAATGCGACGCCCGCTCTGCGTTTTCTGCGCTGGAATGCTGGGTGTGGAGTTAGTGTGCGTTTTTTTGCCGCAAACGGAACTTTTTGTGCCGTTTGCGGCATTTTTTGTTGCCGTTTGTCTGGTGCTGTGCATCTTTGATGCTGCCCGCAAAGCAGCGCTCTGCATCCTGCTGGGTGCTGCTGTGGGTATGGCATCGGTGCTGCACACGGCAAACCGGCTGGAGCGCATCCGGGTGCAATATGCAGGCCGTCCACTGGTGCTGACCGCAGAGGTGGAAAGCACGGCGGATTCCTACGATCCCGGTATCGTGGATGCGGTTTTGCATGTAGAGAAAGTGAACGGCAGCGCGGCATCCTTCCGGGTGGAGTGCAGTGCTTTGCCGGAGTGCAAAGCCGGGGAAAGGGTGCAGGGAAGATTTATACTGTCGGCCCCGGCATCCGGAAGCCGGGTCGGCCTGTATGCGGACGGCATCGCTCTGCAGGCGGAAATGGACGAGGACGGGCCGGAGCTTACAGTTCTGGGCGAAAGCGGCAGCTTCCGCGCCCGCACCCACCGCCTGCAGCAAAGGCTCAGTGCGTCGCTGCGCCGCCGTATGGACGGCAAGACCGGCGGTGTGCTGGCTGCCATGACTACCGGCGACCGGAGTTATCTGTCTTCGGCCATGCGCAGCGCCTACCGGGGCGCGGGTCTTGCCCATGTGCTGGTGGTAAGCGGAATGCATGTGTCCATTTTGTGCGGTGATATCCTCAGCACACTCCTGCCCTACGAGTGGGAGCAGAGCTACCGCAGGCGCAGATGCCGGGCGGTATTCCGAAGTCTGCTGGCCTTTTTGCTGATGGGCGTGACCGGCTTCACACCCTCGGTATGCCGCGCCGCAGTGGCGGTCTGGGTCGGTGCACTGGGTGTGTGGCTGTACGGCCCGCCGGATACCCTTACCTCTCTGGCGGTGGCAGGTATCGTTATGACCGCAGGCAACAGCTATGCAGTGTGCGATATCGGCTTTGAACTTTCGTTTGCGGCGGTGGTGGGCACGGTGGCAGGCGGTGTGTGCATCCGCCGCGCCCGGGATGCGTGGTACCGCCGCTTCTGGAAGAAAGCAAAGAACCCGGTAAAACGGCCGTGGTATTTCAAACTGCCGGAACGTCTTTGGGGCCTTGCGGAAAGCATTTGCATCTCGTTTTGTGCTTCGGTGGCCACATTCCCGGTGTTGGTGCTGCGCGGGCTGAGTGTGAGCATTTATGCGGTGGCATCCAGTGTGGCGGTGCTGTGGCTCATCCAGCCCATGATGCTGCTGGGCCTTGGCACGGCCTTTGCCGGCCTGGCACCCGCTCTTGCTCCGCTGTATGGGGTGCTGTCCGCAGCGTCTGCGGCGTTGACCGGCCTGCTCGACCGCTGGGCCGTCTGGATCTCTGCAAAACCGGGCGCGGGCATCTACTTCGATACGGCCTATGCAGCCATCGTGTGTCTGGTGCTGATCCTGTTGTGCTGGCTGGCGTTCCACTGGCGGGTACGGCTGCGGGTGGCAGGGCCATGCATTCTGCTGGCGGCAGCTGTTTCCATCGGGCTGGGCAATGCTCTCAGCCAGGATGTGGTGCACACCGACCTTGTAGGCAGCGCCAACGCGCCGGCAGTGGTCGTCACCCAGAACGATACCGCCGTGGTGCTGTTCCGGGGCGGAGCTTCTGCCCAGAACGCAGTGGAAAACCAGCTTGCCCGGCGGGGCGTGCAGACTGTGGAGCTTGTGGCAGACCTGCGCACAAACCCTAAAACGGCCTGTACACTGGAAGCAGAGCGGACACTTCCGGCAGCAGAAATGGCGGTGAACACAGCACAAAAGCTGCGGTGCACACCGGCTCTGGTGGAAATGCTGCGCACCCGGAATGGCTGTCTTGTGCGGCTGACTGTGGGCAACCGGCAGTTTGCCGTGGTCAATGGAACTGTAGAACTGGCAAAACAGGTCACAGTGCAGTGGCTGCTGGCATCCCCTGCAAAGCCGGATGCTGTGCAGTATAAAAATGTTCTGGCCCTGCGCAGCTATGACTGGATGGACAACAGAAAAGAACTGGCGGCATCCATCAGCCTGCGGCGGCACGGCGGGCTGAAAACGGAGTGATGCTTTGCAATCCGGGCAGAGTGTGGTACAATAGAACAACACCATAAGAGAAGGGAGGTGCCTGCATGGCGACCGAGACAAAACTCCGGCAGTTGGCGGACAAGGGCTGCCCGGTTTACTATTTTTATTCCAGTGAGCGGTATCTGGTGCGGCAGGCCGTGGCAGCGGCCACCCGCATCCTGACCGCAGACAGCGACGAGGATGCCACGGTTCTGGATGGAGCTGCGCCGGAGATCGAACAGCTCATCATGGCGGCGGGCACCATCTCATTTTTTGGCACCCGGCGTGTGGTGGTGCTGCCGGAGATCGACCCTGCAGCTTACAGTGACAAGGATCTGGAAGAGTTGAACAGCACCCTTTCCAGTCTGGAAAATGCTGTGGTGGTGCTGGGCAGCGTGTTTGAACTGGAGCGCAGCAAGCTCAAAACAGGCAAGCGCGCACAAAAGCTGATCGCGCAGTGCAAGGCGCTTGGCTACACCGAAGAATTGGCTAAGCCCAAGCCCTTTGAACTGAAAATGATGATGATCGACCGCGCAAAGGAGCAGAAAACCACCCTGCCGGACGGCGCAGCGGCGGCGCTGCTGGAGCGCTGCGGCGAGGATCCGTTCCTTTTGGAAAATGAGGTGGACAAACTCTGTGCATTGTCCGGGTATCAGACGGTCACGGCAGCGATGGTGGCGGAAATGGGCACGGTCAGTCTGGAAGCAGACGTGTTCGAGATGATCCGCATGATCACGGCCAAAAACGCCACAGGTGCCTGCAAAAAGCTGCAGACTTTGCTGCGCCTGCAGCAGGAGCCCATTGCCATTACAGCGGCCATGATCGGCAGCTATGTGGATCTGTACCGGGTCAAGCTGGGGGCAGCAAAACGGAAAAATTACAGCACGGTATTCAAGGATTTTGGCTATAAGGGCAGTGATTACCGGCTCAAGCGGTCGGCCGAAACAGCCTCGCATTACACGCTGGGCCAGATTGAAAACTGTATGCAGGTGCTGCTGGAACTGGACCAGAGCCTGAAAAGCCAGCCTACCGATGACCAGATCCTGTTGGAAACAGCGCTGTGCCGGTTGGCAATGGCAGGGAGCGGACGATGAAGGAAAACAAAATGATCCATACAGGCCGGGTGCTCATTGTGGAGGGCAAGTACGATGCGGCCCGGCTCTCCCATCTGACCGATGCCATGATCCTGCTGACGGATGGCTTTGGCATTTACAGCGACAAAAAGCGCCAGCAGCTGTTCAAAGCGCTGGCGCAGAAAAACGGCCTGATCCTGCTCACGGATTCGGACGCAGCAGGCTTCCGCATCCGCACCTACATCACCAATCTGGTGGGAGAAAAGAATGTGGTGCAGGCTTACGTGCCCGCGATCCACGGCAAGGAAAAGCGCAAGGAGCAGCCCGGCAAGGAGGGCCTGCTGGGGGTCGAGGGCGTGGACGATGCCATTGTTCTACAGGCGCTGCGGGATGCCCTTGGCGCTGAGGCGGGTGCCGCAGCGGCCCGCCCGGAAGGACGGCAGATCACCTATACCGACCTCTACGAGTGGGGGCTTTCCGGCAGGCCGGGCAGCGCCGAGCGCAAGGCAAAGCTTCTGAACGCGCTGGGTCTGCCGCCGCGTCTTTCCAAAAAGGAGCTGGTGGAAGCGCTGAATCGACTGTATACTTTTGAACAATTGGACGAACTGCAGTTGAAAATTCTGGATAGCTGACTGCATGGCGCAGGGGTGAGCACACCGTTTACCTCTGCGCTGTTTTTGTGCTCGGAACATCCCACCGCTGGCGCAGAAGTTCCAGCGCATGAGATTCCAGACGGGAAACATAGCTGCGGCTGATGTCCAGCAGTTTTGCAGTTTCCAGCTGGGTCAGCGGCGGCTGGCCGGAAAGACCATACCGCAGCAGAATGATCTGTCGCTCCCTGGCGGGCAGGCCGTCCAGCAGCTGCCGCATCCGGCGGATATCGTCCTGCGTTTCGCAGGTGTCCTCCATGCAGAAGCTGTCCTGCAGCACATCGGCCAGCGTCAGCGCAGAGTCACCATCTGATTCCAGCGCTTCCTGCAGCGAGACGGTCCCGCCGGTTTTGCGGTTCCGGCGGAACTGCATCCGGATCTCATTTTCAATGCACCGGCTGGCGTAGGTGGAAAAGCGTGCCCGACGGTCAGAGTCGAAAGTATCCACTGCTTTCATCAGGCCGATGGTGCCGATGGAAATAAGGTCGTCCTGATCGCCGGGCAGGGCGTAGTATTTTTTTACGATGTGTGCCACCAGACGCAGATTGTGCCGGATCAGTTTTTCCCGTGCGGCAAGGTCACCGGCACGCAGTGCGGAAAAGGCTTCGGTTTCCTCCCGGGCAGAGAGGGGCCGCGGAAAGCTGCCGCTTTCCAGATGAAGCGCCAGAACCAGAAACTTTGTGGCAAAAAATTGCAGAAGAGATAAAAACATGCCGACCCCTCCCCATAGTATCATAAACGGTTACTGTAATTTATGAAGGAGGGCTTGCCTTTTTTCCGGACTCCGGGGAGAACAACTCTGCTTCGTTGTCCACAAAATGCTGATAAGCGTCCTTGTCTGCAATCAGGTAGACAGGATTCTGCAAAATCGACCTGATGGAAAACCAGGTGAACGAACGCCCGGTTTTGTTTTGATGCCCAGCCGTCCCAGTTCTTCAATCAGGCTGGAAAAGTCGCTGATGTTGCGGCTGATGCGGTCCAAACGGTAGACCACGATGGCCTTGAATTTCCGGTCCTTGGCCGCAGTCATCATCTTTTTGAAATCTGGGCGGTTCAGGTTGCCGCCGGAAAAGCCCTCGTCCTCAAAGACAACGGCATGTTCCGCGGCAGCATCGCCGTAGTGAGTGCGGATATATTCGCGGCAGAGGTCGATCTGATTTCCGATACTTTCGCCCTTGCCGGTATAGCGGGACTTGCGGGAATAGATGGCAATGGTGTCGGCAGTTTTGGCCATGAGATACTCCTTTCCTGTTGTCCGGTGGCCGTAGATGCGGCTATTGTAACGCCAACCGCATAGGGCCTTTGGTTCGGCCTACTTTTTGGAGCTGGGCCTCTCGTGCCAGCAGCTCGAACAGAATATCCCGGCCCTCTTCACCGACCCCGCGTGCGGCCATGTGCTGCGGGCGAAAGGCTTCGTACAGGACGAGAACGGCTGGGTGGAGCTGAACGCCACCGCCGACGGCCTGACGGCAAACGCTATCCCCAAGGGGCAGGAAGTGCTCATCGTGATCGGGGAGGGACTGGAGAAAGAACGGATTGAGGTGAGATTAAAGGGGTAAGGCGGATCCCCCGTATATCGTTGTATCTTTCCATAAATAGTTTGTCTCCCGCCCAAAGTAGGCGTATAATAGGGGAAAAGAAACGCTAAAGGAGAATCCCCTATGAACGGCACCGCATTGCGCAAACCGACTGCCCGGCGGGTGGTGGGCATGGTGGCGGGCATCGTCATCATCGCCCTTGGCATTGCGCTTTTCAAGCAGTCCCACCTCGGCAACGACTCCATCAGCGCCCTGAACATGCGGCTGGCGGAGCTGCTCGGCATCTCGCTGGGCACCCAGAACCTGTGCACGAACATCCTGTTTTTCCTGCTGGAATTCTGGTTCGGGCGCAAGTACATCGGCCTTGGCACCTTCGTCAACGGCATCTGCATCGGGTACATCGTCACGGCGTTCTATGACCCCATTCACGCCCACTTCGGCGACGCGCCGTCGCTGGCGGTGCAGTTGGCGTGGGTCATCGCGGCGGTGCTGGTCACGGCGCTGGGCGCTTCGCTCTACCAGACCGCCGACCTCGGCATCGCGCCCTACGATTACCTTTCCCTCGGTCTGCGGGACTACACACCCTGCCCGTACTTCGGGTGCCGCATCTTCACCGATGCGCTCAGCGCCCTGCTGTGCTGGCTGCTGGGTGGCCTTGTGGGCCTTGGCACCTTGATCTGTGCGTTCTGCCTTGGGCCCTTCATCCAGTTCTTCGATCGGACGTTCTCCCAGAAGGTGCTGCAATACAAACCGAACAATTGAGAAACCCCGCGGCGTCAAATCATACGCTGCGGGGGTCTTTTTTATTACTGCCGTTAAGCAGAAAATGAAAATGAAGGAGATTTATCTTTCAAAACCGCCTGTGGACTGCTGCGGCGATGGGGAGCCATAACAAACCCATCAGACAGGCTTTGGAAGAAGTAAATAGGAATGTGAGAAATGCACTGTCACAGGTTGATGCCGATTCCAAGGATCACGAATAGGATCGCCAGACAGATGCAGCTTATGCCCAGTACATGACGGCGTTCAACCGCAACTTCGGCGGCTCGTCCGGCGGCGGTGGTGGTGGCGGAAACCACAACAACAATGGCGGTGGCGGCGGGGACGGCAGCGGGTGCGGCTGCCTGATCGCTATTGCAGTGGTCGTGGTGCTGATCCTGATCGTCTTGGGTGGCTGAATCAATCCCTGCAGGTGAAACACAGGTTTTCCCTGTGGGGATTTTTTGAATCCGCTTGTAGAAAGCAACGGTCTATGGTAGCATGAAATCAAAGAAAAACAGGAGGGCTTACACATGGTTTTACTGGTTGTGGATACACAGAAAGGTATCGTGGATGAACGCCTGTATGCGTTCGAAACGTTTGTCAGCAACATCAGGAAATTGATCCGGACTGCCCGCGAACAGGGAATCGAGGTCGTCTATGTCCAGCATGACGATGGACCCGGCACTGGCTTTTCCATCGGGGACGATGAATTTGAGGTCTATTCCGAATTTGCACCGCTGCCGACTGAAAGACGGTTCGTCAAAACCGTATGCAGTGCGTTCAAAAAAGAGAGCGGCCTGCTGGAATATCTGACGAAAAAGGACGAAAAAGACGTGATGGTCTGCGGCATCATGACCGACTTCTGCATCAATGCAACGGTGGAGGCGGGCTTTGAGCATGGCCTGCACATGATCGTTCCTGCCTATGCAAATTCCACGCAGGACAACGAGTATATGACAGGGGAGCAGAGCTACCACTATTACAATGAATTCCTCTGGCCGGACCGCTATGCCGATTGTGTGCCCATGGACAAGGCGCTGGAGCTGCTCAAAAAGTGAGGTGTTTACAATGATTTCTGAAAAAGTAAAAAATCAGATTCAAGTGGTGCAGGGGGATATTACTAAGCTGGACTGTGACTGCATCGTGAATGCGGCCAATCGCAGTCTGCTGGGTGGCGGCGGTGTGGATGGTGCCATCCACCGGGCAGCAGGGCCGGAATTGTTGGCGGAGTGCCGCACGCTGCACGGCTGCCGCACCGGAGAAGCAAAAATCACCAAGGGCTACCGGCTGAAAGCAAAGTACATCATTCATACAGTGGGGCCGATTTACTCCGGCGTGGCAGAGGATGCAGTGCAGCTGGCGGACTGCTACCGCAATTCGCTGAACCTTGCCAAAGAGCATGATGTCCATAGCATTGCGCTCCCGGCAATTTCGACCGGCGTGTATGGCTACCCGCTGGAAGATGCCACGGAGATTGCGGTCAAAACAGTGGCACAGTGGCTGGAAGATCACGCGGATTACGCCATGCAGGTGATTTTCTGCTGCTTCGATGCCCGGACGGAGCGGGTGTATCAGGCAAGGCTGTAACCGGAAGAGGTGTGAGAGATGGGCTTTTTCAAAAAGCTGTTTACAGGGATCGGTTTTGCGGCAGGATTTCTGTTCTTCGGATGCTTGTCAGTGATTGTGTATGCGTCCCGTGGACGGCATAAACCCCGCCATCGGCGCAGCAACTTTTGGAATACGCTGGAGCGCTACCTGATTTTTTCGTGGATCTGTGATGGTGTGCGCAGCAGCCGGAAACGAGCGGAAAAGTCCTATTATCGGCGCACCGGCAGCGATTTCTGGCAGACGCAGACACGGGTTCGACCGGAAAATGTTAAAAATGCTGTTCCTGCGGTGAAAACACCAAGGCCGGAGGCAAAAAGCGCGAGCACAGGTGCAACGCGGTCGGTAAAATCAAAGAGAACGGAGCGTCCTTCTGCGGCACAGAAAGCATCGGCAGCACAAAGCGGTGCCCCAAACGCGTCGGTGCCGACTGTACTAGGGCAAAACGTTTCGGAGGCTGACGCAGAAAAGCACAGCGAATGGTCAATACAAACGTCGGATGCCAAACATGAATGTGTTGCACCGCAGCCGGATACCAAAGAAGTGCATCAAAAGTCTGCACAGCAATTGGAAGCAGAACGGCAGCAGAAACTGGAAAACCTGCGTGCTGCAATGCAGAAACAAATTTGCGCCATCCATGCAGATGTAGAACTCCCGGCCAACGGTCAGAATGACAGTGAAGTGGCGGAGCAGAAACTGCATCTTCTGCTGTATAAATATTGTATTGAAAATAAGGCTGAAGCCCCAATTGCTCCAGCCAATGTCAGAGTTTCTTACCGATGACGGCGAGACAAAGGATTACGACAAGCCGGAACATTTTGTGCAGATCACGCTGGATGCGGATGGAAACGCAAAGAGCAATCGTGCTACGGTCAAAGTAGAAGGATAATCGTCAGACATTACGCAGTTCCTACAGAGTGACAGCGTTTCAGCTTGAAATAATGTGTACCCAGTTTTCTGGACACCGGGTCAAAATTGAATAATTAGCTTTTTATATCTGCACCAGAAAAGCCGCTCCGGGTTTAGCCGGGGCGGCTTTTCTGATGGCATTGGAAAGGAGAGACCGTATTCTCAGGCGTGAAAACCGCTCACTGCCCTTCTTTTCCGTTCGGATGCTCGTCCTTCTCCAGAACAAGATCCATGAGGTATTCAAAGGTGATAAGCACGCGCGCATAGAAATAGTTGGCGGTAAGGTTCCGGTCGTCCAGCATCTTGTCGTCCAGCAGCACAAAGGCAGGGTCTGCACAGCGGGCGATGGGAGAATTGTCGGCACCCACAAAGGCAATGATGCTCCGGTGCTGTGCAAAGGAATCCTGTACCGGCTTCAGGATGGTGCCAGTCTTTCCGCTTTTGCTGATGGCGATGACCAGCCCGGCATTCAGTGCGCCGCTTTCGTAGACCTCATAGCTGTTGGAGCCGATGGCGCAGTAGCCCAGAACCAGCAGCTTCCGCACCATAAATTCCTGCAAAGGGGCACAGAACCCGGTGCCTGTCACAAGGATGGGCTTTTGCCGGTTGGCGTGGAGCAGCTCCACAAAGCGGTGTATTTTTTCTTCTGGGATACCCCCGATAAAGGCGGTGATGTCGGAGGCGTGGTTTTTGTTGTCGATCTCGTTCTGGATCAGAAAACCGATGCGGTAGATCATATCGGTGTAGCCGGTATAGCCCATCTTTTTGCTCAGCCGGATCACGGCCGCGGGGGAGGTATAATTCTGCGCTGCAAACTCTCGCACGCTGCACTGACCGCCGTTTTTTGCGGTTTCCAGCACCGCCTGCAAAAGCTGCTGCTCGTTGGCATTCAGATGGTGCTGATCTGCCAGTTTGTAAAGGTCGTGTTTCATATTTCACTCCGATTTTCGAATCAAAGAACGGCTTGATTCCATAAAGTATACGCTGAATCGCGTGTTTTGTCAATAAACATTTCGATGTATCCAACGTGAAAGTGAAACATGTTTCAGCTTTTGCGAACAAGTTCAAAAAAAGTCCAATTCGGTAGATTTTTTTGTGCAGAGTGATATAATCAAGCCATCGAAACGGTAAGGTGCACCCCCGAAACGAAGAGAGAATTTGAAAAGAGAGATCATGGAACGTTAGGAGAACACCAATGAAACAAAAAGTTATGGATGCGATGCAGAGCTTTTCCAGAGCTCTGATGGGCCCCGTTCTGTTCCTGCCCATTGCGGGTATGCTGCAGGCGATTTCTTCGGTCATGAGCAACACGGCACTGGTGACAGAGGGCGGTGTTGTCTGGACCCTCGGCAAATTCATCAATGGCGGCGTTGGAGCAGTCATTGGCAATCTGGGTATCCTGTTCTGCGTGGGCATCGCAATGAGCCTTGCCAAAAAGCGCAAGGCAGATGCGGCATTTCTGGCACTGGTCAGCTATCTGGTCTGGCTGGCAGCCAATTCCCGCTGGCTGGATGTGGCAGGACTGACCATCGCCGGTGATACGGCAAGCGCTTTGTACGGCACCGGTCAGACCATCTGCCTCGGCTATCACGTTACCGACATGGGCGTATTTCTGGGCATGATCCTTGGCGTGGTGGTGGCGCTGGTCCACAACCGCTTCATCGACACCGAGTTTGAAGGTGCCATGGCCATGTACGGCAACAGCAAGTTCGTCTTTGTGGTGCTGCTGCCCATCGTTCTGGTCATGGCGGTGGTTGCCAGCTACGTCTGGCCTGTGGCTGCGGCGGGTATCAACGCCCTGACCGGTGTCATGGCAAGTGCAGGCGCGTTCGGCGTGTTCCTGTACGGTTTCTTGAACCGCGTGCTGATCCCCACGGGTCTGCATCATCTGGTCTGGTCGCCCTTCCTCTACTCCGCACTGGGCGACAGCATGATCATCGGCGGTGAGCAGATCGTTGGCGCAAAGCCTGTGTTCCTTGCCCTGCTCAGTGACCCCAGCGTGGCAATGATGCGGGATTCCGCACGTTTTCTGACCTACGGTCTGATGAAGACCTTCGGCGTGATCGGCGTGGCAATGGCTTTCATCTCCACCGCCAAAAAGGGGAAGAAGGCCGCCACCAAGGCACAGATCATCCCGGCTACCCTTACCGCCTGTCTGGTGGGCGTGACCGAGCCGCTGGAATTCACCTTCCTGTTTGCAGCTCCCGCGCTGTGGCTGGTGTACTCGGTTCTGGACGGTCTGTTCCAGATGATCGTTTACCTTGTGGGCATCCGGGTCTGCGCCACCAACGGCATCATTGATTTTCTGGTGTTGAACCTGCCTGCCGGTATCGGTCGCACCCGCTGGCCGCTGTATGTGCTGGTGGGTCTGGTGGAGATCGTGGTAATGTACCTCGTTTTCCGCTTCCTCATCGTGAAGATGAACCTCAAAACCCCCGGCCGTGAGGACGGCGAAGAAGTCACCGACCTTGCTGCAAACGCAGCTGCTGTCAAGCAACAGATCCGCAGCGGCGCAGCCGAAAAGACTGCTGCCAGCGCAAACGATGCACAGACCGCAGCCCATATCGTGGAAGGACTGGGCGGTGCAGAGAACATCCTGAACACCGATAACTGCATGACCCGTCTGCGAGTGCAGGTCAAGGATGCCGCTCTGGTCAAGGACAAGGAGTGGTTCAAGCCCACCGGCTCCGCAGGTCTTGTGGTAAAGGGCAACAACATCCAGATCATTTACGGCCCCAAAGTGGGAAAGATGCGTGCCATCGTGGACAGCTACCTTGGCCGCGCAGAATAAGATATCCGCTTTTATTCATCATACAAAAAACATTATAATAGGAGGCTTGCCTTATGAAAACGTTCAAACTGGTCATCGCCGGCGGCGGCAGCACTTATACCCCCGGCATCGTCAAGAGCCTGCTGGTGCAGAAGGATCGCTTCAAGCTGAATGAGCTGGTGCTCTACGATAACAACGCAGAGCGTCAGGAGGCTGTGGGTGTCATCGTCCGCCATGTGGTGGAAATGTTCGACCCGGAACTGAAGCTGACCCTGACCACCGACCCGGAAGTTGCCATGACCGATGCCGACTTCATCTTTGCACAGATGCGTGTCGGCCTGTACGCTATGCGTGAGCAGGACGAGAAGATCCCGCTGAAGTACGGCGTTGTGGGTCAGGAGACCTGCGGCCCCGGCGGTCTGGCTTACGGCCTGCGTACTATCTACCCCATGGTGGAGCTGATCGATTACTGCGAAAAGTACGCAAAGCCCACCTACTGGATCGTCAACTACTCCAACCCCGCTGCCATCGTGGCAAAGGCAACCTTCCGTCTGCGCCCGAAGGCTCGTATCCTGAACATCTGCGATATGCCGGTTGCCATCGAGCGCAACATGGCCGAGATTCTGGAGTGCGACCGTCATGATCTGGAAGTAGACTACTTTGGTCTGAACCACTTCGGCTGGTTCACCAAGGTGCGCCTGAACGGCGAGGATGTGACCGAGAAGCTCAAGAGCTATGTAGCAGAGCACGGCTATATGCCCCAGAACGCCAAGAGCGATGTGCTGCACAGCGATCCGTCCTGGCTGCACACCTACGCAAACGCCAAGAACATCTGCTCTGCTTTCCATGACTATCTGCCCAACACCTATATGCAGTACTACCTGCTGGGCGATGAAGTTGTAAAGAGCAGCGATCCCAACCACACCCGCGCCAACGAGGTCATGGAAGGCCGCGAGAAGCGCATCTTTGATGCTGTGGCAGATTATCGTGCCGGTAAGGACGTAGACCTGACCAAGTTCTTCGGCGGTGTGCACGGCGAGTTCATCGTGGACGTTGCCATGAGCTTGGCCTTCGACCTGCGCAAGCGCTATCTGGTCATGGTGGAAAACAACGGTGCTGTGGAGAACCTGCCCTCCGACGCCATGGTGGAGATTCCCGCTTACATCACCGACCGCGGCCCGGAACCCGTGCGTGTGGGCGAGATTCCCACCTTCTACAAGGGTCTGATCGAGCAGCAGGAGGCTGTGGAGAAGCTGATCGTGGATGCCGCTGTGGAGCACTCCTACGAGAAGGCACTGATGGCCTTTACTCTGTCCAAGACCGTGCCCAGCCTGCTGGTCGCCAAGAAGATCTTGGACGATATGATCGTTGCCAACAAGGCTTACTGGCCGGAGCTGCACTGATAAGTACTTCGTCAGCGGCTGATACCGGACAACTGAGCCCATAAAACATTGAACGTCTCCCCGGCATTCCTTCCAAGAAGGATACCGGGGAGTTTTTTGCTGTCATATTTACAAGTAAGAGGAATCGAAGAAGTCTTTTAATGTAATTCCTAAACCCTGACAAATTCTTTCAATCGTCTCTACGCTTAACTGCCCTCCCCGACGGGCGGTGGTTTGAA